>WUUC01083138.1_pt1 | contig 11058 bp, 6 predicted proteins | sample 6278441 | NCBI WGS metagenome assembly WUUC01 (sample SAMN13675441, study PRJNA597444) | soil metagenome | isolation source: soil | place: USA: Washington | collected 2017-10 | reverse complement strand
GGCGATGAACCAACTCGACTCGGGGAGAGCTCGAGTTCAGTGAAAGCGGCGAGTGGCATCTGACGCTTGTAAGCGTGATCGCTGCCTTCTCTCGGGATGGCTGCGAGAATTCGAGGTCTCACGAGTGACATGTCGGGTGACATCGCATCGAGAAAACTGAAAAATTCGGAAAACGATCGAACGTCTCGGGCAGCGACGGAAAGTGCGTTCGACTCGGTCTTGAGGCGCTCGCCGTCACGCAGCGTACGAGCGTCTTCGTGCCCTCCGAGGCTCCGAGCCGGGCGCCCGCGAGGTCCCGCGACGACGGGAGCGACCCTCATCCGACAAGCACTCGGCTGCATGACCGTTCTGGTCGACACGTCTGTGGATTCGCTTTCTCTCCAACCGTGCACCGTACGCCGCTCGACTTGGGGATCTGCTGAACCGCGACGAGGTCTGCGGCCACGACTGCGTTTTTGGCGAGCTGCTTATTGGCGATGTCGGCGGCCGCCGGCAACTACTGGCAGCGTACGAACAGATGCATCAAGCGCATATCGTGCCTCACAGCGATGTGGTGGCGTTCGTGCGCGATAAGCGGTTGCACGGACGGGGCATTGGCTGGATCGATGCGCACCACCTGGCGTCGTCACTTGTAGGCCGATTGAAATTGTGGACGACGGACCCACCATTGGCGCGACTGGCGAGGGATCTCGGCGTTGGCTACGAATGACCGTGCGTCTCCTGCGGATTTGCCCGAATGGTGAAAGCAGCGAGCCGTCGGGCGGCAATTGAATACGCCTCGCTCGCTCTGACGAATTACTGAGCGCGCGCCGCCATCGCCGACTCGCGGATAAGCGCGGCCGCCATCATCGCGCGATTGCACATCGCCCGATACATTGCCGCCACGGTCGTCGCGCTCGCCTCTCCTGCGGCATACGCATCCAGCGCCTTCAGGAGCCTGGTCATCGCCTCGCCGGCACCGATGACCCGCGCAGCACGTAAGCGATTCAGTTCCGTTTCGGCACGCTGGAGATCAGCCCGCCTGTCGACGAGGCGGTCGATGATGTCGCGGACTGAATACGGACGGCCGCAACGCCCTCTGCCGATGCTGCAGAACAGCGCATGCACTCCCGGGGCATCCGCGAGCGTGGCAAAATCGCCCAGCGCAGCTCCCGCGGTGTCGAGCAACTGGTTGATGACCGCGCGACGCCCCGCGATCCGGAACTCGACGCCGAATCCAACGACACTGCGACGGCCGATCGATGGGTTCACACCAATCCTCAATCTCGTTCCGACCTTGAGTCGGCCGGGAACTTCCGCATGCAGAACGATCACGAGGCGTTCGCGCACGCCACGGATGTTGATGCGAACGGATTGCGTGCGTCCCGGCACCAGCCTGATTGTCTTGCCATTGACCAGTTCGAGCGCCAGCGTCCGCAGCGGCCGCGCGTTGGTCGCGTCGATCTCGAGCGTCAGGAACGGCGATCGGCGCTGTTGCGGCGGCGGCAGATTGATGAAGAACGGCGCGCTCTCATAGGCGTTCGAATCGTCCGTGTTCGATGAGGTCACGTTCTCGATGTCGAGGTTCCGCTGCGCCCAGTCGTTGTCGTTGTAAGCGAGCGTCTCGAACTGCCACCAGTCGAGCGCGCTCTGGTTGCCTTCCGGCTCGGCGTCCGAGCGCACGACCGCGAAAATGCATGAGTGATTCGGCACGCCGGTGGAAATGGTCCACGGCAGACTCACCGTTTGCGGCATTCCGACGCCGATTCCCGCGGGTACTGCGACTTCACCGAGCAGCACGAGATTCGCGGCGCCGCCACCGGAACCGGGGTTCTTGAGGAAGAAGCGCACCACTGCACTGCGAACGGGCAGGCTGATCAGTTGTTCCACCTTCGCGAACAAGTAGTTCGTATGAGGTGTAGTCATGTCGGCATTGAAGCGTGCCGGATTCTGGTGTTCCGGTCCCGTCGTGGCGCTCGGCGTGCCGGGGGTGTTCGTGAGGCGGTTCCACACGTTCGACATCGCATATCGATTCACTCCCGCGCCAATCGGCTCCGATGGTTCGTTGCCGACGTCGGTCGGGAAGTCGCGCAGGTAGTGGTTTGGAATGTCATGCGTGAAGCAGCATGGGGTGGTTGTCGTCAGCACCGGATTCGCGACGCTCGTGCACATGATGTGCGTCACAAGCTGAGTTCCCGGCACCATCGCGCTGCCGGTCGGCGCCATCACCGTGCCCGGATCGGAGTTGGACGCGCTGCCAGGATGCAACAAGTTGAGGACGTGGCCGAGCTCGTGCGCGACAAGTACTGGATTGCCTCCGTTCGGCTCGGCAATGACCGGCTTGCACGACGCGACGCCAATTCCTCCGGCGGTGCCGCCGCCTTGTGCGGAAAGGGAATTGGCGACGAAGAACACTTCGATCGCATTCGGGTCCGAGTCGGTGTAGGAATTCCTGATATCGGTGACATTCGATGAGGTCTTGAGGGTCGAGTTCGTGATGACCACGGTCGACCGAATAACCAGATCGATACAGGCCTTGTTCCAGACGGTCTGCGCGGTCGCAAGCTGCGCGGCCGATGTGCTCCCCGAAGGGCTCGGGTCCATTGCCGAATCACGGAAGCCGACGGGCTGCACGATCAGCTGGCGGCGATTCGACGCCACACACACGTTGTCATCAACGTTCGCGTCATCCGAGGGCACCCACTCGCCTGCCTCATCAAATCGATAGTGGACGTCCGGTCCAGGGACCGGGGTCAAAACCGCGCCCTTGAGCAGAACTTCGATGGCGACGATCTCCTCGAGTCTGCCGGCGGCGCAGCTGACATGAATGCGAGTCCGGTCGAGCCGAACCCGCCCGCGCTCGACCACCACACGCGCCTCGAGCACCGCCGACGCTGGTTCCGTGGCGGGGATGTAGTAGCAGCCCTTGTCGGTTTCGATCCCGTGTGCGCGATCGAGGCTCTCGTAGTTGACGTCGCACGCCGCCTCGACGCGAAATGTGTCGACCCGCTGGCCGAACGTCACGGCGCCTGCCGACGACAGCCCGCGCACGGTGATCACGCCTGTATACGACTTCCGCGCCTCGACACCTGCGGCCACAAGCCCGAATCGATCGAGGTAGAACCCACGCGTCTTTTCGTGCTCGCCGCGGACGATGAAGACCGCTTCGCCGCGACACCGCGATTCGCGCACGCCTCCGCTGGTCGTGATTCTCGCGGGCACGTCCCATTGCAAGAGGTACCTGCGGCCGTCCGCCCACGTCTTCGCCTGTTCGGGCATGTGCATATCTCCCGGTGAGAGGATCGGTGCCGCGGGATCCTATTAGCTACAACGCGGCTGCGCTGCATGTCGAACAGGGCGTTCGCCGGCTCTCCTCTCGCGGTAGATGCTACTGTCGATGGAAACACTTGACTGTGGCACGTACTGGCTCAACGATCCGCGCTATGACTGATGCCTGTGTTCCTTCGTCCGGTCGGATCGGCCGGATCCCGCGAGTATTCGCGTGCTCGCTCGCACTGCTCGGCTTGTCGGGTGGTCTCGGAGAGGCGCAGCGTAATCCTCAGCAGGCGGACCGCTTCACGATCGAAATACAGGCGAGCCTCGACCAACTGAAAAAGGACAATGCCGCCCTCTCAGAGGAGATCAAACGCCTCAACAGGGACTTCCAAACCGTCAGTGAATCTATCGGCCGGATGGAGCGACCTATAGCGGCGCCCCCAGAGGCATGGAAGGCACTCGGTGGTGTCGGCCTCGCATTCGTCATAGCGTGGAGCGTCGTCAGCGCGTTGAGGGAATGGGGACGTTGGAAGGAAGGTGAGCCCGAAAGGTCGCGCAAGATAGACATGGAGATTGCTGAACGGTTAAAGACGACGGAAGACGCGGTTGACGCACGCATCAGAATCATGATCGAGCTGCTGCGCCAGGCGCAACCAGGGGCAACGGGATCGCAGGCGGCCGCCCGCCTCGCGGGAGCGTCCGAAGGTGCGGAATCGTTGTCCAGGAACGCACGTGGCCGCGATCAGAAGGAAATTCCCCGCGGAAAGGAACAGGGTTCATGAAGCCGAGTGATTTCCTGATCGGGGTCTTCGACTTCTTTGCCATCCTGCTTCCCGGCAGCATCGCAACCTGGCTCGTGGTGCAATACATACCCTCTGCATTCCTGCGCGAGGCGCTGTCCTTCCGCCTCGGGAGCCAGCCGGACGCGGTCGTCCTTGGCACCGCGTTCGTGCTCTCGTCGTACATGCTCGGGCACTTCGTCTTTATGATGGGCGCAGAACTGGATCCGTCGTACGACCGGTGGCGCAGGCGCACCAAGCCGCCGGGTAACGACAAGACCTATCAGGCGGCGAAAAAGGTGCAAAAGGCCGTCAACAAAGAGCTCATGGACGGCGCTTTCACCACGTTGCGGTGGGCCAAGGCGTACATCCAGATCAAAGCATCTGGTGCACGCGGGGAGATCGACCGCCTCGAGGCGGATCAGAAGTTCTTCAGGAGTCTTGTCGTGGTGTCGACAGCGCTGGCGGCGCACTTCTTCTTGCGGGAGGCGGCTCCGATCGCCGGCGTTACGGCAATTGCGATGGCCGTGCTCTCCTATCGACGCTACGTGGACCAACGGTGGAAGGCAACGGAGTTGACCTACGCGACGGCCGTAATTGTGTACAAGGCGCTCGCCACCGGCGCGAGTGCAGCGAGCCAGCTGGCAAGCGAAGAGCAGATCTGACCGGACTCGATGCCGGCGTCACAAGGTTCCTCCTCGCCGATGCCACAAAGGCGACCTGCCGCCTCCGCCAAAGGCTTCGGCGCCAAGAAAGGTCCGCCTCTTCGTCGCCTATTCGTCCTACGTCTGCAACTGACGCGCTTCGATCACGCCGGTTTTCCGGAGCGACATACGGTTCCGCACTGCAGCATGGAACGTCACAGCGCCGATCCACCGCGGGACATCCTGCGTTCAACTTTGAAATCCGCCAGGGCCAAAGCGACAACCGATCAGACCCGGCGGGGGAAGCCCCACAAGCGACCAGGCTGCGCGGGGGGACTCGCCCGGGCGAGCGAATCCTCCGCGCAGCACCGGAACTGCGTCCTTGGCGACACACGTTCTCCGGCCCTTTCTTAGCCGGCCCGCATCGCCTCCCATTCGGCAAACACGTGATCGAAATAGGCGTGCAGCAACCAGAAACACGTGTCGTTCGGCGAGACGCGCGGGTCGGCCATGTCGCCACCAATCGCGTCGTGCACGCTGTTGTGGAACGCCTCGAGGGTTGACGAGAACGTTTGATAGTCGAGTCCGCCGAGCCGGTCGACGGCGAGCGCCGTCGGGAGCGACATGGACGGGATGTTCCGGTTCCGTCCCTGGTGCTCGAATTCAGCGGGCAAGGAATCGGCCGGGTCCCAGAACACGAGCGGGAGGTACGACGCCGCGTCGGCGAGCCGCATGCGCTGCCAATCCTCGAAGCCGCGCAGTAACTCTCGATGCCACGGCAGGAATTGCGGCGTGCCGTGAACGTGCCCTTGCTCGCGATGAAAGCCCACCGGATCCGCACTGCTGTTGATGTAGTCGCGCAGCCGGCGATGGAGCTCACGTCGCGCCGCCGTCGTCAGATTGTTCTGATTCTGGCGCGGCGCTGCCGAGGACACGAGCGTCGTTCCCGCGCCCGATACATCCTCGCCGCCCGCATGTCCGCCGGAATGCGGCTGCTCACCTGCGTGCGGATGTTCCCCTGCGTGCGGATGTTCACCGGGATGTGGATGCCCGCCCGTGTCCGGCTTGCCCTTTCCTGAGTAAGGATCCTCGTACGGCGGCCGAGGTTTTTCTTCATACGGTGGGCGGTAGTCGTCCCGCGGCTTCGGAGGGTATTCCGGAGAACCGTACTCGTCGCGAGGTCTTTCCGGATACGCGTTCGGTTCGCACGGGTCGGCCGGCGTTTCAGGCTTGCCGTAATCGTCGCGCGGCCGTTCAGGATACCGCCGCCGCTTGTAGTCTGGTGGCCTCGTGAGGATGGGCGGCTCGTCGGGCGGTTGTTCGAGCTGGCCGTAGTCCGGCTCGGCATCATCAGCGGGCGGAGTGCGGGAGCCCACCTGCTTGTGGCCGGGAATGTCGGGGCGTCGCTTCCCGCCAGACGTGATGGCGCCTTCCATGTCGTGCCACGCGTGTGGCGGGACGTCGACGGGACGACGGCGAGTGCCGTCCTGCTGCCATGGTGTTGCTTGAGTGTTCATCGCATGTCCTCCTAATCACTCCGAACCAGCGACTCGAGCGCGCGATATGGCTTCGGGAACCAGCTCCAGTGGTCGTCGCACCACACCAATCCGTCGTAGGCAAGCCCGCTGTCCTCGCCCGGCCTGACGTACTTCCACGCCACCCAAACGCGTTCGGGCCTGAGCCAGCGAGAGATGTGGAGGTACCCGCCGGGGAAATATCGCGAGATCTCATTCGGCTCGCGGAGCATGCCGCCGGGTGCGACGTGAATGAGCAATTGCGATTGGGCGGCGGTCGGAATGTCGATGTCCGGCTCGGTGGCCCAGAGTTTTTCGTACGTCGCGCGCGCGACGTCCGTCGCCGCGGGCTCGAACACTTTTTCGTAGTCCTCAGCACGCGGACGCATGAGCGCGCGTGTCTGGCCGGAATGGTCTTTGGCGAACAGCGTGAGCAGAGGGCGCACGCTCTCCTTCAACACTTCGGCGGCCACCAATGCGTTTGCTCTGAATTGCTGGTCCGCGGGAGTGATGGGTGGACGTGAAGCCGCGTGTTTGGCCAGTGCTTCGCGATACGCCGTCAACCGATCGCGCCTGAACCGTCCGGGATCAGCCGCGCGCAGCTGCCGGCCGCGCCGGGTCGTGAACTCCGCCTCGGGCACGACGCTGCCGCCTCGCGGTATCGCGGCGAGGACCGCGTCAATCTGATCGACGGCCTGACGCAGGCACGACCGGGCCCCGGCACTATCACCGGCGGCGTCAGCCGTCGAGGCGCGCTTCGCATAGGCCTCGGCCAACAGCGCGCGTTCACCCGCGTCCAGGGCGCGCTCGACCTCGTTTGGCGCTTCCGGTGACTGCTTGCCGGGGAGCAGGAAGTCAACACGCGCGCGAGGCACTCCCGGACCATCTCGAACGGTGTAGCGCGCAACTAACTGATCGCCGCGTTCGACGATCGTGTGCTCGCGATTCGCGCGCGAGAACCCCTCGAGGTCGAGAAATGCGGTGGCATCGTCCCGGTGATCGGATCGGCGCAGACCGTAGTCGTAGATGACGTCCACGTGACGGCGCTCGAATTCGCCCCGAACCAGCCAGGCAGGCAGATTGTCGAGGGCGAATTGGCGGCCCCGGTCGAAAGCCAGCGCGGCGAGGCCGGTCACGTCGAGTGGCAGGAGCCGGTTTGGATCGGCGGGCCGGCCAGCGGACGCGAAGTACTGTCGATGTGATTCAACGGCCTGAGCGAACGCGCCGTTCGGGTCGCCATTGTCGGTCGCCAGCGCCCGAAGGATCGGGACGAGCGGCATGATACGGAGACGTATGACGTCCGGGTCCCCGCGTGACACACGCTCCGGCGACAGGAGCTGTTCCGCTTCGTCAAGCCAGTGCGATGCCGCGCCGGGTTGCCGCACGATGGCCGCAACGGCAGTACACAGGAACGGCCAACACGGATCGGCCAGATGCTCGGCGAGTTGGACCGCCGCAATGTGCTCGCGCTCGCACAGTATTTCCAGGGCCGCGCCGTCTCGCACGATCAACGCACATGAAACCGCGCTCAGCCATGCCGATGGGCCAAATGGCGGTGCGTCCACGGAGACGTGGCGCTGCATGCCGTCTGGCCACCGCAGAATCACCTCGCCACTCGAGACGGCGCTCGCCAGCGTCGCCGCGGCGCCGGACGCCGCCGCCTCCGATGCCGCGCCGGCAGCGGCGTCGCGGGATTCTCCCGTGCCCGCCGCGATCAAGAGCCGCTGGCTGTTGATGACCGACAGCCGTGCAGCGTCGACATTCGACGTGCCATCACCAAGCACCAGATCACGGAGCTCGGTCTGGAAGGTCAACTCTGCGGCCCAATCGACGGCGGACGGGGTGTCACTCATGTCGGCTATTTCCCTGCAGCTTTCGGCCTCTTTGCTGACGGGTCTCGCTTTCCAGAAGTATCGAACGTCCCCACCTGCGGTTCGCCGACGCGTCCTGATTCGTCATACGGCTGGCGCACCAGGAAATACTGCGTCGGCGGCGCCTTCGGATCGTCAAGCTGCTTCAACAGCAGTTGTCCATACTCCTTGATCTTGGCGTTGTCCGATTGCGACATCTCGGTTGCGAGCGAGACCAGATATTCTCTGGTTCCTTGCTCGACCCGAACCGTTCCGTCGGCGCTCATCCGGGTGCCCAGCTCGCTCGTGCCCCCCTTGCACTCGATGACGACGATCGGTCCATCGGGCGGGCGCTTGATCAGGACGTCGGGGACACCTCCGCCTCGCATCACCACCATCTCGCTGTCGCCGAATCCTTCCTGCGCAAACGCCTTTCCGGCAGCGACGCCGAGCGCCTCGGAAATGTCGCGCACGCTCTGCATCAGCACCTTGATCTCGGCTTTCAGCTGCGCCTTGACGTTGACATCGTCGGTCTCGTTCATCGCCCGGCGCTTGTCGGCTGCGAGCCTCAATGTCTGAGTCCGTTCCTGCGTCACTTGATCGACCGACACGTCACGTACCGCGCCGCCCTTGCTGACGATGGTGACGATCTGATCGAGCGGCAGCTTCAGGTCTGCGCGCGGGGCCGGGTCGGCGACGAATCGATGTTCGTAACCGGGGCTTGGCCGGTCAACGCCCGACAGCAACGACCGCGCACGGCCGGTGTCCTCGGCAACGTAGCTGCCCATCGCCCACTGCTCGTACATTCGCCGAAGCACGCGGGGGTCGTCGCGATTGAGGCTGGGATTGTTCTCGAGATACCTCGCCTTGAAATCGGGCCAGTCCTGGAACGGCGGCTCCTTCTGATCGCTGAACAATGCGCGCACCGCTGCGGTGGTGTGGGGATCGAGAGACGCCGGATCCTCGGGCCGGTGCCGATCCTCGGGTTTTCCGAGCGCTTTGGTCGCCGATGCGATCGCTTCCTGCAGGAGCGATCGCCCGGCTGGCGACAACGTTTCCTTCAGCGCGTTGACGCGCAGAAAGTGAACCGCCCCAGCCACCTGTTCCGTCGGCAGCTTGGCGATGATGTTGTCCTCGCGAACGATCAACTGATGCGCGATGGCGACCAGCTGCTTGCGCAATGCGGCGATGGCTTTGGGGTCTTCACTGATGCTTTCCGCGTGCTCCAGACGCCGCGCGAGCAAACGCAAATCGTCGGTGAACTCGCCGGTCAGCCGCTGCAGAAACGGATTGTTCCTGGCCGTTTCGATCGCGTTGTCGAGCAGCGCGCGTGCGAGGCCCGCACCGAGCGCGTCGCGTGCGAGCTGCTGTCGCGCCGCCACGCCTTCACTCTCGCCGGTTAACCCCAGATGGGTGACGAGACGCTGCGCCTCATCAAGAAGGGCCTTTTGTCTGGGCGAGTCGAGTGGCGCATCCATGAAGCTGCGGGCGAGCACTTCGACTTGCGCCAGACCTCCGTAGTCGTGAGGCGACAACGTCGTGGCCTTACTTCTCGGGGCGAGCGCGTCCGGGAATTCCTCCGTCGTCGCGTGTACCTTCGTAATCTCGCGAAGCTCGTGCGCCACGGCCTGTTCGACCGACTCAGGCCGCGCGCCTTTCGAGACCTGCACCACGTACTCGCGGTCGCCCACCTTAGTGAACTTCGCGACGGGCACTTCTCCCGTGCCGGTCGGCGCCAGCGCGGTGACCATCTCGAAGCGCACCGTCACGCGCTCGTCGTTCTGGGTGGTGATCTGCACGCGACGCGTGTCGTTCGGATCGGGAATCGTGGCGTTATCCCTGGCGAAGATGCCGTCGGGAGCGGCGAGTTGCTTCACCGCCGCATCGACGTCTCTATCCTTCGCGCCGAGGATGCCCAGTTTGGCGGCAGCGTCGCCGGCGAACGAGCTGCCGGCGATTCCCGCAGCCGTGCCTTCCTGGCCGGTGGGGAATCGCAGCGGCAACTGTTCGACTGGGGGAATCGGGCGCGCCACCTGACGCGGCTGTCCCTCGATGTCCACGACCACGCCACTGCGTGTCGTGCCCGTGATTCCCTCCATCATCCAGCGCGCCTGCTCGCCGGCGGCGATGGCGAGCATCCGGGGATCGAGCGGCGGCAACCCGGCGCGGCGTCGTGCCTCGACGATCTGCTGCGCCGCCGCCGGGATCAGGTAGTTGTCCGTGAACTTGTGTTCGGTGTTGTAATCCGGCTCGCGAACACGTCCAGCGGGCGTGAAGAGATCGAGTTGCGGGCTGCGTCCACCGACGTCGTGCCAGCCGCCACGCGGCATGTCGTCGATGAAATAGCGCGTCGGCTTGCCCGTGGGATCGACCAGCATCAACGTCGCCGGCAGTTCCTTTCGGCTCTGCAGCCACAGCAGGTTCTCGTTGATGACGTCAGGGTGAAGCGGCGGCATGCCCGCAGGCAGCTTCACCGTCACGTCCAGCGTTTTCGTCTGATGCTGAATCTGCGCCCCGGGAACCTGCCCCGCGGGAGGCGCGCGGCGTGCGGCGGCATGTGCGGCCGCGTCCACCTGTTCGCGTGTGCGCGTCAGATCCTCGGCAAGCGCGCCCGGTGGGCGACGTTTCGCAGCTTCGAGCTCGTAGCCAAACGGCGAATTGCGCAGCTCCTTGACCAGCGAGTCGAAGTCGGCAAAGCTCGCCTCGTCGGTCGCTTCGCGAGGCGCTCGCGGCGCCGGCGGTGGGATCTCGGGTGTCGGTGTTCCAGGACGCGTTGGCGCGGCGGCCTGCTCTGGCGCCTCCGGGCGCGGCGGCGTCACGGTCGCCTCCGGTGCGGCGGCGGGCCGCGGTGCGGCGGTTGGCACTGCAGCGTCGGGGGCTGCAACCGGCTTGGGAACAAGCGGGACATCAGACGACGGCGGCGACGTCCCCGGAACCCGCGCGGCCGCCAGCAAAGGATCCTCCGCATCGGGGCGCGGCATCAGGCCCTCACGGTCGGCCTGCTCCAACCGCTGCT
>WUUC01002123.1_pt1 | contig 11058 bp, 4 predicted proteins | sample 6278441 | NCBI WGS metagenome assembly WUUC01 (sample SAMN13675441, study PRJNA597444) | soil metagenome | isolation source: soil | place: USA: Washington | collected 2017-10 | reverse complement strand
GAGTCCCGGCGCATCAGCCACAGGAAGAACGGCGCCCCGACCACCGCGGTGAGGATGCCGATCGGCACCTCCGCCGGCGCGGCGACAGTGCGGGACAGCAGGTCCGCGAGCATGAGGAACGCGGCACCGCCGAGCACCGCGACCGGCAACATCCGCCGGTGGTCCGCGCCGACCAGGATGCGGGCCACATGCGGGACCACCAGCCCGACGAACCCGATGCCACCGCTCACCGACACGATCGACCCGGTCAGCAACGCCGCGGTCACGAGCAGGACCGCACGCAGCCGGTTCACACCGACCCCCAACGCGGTGGCCGACTCGTCGCCGGTCAGCAACGCGTTCATGGCCCGAGTCCGCGTCCCGACCACCACACAGGCAACCGCGAACGCCACCGCGGGCACGACAAGAGAACCCATCGAGGCGGCGGACACGCTACCCAGCAGGAAGAACAGGACGCTGAACACGTTCTGCGCCTCGGTCGTCAACGTCAGATAGCTGGTGACCGCGCTGAACAACGAGCCGAGTGCCACCCCGGACAGGATCATCCTGGTCGGCGACAGCATCCCGCGGTGCTGGGCGGCGAGCGCGACACAGCCACTGGCTACCAGGGCGCCCACGAAAGCGGCGACACCGAGCGGCACACCACCGACGGCGGCCGACCCGAGCGTGATCACAAGGACCGCGCCGACCCCCGCACCGGACGACACCCCGAGCAGGTAGGGCTCCGCGAGCGGATTGCGCACGATCACCTGCATGACCGCCCCGGCCAGCGCCAGCCCGGCTCCGGCGAGTGCGGCCAGCAACGCACGAGGCAGGCGGAACTGCCACACCGCCTGGTCCTGCAACACGGTCAGGCTGCCGTCGGACATCCACGGCATGTTCGGCACCAGGTGCCCGACCACGATCCGCGCCGCGTCCACGAATCCGACCTCGACCGTCCCGACCGAGCAGGAAACCACCAGCAGCAACGGGATCGCGACACCCAGGACCGCGACCACCATCCGCTGCCTCCCCCGGCGAACGAGCCCCCGCCGACCATGACCACCCACTGAGGACGGTCGAGAACCAACGAGCATGAGCGAGCCGATCGATCAAGGCCGGGGGGACCACGTGAGCCTAACCGCATGTGATAATCGTTATCAACAGTGATGTCGGTCATGGTCCGGGCCAGTCCGTCGGGAAACCAAACTGCTCGAAGGCGGGAGGATGCCGCGGTAGCGCCAGCGCACGATGTTCTCGTCCTGAGTGGACAGCTCGTCGAGGAAACCCGGTGGATCGAGTCGATGCCGATCTCGTCCAGCTCGGCATCGGGCGCGAGGATCTCGACCGGTTAGTCGAGCCGCTCGGCCACGATCCCGACGAACTGGTCCAGGGTGATGTGCCCGGTCGACCGGTTCTCACTTCGCAGGAGCACCATGTGCTTCACACCTTTCAACGGCGAGTTCCGTCAGAGCCGTTCGAAGCCGATCCAGTCGAGTTGCCATCCGCCGCCTCCGGCGGGCACGGCGACCCGAACGGTGTGCAGGCCCTGGGCGAGGTCGATGGTGGGCCCGGTGTGGGTGGTCATGGGCACGCCGAACGGGTTGGCCTGGCTGACGATCTCGGTGAGGCACGAGGGACATGCCGCGCCGTCGACGGTCAGGGCGATCCTGGCGGTGACGGCCCCCGGATCGGGGACGCGTTCGGCCGCCCGGTAGGTCACCCGGTAGCGGCCGGCCTTGGGGACCACGATCCGGTAGTCGGCGAAGGTGGCCGGTGGCACGCCGCCGGTCGTGTCGCCGAGCGCGAAGCCGCCCCGCAGTCCCGCCACCGGGTCCGGGCACGACGTGAGGAAGATGTCCACGCAGGCCGCCACCGGCGCCCGGGCGTCGACGTCGACGACGGCGAACTCGCCCGGTGTCGTGGTGGTGGCCGCCGTCGTGCGGGTTGTCTCGGCGTGCAGGTGGCCGCGCCCGCCGGTGCGGCTGGACAGCCGGTGCACGGCACTGGTCCACAACCGGTCGAGGTCGATCGCGACCGCCCACTGATCCAGCTCGTCCATGTCGGTGACCAGCGCCGGACGGGACGGTTTGAACTGGGTGCCGAGCAGCCACGCCCGGCCGGACCGGTCGACGGTCATGCGCACCGCGTCCACCCGGCGGACCGGCACCGCGTCCGGCTCGAACACACAGCCCTCGAAGCCGACGACCGTGTGCCGGTCCTGCGGGCAGGGTTCACAGCCCTGCCCGTCCGCCACGCAGTCGGCCGGTGCGCAGTCCGGTCCCGTGCAGTCCACCCACCCCGACAGGTACTGCTGGAGCAGGTCGCCGACCCGGGGGTCCGCGACGTCGGCGAACCGGAAGCTCATCGACGAACCGGCACCGTCCGGGTCGACGACGAACAGCCGCCCGCCGACGGTCATCCCGACCAGGTGGCCGGTGGCCGGCTCCGGGACCAGCTCGATGATCGACCCGAGGGCCCGCGGTCCACGGACGCGGTAGTCGGGTTGGCAGGTCACGCCCCAGGCAGGTGTCCTGCCGGGTCGGATCGTGTAGGCCGCCGGGCTGTCGAGCGAAGGCCTGGGACAGGTGCCGTCGGCGAGGTTGCGGTCCGCCCCGTGCTTGGCGTAGACGACCAGTCCCCTGGTGGAGAAGTTGTCGCCGTTGACGGAGGCGAACAGGTTGCCCCGGTCGTCGTAGGCGAAGGCGAAGCCGGCGGCGTCCAGGCTCCCCGAGGAGGTGCCGCCGGTGAGGATCGGCCCCGAGGACGGCTCGACGGTGCCGGTGGAGGCGCGGTGACGGAACTCGACCATGGGCACCGGGACGATCGCGTTGCCGTGAAAGGCGTCGAACTTGACGACGAAGCGCTCGTCGTCCGGTGTGCTGGTGGGGTCGGCCGCGATCTCCAGCGGCGCCACGGCGAGCTTGTTCTCCGGGCGGGTGCGGTCGCATGCCGGGTCGGCCATGCAGGCCGGGGCGACGATCTCCGGCACGGCGTAGGACGCGACGACGTCGACGCGGAACTCCCCCGCCGGTGTCTGGTCGACGTCGAGCACCGTGATGCGGCCCGACTTCTCGTCCGGCGGCAGGACGCCGTAGGTGGGGACGACGATGTGGCCGGAGTGGGGCAGCACCGCGATCTGCTGCATGGCCCGGCAGGTGCGGATGCTGCTGGCGATGGTGGGTCGGGGTCGGAACACCGGGCAGGCCGCGTCGGCCACGGCGTCGCCGCCCGCCGCGGCGTACAGCTGCCGGGGTGACCACTGCGCGGCGACCCGCCAGCGACCGTCGGCCCCCTTGGCCAGCACGCCGAACTCCGGGAACATGCCCCGCCCGTCCACCTGGCCGTCGACCACGCCCCACGGGTTGTCCGGCGTCGGGAACGTCTCCAGGTGGATCGACGCACCGGTGAACACCACCTGTTGCCCGTCGTTGATCGTCTCCAGGTCACCGACCTCGAACCCCAGCGGGTAGGACGCCAGTGGGTATCCCGGTGGCGGCGGGACGTCGCGGGTGAGCGCGCCGGTGTCGGTGCGCGGCTGAATGGTGTAGAACTCGCCGGTGTCCGGCCGCAGCGCCGAGATCGTCATCGAGTCGCCGGTGGTGTAGTAGTTGTTGCCGTTGTGGCCGATGCCGCTCATGAGCAGCGTGCCGTCGGCGGCCACGGTCGGGAAGTACGGCGCCCTGCCCGGCAGGAAGTCCCAGCCGCCGACCGCCCTCGTGCGCACCCGCTGCCCCGACGGCAGCCAGGTCCTGCCGGCCAGCGGGCCGCCGTCGAAGGTGCCCGCGGCACCGTGGACCACCACGTCCTCCACGCACCGGCGGGCCGCCGAGCCGATCGCCGCCGCCAGGCTGAGCTTGCCGGCCAGGGTCAGGTGCAGGTTGTCGCCGACGAACCAGGGCTGCCCGGTCGCCTGGGTGGCGAAGTCGACCACCTCGAACCCGTCCGAGTTGTCCCCGGCGGCGATGAACCTCAGCACGTCGTTCACCTGTCTCGCGGCCGCGGCATGACCGGCGCCGTCCACCCCGGGGATGTTCACCGGGTTCTCGGGCGTGGTGACCGCGACCAGGCAGGGGGTGCGGGTACGCGTCTCGGACACCGCCGCGACGAGCTTCTCGCGCACCTCGCTCATCCGGGCATCGCGGTCCGGACCGGGTGGGGCGGAAGCGACGTAGAGGGCGTCCCGGGCGCCGAGCGCGACCACGAACCCGTCCACGTCCCGCTCCAGCAGACCGCGGAACTCGTCGAGGTGGTGTCCGGCTCCGGTGGTCTCGGGAGTCCACCGGCTGTGCCAATGCCCCTCGACCTCGGCCGCGATCCCGGCGTCGTTGAGCACACCTTCCGCGTAGCCCTGGTAGTGGTCGTCGTTGTAGGTGGGGTCGTTGAGCTGCTGGAGCAGGCTGTCGCCCAGCACCGCGACCTTCGGCCAGTCCGGATCGGCGGCCTTGTTGGGGAACGGCGTGAGGTAGACCGTGCACGCGCCGTCCGGTGTCACCAGCCGGGGCGAGAGCAGCGCCGAACGCCACTGCCCGCCGAAGTCCGCCTGCGTGCCGCGCACCTGCTGGAACGGCGGCGACGGCGAGGGCACCTGGTCGTGCGGCACCGTCGGCCACTCGGCGGGCGCGTTGTCCCACCGCAACTCCCACACCGACGCCCCCGCGTCGGTCTCCGGGCCGCCGTTCACGCTGCGCCACAACGAGTCCACCCGCAGGAGCGGCCCGTAGGTCGGGTTCACCTCGACGGTGTGCTGCACCCGCCACCGCACCCGCGCCCCGTCGACGACCTCGGTGCACGACTCCGACCTGATCTCCGGGGCCGCCGACGCGACCGGTCCGGACGGCACGACGCCGACCGCCAGCACGATCCCGGCGACCACCAGCCGCGCGAGTGAATCCCTCATGGCCGCCTCCGTTGTCAGCAGGCCGTTCCGGCCCGGACGAGTGCCGCGGTGTAGTGCAACCTGCCGGTGTCGTTGAGGTGGATGTCGTCGTCGACGTACCACGGGTCCGGGTCGCCGAAGTGGTGGCCGTCCGAGGCCGCGGCCCAGTCCTCGAGCTGGAGCCAGTCGGCTCCGTCGATGCCGGCGTAGAACCGGAGCCGGTCGTTGACCGCCCGCTCGGCCCACGCGTAGTGGGCGGGGTCGGAGCCCCAGTAGCGCCCGGGATGATCGGGGCCGGTGACCACGACCACGCAGACGCCGTAGCCGGCCAGTTCCGCCAGCGCGGCGTCGATGCCGGTCAGCACGTCGTTCAGCCGGCTCTCGCGCTCGGACTCCGTCAGGCCGTTCTGCGCGACCCAGCCCGCGTCGTTCGCCCCGAGCGCGACCACCATGCCGGCGAGGCCGTGGGTGCGAAGGCCCCGCAGCTCGTCGAGCAGGTGTCCGTCCGCCCTGACCAGATCGGTGGTGCCGGGCACGGGTGTCCAGCGGCGGCCGCCCTGGCCCTCGACCTCGGTGCTACGGCCCTGGGCGGCGAGGTTGCCCTGGGCGAAGCCCTGGAGCCAGGTCCGGTTGTAGTCCGGGTCGTTGAGCTGCTGGAGCAGGGAGTCGCCCACGACGGCCACGCGTGGCCCGGACGTGCCGTGGAAGGGGTACAGGTAGACGGTGCAGGACCCGTCCGGCGCCACGAGCCGCGGTGACCACAGCGTCGAGACCGGTCGCTGGTTCAGCTGGGCGAGGTCGCCGGTGACGACGTTGAACGGCGGGAACGACGTGCCGACCTGGTCGGGCTGGGTCTCCCAGCGCAGTTCCCAGGTCGAGGTCGCCGCGCTGACCCACGCCCCGCCCTGCTGCCGCTCGAGTGCGGTGACCCGTGCGAGCGGTCCGAAACCGGTGAGCTCCACCTGCCAGGTCACCCGGAAGCCCGGCTGCCCCGGAGCCGAGCAGGTCGCGGTTTCCGCCGCGGCCGCGGGTGGTGCCGTCAGCAGCGCGCAGCCGAGGAGAACCATCACGAGCACCGCGGTTCTCAGCATTGTCCCGCCTCGATTCGGTCGCGCACGCTGCGGTGGATGAGGTCGGCGTACATCAGCCGGCCGACCGTGCTGTGGTGGGGATTGTCCGCACCGTCGAACCAGTCCTCGTGGCCGGCGGAGTAGCCCTTCCAGTCGACCCGGAAGACCCGGCCGACCGACGCTGTGCGGATGTTCTGGTCCACCGCCGCCACCTCGTCGGAGTGGCTCGGTCCCGAATGGTCGGCCGGGTTGACGAGGAAGACACAGGTGGAGCTGGTCCCCGCCTGCCGGATCGCCGTCGCCAGCGCGGCCGCGTGATCACTCCGGTCGTACTGGTCCGGGACGCCCGCCATGATCCGGACGTCGTTGGTGCCCAACGCGATCACCGTGATCCGCGCACCGAGGAAACGGTTGTACTCCTCGATCGTGGCCAGTTTCGGCCCACCCCACAGCGGGGCGTCGAGCCAGCCCTGGTTGACGAAGTTGGGCACCGACGCGCCGCCGGACGCGGCGACCAGGGTCAACCTGCCGCTCGAGCCCGTCAGGAGGTCCGCCAACCCCTGGGACATACCGAAAACGAGACTGTCGCCGACGACGACGGTGGCCGGTGCGGCGCCCGAGGAGGACCCCGCCGCCTCGTTGGCCAGAACGCCGAACGGTGGCGGAGCGTCGGCGGCGGCCTCAGTCGCGGGCACCGTGGTGATCAGGACCGACGACACGACGGTTGTCACCGCTCGACGAGCAGAGGTTCGCATTCCCATGCTCGGCCCCTTTCCTGGTGATGCCGGACTACCGTAGGAAAAGGCGGTGCCCGTCCGATCCCCATCGGCTCCGCCGGGCGAGGGATGGCGGTTTTCCTTGGTCGGCGCAGGTGCCGGGGCGAGGACGCGTGCGCGAGCCGGCAGAACAGCGGCAGTTCGTGCGCGCTGACACCGAGGGACTGGGATAGGGCTGGGGATGGTGTCGTCCGGGCCGGGTGGGCTGCTCCGCCGGTACCGGCGACGGATCGGTCTGAGCCAGGCGGAGCTTGCCGGCCGGGCCGGCCTGAGCGTCCGTGCCCTGCGCGATCTGGAGAACGGCCGGGTCATGCGGCCGCAGGTGGCCACGGTGCGCCGGCTCGCGGCCGCGCTCTCCCTGTCCGACGAGGAGCACGCGGCGCTGGTGGCCGCCCTCGGTTCCGGATCGGGTGCGCCGCGGGTGCGGATCGACGTGCTCGGCCCGGTCGTGGTGCGGCACGACGAGGATCCGGTGGCCGTGTCGCCGAAGCTCCGTGACCTGCTGGGGCTGCTGGCGGTGCAGCCGCGGCGGACGGTGTCACCGGGGGAGATCGTGGACGTGCTGTGGGGAGAGTCCCCGCCGCGCACGCATCCCCGGCTGCTTCACGTCTACATAGGACTGCTGCGCGAGCTCGTCGAGCCGGCGCGCCCGCGCGGGCAACCGGCCGGGATCGTGCGCCGGGTGGGCGCCGGCTACCAGCTCGACGCCGGCGCGGAACAGCTCGACCTGGCCAGGTTCGACCACCTGGTCGCGCGGGCCGGTCGCGCCGGGAGCGCCACCGAGCGGCGGGAGCTGCTGCGCTCGGCGTTGTCGTGCTGGCGCGGCCCCCTGCTGGCGGACGCCGGCGACTGGCTCGGCCGGCATCCGGCGGCGGTGGCGGTGAACGGCAGGCGGATCGCGGCCGCGCTGTCCTATGCGGACATCGCGCTGGCGGGCGGGGACCGCGACGAGGTCGTCGAACAGCTCCGGGTCCTGGTTCGCGACGAGCCGATGCACGAGGGACTGACCGCCCGCCTCATGCTCGCGCTGGCGGGGCGCGGCGAGCAGGCGGCGGCGTTGCGGGTGTTCGACACGATCCGCCACCGGCTCGACGACCAGCTGGGCATCACCCCGGGCGCCGAGCTGCGCGACACCCACCTCCGGGTGCTGCGCCAGGAGACCACCGGCTGGCACGGCCACCCCCGCCCCGCCCACCTGCCGGCCGACGTCGCCGCGTTCAGCGGACGGGACGAGCAGCTCGGGCTGCTCGACACGCTCCTCGACGGGTCGCACGCGGTGGTGACGATCACCGGCACGGCGGGGGTGGGCAAGACGGCGCTCGCCGCGCACTGGGGGCACCGGGTCCGCGACCACTTCACCGACGGGCAGCTGTACGTCGATCTGCGTGGCTACTCCCCCAACCCGCCGGCGGTCCGGCCGTTGGCGGCGTTGACCCAGTTCCTGCACGCCCTCGGCGTGCCGGTCAAGCAGGTGCCGAGCGAGCTGGCGGACGCCGTCGGCCTGTACCGCAGCCTGGTGGCGGACCGGCGGATGCTGATCGTCCTCGACAACGCCCTGGACGCCGACCAGGTGCGGCCCCTGCTGCCCGGCGGAGCGCACTGTCTGGTCCTGGTCACCAGCCGGGACGCGCTCACCGGGCTGGTGGCCCGCGACGGCGCGCATCCCGTCGGCCTCGACGTGCTCACCTGGGAGGAGTCGCGGACGCTGCTCGTCCGGCTGCTCGGCTCGGCCCGGGTGCGGGCCGAGTCCGACGCCGTCGAGGAGCTGGCTCGGTTGTGTGCGCGGCTGCCGTTGGCACTGCGCATCGCCGCGGCCAAGCTGCTGGCCGGCCCGACCGACCCCATCGCCGGCTACACGGCTCGCCTCGCCGGCAACCGGCTGCCCGCACTGGAAATCCACGGCGACCGGCACTCGGCGGTGCGTTCGGCGTTCCAGCTGTCCTACGCCGCGCTGTCACCGCCGGCCGCGTGGCTGTTCCGGCTGATGGGCCGGTTGCCGGGCCTCGACGTCACCCTCGACGCGGCCGCCGCGCTCGCCGGCGACCCGGCGGAGCAGACGAGGCCGCTCGTGGACGAGCTCGTCGCCGCGCACCTCGTGACCGAGCACGCCCCCGGCCGGTACACCTTCCACGACCTGCTCCGCCTGTACGCGGCCGAGCTGTCGGAAACGTGCGGTCGGGAGGGCTCGGCCGCGCTGGACAGGTTGTTCTCCCACTACCTCGGCCATGCCGACGCCGCCGCGGCGGTGCTCTACCCGGAGATCCTGCGACTCCCCGCCGCGGACGTGGCGCCGACCGTCCAGCTCGACCACAGGCAGGCGTCCGCGTGGCTGGACGCCGAACGGCACAACCTGCTCAGCGCCGTGCGACATGCCGCCGCGCACGGCCCCCGGCCCGTGTCCTGGCTGCTGGCCGACGCCCTGCGCGGTTACTACGACCTGCGCATGCACGTGGTGGACTGCCAGGCCGCGGCCGAGGCGGCGCTCACGGCGGCGGAGGCGGAGACCGAGCCGGCCGCCCAGTCCTCGGCCCACCTCAGCCTCGCCAACCTGGACTGGCGCGGCGGCCGCTACCCCGCCGCGATCGACCGCTACCGCGAGGCGCTGGTCCTCGCGCGGAAGGCCGGGTGGGCCGCCGGCCAGGCCGCCGCACGCGGAAACCTCGGTGGCGTGCACGCGGAACAGGGTCGGCTGCGGGAGGCCGCGGAGCACTACACCGAGGCACTCGCGCTGCTTCGTGAGACGGGCAACCGCGGCGGCCAGGCGATGGCCCTGGGGAACCTCGGGCACATCTACGGCCAGCTGGGGCACCTGACCCGCGCCGCCGAGCACCACGCCGAGGCGCTCGGGTTGTTCCGGGACATCGGCGCCCGAGCGGCCGAGGCCACCGAACTGGCCAACCTGGGCGAGACCTACCACCGGCTCGGCCGCCTCACCGAGGCCCAGGAGCACCTCGACCAAGCGCTGACCCTGCACCTGGAGGTCGGCGACCGAGCCAACGAGGTGGACACGACCCGCGTGATAGCCGCCGTCCACCGCGACGCGGGCCGGCTCCGCGAAGCACTCGAGCTCGCCCGGTCCGCGCTCGCACGGGCCCGCGAGATCAAGGAGAACCGGTGCGAGGCCGACGTGCTCAACGTGCTGGCCAGCATCCACGCCCGCCTGGAGCAGCACGAACAGGCCGCCGACCACCACCGCCGGGCGCTGCGCCTCGCCCGGGCAACCGGCGCCGGCCATCCCCAGGCGGAGGCACTGATCGGCCTGACCAGGGCGTACACCCGGCTGACCAAGGGCCGGCAGGCCACGACGACCGGCCGCCGGGCACTGGCGGTGGCCCGGAAGGCCGAGTTCACACTCCTGGAGGGCCAGGCGCTGATCGCATTGGCCGCGGCCCACCTCGGACAGGGAGAACTCGACCTCGCCACCCGCCAGGCCAGGAACACCCTGACACTGGCCGACACACTGGAGAAACTCGCCGGGACGAACGCCGCGACCCCACTCCGCCAGGAGGCCAAGGACATCCTGGCGGCCACTGTGGACTGACGGTCGGTCCGTTCGGTCCTGGTAGGTCGGATGGCCGGGAGAGAGATCACACCTCCTGGCTCCCACGGAATCGTGCGTGACTGTGGCGACAGTCGCACATCGAGGGGCCCTACGTAAACCAGGTCATTGCCTTCGTCGACCGGGCCCGCGAGCGTCAGCAGGCGGGTCCGGTCAATCTGGGCATCCCGATCATCAGTGAGCCACGATGACTTCGTCGCAACCGCCTAGCAGCCAACAGGTTGTGAGGCTGCACTCGCGCTCGTGTAGTGCCCTTCACCGTTCGTTGCAGCCCACTCGCCCAGGCCTTGCCCCTCACAGGTGTGTGCGGCCAGCCTGGTCAACGTGTCGCGGGTCAGGGCGATCGGATGGCTGTTCGGAGACAGGCCGATCGTCCTCAGGTCCGGGCCACCAGTTCGGCGTCGCTCATCCCTGGCGGTGTCGCCGGGGCGGTTGGTCCTGGTGGTGTCCGGCGGTCAGCGGTCCAGGATGCCGCGCCGGTAGCCGGCGGCTACGGCGGAGGCGCGGTCGGTGACCTCCAGCTTGGCGTAGATGTGCAGGAGGTGGGTTTTCACGGTGGCTTCGCTGATGTAGAGCAGGGCGGCGGTCTCGCGGTTGGTCTTGCCGTCGGCGATGAGGGTGAGGACTTCGCGTTCGCGGGCGCTGAGTTGACCTTCGGTCAGTGGGCGTTGTGGTCGGATGCGGGTGAGCAGGAGCGCGGCGACGGACGGTGCGAGGACGGTCTGGCCGCGTGCGGCGGCGCGTACGGCGCGGAACAGTTCCTCGCGGGGTGCGTCCTTGAGCAGGTAGCCGATG
>WUUC01196717.1_pt1 | contig 11059 bp, 8 predicted proteins | sample 6278441 | NCBI WGS metagenome assembly WUUC01 (sample SAMN13675441, study PRJNA597444) | soil metagenome | isolation source: soil | place: USA: Washington | collected 2017-10 | reverse complement strand
GGCGGGTATGCTGCGCGTGAGGTTCGTCGCGATCACGCCGGGGTGCACGGCATTGGCGATTTGTCCTGAACGCGGCAGCCGCCGGGACAGCTCGCGCGCGAACAGCAGGTTGGCGAGCTTGGATTGCCCATACGCGCGCCAGGGATTGTAGCCCCGGTCGGCGGCGAGGTTGTCGAGCTCGATACCGCTCCGCGGCGCGCCTCGATGCGCCTCGCTGCTGACGACCACGACCCGGCCGAGATCGCCGAGTTGACCCAGGAGCCCCGTCACCAGCATGAAATGCCCGATGTGGTTGGTGAAAAACTGCAGCTCGTAGCCGTGCGCGCGGCTCGGCTCGGGCAGCGCCATGATGCCTGCATTGCAGATGATGGCGTCCAGGCGTAGGCCTCGACTCTTCAGGTTCTCGATACAGCCTCGCACCGAGCCTGGATCCGCCAGATCACAGGCGAGCGCCGACGCCTGCCCGCCGAACCTGGCACACGCGGCCTCCGCCTTGGCCAGCGTGCGTGCCGTGCCGATCACCCGGGCGCCACGCAGCCCGAGCACACGCAGCGCCTCGAGGCCCAGGCCGGAGTTACAACCCGTGAGCAGGATGGTTCGAGAGCTCAGGTCGAGACCTCGGGTGACATCTTCGGCAGTCGATGCGTAGCCGAAGCCGCTGGGGCCGCGGCCCTTGATTCTGGAGAGAATGGACATGCGTCTGGTCCGCCTTTCGGAGCTCGCTGCTGGGGCGAGCGCCGCTTACCATTGGGCATCCCGTAGCCATAGGCAAGAGCTTGCGCCCGCGCCCCGACCTGCGCCGAGCTGTCGGCAGACGCGCCGCGGTGACCGCCGCTCCGGGGCGAGCGTGGGAATTGCGCCGCTACCCGGGACGTGGGCGGGCGCGTTCCGGAGCACCGCGTGCGGCTCACTCGAGCGCACAGCCGCCGCGCCGAGGCGTGTATCCCAGAAGCTCGCATCATGCTGTACCACCGCACACCGCCACGCATGCCGTTGCTGCCCTCCGACGCGCGATTTCTTCGTTTTGGTGGGGTTAACGCTGGGCTGTCGCCACGAATTAACGAGCTGAAACGCGGCTCGCTCCGTTCTTGATAGGGACTGGCGTCGCGCTCGAGCATGGGGTGGTGGCGGCGCGAGCTCAGCCCACGATGGTCCCGTCGTAACGCCGAAACCGAGGGACGCCACAAGAACGCCTTAATGATGTCTCACACGACGTTTTCTCAATGAACGCCAGTAAACTCCCTCGCAAAAGTATCGATCCCGGGATCCGCGACGCGTCGTCGCCCGACAGCGCGCTCAATCTATACGCGCCGGCGAGCAACACGTACACGCAGGAAGACTACGCGGTAGGTCAGGTCCTGTCGGGTCGCTTTCGCGTGGAGCACGTGATCGGTGTCGGATCGATGGGCGTGGTGCTGGCAGCCCGGCACCTCGAGCTCGACGAGCGCGTGGCGATCAAGTTCATTCGCCCGGAGATGCAGAAACTACCCGGCGTGTTGTCGCGCTTTGCGCGCGAAGCCAAAGCTGCCGTGTCGATCAAGAGCGAGCACGTGGCACAGGTGTTCGACGTCGGTACCGCCGAGGGCATCGGGCCGTACATCGTGATGGAGTATCTGGAGGGGAGCGATCTGGGTGCAGTGCTGGAGCTGGAGGGGCGCTTGCCGATCCGGCGCGCGGTCCACTACGTGATGCAAGCCTGCGAAGCGCTGGCGGTAGCACACTCGAGCGGCATCACTCACCGGGACATCAAACCGGAGAATCTGTTCCTGACCCGCCAGGGTGACCTGGAGCTGATCAAGTTGCTCGACTTTGGCATCTCCAAGGCCGCGCTCACCGGCACGCTCTTCGGCGACGAGCTATCCGCTTCGGAGAGCGCGTGCCTGCTGGGCACGCCACTCTACATGTCGCCCGAGCAAATCCGAGCGACCGCCGAGGTCGATCATCGCGCCGATATCTGGTCGTTGGGTGCGGTCCTGTATGAGCTCATCACCGCGCGCAGCGCCTTTGTCGCTGACAGCGTGAGCCAGGTCTGGACGCGCATCCTGGAGACGGCGCCGACCCCGCTGGCCGCGCACTGCCCCGAAGCGCCGCCCTCGCTGCAGGCGGTGATTGACCGCTGCCTGGAGAAGGACCCTGCTCGTCGCTTCCAGAACGTCGCGGAGCTCGCCATCGCGCTCCTGCCTTTCGCGCCATCGCGAGCTCGCCTGTATGCGCAGCGCGCATCATCCATCCTGGGCACCAAACACGACAGTATCTTGCCTGCGCCGCTCCCGAGCTCCGTGCCGGTGCCTCGCTCCTTCGGACCCGAGTCGAGCTCGCACGCCATCTCGACCCACTCGTACCTGGCCTTGCCCATTCCGGACATGACGGCGCCGCCGGTGTTTGGCCGACATGCGGGCCAGCAGCTGGAGGAGCCCAACCGGCACAAGTTGGTGATTGCCGTGGCCCTGGCGGGCGTGCTCGGCGCGCTGTGCATGCTCCTGTTGAGCTCGCGGCAAGGAGCACCCCAGGGGGCCCGGATCGAGCCCGCGGCCGCGACGGCGGCAGCCTGGGCCAATGCGCCAGCGCCGGTGCCGGTGGAGCAAGCGGCGGAGGCGCCACTGTCTCGCATGATCCTGGTGGAGAGCCAACCGAGCGGCGCTCTGGTCAAGGTGGGGGGACAGGCGCTGGGGTTGACTCCGCTCTCGACGCTATTGCCGATCGGCACGCAGCAACTGTCCATCTCCAAACAGGGCTACGTGTCGGAGCAAGCGTTCGTGCAGGTTGATGCCGCACCCCACGGGGCCAAGGCCGTGCGCACCCGAGTGGTGCTGCAAGAGACCCCGGAAGACGCCCCGAGCGCGCAGGCGGCTCGCTCGCGTCCGGCGCCGCCGTCCCGTCCCAGCCCGCGCCGCGCAGCGCCACGCCGCGCGCCGGAGGCACCGCGTGAGGAAGAGCCGCCGCCCGTGAGCGCGGCTCCAGCGCAACCCGAGACTCCCCGACTCGAGCCTAACCCCGCCGCATCCCTGCTCGACGAGCAGCAGAGGGCACGGCTGCTCGATGACCAGTCGCGCGCTCGCATCCTGGAATAGTTATGAACGGAGATCAGCATTCATGAAAGCGTACGCAAAGATTCGAATTCCACTGGTCATGGCTACGAGCGTGGCCCTGGGATCGGTTGCGGCGCGAGCTGACGCCGCCAATGAGCCGCGCGCCGCGGCCGCCGCTCCCCAGAACCAGGTCAGCGTGGCGCAGCTCAACGAGGAGGGCGCCGCGCTGTACGCCGCCCGCGACTATCGGCGCGCGATCGAGAAGTTCATCCAGGCCTACGCCGTCGATACCGACCCCAACCTCCTGTTCAACATCGCGCGTTGTTATGAGGAGCTGGGCGAGGTCGACGCGGCCATCGAAAAATACGAGAACTTCCTGAAGACGCCCGGCGCGGATACGCGGGGTCGTCAGCGGGCCCGCGAGTCACTGCAGAGCTTGCGTGACGCTCGCGACGGGAGCTCGGTGGATGAGGCGGCGGAAGGCAGCGCTAGCGCCACGTCGACCAGCAGCGAGGCCGCGCCGGCCGCGCCGCAGCCGGCCGCCAGGGCCCCGGAGAGCAGCGTGTTGCCCTGGCTCACCCTGGGCGGCAGCGTGGCGATGGCTGCCGTGGGGACCACGTTCTATTTCCTGGGGACGAGTGATCACGGCAAGGTGACCGACGCTCCCGGTTTTGGTGGCGGCGGCGTCAGCAGCATGACCCGGCGTGAAGCCGACGATCTGGTCAGCGCCGGCGACACCAAGAAGCTGATCGGCGGGATCAGCCTGGGGGTAGCCGCGGCGCTTGCCGCCACCTACGTGGTGCTCCTGGTGTCGGATGACGAGGGCTCACCCGAGCCCGCGCCTAGCCTGGGCTTCTCATTAGCGCCGTCACCGGACGGTGCGGCCGTGTCGGTGCAAGGGAGTTTTTGAGTGATGAAGCGTCTTTTATCTTATTCCGTCTGGCTCGGTGCGTCGACGGCGCTGCTCGGGTGCTCTTCTCCGGAGCTGGACGGTACTAACTTTAGCTGTAGCAGCGACGCCGACTGCGGCTCGGGCCAGGTGTGCGCGAGCATGAACGGGCCAGATCTGGTGTGCCAGGCCCTCGGGAACACCTCTCCGATCCGGATCGGCATGGTCGGGCCCCTCGTGGGACCCAGCGCCGATCTGGGCAAGGAGATGGTGCGCGGCATCGAGGCGATGCTGGAGCCATTCAACCTCGCCGGTGGCGCCTACGGCCGCCCGGTGATCCTCGAGAAAAGGAACGACAACTACGATCCGGAGACCGCTGTCTTGATGACTCGCGAGTTGCTCGACATCGAGACCGTCGTCCCCGACGAGGACAGCCCGGACATGCGCGGCACCGATGGCGTGTTTGCCCTGGTGGGCAACGTCGGAACGCCCACCATGCTGGCGACGGCCCCGGTCGCGCACAAGAACAAGGTGGTGTTCTTTGGACCCTTCACCGGCTCCCAGCAATACCTGCGGGACGCTACCAGGTCGCCCTACGTGTACAACTACCGCGCGGGCTACTTCGACGAGACCGCCGCCATGCTCGAATATATTGCAAACAAACGCATCCCGCGGGTGATTGCCAATCCGGCGGAGGACTACAAGCGCGTGCTCGTGTTTGCGCAGAACGACAGCTACGGCGAGGCGGGTTATCAGGGGATCATCCAGGCATACAACGCCCTGTCGCCCTTGCCGGACGCGACCGCCATCACAAAGGTGGGTTACACTCGAGAGGACGTGGCCAGCGTCGAGCCCGCGATCGAGCAGGCGGGGGCGTTCCTGACCGGGGTGCTCGCGCGCTCCACCGATCCCGCGGCGGTGGAGCCGGTGGCGATCGTCATGATCGATACCTACAAGCCCGGGGATTTCTTCATTCGTGGGCTGAAGAACTGGATCAATCAGGACGCGGCGCGCGCTGCACGGCTGGACGTGCTATTCATGAACGTCTCGTTCGTGGGTAGTGACTCGTTGGCCGCCGCGTTGACCGATACGCCCAAGACCTATACCGACATCGCCACGGGTCTGCCTCGCAGCTACGCGGAGAACGTGATCGTCACGCAGGTGGTGCCTAGTTATGACTCGCAGTCGGCGGGCGTGATCAAGTATCGCGAGGACATCCAGTCCTACGACGGCGCCAACCTCACGTTCACCTCGCTCGAGGGCTACGTGGTGGCGCGCCTGTTCACCGAGGCACTGATCAAGAATGGCCCCAACCTGACCTCGGAGAGCTTCGTCCGCACGCTGGATAACGAGATCACGGAGCTCGACATCGGCATCGGCACGGAGCTCACCTTCAGCGTCAACGACCATCAGGCGAGCAATACCGTGTGGGGGACGCACATCGAGGACACTGGCAAATTCACGGTGCCCTTCGTCTGGACGAAAGAGGACGGCATCGACTGACCCGAGCCGCTCGCGCCCGCAGGCCCGGTGCGCGGCTTCTGGGGCCCGGAGCAGGTTTCGGGGTCTCCTACGGATCGGCGTCCGGGCTGGCGTCAGCCGCGGCATCGGGCACGCCGCCGTCCTCTGGCGTGCTGGCATCGACGGGCGGAGGGGTTGGGGCGGCGTCCCCGGCGTCGGGTGCCGCTGGCGTCGCGGGGGGTCGGGGGAGCCCGGGCCTCACGACGTCAGGTTCTTCGCGATCCGGCCGACCTTGCGTGGAGACGCAACGCCCGGCGATGCACAATAATTCGTCCAGGCAGCGTCCGCTGGTCAGACAGGCGCAGTTGCTCGCCCCGCGTTCGCAGTCCGGCACCGCCGCGTCCAGGGGCGCCTCGGCCAGGGGACGATCGGAGTCGTGGCAGGCAGCCCAGCCCAGGCAGGTAGCCCAGCCGAGCAGCCCTGCGACTCGGAAGCTAGCTGTTCGGGCTCTGAGCGTTGCGGGCGATGACGGGCAGGCGGTGTCGCGGTTTTGCATGTGGTCGTTCCGAACGAGTAACAACGCCCGGCTCTTCAGGAGCAGCCGCGCTGAGCGAGCCAGAGCTGTAGCACCGGCCTCGCTCGGAGGGCAGCGGCTCGGAGGAGAGCAGCGGCTGCGCTGACCCGGCCCCCGCCGAGCGTTGGTGCCGAGGGCCCAGCTCTCTGCTAGGCTACGCCCGCCGATGCTCCACGTCGCCCCGGGCTGGGTCGTCCCCGCCGACGATCTCGAGTTCAAGTTCGTGCGCAGCAGCGGCCCGGGCGGACAGAACGTCAATAAGCTGGCCACCAAGGTGGAGCTGAGGCTCGCGCTGGAGCGGACCAGCTCGCTCACTTCCGGTCAAAAGCGGCGCCTCGCCACAACATTTCCCTCTCACGTCACGCTCGACGGCGACTTCATCCTGACGGGTGATCGCTTCAGATCGCAGTCGCAAAACCAACGCGACGTCGAGGAGCGGCTGGTGGAGATGCTGCTCGGCATCCGCTTCCCCCCCAAGCGCCGCGTGGCGACCCGCCCCAGCCGAGCGTCCAAAGCGCGGCGCGTGGCGGACAAGCGATCGCGCTCGGACGTCAAATCGCAGCGGCGCAAACCCGCCTCCGATACCTGAATCACGGCCTCGGTCGCTTGGCCGTTGGCCTGGCTGAAAAGCCGGCTTTGCCCCCTCGTTTTTCGAGACGTTGCGAGCAGCGTGATAGAAGCTCAGTCATTCCATGACCCAAGCTCCACGACCTCCCACGCGTCCCTCCGAGACTCCCCCCGGCGCGCGCCCCAGCTTGCCGCCGACGCAGCCTTTTTCATGGAAGGCGTGGCTGCTGCTCGGCTTGCTCCTGGGTGGCATGGCCCTGTGGCAGTCGATGATGAACCAGGAGCAAGCCTACCCGTCCATCGACTACACCGCGTTTTACCGGCTGGTCGAGGGCGGCAAGGTAGAGGCGGTCACGCTCAAGGGCGAGAGCATCATCGGCGAGCTCAGAGAGGAGGAGAGCCGCGATGGGCAGCCCTTCCAGAACTTTCAGACCTTGCGCCCCGATCCGGATCCGGAGCTGCTGCCGCTCTTGCGCAAGCAGAACGTGACCATCAAGGTACGCAGCCAGGAGCAGCCGTTTGCCGTTCAGATCGTGGCCACGCTGCTGCCCTGGATGCTGATCATCGGGGTGTGGATCTGGCTGTCGCGGCGCGCGCAGCAGATGATGGTGAGCGGCGGCCCCTTTGCCGGGGTGCTCAAGGGGCGCAGCCGCCGCTTCGACAAGGAGGCGACCGTGTCCGTCACGTTCAAGGACGTGGCGGGTCTGAAGGCAGCGAAACAGGACCTCAAGGAGGTCGTCAATTTCCTGAAACAGCCCGAGAAATTTCGACGCCTCGGCAGCAAGGTGCCACGGGGTGTCCTCCTGGTCGGACCGCCGGGAACCGGTAAGACGCTGCTGGCGCGGGCGGTTGCTGGCGAAGCCGGGGTCGCCTTCTTCTCGATCAGCGCTTCGGAGTTCATCGAAATGTTCGTCGGCGTGGGGGCATCTCGTGTGCGTGAGTTGTTCCTGGAGGCGAAGAAGGCCGCACCCGCCATCGTCTTCATCGACGAGATCGACGCCGTGGGGCGTTCGCGCGGTGCTGGCCTCGGCGGCGGCAACGACGAGCGCGAGCAGACACTCAACCAGCTATTGAGCGCCATGGACGGCTTCGATCGCAACGACATGACGGTCGTGTTGGCGGCCACCAATCGCCCGGACGTGCTCGATCCGGCGCTGCTCAGGCCTGGCCGTTTCGATCGCCGCGTGCTCGTGGATCGCCCGGAGCTGGACGCGCGCCGTGCGATCCTCGAGGTACACACCCGTGACAAGCCGCTCGCTCCCGACGTGGACATGACCCAGATCGCGCGGGACACTCCCGGATTCTCGGGGGCCGATCTGGCGAACCTGGTCAACGAGGCGGCTCTGGCCGCGACGCGAGAGGACGCCGAGGTGATCTCGCAGCACGACTTCAACGCGGCCTACGAGAAGATCGTGCTCGGGGATCCGCGCGAGAGCAAGCTGCACCCCGACGAGAAGCGCCGCGTGGCGGTGCATGAGAGCGGGCACGCGATCGCCGCACATTTCGGGCATCACTCCGAGCCGTTGCGGCGCGTCAGCATTCTGCCGCGAGGCATGGCGCTCGGCGTGACCCAACAGACGCCGCCCGAGGATCGCCATATCCAGACCCAGCCTGAGCTCGAGTCACGCCTTGGGGTGCTGCTGGGGGGTTATGCGGCCGAGCGCACCGTGCTCGGCAACGTGTCCTCCGGCTCAGCCAATGATCTGAAGCAGGCGACCGAGATCGCCTTCCAGATGGTGGCCCAGTTCGGCATGAGCGAAAAGGTGGGGCCGGTTTTTCACGAGCACAAGGTCGAGCATCCGTTTCTGGGCCAGCGCCTGGCCACGGACAGCGGGACGAGCGACGAGACGGTGCGCCAGATCGAGGACGAGGTGCGCGCGCTCCTGGTCAACGCGCAGCGGGACGCTGAACGACAGGTGGTGGAGCACCGGGCCGCGCTCGATCGGCTGGTGGAGGCCTTGATGGAGAAAGAGACGTTGGAGCTAGAGGCCCTGCGCGCGCTGCTCGGGCCCTCCTTGAAGGATCAGCGCGACGCCCCTCAGTCGGGAGTCTTGCATTGATCCGCCTGTCGGTGAACCTGAACAAGGTGGCGCTGTTGCGCAACAGCCGGGGCGCGGACAATCCGAGCCCGCTGTATGCGGCCCAGACCTGCCTGGCTGCCGGTGCTGCCGGTATCACGCTGCACTGGCGCGAAGATCGCCGGCACGCGCTCGAACAGGACGTGCGGCAGATCGCTCGCCTGTGTGTGGAGCGCGGGGCGGAGTTTAATCTGGAGGGGGATGCGCGGGCGGAGCTCATCGCGCTGGCGCTGGAGCTAAAGCCCACCCAGCTCACGCTGGTGCCCGTGACCCCGGGTGAGGTGACGAGCGATCACGGCTGGGAGCTGCCGAGAGACAACGCGCTGTTGCAGCCGATTGTCGCCGCCGCACGGGCCGCGGGTCTCCGGGTCGCCGTGTTCATGGATGCGGAGCCGGCCAGAGTGGCGCTGGCCGCGCAAACCGGAGCGGAGCGCATCGAGCTGTATACGGAACCGTATGCCGCTGCTTTTGGCAGCGCAAAGCAGGCAGAACGGCTCGCCCAGGTGCGCGAGTCCGCCCGTGCGGCCACGCGCGCCGGCCTGGGCGTGAATGCCGGCCATGATCTGGATCTGCACAACCTGCCGCTGCTGGCGCGCGAGGTGCCGGAGTTGCTGGAAGTGTCGATCGGTCACGCGCTGATTGCCGATGCTCTGTATCTGGGCCTGGAGGAGAGCGTCCGCCGCTACCTGGCCGCCGCGGCAGGCAGGGACGTCGTCCCGGTCCGGACCCGCTGAGCCGGCGCGCCGCGCCAGGGCTGCCGCCGGCGCTGTTTCATCGTGCGACGCTCGCTGGCCGGTTCGCGCCGGTCCGTTCAAGTCGGCCGGCGATGCGTCGCTCAGAGACTCGGTTGCCCGATGTCACAGAGGAGCTTTTTACCAGAAAACGCCCGCAGCGGGGCACCCACCCGGGAGGGTTCGGAGGTGCTGCTGGTGCGCTGGGACGAGCCCTTGGGGGTAGCGCTGATCTCCCACCCCTGGGGCCTCACGCTCGGCTCGCCGGAAGACGTGGAGGCCTGGCGCGTGGAGGTGTTCGCGAAGCTGGAGAGCCTCGAGAAGACGCGTGCTGGCCGCTTCCCGATCGTCGTCTGCGTGGACGGGCTGATGATTCGGCCCAGCGCCGCGAAGGAATACGGCAAAGTGGCGCGCAGCTATTCCGAGCGCTTCGCGTCGGGCCTGGCGCGCTTCACGCTGCGGCCGAACGGAGTGGGTCAGATCATCACCGTGGTGGCCATGACGGAGGGCTACCGAGCCAACCTCTTCACCAGCCGGAGGGCTGCTGTCGCAGAGGCGCTCTCCCAACACGGACGCAACGGTCGCTCGAAGGGCTGACGCGCGTCGCGTCGCTGGCGCGGTGTCCTCTGGTGTGCTCGGACTCCCCAGCATGCCGCGTGCCTGCGCGGGAGGGTGGCCACCGAGCGCGGGTTTGCGTCGAGCCAGACAGGGCGAAACCTCCTGGAAGCAAAGTCCAGGGTAGCGGTCGTCGACGGGCAGGCGCAACAGGTCCACGTCTGAAGCCAGATATGGGACCTGACGACGGGTGCCTCGGGGCCGCGCCGGGCGCTCTCCATCCGCGCGCAGCCCCAGGGGGCGCCTCTATTACGATTACTTTCTGCCCGTCAGGCTGATGCCGGCGGGAGAAAGCTCGACCAGCCGTTGACGGTATAAATTCCCTACCGCGCGTTTGAACGCCTTCTTGCTCATCTTCAGGACCTGCGCGATCTCGTCCGGGGAGCTGTTGTCGTGCAGGGCAAGCGTTCCGCCGGCTGCCTCGAGCGCCTGGAGCAACGCCTGCGTGTCGCCGTCTCGCCCGGCGGAGCCGGGTGGCTTGAGGCTGATATCGAGCTTCCCATCCTCGCGTACGCGCTGGACGTAACCCGTCATGCGTGTCCCCACCGCGAACGGCTTGAAGGTCTCGCTCTGGTAGACCAGGCCCGCGTACTGCTGATCGACCAGCACCTGTGCGCCCAGCTCCGTGCAGCGGTGGACGAGTAACTCGACGGGCTGACCCACCGTGAGGCCGCTCACGTCGGGCTCGAAGAATTGAGTGAGCCGGCTCGTGCCCATCACGCGCTGTGTCCGCTCGTCCAGGCAGACCGCGACGACGTACTGCTCACCGAGCTGCATGCGCGTCTCTTGCTCGGCGAAGGGCACGAACAGGTCCTTGTCGAGCCCCCAGTCCAGGAACGCGCCGTGATCGCTCAGGTCGATCACCTTCAGGTAGGCGAACTCGCCCACCGCGGCGTGCGGCTTTTGCGTGGTCGCTACCGGACGATCGTCCGAGTCCGTGTACACGAAGACTTCGATCTCGGTGCCTAGCTCGAGCGACTCGGGGACGTGCCGGTTCGGCAACAACACCTCGCTCTCCTCGTGCATCAAATAGACGCCCGGCGGGGCTCGGCGCGTGGCCATCAGTCGGTTGTATCGCCCAATCTCAATCATCACTCACTTCATCCTGCCATTCG
>WUUC01088702.1_pt1 | contig 11059 bp, 7 predicted proteins | sample 6278441 | NCBI WGS metagenome assembly WUUC01 (sample SAMN13675441, study PRJNA597444) | soil metagenome | isolation source: soil | place: USA: Washington | collected 2017-10 | reverse complement strand
GTCTGGCATCCTGGCCACTCAATGTGCGCCAACTGGTCCATGTCGCGCGCCACGTGGCCGAGTCCGGCGAGCGTGGCACGCCCGTCACACGACGTACGTTGAGAGAAGCTCTGAGTGACGTGGACGGAAGAGCGACGCCCGAAACGGAACCCTCTCCCGCAGCGACGGAGGCAGCGTTCGCTGCGGACTCGCCGGATGCGTCTTTGGGAAGAAGGCGCTCGCTGTGGCTGAAGCGTCGGGAGCCACGCCTCGCCAAGCTGCTAGAGGCTCTGGAGAGGAGCCGCGGGAATGTGTCGCTGGCCGCGCGAGACGTTGGGTTGTCGCGTAGCTCGGCTGTTCGCCTCCTCGAGGCAAACGCGCAGCGACGAGGCAACGCCGGCTCTCACTAACCTGCAAGTCACCGAGCGCGGCGTTCAGAACCAGCACTCCGGCCGTGCACAGCCGTCGCAGCGTGCACCCGCGTCGAGGAAGGCCTGCTCACAGTCTGTTTCGAGGTTGGGCGCGCCGGAGCTCTCGTCGCAGCACTCGGGGTGGGACGCGCACAGCGTGTCGAGTGGCTCCCAATTCAGCCCACATTCCTCGAGCACGCGCACGCAGCGAGGGTGATTCATCCCGTGCGTGTTGCACTCGAAGACGGAGTCTTTTGCGCAAGCGATTACGTCGGTCGGGAGGCAGGGGCTGGGTTTTGCGGGTTCCCGCGGAAGAAACTCGAGGTCGAACTCGAACGCGTCCCCGTACGCTTCGACGCCGAATAGGTATTCGCGGGGCGCCAGGGTGCAGCCGCCGCCGCACAACGCCACGTAGCGCCCGCAGGCGGGATCGACCGTCGGCTCCGCGACGAAATAAGTGTCTCCGGACGAGGGCTGGATGCTGACTGGCCCCGAAAAAGCACGCAGGTCGAGGCGATAGAGAACCTGCTTGGCGGGATCGAATGGCGGCGGGAGTTCTATGTAGTGCGCACCGCAGGCGGTGTTTCCCCGAAGCGTGACCGTTCCGAGAGTGGCATCGATCGCCATCGCGCTTTCGCAGCTGTCGTTGGCGAGCGAGGCACAATCCGCTCCGTCCCCGATCATGACCCGAAGCTGGGGTGGATCCCCGTGCCAGCTGAATAAGTGGAGGTCGTGAACACCCCGCTCCAGCAACGCACCGAACTCAGTTCGTCCGGCGCAGGTGCGCACGTCGTCTTCGGCCAACGCCCACCTCCCCTCGGCCTCCTGAAGCTGCACGCCCACCAGGGTGTTGCCCGAACGCCCTGTCAAATCGAGGCGGTAACAGCGGTGAGCGTCCCTCTCCGCGGCAGGGCACCGCGAGCCGATCGTCGCCGGCAGGATCGGGTCGAGTCGGACCTCCACGCCGTTCTCCGCCCGCAACGGGATGGGCGCTCCGCACGGATGCTGGCTGATGCTACCTGGCGCGTTCACGGAGGACTCGACCCGCGCCGCGAGTTCGATCGGTCCTCGATCGGTGGCATCGACTCTCGCTATGGCGAGCCAGTACCGGCCGGGTTCCAAGACTCGGCGGAGTTGTAGCCAGCTAGCATCCCCGTGCCATGTGTCCGAAGCTCCCGAGGCGACCACCGTCCGATCGTCGCACTCGCCTCGGAGCAGCACGGCCGTGACGGGGAAGGCCGCACCCATAGAGAATGCGACGTCCGACGGACCCTGCGCTTGTCCTAGATCCAGCGCAACGTACACCGCGTTGCCGAGCGCTCCACGCGCCTCGAGCTCAGGCGCCGGGGCGCCGCACATACTGTTCAAGCGCTCGTGCGCTGCGCCGCCCGTGAGCTCGAGCGCGAGCGCCGTCTCGCAGCTCGACCCTGTCATTGCTCTGGGTCGAGCCACGCAACCTAGCTCGGGATCGCAGTAGCCCTCGGTGCACTCGCTATCGTGCTCCGTGCACTCGGGCGCGGCGACGGGCTCACACGTTCCGAGCTCGCAACGCGACGGGCCGCACGGGCCGCCCTCGCCACACGGCTGACCCTCATTCGCCGGGAGCATGCGGCAGGCCGCGCCGACAGCCGTGCACGCGCCTCGAATGCACTCTCCGTCTAGGTGACTGCAGTCGGCGTCGCTGCAAGCCGCCGTGGAGGTACCGGGCGACGGACTCGGGGAGCTCTCCGCCTGCGCGTTGCTAGGCGCCCCCCGCTCGCACGCGGGGAAGCAGCCCGCAGACAGGGCCAATGCCCAGGCAAGCGTCCGCCGCATGCGTCAGTTCATCTCGACCCGTGAGAACAACTCGCTGCCTCCCACGCATACGGCTGAGCCAGCGGCGTCGGGGCAGAAGTAGTTGCACGCCGCGAACACGGGGGCGCACCGCTCAGCGTCACCGATTTCCCCCGCGCAGCACACCGGGTCGCTTTGGCACACGCAGTCCTGGACGCTCGGCGCGAGGCCGCACGAGACGAACATGGTGCCACAGGCTTCGCCGAGCGGGTTCTCACAACAGCTGTCCGAGCCGTGGTTCCAGTCCCTGAGGCAGTTGTCGACGTCACCCCCATAGCACGCGGAGAAATGCTTCGTTTGCCAGTCGCTCACGTCGACCTCCAGCGTGAACCTCCCGGCTGCGCCCGGAGTGACGCCCTTCACGGCCAACAGGTAGACGCCTGGCTCCACGGTCGCGTCTACCCTCGCCCACCCGTCGCCACTGCCCATCGAGTCGAAGCACTCGAGCATGGCTCCGCACGCGCCGTCCTCCTCGTGCAGCAGCGCCAAGGTAGCGTAGAAGTCGAGTCCGCGGGGCGGGATCGTCGCTCGGATGCGCACGCGTTCGGGGCGATCGCGAAGATCGAGCCGGTAGAGCCGGTCCGGTGCAGAGTCGAACATACCGCAGTCCGCCAAGCTGAGCGTATCCGAGTTGCAGTAAGTTTCGCCATGAATGGTGGCGCGCTCATCGCGCAAGACGACGTCTTCCGCCGCGGAACACGTGTCGTGCACTTCCCCTGAGCAATCCGGCTGCTGCAGCTCGACGCGCATGTAGCTGGCGCGCGAGGGAGGGCGCACGAGCTCGAGCGCGTATCGCTCCGGGCCGATGGCTGCGCTCAAGGCCAAGCTGTCGAGGGTCTCGAGCCCACCCGTCGTGAGCGGACCATCCGGCGAACACTCGCCCGATTCGTTCAGCAGCCACAACTGAAAGCCGGTAAACGCGCTGTCGACCTGCGTGCCCACGCGATAGTCCACGGCCTCCGTGCGCGCGCGGATCCCGCGGAGGGCTGACTGGCCTAGCAGATCCAGCGCAAAGAAGCGCTCGTGGTCGGAGTGCGACTCGCAGGTCTTCGGCAGAAAGGCGTAGGCCGTGGTGCCCTGGAGCGCCAGCGGCAGCGCGCTCGCGCACGTCGTGTTGGCGGGCACGCTGCAAGCGGCGTCGAGCGGCTCGGCGACGATCTGCAGGGTGTACGCACCGTGGTCTTCTTCACGCGCGCCGTCGACCACGACGATGTAGACCCCCGGCTCGAGCTCCTCCGCGAAACGTGCCTCGCTGCGGCCGAAGGGGTCCCGCGAACACAGACGTTCCGTCATGTCCGAGCACTCTCCGCTGCCCAACGCGAGCACGGGCTCGAACTCGGCGTCGAGGACCGCGTACAGCCGGAACGGCCCGGACAGATGTGATAGATCGAGCCGGTGAGTGCGCTCGGGGCCTGCGCCCGCGTCGGGGCAGCCGTCGTAGCGTCGAACGCGCGCAGACGCGTCCGTCGTGGAGCTTCGGATTGTGTACTGCTCTCTGGAGCCTGCCAGGTGTTCCACCGTCGCCACGGCCGGCTCGCTGGCAGAGCAATCCGTGAGCGCCGCGTGTCCGGTCGACGTTTGGCCGCTCGGCGCCTCTGCCGGGGCCTCGTCGGCTTCGAGCATGCCGGAGCTCGAGTTGCAGCTCGAGAGCGTCAGGAGCGTCGGGAGCGCGAGCAACCCGACCCAATCGCGCGCGAGGCGTGCCTGGATTGTCAAGAATCCTCCTCGCACAGCGACGACAACTCGACGCCTTCACAGAGGACTCCGCAAGAATCGAACACCGCATCGCAGTCGGCCCCTGACACATCGCCACTGCAGCACGCGGGCTCCTCGTCGCACACACAGCGAAAGCGGGCGGGGTCGAGACCGCACCAGGTGGACTCGAGCGAGCAGCGCAAGGTCCACGGGTCACAGCACGGCTCGATGTCCTGGAGACAGGCCGCCACCTCCTCGTCGATACACGGTGACAGCTCGTCGGCCTCGACGGCTTCCAGCTCCACGCTGAGCTCGCCGCGCTGCGGACCGGATCGGTCAGGTGACACCATCAGGTAGTAGTCGGCGGGGTCCAGGACGACCGCCAACCAAGAGGAATCGGAGTAGAGCTCCCTGCCGCACTCGAGCTTCCCGCTCGCCTCGAAGAGCACGAAGTTGACGTCGTCGAGATCGGTCTCGACGACGAGCCGCATCGGCCCGCCGCTCGCAGAGAGATCCAGGCGATAGTACACGTCCGCGGGGGAGTCCCATTCGAACTCTGGGGACGCTCGCGTGGAATGCGCGCAGGCGGCATCGATGGGCGCGGTTTGTGATCCGAGCGCCGGGTCGAGCGCCATGGCCCGGCCGCAGACGTCATTGTCGAGGCAGTTCGGCTCTTCGAGGGTCACTCGAAGGCCGAAATCCCCGGTGGACAAGGAGCCGTCGACGGCGAGGAAGTATTCGCCCGGCTGGAGCAGCGCGGTGATCTCCGAAGCGGACGAGAACGTCGCGTGCGGCGCGTCGTCATTGCACGCGAGCGTGTCGAAGCAGCCGCCATGCGAGCCTTCGAGCACGTAAAGCACCGTGTCGAAACGGGTAGGCACCAGATCGGTCGTGGCATGGAGCAGCTTGGGCTCCGCCTCGCCTCGCAAATCGAGACGATAAAAGACGTCAGGCGCGTGATCCCACGAGCAGTACCAGCGGGAGTACGCGTCGTCGCCGGCGCAGTGTGTGCTGCCCACCACCGTCTGCACTAAAAGTCGCGGTTCGAGATCGATCGCAGTTGCGCACGTGTCGTTCGGCGGCGCGCGGTTGCAGCGCGCGCGAGCATCTCTGGCGCGCACCAGCAACCGGAACTCGCCCGAAGTGTCGAGCTCCTCCGCGCCAGCTACCAGGCGGTAGAGCCCCGGGGTCAAACGCTGGCTCAAGACGGCCCGCTCGACACCCTCGGAATGGTCTCGATTGCAGGCCAAGAGCAGCGGATCGGCGCAGCTCTCGGACTCGAGTCGCAACGCGGGGTCGAACTCGGCGTCGAACTCGACAAGCAGCTCGACCTCGCCCGGAACGTCCCGCAGATCGAGCTCGAAGGTCAGGGCGGGCCCTGCGAGGGCGCATTTGCCGTGCTCCGAATACGTCGCGCCGCAGCGAAGCGTACCTGTTACGACGCGCTCGAACGAACCCGTCGCGAGCGACTCTGGGCCGAGCAGTCGCAGAGGCTTGTCGCAGCTCGTTGCCTCATCGTGGGTGGCGCAGGATGCGCCGTCGCAGACCGAAATGGGACAGGCGGGTGGCTCATCGACTGGGCCAGGCTCGTCTGGACCCTTGCTGTCGGGATTGCCTTCCGTATGAAGCCCGACTCCCTCAGGAGCCGAGCAGCTCGACGCCAGGCAGACGCCCGCGAGGGAAAGCCATCGCCTCCATTGCACGGCCGATCCCTTAGCCGATACCCTACGCCTTGAATAGTGCGGTGCTCTCCGTGGTTTGGGTTTTCGATCGTGCTGCTGGGTTGTCATGCAGGGCACAGCTTCGACTTTCGCGATCCGCCGTCGTGCGAGTCTGGGTGCGCCTCCCTTCCCGGAAAAAAGCAAATGGCCCTGGGCATCGGCTTCGCCTGCACGCTTCATCTCGGCGAGGTGACGTGCTGGGGCGACGGTGGCAGCGAATCTGGCGACAGCTGGCTCCCAGCAGGCGTCTACGCGCCCTCGCTTGCCGGCTCACTGGATTTCGGAACGAGCCGGCGCGTGACGGAGCTGTCCGCCGGCTGGCGACACCTTTGCGTCGTGTTCGAGGACCAGCGTGCACGCTGCTGGGGCGAGAACGACAGCGGCCAGCTAGGACTCGGGCACACCCAGGTGTACGGAGATGATCCTGAGGAGACGCTCTCGGCGCTGCCGGATCTCCCGCTCGAGCGCCTCTCGCGCATCTCGGCCGGCGTTCGCAATACGTGCGCGATTCAGGCAGCTTCGCCCAGTTTGCCAGGCGTCGTGTTCTGCTGGGGGAGCGATCGAGGTGGTGCGCTGGGAGACCGGGCCTCTGGCGCGCACGGTGATGACGAGGCTTTGAACCCTTCGCGCCCGGTCGCTCTGCCTGCGGACGCCGTGCAGGTGGCGACCGGCGGCGATCTGGCTTGTGCCCTGCTCGTCACGGGCGCCGTGCACTGCTGGGGAGACAACTGGGCGCAGACGCTCGGAATCGGCGATAGCACCTGCGATATCGGGGATGAGCAACCTTGCTTCGGTGAGCTCGGACGATCTCCGGACATCCCCGTCTCCGGCTTGGGAACGCGCACGATCGTGAAGCTGAAGGTCAACCAGGCGTCGGCCTGCGCCATCGACAACGTCGGTAGCTTGCTGTGCTGGGGTCGCAACTCGCAAAGCCGGCTCGGGTATCCGGAGCTGCTCGTGGGAGAGTTCATCGGAGCGCCGCCTGGCGCCGTCGCGCTTGGCGCGGACGTAGCGATCGTCGATGTCGCACTCGGCGCTCGCCACACCTGCGCACTGGACACGCTGGGTCGGGTACGTTGTTTCGGCGAGCGCGGGCCGGCGCTCGGGTATGCCATGCCAGCCGAGGACGGCGTGGCCGGCATCGGCGGAACTCAGTCGCCGGAGCAGGCGTACGAGCTGCGTCACGATCGGGGTGTCGTCGACGTCGGGGATCGAGATGGCCGGGAGGGCCTCGACGTCGTGGAAGCCTTGTTTGCGGGCGGCAGCGCGACCTGCGCTCGGATCACGAATGAAGACGTGCGCTGCTGGGGTGCGAACGAATCGGGTGAATTGGGGTATGGAGCCTGGCCGCAGGTGGGCGCGATCGGAGGTGAGACGACGCCAGGCAACGCCTACGAGCGCCTCGGTCGATCGAGCATCTTCAGCGAGCCATAGCGGCGCGGCTTCCAACGGGCGGCTTCGCATGAAGCTCGCCCGTTGGCTCATAGAACTGACCTTTACTTTTTGCGGCTCAAAGTCAGAAAGCGAGCCTCTTGCCAGTTGGCCGCGTTGGGAATGTGCGCAGCGACAGGCACGACGTCGAGCAACAGCCTCTCCCCGTGGGTTCCGGCCGCACGATAGCTCGAGAGGCAAACCGGCTGAAGCACGTGGGCGCCGGCTTCCTCTTGCGTGTAGTAGCCGCACTCGAGGGAGCGGGCCGTCAGCTGATTGCCGCGTGTCGCTGCGAGCATGTCAGCCCGGGCTCGCACCTCGGCGATGGCCACGGTCGCCTGCTCGTCCACGGTCTCGAGCTCGGGCCAGTCGAACTCGAACCCGATCAACGTGCCGTCTGCGGCGTGAGTGACGTGGACCTTGGAGTCGGGACCCAGGATTGGGAGGCCGTCTACCAGCCTGGTGAACGTTACCGTGCTGGAGACGAGCTCGCTCGTGCCGGCACCCTCCGTTCCGACGGACCCCACGATCTCGTGGGTAACCTTCCAGGCTTTCAGCGTCTCGCCCGTGCCCAACCTGATGAACGGCGCGAGTGACCCCTTCACCAGGCTGGTTGCGCGCGGCTCGAGCGCCGTGAGGGATGGACGCACGGTTGGCTCTGGTATCGCGCCACCTGCGTGCTGGCGCCGATAGTAGGCCTGTGCGCCCCCGCGGCCGACGTGCAAGACGAACCCGTCGCCCGTCGCTCGCGCTTCATCCGCGCTCAGCCCCTCGGGGAGATCCGCGGGCGAGAGCGCGAGGCCCGTCAAGAGCTTGGCCCGAGTCTCGGCAGCGGCGTGCGTGGGCTTCACTTTGAAGCGCCGCACCTGACGCTGACCGAGCGCGCTCTTCTCGGAGAATGCCTTGACCGTGGATCGAAGTGAGCTGTCCTCGGCGTGCGCGGACAACGGCGTGGCCAGCAGCGTGGCCCCAATCGCGATCTTCGTGAACCTGTTCATCGTATTGTTCCTCTCGACTCTCGACTTGGAAGTCACGGTCATTCCCACTTCATCCAACACAGATTTTTCACCTTGCTGTCGCGCACCCGCGGCATGGTATTGAAATTCGCCCAGGTCATCGTGTCGCGGCGGGTCGAACAATCCGCCGCGCTGGTGCCGGACGCCATCACGATGCCGGGCGCCGAGATCGGAACGCTTGCAAGCGCTCGGCGCCACGACTCTCTCACGAGCGCCCCCGCAGCCAGTGATTCGCCAAGCGTCTTGCCGACGTCGTCGGCGACGGGCCCGAACGGCACGAGTGCATGGCTGCCGAGTGCCATCCGCAGTCCGCCCCGGAAGGGGTTGATCCAACGCGTCCAGAGGTTCGCGTCGTGCGAGAGCGTCAAACAAGAGTACGTGGCGAGGATGCTGAGTCCTCGCTGGCCGCCGCTGCCCTCGTTGCCAAACTGCATGTTGGCGGTGAGCGCCCGTTGGTTGAAGTCCGACACCCCGTCCTTCCAAAGACCGTAGTCTGCCGTGCTCGCGCTGATTCCCCCATGCAGGTAGCCGAACGCGATGTCGACCGTTTCCATGGACAGGCGGTCCATCGTGTTCTCCCAGTTCGGTTTCGCGTTCGGTGGCCGCAGGTTGTACGAGAACTTCGACGGGGCGATCGGTTTGATGGCGGCGGTGAACCGATGGCACATCGTCCAACCCGTGGGTGTCAGCCAGGGCTTGCCCGTCGGAGGATAGATGTCGTAATCCCCTTCTTCACACCAGGCACCCGAGAACTTACTCGGGGCGGCCGCCTCACTCACGTTGGCTATTTCATCATCGTCGTCTTCGTCGGCAAGCGGCGTCCACTTCTCTCCGCTGCACGCCGTCGTGCCGAACAGCGCCAGCGCGCTCAGGCTGACGACCACGAGCGAGGGGGGCGTCCGGCTCAAATTTCTCGAGTTCATGATGGGTTCCTCATCGGTGGGTACTTTCGGTTGGGGTTGATGGGTCGGCGCCGCCCACGGCGCAGCAAGGCGACGCTCAGCCCGACGAGCAGCGCGTAAGCGCGCGGCGTGTCACTCGGGCTAAACGAGCAGCTGGCGTGCCCGTCTGCGTGTGCCGCGCTCTCAGCGGGGCCTATCTCTTCGGAGAGCAGCTGCGCAAACCCGGCGCGAGCCAGGGCCGTGTGCGCATAGCTGGCTTCTTCTATGGCGGAGGACTCGGTCGGAACTCGGCGTAGTGATACGCAGGCTCCGTCGCCGTCGAAATCCGAGCCGCCGCGCACGGCGATGCCGGCGAGCTTGCCCGCGGCATCGAAGACGCCGGAGCCGCTGCCGCGGTGAAACAGGTCGAACTGCGCGCCGAAGTAGTCTTGGACGTCGCGACGCGGATCGATCACGCGTGCTGCTTCGTCGATCTTGGTGGGCAGGCCCAGTCCATGGCCGATGAGCACGACCGAGTCGCCCTGGCTCAGCGGCGCGCTTCTGACGGAGGCGGGAAGTACGCCTTCGACCCGGGGCTCGATGCGGAGCAGCGCGTAGTCGAACACCTCGGGCAGCGCGATATTGGAGAGCTCGCGCGCCACGAGCCCGGCGCAGCTGTGGATCTTGTTTCGCTCGAGGGTGACTTCGCCAGCTGCGTCGACCGCGTAGTCGAGCACGACGTGCAGATTGCGACACTGTTCGGCCGAGTCGACGCAGTGCCCCGCGGTCAGGACCAGATCGTCGGCGACGAGCACACCGGAGCAATCGGCCAGCACCGGCTGATCGAGGAAGCGCTCTTCGTTACAGAGGTCGAATGCTTGCGCTAGACGCGGCGCCGTGAGTTCGACGCCGTCTTCGCCTATGTGGATGGCCGAGCGCTGAACCAGCGCCACGACGCTGCGGGAGAGCTCTCGAAGCGCCGGGTCGGGGTGAGCGCGGGACTCGGCGCGGCTGTCTTCGCCGTAGATCAGCGCTTCCCGGTCACGCTCGACGCCGGTCTGCGCCGCGGCGTGCGGCGCGGCGAGTTGGACGGAAAGCAAGAGCGCTGCCGTGACGGTATGTGCGACGAACGGAGGCATATGTGTCTGGTCTTGGTTGCGAGAGGCGGCGACCGAGCACGCTTTTCGTCTCTGAAGACGCAGCGTGCTCGGTCTGCGTTGCTGCTTATCGAGGCTGGGGGCGGCTCCTCACATCGGCACGCACGCGGCGTCGCAAGCGACCGTGCATCGTTGAGCATGGCTGGGCGCCGCTCCAGTGCACTCTCGGAAGGTTTGCGGCAACGTTGCGTTGCAGTTCTTGCCGGTCGTCACCTTCTCGTAGTTGACGAGCGAGCAAGCGACTGGGTTGTCAATGGCCGAGATGCGGTTCTGCCAGAGCGTGCACTGCGAGCGACCAACCGCCACGGCTTGTTCCGGCCTGTTTCCCATGCAGGTCTCGAGCGCGAAGTTGTATGCGGCGCCGTTGCGGTCCTGGCATGCGCAGACGACGTGGTAGAGGTCAGTACCCGTCATCGCCTTTTCCCAGAAGTTCGCTTTGGCGCTGTGAATTGCGTAGTGGAACCCGTCGCCACTCGCGTTCACGAGATCGAACTTCAGGTTTCGATGGCCGGGGTGATAGACCCAGAGCGTGCGATAGGCGCCCTCTGCGATCGGGATCGTCCCGCCCGTGTTCCAGCTCGCCGCACCGGTTTCCTGCCAATACCACTTCAGGTCGGCGGCGCCGCGATACACGTAAACGCCTGCGAAAGCCTGGCGTACGTCGTACAGTGGAACGGAGAAACCGGAGGTCCTCTCGGTGCGACAGAAGTCGTTCTTTCTGTACCAGCCGTCGGTAATGTGCTGCTCGAGCATTCGATCGTTATCGCAATAGGTCGAGCGGAAGCTCGCCACGTTGCGTGGGGCTTCCTTCTGCACGCGCGCGTTCGCATCGACCTCACCGGCGTTCGCGAGCGCCCGGGTTCCACCGGCCTGAACCTCGAGCTCTGCCTGCGGCAGGGCTGCCTGTTTTGCCAGCACTCGCTTCACGGCGTCCGG
>WUUC01210003.1_pt1 | contig 11060 bp, 9 predicted proteins | sample 6278441 | NCBI WGS metagenome assembly WUUC01 (sample SAMN13675441, study PRJNA597444) | soil metagenome | isolation source: soil | place: USA: Washington | collected 2017-10 | reverse complement strand
CGCCGACCGCGTCATCCACGACGCAGAGCCGCGGGGGACCGAGACGATGACCGTGTCCCAGATCCTCTTCCAGTCGTCGAACGTCGGGGTGATCACGCTCGCTCTCGGGCTAGGGAAGGACCGGCTCGCCAGCTGGATCGACCGCTTCGGATTCGGACATCGCACAGGCATTGACTTTCCAGGTGAGAGTCGGGGCATCGTCCTTCCGCCCGACCGCTGGTCGGGCTCGACCATCGGAAACGTCCCGATCGGCCAGGGGATCGCGGTCACGCCGATGCAGATGGCTACCGCCTACGCGACGATCGCGAACAGCGGCGTCGAGGTGCAGCCGCATCTCATCGATCGAATCGAGGGCGAGGGAGCACGCAAGATCAAGCGGCGCCGCGTCCTCTCTGCAGAGACAGCCAAGGAGCTCACCGCGATGCTGCGCCAGGTGGTCGGCAACGATCAGGGCACCGGGCAGGAGGCGCAGGTGCCTGGCTACTCGATCGCGGGCAAGACCGGCACCGCGGCAAAGCCCGACCCGGTGCTGGGTGGCTACTCGACCTCGAAGTACGTTGCCTCGTTCGTCGGGTTTCTGCCGGCGTCGGACCCGCGGCTCGTGATCCTCGTCGCGGTCGACGAGCCGAAGGGCGCGATCTGGGGCGGCTCAGTAGCAGCGCCTGTTTTCTCCCAGATCGCCCGGTTCGCGCTCCAGTACCTCGAGGTTCCGCCTGACGCTCCGCAGACAGCGGAGCAATCGGTGCCCTAGACCCTCGAAATCCCTCGCTGGACCCGGCGGCCTCCTCCCCGAGTCGATCGTATGAGCGAGGAGCGCGCAGGTGTGTCGCGAAATGGGAAAAAGCGCGAGGAAATGCGCGGAATTTCGTGTCACAAAGTGCATGGGAGGGGCAGGTCACGCTGCTAGAATCCGCCGCCATCGAGCTGGAGAGCCTGAGCCACGCCGTGGGCCCGACGCGCACGGCCAACCCCGGCCCCGCGGACATCACCGACCTCGCGTACGACGCGCGCCGCGTGACGGCTGGGGCTCTGTTTGCGTGCGTCCCCGGCCAGCGAGCGGACGGCCACGACTTCGCCCTCGAAGCCGTCGAGCGGGGAGCCGCTGCGTTGATCGTGGAGCGCGAGCTCGAGCTGCTCGTTCCGCAGCTAGTCGTCTCTGACGCCCGCGAGGCCATGGCGCTGGCCGCCGATGCGTTCTTCGGGCGGCCGACGCGCGAGCTTCGTGTCGCGGGCGTCACCGGGACGAACGGCAAGACGACGACCGCGTTCCTTCTCTTCTCCATCCTCGCTGCCGGCGGCCTGCGTCCGGGGTTGCTCGGCACCGTGGAGAGCCGGGTCGGCGGGGAACGACGCGCTGTCACGCGCACGACCCCGGAGGCGATCGACCTCCAGCGAACGTTTCGCGAGATGCTTGACGCGGGCGATCGCAGCGTTGCGATGGAGGCTTCCTCCCATGCCTCCGAGCTACGGCGTTTGCTCGGCGTTCGCTTCGCCGTGCTGGTCTTCACCAACCTGTCTCAGGATCACCTCGACTTTCACGGGACCATGCAGAGCTACTACGAGGCCAAGCGCAGGCTGTTCATCGAGCCCTCTCCCGAGGGAGAGCTGCCGCCAGCGGCGCTGAACGTCCGTGACGTCCACGGGCGTCGCCTGGCCGAGGAGCGCCGGCAGCTCGGGGCGCCTCCACTCACATTTGGGATCACGAGCGATGCGGACGTCAGACCCGAGTCGCTGGAAATCGGCCCCGGAGGCTCATCGTTCACGGCCGCCGGAATCCGGATATCGAGCCGGTTGCGTGGACGCTTCAACGTCGAGAACATCCTGGGCGCGGTCGCCGCGGCGCGGCTCCTCGAGATCGAGGATGCCGCCATCCGCCGAGGGGTCGAGCACATCGCCGGAATCCCTGGGCGGTTCGAGGCCGTCGACGAGGGACAGTCCTTCGCGGTGCTCGTCGACTATGCGCATACCCCGGAAGCGCTCGAGAACGTGCTGACGGAGGCGCGTGCGATCACGGCTGGACGTCTGCACTGTGTCTTCGGGTGCGGTGGCGACCGCGATCGTGGCAAGCGCCCACTCATGGGCGCGGTCGCCACGCGCCTTGCCGACAATGTGATCGTCACGTCCGACAATCCGCGAAGCGAGAGGCCGGAGGCAATCATCGAGGAGATACTCGCCGGGGCCGGCCCGGAAGCGGCGGTCGAGCCGGACCGCGCGCTTGCGATCGCCCACATGCTCGAGGCAGCGGAGGATGGCGACGTGGTCGTCATCGCCGGGAAGGGCCACGAGCCCGGACAGGAGTTTCAGGATCGGACGATCCCGTTTGACGACCGAGACGTCGCACGGGACGCCCTACGCCGGCTTCGGGCCGGGGCCTCCGCATGATCCCGCTCACGTTCGAAGAGATCGAGTTTCTGGCGCCGGGGCGGCTCGAGGCCACGCCGGATGCGGTTGGCGTGAGCGGTGTCCAGATCGATTCGAGACGCATCGGAGACGGTGACCTGTTCGTCGCCGTCGGTTCGGGGGTGGACTACGTGGCGGAGGCACTCGAACGAGGAGCGGCAGCCGCCCTGATCCCGGACGATGCCTTCGCCGCACTCGCGGCACTCGGTGGCGCGGTTCGCAGGCGTTCCTCCGCCCGTGTCGTCGCGGTCACGGGCTCGGTCGGCAAGACGACTACGAAGGACATGCTCGGTGCGCTGTGCGGCCCACACGCAGAGACGGTGGTGGCGGAAGGAAGTCAGAACAACGAAATCGGCCTGCCACTGACGCTATGCAGGATCGAACCGGACACGAAGGTCGTCGTTCTGGAGATGGGCATGCGCGGCCTGGGACAGATTGCCGAGCTTTGCGCGGTTGCCCGCCCTGACGTCGGAATCGTCACGAGTGTTGGGCCGGTGCACCTCGAGCTCCTCGGAACCGTGGAGAACGTCGCCAGGGCGAAAGCCGAGCTGCTCGAAGGTCTTCCACGCGGCGGGTCGGCGGTCGTCCCGAGCGACGAGCCGCTGCTCGAGCCCTACCTCGGCCGGAAGGATCTTCGAGTCCTTCGGTTCGGTGGGGAAGGGGACGTACGTCTGGTGGCCTTTCGGCCCGGCTCGATCTGCTCGGAGCTCGAGCTCCACGTTCTCGGCGAGCGGATCGAGCTGGAGCTGCCCATCGGCGCCCGCCACAACGCGGTGAACTTCCTCGCGGCGCTGGCCGGCTACGTAGCACTTGGGTTCCCGCCGGCCGGGGCTGGCAGCGGCGGGGCGGAGATCAAGCTTTCCCGGTGGCGCGGGGAGGAGTACCAGCTTCCGGGCGGCGGCGTGCTCGTGAACGACGCTTACAACGCGAACCCGGTGTCGATGGCGGCCGCGCTCGACCACCTCGCCGAGCGAGCTGGCTCGAGCCGGAAGGTTGCGGTCCTCGGCGACATGGCAGAGCTCGGTCCGGGGAGCGCCGAGTACCACCGGCACGTGGGCGAAGCTGCAAGGCGAGCCGGGGTTTCCGTTCTGGTAGCGGTCGGATCTCTCGCCGCGGAGTATCTGCCTGGCGCACGCGTCCCGACGATGCGCCTGGCCGTGGATGCCCAGGAGGCACTCGCCGAAGCTGCCGCGCTCGTCGAGCCGGGCGACTACGTTCTCGTCAAGGGATCTCGATCGGTCGGGCTCGAAGTCGTCGCCGAGGGTCTTGCGGGCATCCCCGCCTGAGCCGTGACCGAGGTACTTCTCTCCGGGATCATCGCAATGGTCATCTCCATCGGAGCGGGCCCGAAGTTCATCGAGTTCCTCCGGCGGAACGAGCTGGGGCAGCACATTCGGGAGGAGGGTCCGAAGGGCCATGTCACCAAGCAGGGGACGCCCACCATGGGTGGCCTTCTGATCATGCTCTCGATGTCCGTTCCGTTTCTCCTCTTCTCGGAGCACACTCTCCCCGCACTGACCGCTTTTTTCGTGACTCTTGGCTGCGCGGCGATCGGATTCGTAGACGACTGGACAAAGCTGACGCATCGCCGCTCCCTCGGCCTGGCGGGGCGCTGGAAGCTCCTCGCGCTCGGGGCGATCACGCTCGTCGTCGCGCTGGTCGTCTACAACCGCGACTTCAAGACGACGGTGTACCTGCCGCTTCTCGACTTCGACCTACCACTCTCGTGGGCCTGGTACGGGCTTCTCTTCATCATCATCGCCGGAGCGGCGAACGGAGTGAATCTCACGGACGGGCTCGACGGCCTTGCGGCCGGGACGGCGACGATCGCCCTCCTGACCTATACGTCGATGACGATCGTCGCTTACATCGTTTCGCTGCGGACGGGCGCGGGGGACAAAGCGGATCTCGACCTGGCCATCCTCGGCGCGAGCCTGATCGGTGCCTCGATCGGTTTCCTCTGGTACAACGCCTTCCCCGCCCAGGTGTTCATGGGGGATACGGGGTCGATGGGGCTCGGCGGGGCACTCGCCGCGTTCGCGATCATGACTAAGACCGAGGTCTTGCTGATGCTGATCGGCGGCATCTTCCTGATCGAGGCGCTCTCGGTGATGCTCCAGGTGTTCACCTTCAAGTGGCTCCGCCGCCGGGTGCTGCTAATGGCGCCGCTTCACCATCATTTCGAGATGAAGGCATGGTCGGAGTCCCGAATCATGGTGCGCTTTTGGATCGCCGCCGCGATTCTCTGCGCATGCGCCTTCGTTCTCTACTACCAGTCGTTCTCGAAGTTCGCCTCCTGAGCCTGCGACTCGAAGAACGCGGCTGCCTCGTCGCCACTCGGAACGGTGACCAGGTTCTCAAGATGATTCTCGTCCGGATAACCGGCCGCGCGCATCCGTTCGATTGCGCCCTCGACGTCGTACTCGGTGCGTCTCAGGTCGATGTCCGGGCCCAGGCGGGCCCAGTAGGCGCCGCCGCGGCTCTCGTAGGGCATTCCGATACTTCCTGCATTCACCAGGCGAACGCCGCCCACTTTCCGATCGAACTGTGTATGGGTATGGCCGCAGACGACCACACGCTCTTGGACACCTGCGAGTGCGGAGGCCACCCGCTCCGCCGGCGAGAGCGCGGTGAGTATCTCCTCGTCGCTTCGAGGCGACCCGTGGCAGAAGAGCGTCTGGCCGAGGCCGTCGAGATCAAGGCTCAAGCTGGTGGGGAGCTCGCTGAGGAAGCTGATCTCGCTCGCACCCAGATGGCGGACGACCCAGGCGTCGGGCTCTCGATCTCCATTCCCGCGCACCCAGACGGCGCGATCGCCGAGGTCGCGGAGGACAGCGAGCACCTCGCGTGGCATCGGGCCAGCCACGACATCTCCCCCGATCACGAGCCGATCAACGGGGTCTTCGGCGATCTCCGCAAGCACAACCTCGAGGGCAGGGAGGTTCCCATGGACGTCGTAGAGAGCGGCAATTCGCACTGACACCATGATGCCGCGCCGTGCGCTTGTCCTCGGGCTTGCCCGCTCGGGCGAGGCTGCCTCGCTTGCCCTTGCGCGCCGCGGGGTGGAGGTGGTCGCTGTCGACTGCAGAGACACGGAGGCGGCGGGGAGGCTTCGCGACGACGGCGTAGAAGTCGTCGTGGGTGCGGAAGACCCCGCGCTCCTCGACGGCATGGACCTGATGGTGAAAAGCCCCGGAGTGCCCCGCGATGCGCCGCTCGTGGCGGCTGCACGGCGCAACGGCACGACCATCTGGAGTGAGATCGAGCTCGGCTCCCGGCTGCTCCGAAACCCGATTCTCGGCGTCACGGGCACCAACGGCAAGACCACCACGAGCGAGCTTCTCGGTGCGATCTTTCGGGCAGCCGGCAAGCCCGTTTCCATTGCCGGGAATGTCGGGCGGCCACTGACCGCACTCGACGGAGTCGTTCCGACAGACGAGTGGATCGTGTGCGAGCTGTCCAGCTTCCAGCTCGAGGACATTGACAGCTTTCGACCGCGGGTGGCCGTGTTGCTCAACCTGACGCCGGATCACCTCGACCGGCACGGGACGTTCGAGAACTACACCGCCGCGAAGCTCCGGATCTTCGAAAACCAGACTGCCGAGGATGTGGCGCTTGTTCCCAAAGACTTTCCCCCGATCCCGGGCGCGGCTCGCCGGGTCGAGTTCGCCGCTGTCGACCAGCTTCCCGCCGAGCCGAGGATCCCCGGGACACACAATCGTGAGAATGCGGCTGCGGCGACCGCCGCCGCACGCGTGGCCGGCATCGACGAGGGCGCGATCGCCGAAGGGCTGCGGGGCTTCGAAGGGGTGCCGCATCGCCTCGAGCTCGTTCGTGACGTTGGCGGAGTGCGCTTCGTCAACGACTCGAAGGCAACCAACCCCGAAGCGGCCGAGCAGGCGCTCACCGCCTACCCGCCGGGCCTCCGGCTCATTCTGGGCGGGAGCTTCAAGGCCTCGTCTTTCGAGGGGCTGGCACGGACCGCGCGTGATCGGGGTGTAGCTCGCGCCTATCTGATCGGCGCGTCGGCCGACGAGATCGCTGAGGCGTTGAGCCGCGCGGGCGTTGCCTTCACGCACGCCGGCGACCTCGAGCGCGCGGTGACGCAAGCGCTCTCGGACGCCGAGCCTGGTGACGTCGTCCTGCTCTCACCCGCGTGTGCGAGCTATGACCAGTTCGAGGACTTCGAGGACCGTGGCGCCCGATTCCGGGCGATCGTTGAGGCCCTGTGAGCTGCGGGAAGGGGGATCTGTTAGACGCGCGTCTATGTCGGGTCCCGACCCGCCCCCCTGCTCACGCGCGAGCGTACCGCGCAAATGCGCGCACGTGGCGCACGGATTGTTCCGGGTCTCCTACGAATGACGACCTTGTAACGGACGAGCGGGCCGGACGATCGTGAGACGGCCTGGCCGCTCCCAGCTCGAGTTCCACATTCTGGTTCTCGTCACGCTGGGGCTCGTGGCCTTCGGGCTGGTGATGGTCTACAGCGCCAGCTCCGCACGTGGTCTCATCGCGTCCGACGACCCGGCCTACTACCTCAAGCGCCAGGCCCTCTACGCATTCGTCGGACTCATCGTGCTCGTCTTCCTGTCGCGCACCGACTTTCGGAAGCTCCGCTACGCAGGTGGGCCGGTGCTCGCAGTTGCGTTCTTCCTCCTCGTCGCGGTACTGGTGATCGGCACGAGCGTGAACGGGGCCAAGCGTTGGATTCCGCTCGGCGCCTTCTCGTTCCAGCCTTCCGAGCTCGCCAAGCTCGGCCTCGCTCTCTGGCTTGCGGCACGCCTGGCGCGCAAGCCCGCACCCGGCTCGCTCGGAGAGCTGTCCAAGCCCGTCGGCCTCGTGGTCTGCCTCGCGTGCGCGTTGATCGTCGTCGAGCCGGACCTCGGTACGGCTATCGCGATCGTGATCATGGTCGCCGCCATGCTGGTCGTTTCCGGCACGCCCGTTCGCGTGCTCGCCGCATCCGGGGGGATCGGACTGGCCGTCCTCATGCTCGCGATCTGGTTCGAGCCTTACCGACGTGCTCGGCTCTTCAGCTTCCTCGACCCGTGGAGCGACCCGCAGAACGCGGGCTTCCAGACGGTGCAGGCGATGATCGCACTCGGCTCCGGCGGCCTCTTCGGCGTCGGCCTCGGCGAGAGTGTCCAGAAGATCTACTACCTGCCGGAAGCCTCAACGGACATGATCTTCGCGATCGTCGGTGAAGAGCTCGGGCTCGTGGGGGCCATGGGCGTCATGGGGGCATTCGTCCTGCTCGGATATGCGGGGTTCAACGTCGCGCTCAGGTGTCGCGATCCCTTCGGAAAACGGCTCGCGGTGGGGCTGACGGGTCTCCTCTGCGGTCAGGCGGCAGTCAACCTGTGTGCGGTCATGGGCATCGCGCCGCTGACGGGGATCCCGCTCCCGTTCGTGAGCTACGGGGGCTCCAGCCTCATCGTCGCGCTCGCTGCCGTGGGGATCCTCCTTAACATCGCGCAGAACCATGCAGTCGAATCGGTCGCTCAGGTGCCTGATCGCCGCCGGAGGAACAGCCGGGCACGTCCTGCCGGCGATCGCCGTCGCGGAAGCGCTGGTCGCGCGCGGCGTCAGCGTGACGTTCGCAGGCGGGCAGCGAATTGAGCGCCGCCTCGTCCCCGAGGCGGGGTTCGAGCTCGACGAGTTCCGCGTCGAAGGCTTCCCGCGGCAGCCTAGCCTCCGCCTGATTCGAGCCGTGGGCCTCGCGGCACAGGCTCCGCTCGCCTGCGCACGGATTCTGCAACGCCGACGGCCGGGCGTCGTGCTCGGAGCCGGCGGGTACGTCGCGGGCCCGATGGCCCTCGCAGCAGGTCTTCTGCGCATTCCCACGGCGCTCACAGAGGCCGACGCGCACCTTGGCCTGGCCAACCGACTCGCCGCCCCTTTCGCGAGGAGAGTTTTTCTCGCATTTCCGATCGAGGGGGTCGAAGGTCCGAAGTACCGGGTCGTGGGCCGGCCTATTCCCGCCAGGTCGCAGCAGGTCGACAGGAGCGAAGCTCGCAGAGCCTTCGGACTCCTCGAGGAAGGAAGGACGGTGCTCGTATTCGGGGGAAGCCTGGGAGCCCGCCGGTTGAACCAGGCGGCGATCGACGCCTGGCGAGACGACGGGCCGCCGGTTCTGCACCTCGCCGGTGAGCGCGATTTCAAGACCCTGGCCCGGCCGGCGCGAAGGGACTATGTCCTGCTCCCCTTCACGGACGACTTCGGCGCCGCCCTCTCTGCGGCGGACCTCGTCGTCGCGCGTGCGGGAGGCTCGGTCTGGGAGGTTTCCGCTGCAGGAAAGCCGGTCTTGCTCGTCCCGTATCCCGAGGCGTCGGCGGATCACCAAACGGGCAATGCACGCTACTTCGAGCGAGGAGGAGGTGCTGTCGTCATTCCCGAGGCCGAGCTCGACCTGAAGCGACAGGCCGGGGAGCTGCTTGCAGACGAGGAGCGGCTCGATCGCATGGCGGCGGCGATGCGCTCGCTCGCTCGGCCAGACGCCGCGGACGTGATCGCGGAGGAGTTGATCGCGCTTGCGTCCGCTTGACGGGCGGCGTCTCTGGCTCGTCGGCATCGGCGGAGCAGGGCTGAGCGCCTACGGAGTCCTTGCGCGCGCATGGGGCGCCGAGGTAGCGGGGTGGGACCGGACCGAGACTCCCTACCTCGCACGTGTCCGCGCCGAAGAGATCGAGGTCACGATCGGGCCCGAGCCGACTGCAGGTCCAGCCGAATTCGAGACCGTGGTCTCGACCGCTTTCGCAGGCCAGGTCGCGGGGAAAGCCCGCGCAGACCTCCTGGCGGAGCTCGTTTCCCTCCGACGCTCGATCGTCGTCACCGGCGCGCACGGCAAGACGACGACCGCGGCCATGATCGCCTTCTGCCTCCAGAGGCTGGGGCACGATCCGGCCTACCTGATCGGCGCCGAGGTCCCTCAGTTGGGAGGGAACGTAGGCACGGGGGAGGGCTGGCTCGTTGTCGAGGGGGACGAGTCCGATCGGACCGCGTTCACGCTCGAGCCCGAGATCGCCGTGGTCACGAACGTCGAGCTCGACCACCACACGACGTTCTCCTCTCTGGCCGAGCTCCAGGACTGCTTTCGCCGCTGGGTCGCCAAGCGGAGCGAAGGATCGGTGGTGTGGGGCCCGGATCTCGAGGCGGCCGAGGTCCGCCTCGCCGTCCCGGGTGAGCACAATCGCCGAAACGCTGCCTGTGCGATCGCGGCACTCGAGCTCGCAGGCATCCCGGTGGCGGAGGCGGCACAGGTCCTCGAGGACTTCTCCGGTGCCGGCCGCCGCTTCGATCTTCGCGGCGAGTCGGGTGGTGTCCGGCTCTACGACGACTACGCCCACCATCCCGCCGAGATCGCGGCCACGCTTGCGACCGCCCGGTCGCTCGCCGCGCCGGGGCGGGTCGTCGCGGTCTTCCAGCCACATCTCTATTCGCGGACGGCGCATCTCGCGCACGAGTTCGCGAACGCCCTGGCCCACGCGGACACGGCCGTCGTGACCGAGATCTATCCGGCGCGCGAAGAGCCCTGGCCCGGGGTGAGCGGCAAACTCGTCGTCGACCGCCTCACGGAGGTCAGGCCGGGAATGCCGGTCGGATGGGCGCCGACGCTCGACAGTGCCACGTCGATCACGGCCGCGAGGGCCCGGGCCGGCGACCTCGTTCTGACTCTCGGCGCAGGCGACATCGAGACGATCGGCCCCGCCATCCTGGAGCGGCTGCGGCAATGAAGGGAAACGTTCGTCTCTCCCGCTACACCACGCTCGGCACAGGCGGCCCGGCCCGATGGCTCGCCGAGCCTCAGACCACCGAGGAGCTCGTCGGTGTCCTCGCGCGGGCGCGTGACGAAGGGCTTCCGGTCGCAGCCGTCGGACTCGGCTCGAACATGCTCGTCTCGGACGAGGGCTTCCCGGGCATCGCAGTGAAGCTTGCAGGCGCGCTCACGGTCGCCAAGACGGGCGACGGGGCGCTCATGGCTGGGGGAGGCGCCACGAATGCCGTCTGCCTCCACCGTGTACGCGCGGCGAACCTGGGCGGTCTCGAGTTTCTCTGCGCGATCCCGGGAACCGTCGGCGGCGGTATCTGGATGAACGCCGGCGCGTACGGGAGCGACATCGCAACGGTGCTGAACCGGGCACTCGTCGCGGACGCGCTCGGCGCGCGATGGCAGACGCCGCAGGAGCTCGGGCTGACGTACCGGTGTTCGGAGCTTCGGCCGGGCCAGATCGTCGCCGGTGCGGAGTTCCGCCTCGAGCCGAGACCGGAGCCGGAGATCAAGAAGATCGTCGCCGGCATGCAGGAGATGCGGAAAACCGCACAGCCGACGAACAAGCGAACCTTCGGGAGCGTCTTCAAGAATCCGGAGCACGAGCTCTCGGCAGGCCGGATGCTCGAGGCCTGCGGCCTGCGAGGCCACGCGATCGGTGGGGCCCGGATCTCGCCCAAGCATGCGAACTTCATCGAAAACGACGGCGCGGCTCGGTCAGCCGATGCCATTGCGCTGATCGCGGAGGCACGAAGCCGGGCGTATGCCGAGTACGGTGTCAGGCTCGAGCCCGAGGTTCAGCTCGTCGGGTCGCTCGAGATCCCGCCGATCGAAGGGGACGGACAGCCCGGGTAGGAGCGTGAGAGCGCGCGGCGAAGTGGCGATGGTGGCT
>WUUC01203682.1_pt1 | contig 11061 bp, 6 predicted proteins | sample 6278441 | NCBI WGS metagenome assembly WUUC01 (sample SAMN13675441, study PRJNA597444) | soil metagenome | isolation source: soil | place: USA: Washington | collected 2017-10 | reverse complement strand
ATTTTGCAAACTCATAGAGTGCCTCCGAAATTTTAGCGATCATTAACTTCGAGACATTTGTATTCTCAAAATGCAGATTAAATATGATCAACACGCCCCGCTTCCTGTCAGCTTTGGAATCCATTCGTGCCACAAACGTGTCGCCAACCAGTATAGGCAGTGCGAAGTATCCATACTTCCTTTTTGGTGCTGGCACAAAGCACTCGACCATATAATCAAAGTTGAAAAATTCTTTTAGCCGGCTGCGATAAATGTTGAGATTGTCGAAAGGTGAAAGAATAAAGGCGTCGCCCGAAAGCTTGATCTTCTTTTTCCGGTAGTCAGACAACATGAAATGAGGGTAGCCTTTCATGCCTTCTATTTCAACTTCGCACACTTCGCCACTATCCACCAGGCTTTTTAATTGTTGTTTCATGGTATTTTGTTTGGCATATCGCCCGCGAAATACCACATCCTTTGCGCTCGCGATCCCCAATGCCTTCAGAGAACGCAGTACGTAGTGCCGTGAAAACTCGTCCATCGAAGGATGTGTCATGTCGATGTTACCGGGAATGATGTTCTCAGGCAGGTCGTATACTTTCAGGAAGTTGCCCTTCCTTGTTGTCATTAGTTTACCTTCGAAGTGAAGTCTTTCCAGGGCGAGTTTCGATGGTCGCCAATCCCACCATCCCGCGCTTTTCGTCACACGATCGTTTTCGAAGTCACTCGACATCTGAGGGCCGTCCCGTCCAATTCTGTCGAGCACGGTTCTCATCATTTGTGCCTCCGCTGGCGTAATCGCTTTTCGCCTGGCGAGCAAACTTGCTTTCATCACGAAAGAATACCGGTACTCATACATCGGGATAAACCCGGATGCGTATATCCAGAACTCGAATATCCTTCCTTCATTTTGAAGTTCTTCCAGCCACGCTGCCTGATAACCAGGGATGCGCGAGGCAAGCGCGTGGTGATGTGCCCGCTCGACTATGTAGTTGGTGTCTGCCTGCAGAAATCCGAGGTGATCGATCACTTTGTAAGCAGCTTCTCTGCCACGACCAAATTGTGCGCGGCGGGATAAACCCGAAGCGTGGAGAATGATCTTTCGGGCGTCTGCTTTTGTCAGCGTAATTCGATTTCCTGCCATCAACGCGCAAAATACGCACGACAACGAAGATGAGAAAACAGGATGCTTACGGACAGCATAAAAAAATTAGTCCTATGTGCTACGTAACATATCCGGCCGGACCCCGTTATAATTATTTATACATTTGGAGTATATTGCTTCAATATGAAAAAATATCAACTAGGGGAGTTCGAAGAAGTGGTGATCCTGGCGATAGCGATCCTTAATGGTGCTGCTTACAGCGTTTCCATCAAGGATGAAATAGAGTCGCGGCTTGAACGGACGGTTAGTCTTGGGGCGCTTCATACTGCTCTTAAGAGAATGGAGACCAAAGGTTACTTACGATCATCTGCAGGTGACTCTTCTGAAGAGCGAGCAGGCCGGCCGAAGCGGGTATTCGAAATTACCGCGATCGGAAAGAAAGCACTGCAGCATGCCAAGGGCTCACGCGATAATATGTGGAAGGCTATACCGAAAACTGTTTGGCAGGCAAACCTGTCGGCCATTTGAATGAATACAGGGCAACATCCCCCGCGGTTGTTTCAAAAATTCTTTCGCTGGTATTGCGATAAGGAGATGGCCGACTACATCGAGGGTGATTTGTTGGAGGTTTATAGGCGAAGGTTAAATGCGCGGGGAAAAACGATAGCCAACTTTGCTTTTGCAATTGAAGTCGTTTTGCTTTTCAGGCCAGGAATTATCAGTTCATACAGAGAACAACATTCAAATCATCACATCATGATCACAAGCTATGTTAAAACGGGTTGGCGCAATCTCTGGAGGAGTAAGCTGTACTCGTCGATCAATATTATTGGCCTTACGTTTGGTATTGCATGCTTTCTTTTGATTGGTCTTTATGTTCATGATGAGTTGATGTATGACCGGCAGCATATCGATGCCGACCGGATATACCGGGTGGTTGAACATAGGAATAACAAATTGGAGGTCACCACCGTTGCGTCGGCGGGCTATAAGCTGGCTGAAGAATCGCCCAATGCGATTCCGGAAGTGGAGAATGCCACACGTCTCATGCGTGCGGGAAGAGCCAACCTTGTAAATCCCGAAAACCCGGTGCCGTTCCAGGAAACGGTGACCATTGCAGACGAACACTTTCTGGAGATTTTTGACTTCCCATTGCTTTCGGGCGATCGGCGCACCGCGTTGAAGGAGCCTAACTCGATCATTGTTGATGAAAACCTGGCCATGCGGATCTTCAATACCCCTGATGTGATGGGAAGGAACGTGCAGTTCAGCCACATGCAGACGCCGCTGAAAATAACAGGAATTCTGAAGCCACACCCGCGCAATTCAAGCTTTACTTTCAACAGCGTGATGTCAGAGTCAACCTATTACAGTGAAGAATTTTTCAAGGAGACCATGGGGAGCGACTGGACATCAGGCAATTTCGCAGTTTACACGTTGCTGAGGCCCGATGCAAATCCGGATTCTGTTTCCAGTAAGATGACGAAGCTTGTACTGTCGAATTTTACTCCGCCCGATGGAACAACGTTGCGATATACGCTTCAACAGCTAACCGATATGCATTTGTATTCGGAAAATATTGTTGACGGCGCAAGGAACTCTAACGTGGACAGCATCGCGCAGGGAAATCCCGTCTACGTTACGATCTTTTCCATTACAGCCATTTTTGTTTTGCTGATTGGCGGGATCAACTATACTAACCTGACTACTGCCCGCGCATCGAACAGGATCAAAGAGATCGGCGTGAGAAAGGCAATCGGTGCGATGCGTGGTAGTTTAATAGGTCAGTTCCTAGTGGAGTCGTTTTTGACCACGTCAATTTCTTTTATTCTTGCGTTACTCGCTGTTGCGCTTATCCTTCCTTCATTCAACAGTTTCGTCAACAAGGAGCTTACACTTAACGTCGTTGCCGGTTATGAATTTTGGCTGTTATCGGTCGTTTTGATCATCATCATTGGTTTCCTGTCTGGCAGTTACGCTGCATTGTTGTTGTCGAGGATGAAGCCGGTTGCCTTGTTGAAAGGAGAAAAAGTGCAAAGCCGTGGTGACCTATCGATCCGCAAAGTACTTGTCATTTTTCAGTTTACGATATCCACCGTGATGATCATCGGTACGATTGTATTATTAATGCAGGTTCGGTTTCTGAACAATTCGCAACTGGGATTCAATAAGGACTTGATGGTAGTTATCGACGTGAATACCGGAACGGCGCGCACAGCATTTGAAACAATTAAAAATGAAATGTTGAAGGTGCCGGCCGTAAAAAATGTGTCGGTAACATCGCGTGTTCCCGGAGAGTGGAAAACAATCCGCCGCGTGAAAGCAAAGACAGAAGGAAGTTCGGATGAGCCGCAAGTAAATTACCTCATTGGCATCGACAAGGATTTTATTCCAACGTATGAAGTCACACTTTTAAAAGGCCGGAATTTTGATAACCGGAACGATTCGATGAGTGTTATCCTTAATGAAACAGCAGCGCGGATGTACAATATCACAGAACTGTACGACCAGGTGCTGGAGATCGGGTCGGTTGCGGGGGAGAGTGTGTTTGAACCTCTTAATGATGAAAACAAGCCGTTCAAGCCACGCGTTGTGGGCATTGTGAAAGACTTCAATTTTCAATCCCTGCGTGAAAAGATACAACCTTTGATACTCGCTTATAACCGGAACCCGATCCACGTGATTGACTACTATTCTGTGAGAATCGAGCCGGTGAATATCCAATCGACATTGGATGCACTGAAAGCCATAATGGTTAAGATGAATGAACGTGAACCATTCGAGTATCATTTCCTTGACGACCAGTTGGCTTTGTTTTATGCGGAAGACGAAAGACGTCAAAGTCTTCTGACTTCGGTCGCGTTGGCAAGTATATTTATCGCATGCCTTGGTTTGTTTGGTTTGGCCACCTATTCCACCGAGCAGCGTGTGAAAGAGATTGGTGTTCGCAAAGTTTTGGGCGCTAACGTACTTAGTTTGACAAGTTTGGTTTCACGGGATTTTGTCCGCCTCGTTTTTATAGCAAACGTTGTTGCATTTCCGCTGGCCTGGTGGGGAACCAGCAAGTGGTTGGAAGAATATGCATACCACGTGAAAGTAGGGTGGGAAGTGTTTGTTCTTGCGGCCGTGGTTACGACAGGTATCGCATTGTTAACTGTCAGCTACCAGGCGCTGAAGGGGGCGAAGGCTAACCCGGTGAGTAGTCTGCGCTCGGAGTAATGAATTTCACGCCTGGAGAAAAGGAACGCATTTCATGCTTTCCATTGAAAAATTGTTTGATTCATTGCACCGTTGCCTGAAATGCTTTTTTAAAAATCAATTGTGTACTTCTTCCTGTATTCCAAAGGACTGTAATGCGTGACCGCTTTGAACTGACGATTAAAATTCGACAGTGTGCCAAAGCCACTGTCGTAACATATCTGCGAGATGTTTGTCTTCTGACTGGTGAGCAGCTTACAACTGTAACCGATCCGTATCTCCGTGAGGAAATTCGAGAATGTTTTGTTAGCGTGAACCTTGAAATACCGGCTGAAAGAACTTGGACTCATGTTGGCGATCGCCGCCACTTCTTTCAGGCTGATGTTGTCCCGGAAATTTTTCATGACATAAGCATGCACGCGGTTCATCCGGTCAGTTTCCGTTTGCTTCATTGAGTTAGAATACCCTTCGCTTGCGAGGAGCCTGTATTCTGATGAGTTGGCGAGTTGATTGAGAAGTGTGAGTAATAGCAATATCCGGTCGAAGTCGGACGCGCGCAACATATCGCGCATCATTACAATTCCCTTTTCACGGGAGGTGCCATATATTTCCAACCCCCGTTGCGCCTTTTGGAACAATTGTTTGATCTTGTAGGTCTCCGTCTTCTGAAAAAAATCCTTTCCTAAGAAGTTATCAGGAAAATAGATGACAATCCCTTCCGTCACAACTTCTTTATCGCCATTGAAATACTCGTGATCACTTCGCCAAAGGTGTGGAAGGTCGGGCCCGGTAAAAACGAGATCACCTGCTTTGAATGAACTCACATGATCCCCGATGAAACGGGTGCCGGTACCTTGCAAGGCAACGAACAACTGATACTCAGAATGGAAATGCCAGTTCGGATCAAAATGCGGTGCAATAAGGTGTTTCACTTCGAACGCTGAGTTTTCAGATATAGGCGATTTCTGGAGGGCGGCTTTCACTTTACACTCTATATTATATACAGGAACTCAGGTGATGTTCGTTACTGTGGTATTTATTTGACATCATTTTGCGGTCGTTGGAATGAATGATGTCAAAAATCAGTCATTTTTGGGTAAAAAACAGCAACCGTTAACGGAAAATGATGTTGAATTTCATCGCGTAAATAAGGGAAGCCATGCGTCTACAACCGTCCATCCTGCTTTTGGCCTTCATCGCCTTACTGTCGTCCTGCGGTGAACGATCGAAAGGCCTTCGTGATGATTCCGGGAAACTGGAGATCCTGTTCCTGGGACATGATAGCCAACATCACAACTCCGCCATTTACATGCCGCTCCTCGCCGCGAGGCTGGCTACGGAGGGGATCAATTTCACATACACGAGCGATCCTGCTGATCTCAATACCGAGAATCTCGATAACTATGATGGCTTAATGATCTATGCCAATCACGAGGAGATAAGTCCCGAACAGGAGACTGCATTGTTATCGTTCGTTGAAAAAGGAAAAGGTTTTATTCCCGTTCATTCTGCCAGCTTCTGTTTTCAGAATTCTCCAAAGTACATCGACCTGGTTGGAGGTCAGTTCATGAAGCATGGCACAGACACATTTACAGCCAACATCATAAAGAAGGACCATCCGATCACCGCATCCCTCGACGAGTTCTCTACGTGGGATGAAACCTACCGGCACGATAAACTCGCTAAAGACATCACGGTACTGATGGAAAATGTGGAGGGCGAACATCACGAGCCATGGACCTGGATAAAAGAATATGGCAAAGGCCGGGTGTTCTACACGGCATACGGTCATGACGAGCGCACGTGGAACAATTCCGGCTTTCATCAACTCATGAAAGAAGGTATTCTTTGGGCCGTGGGTGATGACGCCAGACAAAAGTGGGAACCGTATCGCAAACAACTTCCCACACTGACCTATCGCGAGGAGGCGGGTATCCCCAATTATGAAAGACGTGACCCGGCGCCAAAATTCCAGGAACCGCTTTCCCCTGAAGAATCAGCGAAGTTGATCCAGGTGCCGATCGGTTTCGACCTGAAACTTTTTGCATCGGAGCCTGACATTATCAATCCAGTTGCTTTCGAGTGGGACGAAAAGGGTCGTCTTTGGGTAATTGAAACAGTTGATTATCCCAACACAGTGCGTAATGACAAATCGAGTGGTGACGACCGCATCAAGATCTGCGAAGACACGGATGGTGATGGCAAGGCAGATAAGTTCACGGTTTTTGCAGACGGGCTGAACATTCCAACAAGCATAGTGTTTGCCAACGGCGGGATAATTATTTCGCAAGCGCCTCAATTCCTGTTCTTAAAAGATACTGACGGTGACGATAAAGCCGACGTAAAAAAAGTGCTCATCGAAGGGTGGGGTACTTTCGATACACACGCTGGCCCTTCCAGCCTGGAATATGGATTCGATAACCAGATATGGGGCGTTGTCGGTTATTCGGGTTTTGAAGGAACGATTGCCGGCGAAAACAGGAAGTTCAGTCAGGGCATCTACCGGTTTAAGCCAGATGTCTCCAGTTTTGAATTCATGACAAGCACAACCAACAATACGTGGGGACTTGGATTCAGCGCAGGCAACGATGTCTTTGCTTCAACTGCTAACAACACCCACAGTGTTTTCATGGGCATTCCAAACAAATCAATGAGGGGCGTTGAAGGAGTACAACTGCTGGGAAGTATCAAAATTGACGGTCACTACGCCATGCACGCGATCTCCGACAAGGTGCGGCAGGTCGATGTGTTTGGCGGTTTTACTGCAGCAGCAGGACATAACTTTTATTCTGCAAGAAGTTACCCGAAAGAATTCTGGGATAAAGTTGCTTTCGTCTGTGAACCAACAGGCAGGCTTGTTCATATCGCAAAGATTGAAAAAAACGGAGCCGGCTATTGGGAGAATGATGGATGGAACCTGGTAGCGAGCGTGGACGAATGGTTTGCGCCTGTTGAGGCGAAAGTAGGACCCGACGGCGCTGTGTGGATTGCAGACTGGTACAATTTCATCATACAACATAATCCGACACCCACTCCCGAACGTGGCGGATTTGCAGGTGTTAATGGGAAAGGAAATGCTTACGAAAATCCTTTGCGTGACAAAGCACACGGACGTATCTGGCGTGTCGTATACAGGCAAGCAAATAAACCGGATCTGAGATCATTGGATAAGGATGAACCTGATGACCTGATTCGCGCCTTGAACAATGATAACATGTTCTGGCGTATGACCGCGCAACGATTGCTCGTGGAGCGCGGCGATCTGGATTTGTTACCACGGCTCTTTGACCTCGTTAAAGACGAAACAACAAATGAATTTGGTGATAACTATCCTGCACTTCATGCGCTTTGGGCGATAGATGGATTAGGAGGCCTGACGAAGGACGACAAGGCTGAAATCGTGCTTGCGGAAGCAACTAAACACCCAGCTGCTGCCGTAAGAAAAGCAGCGATACAAATCCTCTCAAAAGGCGTATGGTCGGAAGAAGAGATCAACAAATTGGGTGTGCTCAACGACAAGGACCCAAACACCCGCCTGGCAGCGATCCTTTCGCTCACCGATACTTCCCCATCGGAATCACTGGGCAAAGTCCTTTATGAATTGAGCCTGGAAGAAAGTGTGAAAAATGATGAATGGTTGTCGAAGGCCGTGTATGCGGTTGCGCACCAGCATCGAAAAGGATTTATGAACGCATTTCTCGCCGCCAACCCCGGTTATGATCCTGCCAAGGAGAAAGAGAAGAAGCGAAATGCAGTTGCCTATGATGATGCTGCGTGGAAGGAAATGAAACTTCCGGCATACATGGAAGACGCTGGCCTGGACGTGGACGGAATAGTTTGGTTCCGTTTAACAATCAATGTACCTGGTAATTTCGCCGGCAGGAAAGCAACCCTGTCATTAGGACCGATCAATGAAACAGATAATACTTTTATCAACGGCGTAAGAGTTGGCGGTATCGAAAGGAGAACCAACGAGCAGAGGTTGTACGAAGTCGCTCCTGGTGTATTGAAAGCCGGAAAGAATATCATTGCCGTGAAAGTTGAAGATCGTGGCGGCCGGGGAGGGATCTATGGAGAAGCGGAGGGGATGTTCCTGCAACAGGGAAACGGGAGAAAGATATCCCTGGCTGGTAACTGGAAATATGACGTGGAGCGTGAGTTTGGCTTAAGGGACGAAAGTATGTTCAGTGAAACGTCAATAGCTGAAATGTTTATGGAAAACAATCTTGACAAGGAAGTGCGCACCGATGTGCTTTCAACAGGTGGTGCGGCTAGTGTGATCAGGATAAAAGTGATCCAAAACGAAATGAAATATGATATCAGTTCATTTTCAGTTGAAGCGGGAAAACCAGTCGAGATCGTTTTTGAAAATCCTGATTTCATGCAGCACAATATTGTGATCGCTGCCATAGGTGCGTTGGAAACTGTGGGAAAAGCCGCCGACAAGATGGCATCAGATCCAAAAGGAGCAGAAAAGCATTATGTACCCGATGGGCCAGAAGTCCTCTTTGCCACCAAGCTCGTTAATCCGCAGGAAACGGTGACACTTAAATTTATTGCGCCTGCAAAAACCGGTGACTATCCATTCGTGTGCACCTTCCCCGGTCATTGGTCGATCATGAATGGCGTTATGAAAGTTATTCCTCCGAAAGCGCTCTGATCCTGGTCGAGATGAGTAGGAAAATAAAGTTTGGCGTAAGTACCTGGCTGTGGACCTCGCCTTTTACTACAAAGACCATCGGATTGTTTCCAAAGATCAGATCGATGGGGTATGACGCCGTGGAGATCCCGGTAGAGTATCCTGAAGAGATCAATCCAAAAGCTATTAAGACCGCCTTGCAACAAAATGGTTTGATGCCTGTTGTCTGCGGAGCATTTGGTCCAACGCGCGACCTCACCAGTGAAGACCCTTCGGTTCACGACAATTGCTTCAGGTACATCATACAATGTTTGGATCTTTGCAACGAATGGGGAGCGAAATTTCTTGCCGGACCTATGTATTCCGCTGTTGGAAAGGCGCGCATGGTTCCTCCCGACCAGCGAAAGGTAGAGTGGGAGCGGGCTGTCATTAATTTAAGGCAAGCATGTGAATTCGCTCACGCACGAAACCTGCAGATCGCATTGGAACCTCTAAATCGTTTTGAGTCTGACATGATCAATACTTGCGACGATGTATTGAGATTAGTTAATGATATCAATCACACCGCAGCTCGCGTAATGCTGGATGGATTTCATATGACGATAGAAGAAAAAAACCTGGAACAGGCAGTAGTGTCGGCGGGCGACAAGTTGATCCATGTTCAGGTTTCTGAAAATCATCGGGGTGTTCCGGGAACAGGGCAAACCGATTGGAATTCCCTAAGGAAAGGATTGAAAACAATCCAATATAACGGAGTGGTTTCCATTGAGAGTTTTACACCGGATGTCAAAGAATTGGCTGGGGCTGTTTGCATCTGGAAGAACCTCGCGCCAAGCCAGGATGGATTTGCCAGTGAAGGACTTCAGTTTTTAAAAAAGCTTTTAAACAACTAAACATATGAGTAATAGTACCCTCAATATTGCGATCATCGGGTTGGGCTTCGGCGCAGAGTTTATACCTATCTATCAGAAGTACCCCGGTGTTAAGCTCGTTGCGATCTGCCAGCGGACAAAGGCTAAAGTGGACGAAATAGGGAATGCTTTTGGAATTGAAAAGCGGTACACCGACTACGACCAGTTGTTGAAGGATCCGGATATTCATGCGGTCCATATTAACACACCGATTCCTGATCACGCTATTCAATCAATCAAAGCGCTGAAAGCAGGCAAGCATGTGGCCTGCACTGTTCCGATGGCAACAACCGTAGAGGAGTGCCAGGAGATTGTTCGCCTGGCAAAGGAGAAGGATCTTACTTACATGATGATGGAGACGGTTGTTTATGCGCGTGAATTTCTTTTCATGAAGGAACTGTATGAGAAAGGTGAGTTAGGTAAAGTTCAGTTCATGAAAGCGAGCCATCAGCAGGACATGGACGGATGGCCGAACTATTGGCCGGGACTTCCACCTATGTATTATGCAACGCATTGTGTGGGTCCTGTTTTGGGATTGCTTCGTAAAGATGCAGAGTACATTTCCTGCTTCGGTTCCGGCACGATCCGTGAGGAGTTGCACAAGCATTACAATTCTCCGTACGCCGTTGAAACCACGCATATTAAACTGAAAGACACGGACATCAGTGCTCACATCTACCGGTCACTTTTTGACGTTGCAAGGCAATACCGTGAAAGCTTCGAGGTATACGGAGTTAAAAAATCGGTTGAATGGCCTTTGATTGAAGGACACCCATTGATCGTTCATACGGCGAAAAAGCCTGAGCCGGAAATTCCTTCGGAGGTAGAAAGTCCGGATTACGCGAAGCTGTTGCCTGAACCGATCCAAAGGTTTACAACCAAAGGAGTGTACGATGCTGATGATCATCAGCACTTATCTTTTACACAAGGTGCCGGTCACGGTGGTTCTCATCCTCACCTGGTACATGAGTTTGTGAATGCATTGAAGGAAAGAAAGCAACCTTATCCAAACGCAAAACAATCTGCAAACATTACCTGTGTTGGAATTCTTGCCCATGAATCTGCAAAGCAGGGAGGAAAGGTGTTGCCATTGCCGGAGTTTACGTTATCGTAGCCCACAAAAAACACACGCCCGCCAAATTGGCGGGCGTGAATCTGTTCACTTCTGTATTAAGTTACGCCGCTTCTGCGGTCAGTTTATTTGGTTAATGATGCGATAAGTTCGTCGA
>WUUC01193261.1_pt1 | contig 11063 bp, 12 predicted proteins | sample 6278441 | NCBI WGS metagenome assembly WUUC01 (sample SAMN13675441, study PRJNA597444) | soil metagenome | isolation source: soil | place: USA: Washington | collected 2017-10 | reverse complement strand
GTCGTCGGCAGCGGCACAGGGTCGGGAGCCACCGTCTCGAGGGTGGTGCCCACTCTCGTCCAGAAGGGCGTTGCCCCTCTGCAGACGCATGAGCACGCCATCGCCGCCGCGGCGAGCGGCGCCCTGCTCGGGGCGTCGCTGCTGGGTGCCCGTTTTCCGCGCCTTGTCGCCTGGCCATTGACAGCGGTTGGCGCCTTTCTCGGGGGCCTTGGCGTCCTGCGCGTGGTCCAATCCAGGCTCTCCGACCGCGAGCCGGAACGGCCAGAGTCTGGCGTGTCGTAGCGAAGGATTGACGAGATGGAACAAAACGAAGATCGGAGGCCGGCGATCGAGGAAGTGCTGGTGGCTCCTCCAACCGAAGCGTCGTTGCGATTGCAGCTAACCGACCTGCTCTTGAGGTGACCGAGCGATGTACGAATGGGCCGATCGACGCGGGAGCAGAGCTACGTCCTGCAACAAATCGAAGCGGCGCTGAAGACCTACGGGAGCTACTTCTAACCGTCCGAGCACCGCTAACGCGGCGGTCACCGCCCCCCGGAGGAGGAACGCGTGCCCGGAGTGCTTAGGATTTCAGGGCTGTAAAGGAGGAATCTGTGAAAGTCGAACAACACCCGAACGTTTCGTCTGCGGCGGCGAGCTACCAGGAACGTCACGAACGTGGGCGCGCGGCGCGTCGGGCGACCCCTAGGGGCGGCCACGCGGAGTGGGCGCCGGCACCAGATCGGCCGGACCCGATCGACCTCCTGGAGGCACAGGCCAGGGACAGGATCCCGGACCTCATGCCGATCCGGTACTCGCGCATGATGGCTTCGCCGTTGGCCTTCATGCGGGGATCGGCCATCGTCATGGCCCACGACCTCGCTAGCACCCCGAGGACCGGCATCCAGGCACAGCTGTGCGGCGACGCCCACCTGATGAACTTTGGGGCGTATGCCTCTCCGGAGCGCGCCCTGCTCTTCGACCTCAACGACTTCGACGAGACCCTGCCTGGACCCTGGGAGTGGGACATCAAACGCCTCGCTGCGAGCTTCGTGGTGGCTGGCCGAGAAAACGGCTTCGACGCGACGGAATGTCGCGAGGCCGCACAAGCGTCCGTGGCCTCCTACCGGCAACGGATGGCCGAGTTCTCGGAGATGCGAGAACTCGAGGTCTGGTACTCGCGCGTTAGCGAGGAGGAAGTTCGTGGTCTGCTCTCCGATGCCAGGAGAGCGACCGCCAAAAAACTGAGCAAGTCCGTGCGCAAGGCACGCGGCCGCGACAGCCTGCAAGCTCTCTCCAAGCTGACCAGGGTCGTCGACGGGCGCCGCATGATAAACGACGACCCCCCGCTCCTGGTGCGTATCCCCGAAGGGGACGAGATCAGGGCCCAGATCTACGCGATTCTGGAAGGCTACAAGCGCACCCTGCAAGAAGATCGTCGCCACCTGCTCGGCCGGTACCGCTTCGTGGACGCGGCGAGGAAGATCGTGGGAGTCGGGAGCGTGGGCACACGGGCCTACGTAGTATTGCTCGAAGGCCGCGACGAAAACGATCCCCTGTTCCTCCAGATAAAGGAAGCGGGAGCTTCGGTGTTGGAGGGCCACGTTCTATCGAGCACCTACGAGCACCACGGACACCGCGTCGTGGCCGGGCAACGCCTGATGCAGGCCGCGAGCGACATCTTCCTGGGGTGGTTTCGCGGCAAGGGAGGACGTGACTTCTACTGGCGGCAGTTGAAGGACATGAAAGGTTCGGCGAACGTCGAGGGCATGGCGCCCGATGAACTGGTCCTCTATGCCGGCCTCTGCGGCTGGACGCTGGCCCGGGCGCACGCCCGCTCCGGCGACCGCGTACAGATCGCCGCCTACCTGGGCAAGAGCGAGCGCTTCGACGGGGCGATCGCCGAGTTTGCGGAGGCTTACGCCGATCAGACCGAACAGGACCACGCGGCCCTCTGCGCGGCCGTCAAGTCGGGTAGGGTCCCGACGGATGCGGGTGTCTGACAGCGATCAGCCTTCAGCTATTTGTTCTTGCTTAAAGCTGAGAGCTTAGGGCTGATGGCTCGTCGTGCATAATGGTTCAACCATTATGCGGGGAGCGAGGCGTCGATCCCTCGGATGTGCAGGTCGAACTCGTCCCTGCGCGTCACCTGCGATTGAGCAGGTCTCACAGTCTGCAGCCTCCCAATGAGCCACGAGCACCTCTGTAGACAGCCAGAGACCGATCGTCTCACTGCTGGATGAGCAATAGCGGGCAGTGAGCCGGAGGGAGCGGGCCAAGGGGAGGCGAATGCTACCCCAGAGGTACTTGGGCGTCGGTCTATACAAGATCCCGTATGTCAACTTTGCTGAAGAGGCATAGAGAAACTGCCTCAAGAAGGGCTGGAAGCCTTCTTGATCGCGAAAATTCGGTGGCGCAAGACCGCGAAGGACCCCTCTCCCCGTGTTGCCGGCGAGACCAGAGCCGATAGGCGCACTGAGACGCAGCGACTGGTTAGTGCGGAACCACTTCTGGCGGTGTTCCTAACTGACACTCTAGCTCTCATTCTGGAGGAGACGATCGTCCATGTGGGTGCGGTGGTTGGACTGTTCGTCACGGCGTCCGACACGTGGGGTGAGGGCTTACAGGAAGGAGATATTCACCCCCTCAGTTTTCGGACATGTTCTCAACGCTCACCAGCTTGAGCCCCAAAGCGCCTATGCGGTCGAGGATTCCGTGGAGGTGTGACTGGTCTTTCACCTCACCCGTGAGAACCGTCTGCCCATTCTTGATCTCCATCTCCATACCTTCGAAGGCCATGGCGTACCGCTCGCTGAGCTCCCCACGCACCACTATCTGGTAGACCATCCTCGTGCCCATGTGGGTTACCTGTTTGCCACCGCTTTCCACGACGTTCTCCGAGGTTAGGGCACGGTAGGATGGTCTGTCTTCACCCACAATTACATCTCCCCTAGGGGATTTTCGGGTTCGTGGTGGATCCTAGACAAGCCTCTTGACGCGGGCCTCCAACACGGCGTCCTTGCGCGAGGAGACCCCGAGCTTGCGGTAGATGGACTTGACGTGGGTCCTTACGGTGCTCGGGGCTACGTAGAGGTTCTGGGCTATCTGAGTGGTAGACAACTCTCCGACGAGGAGGCGAAGTACAGCGAGTTCGCGCTCCGTGAGCTCCCCGTTAAGTTGCCGCGGCTTGCGAACGCGGAGCTTCCGTTCCTCGCGCTCCAGAAGCTCGGGGAATATGCCTGCATCGGGATACCTCTGCAGCATGGTCCGCGCCTCGCTCAGCACGTCGCGTTCTCCGCCGCGATCGCCGCGTTCGGAGCGCACCCGCGCGAGCGCGAGCAACGCTATGAGGGTAGGCCAGGGGCTCATACCCGGCAAGCTCATTCGGGGCGAAAGACCTCTTTCGAGTTCGGTTTGGGCCTCGACCACTTCACCCTGCTTTGCGAGCACGTAACCGAGTGCGATAGGTGCCCAGCTTGATTGGGGGACTCCCTGCAACCCGAATCTGACTACCAGCGTCCCGGCCTGTCGCGCTAGCGACTCGGCTTCCTCCTGGCGTCCCTGGTCCGTCGCAATGATCGACAGGTAGGATAGGCTAACCATCTGCAACAAGGGTTGGCCTGTCCTTGTCAATTCAACGACATCTTCCAAGTGTTTTCGCGCCTGCGACGTCTCTCCGGAGAGGTACAGGCTGGATCCCAGCCCGAAGCGTATCAACGCCGCCCGCTGCGAAGTCTGCTCGGGCTCGAACGCTACGGCGCGCCGGGCCGCCTCCAGTGTGTTACGGACGCCACCGAGACCGAAGACGGCTCGTAAGATATCCACGCCTGCCTCGACGGATGCAGTCCCGTCGGGAAGCGGACCCTCGTAAGGGATGCTCTCCGCGAGCGTCAGGAGTCTCTCGCCATCCTCGCTTCTGCCGGAGAGGACGCATATCCACGCCCTCACCAAGAGGAGCGCTGCGTCGTGCGCGGTCGGCCCTTCGGGCATCGACTCGAGCCAGCCTTCCACAGTCGCCATCTGGCCAGCCAGCACGTATCCGAGCCAATGCCGAACGATAAGCATGCTCCCACGCTCGTAGTCCTCAGCAATAAGGGCCTGCCGGATGGCCTCCTCGAAGAAGCCTACACCTTCCAACCACACGCTTGCCCGGCCGCGCAATACGGGAACAAGCTCGGGTCTGCTGCTCCTGAGCTCGTAGAGCAGCAACTCGGAGAACAGGTGATGGTAGCGGTACCACTCGCCTTGCTCGTCCAGTGGGACCACAAACAGGTTGCGGCGGGCGAGCTCGCGCAGGAGCATGCCCGAATCCTCCCTGCCTACGACCGCATCGCAAAGTGAGCCCGTCATCTTTTCGAGTACCGAAGTCATGAGGAGAAACTCTCTCACTTCCTCGCGGAGACCCGCTAGAACCTCCTCTCCCAGCAGGTCGACCACGTACCGGTTGCTGCCTCCAAACGAGGCGATGAAGGCGTGCTTGTCCTCCCTCATCCGCAAAGAGAGCGAAGCGAGGTAGATGCCTGCCGGCCACCCTTCGGTACGCTCGAGCAGTACGGAGAGATTATCGAGGCCGATGTCGAGCCACAGCTTCTCGTTCAACAGCTGGGCTGCTTCCTCCTCGGAGAAGGCGAGTTGCTCGGTGCGGATCTCGTCCATCTCTCCCCTGGCCCTCAGTCGCCCTAGCGGCAACGGCGGGTCCGTGCGGCTAGAGAGGACGAGATGGGCGTTCCCGGGTAGATGGTCCACGAAGAAGGCAACCGAAGCATGGCAGTCGTCTTCGGTTACGAACTGGTAGTCATCGAGCACCAGCACCACCTCACGGGGCAACTCGGCAAGCCCATTTATTAGCATGGGAAGCGATGTCTCGATGAGCCTGCGCCCAGTGACGCTCATTCCCGCAAGAACGTCGGCTCCGAAGTCCTCTTCCGGTTCGGCCAGGTGCAATGCTTCTACTATGTGCCTCCACAGCCTGACCGGGTCGTTGTCCTGCTCGTCGAGGGAGATCCAGGCGACAGACAAGCCAGCAACTCCTGCCTGAAGCCACTGGGCCAGGAGCGTCGTCTTCCCGAAGCCAGCTGGGGCGCTAACCAGGGTTATCCTGCGGCTGCTTGCGTTTCCAAGAAGCTCGAGCAACCTGGGCCGTATTACCTGCTCGTGTCGCGGTACCGGGGCCCGCAGCTTGGGCTTGACGATAGGCCACAGGGAATCCACGTCCGGCTTGCCCGAGGAGTTCATGAAGGTATCCTGTGCCCTGCGTCGTCTACTACTTCGCTTTGCTCATCCCAGGCGATTTTGACAAGGACTACACCCATTTATGAAGCCATTCTACACCATAGTATGTATTCAATGATTCTCTTGGGCTTGCCCAGCCGATAGATTCCCGAGTAAGAATCCACACCGTATCCGACGGAAAGTCATACCCTCGACCTTACCCGCTCGACGGGAGGGTTGGGGTCATAGAGAGACCGAAAGCGGGACAGTTACATCGGACCTACGCCGCACCATGGACCACTCTAGCCCACAGCACCAGAAAGACTTCTAGCGACCACCGTGGAAGTATCCGTACTTGTTGACGTGGAGCCGGGGAGATTCGAAGCTCTGTCATGCAAATACGGCACGATACTCTGTCAGGGCTTGATCACAGTGAAAGTGCCTGCAACGGTGGTGCTTACTATCCTTGCAGATTTCTTGGGTTTTCAGAGATCTGTATTCGGCGTAAGCGGTAAACGGCCGCGTTGATCTCAGCCCCCAGCAGCACCACCGACGCCGAGAGGTAAAGGTAGACAAGCAGACCGACGGCCGTCCCGAGGCTGCCGTAGGTCAGGCCGCGATTTGCGAAGTGAGCCAGAAAGAACGAGAACCCCAGCGAGGCGATCGCCCACGCGATCACGGCGAAGAGAGCCCCGGGCGTAGCGGACCAGAACGACCGATCGGTGTCGGGGACGAAGCGGTAGACGACCGACAGCACCGCCGCCAGCAGGAAGAGTGCTATAGGGTATCGCAGCCATCCCCACAACGCTACCCACGCCTCGTCAAGCCCCGCCAGCCCCGCGAGCCACCCCGCCACCCGCGGTCCGATCAGCATGAGCCCACTGGCGACGATAAAGGCGAGCGCGAGGAAGGGACCCAAGACCAGGGCAAAGGCGAACCGCTTCCGCCGCGAGCGTGTCTCCTCGACCCCGTAGGCGACGTTCAGGGCCTCCGTCAGGGTGAAGGCTACCGCAGAGACCGACCACAATGATATGACGATGCCGAAGGAGAGCAATCCTGCTCCTGCCTGCTGCCGCGCTTGCTCGATCAGCGGGCGCAAGAATTCAGCCTGAGCCCTGCCCTCTTCGGCTACGGGCTCCAGCGGTTCTGGGATTTGCTGCGGCGGTGCGCCCATGGCCGCTTCTATGAGCCAGTCGAAAACAGCGTCGATCCGGAGCACCGCCAGCAACGCAAACACCAGGATGACAAACGGGAAGAACCCGAAGAGACCCCTGTAGGACAGCTGCTCCGCGTAGGTCGCCATGCGATGCTCGAAGAAGCTCTTAATCGAGCCTTTGCCCAGTTCAAAGATCCCGAGCACTAGCGATCTTGGAACCCGCACACCTGGTCCTCTCGCCGCAGAGAACACATCGGAGGTCCTCCTCACCATTAGCCCCCACCTCCGATGGTGTACGCCTGATGCAAACGACACCCCGGTTCATCGCAGGGGAACACCTCTGTTCCATCTCCTGTTAGTGTAAGGCGGTTACGTCTAAGGGGCGCTTTCGCCTTTCACGAGGGTTCCACGGACTGTAGAAGCGAGGAGTCCGGGTCCCTCAGGGTTCGACCTCCATGTTGCGTTGTCGGTCCCGCGTGCGAAAGGCGAAGACGAGCAGCGCCAGGCCAACTACTATGCCGAAAACGCCTATGAACGGCGCCAAGGTGGGCACTTCGGAGCCTACCAGGGCGGCAAGGATCACACCGAAAAACACCGACAGCGCGCCGCTGCCAGCAAGAAGCCACGCGTTCTCTACCTCGCTGCGCAGCGCGATCGCGGTGGTTATCTTGAGTATGCCGGTCGCAAAGGCCCACCCCGCAATAACGTAGAGCAACCCGCTTGCGGTCATCGCGGGCCAGAGGAGAGCCACCAGGCCGGAGATGACCCCCACCGCTCCTTCGGCCAAAGGGAGCCACCTTCGCGCTCCTCGATCTGGGGTCCTGAACGCGGGCACGAGTACGACCCCTCCGTCCACCAGGACGTAGATGCCGAACAGGATGGAGAGCACGGCGAGGATGAGACCCGGCCAGAAGAGGATCACGAGGCCAAACAGCAGGGCGACGAGTCCGCGAAGCGCCAGAACGCGCCAATTGGCGGCAATCGCGCTCAACCTCTGCCTGTAGCCTCCTTCGTTGCTCATTTCTACGTTCTCCTCTGGGATGCTCCCTTGTGTATCGTCAGGAGCATATCTTGCTCAACGATCCTGGCTACCATCCGATCGCCCGCTTCTCATCCCACCACGCCCGGACCTCCCGCCAGCGTCCGAATACCTCGACGATGTGCCGCCTTTTGCGGCAGGGAGGGGCGCAGCGGTGACCCCGTGCAAGAGCACGCTGAGGAGCACCGTTAGCGCCACCACTTGCTCGATCAGGCCGCACCCAGCAAGCGCGGGAGCCTCCGCCACCACGCAGGAGAACGTGCCCGTGCTAGTTATAGGCACCTGTCCCAAAGCGGGCTCCCGCCATTCGGATTATCTCTGAATCTTACAGTAAGCAAGCGCCCGACCGGTGTGGTTACCATCCGTTCGGCTGACTCCTCACCTATCCGCCTTGGAGCGGACGACCTGCTGACCTACTACTCCTGGGCGAAGGCCTCGCGCAGTTTGTTCTCCTGCTCCTCTGGGAGGTTGGTGGAGATGATCTCGAAGTCGTACTGCTTCAGCTCGTCGATCACCCTCTCAGGCGCCGTCGCACCGCTGGTCAAGGCAAAGAGAGCCGAGGTTCCCTCTGTTACCTTTTCGCGAACCTGCTTTATGAAGTCTTCGTCGATTCCAACGTCTGTCATCGAACCGCTGAGCGCTCCCATCCCCGCGCCGATGGCGGCGCCAAGGAAGGGGATGAAGAAGATCAGCCCGAACAGAAATCCCCAGAATGCACCGCTCATCGCTCCCAGGCCAGCTATGCTGTGCAGTTCGCGGGTCTTGGGCTTCTTGTAACCTTGAGGCCAGCTGACTACAGCCGCATCCTCGAGTGTGATCAATTGCCGCTCCTGCAGACCTTGCAGGGCGATGAGCACTCTGTCTGCTCCGTAGGGATCGTTGAACTTCAGCACCGACAGCGTCGCCACTCGCGTCTCTCCTTTCCGTTGGCCTGCACGAATGCGATGCATGTTGAGAGCCCGATTGCGAAGGAGGGGCTCTCCCTCGGATGATGCTTTGGGAGATCCGAGCGCCAAATGGTTTGGGGAAGCTCGACGTGCTCATCGTCGTTTCGCGCTTTTCCCGGCTCATAGTGACTCGATGAACGTCCGCTGCGTCAATCGCCCTCGGCGGCTCACCGAACATTCCTCTGCTGGTCCCGGACGTACTCCGCCACGTCGGCGAGTGCTCTCAAGCCCTGCCCCAGAGCGATCGGCCAACTGGCGAAAAGCGCGGCCAGGGGACCACCGATCAGGAGGATCGCCAGGGACTGCAGGAAGGTAACCGCCTCTATCATTGCGAAGATCGTTCCGATGACGACGAGAATGACACCGACAATCCCGATGACGATCAGCACCGTCGACCAGAGCCTGAGCGCTGCGTAATTTCTGTTCATCTTCTCCTTCCTTGTGCCACTCACCCAACTTCCAAGCGGTGTCTATCCCCCTCAGGACCATTGCCCACCGGTTGCCGGGCACCATCGGTAGCGCGGGTTGTGGTTGGGTGTAGCGCATCGCTTCTCTACTTACTTGCATTACGCCCCTGTAGCGAATACAGAAATTTACGCCCTTCGCGAAGGCGCTTGCCTCACCCATCGGGGCATCTCCCCTAGGGGAATTCCCGAGCGAGACCGCAAATACATAACGCTTATGAGCAGCGGCTGGTCGCCGAGCTCGGGCCGGGTACCCGAGTGGGACGAAGTGGAACGTTCCGAACTTTCGGCATCTGCGTTCGGGAGCGTGCTCGCGAAACGGGGAAACCTGGCCGACGCGTAAACCGAGCTCGAGAACGGTCTTTCGGCGCAAAGGAGGTTACCTTGGACGAGCCCCTGGCCTACGCTCGTCGGGTTGCTGGCGCTCGCGCCGGTGCGAATCGCGCGCGGCGAGCGAAGCGGGCCCGGGCGGTGCTAGCCGAGGCGCGGGCCATCCTGTAGATGTATCCCGACGCCGGCATATTCCCGACATTCTCTAGCGTCAAGAGCGCAAACTCCGAAAGCGCCAGCTCAGAAGGACCGGATCGCTGGACGGGCAACTTACGGAACGCGAGCTAGAGGTGTACGCCTCCTCGACGACGAACTCTCCGTTTCGGAGCTCGGTAAGCTCCTCTACGCTGCTCCCAGTACGATAAGAACCCACGTCCATCTACCGCAAGCTCGGCGTCTCCTCGCGCAAGGAGGCCGTCGAGCAGGCCTACGCCAGGAAGCTCATCTAGCCTTGCCTCCAGATGCGGAAATCCCCTAGGGGAGATGCCCCGATGGGTGAGGACAGCAGATCCTACCGTGACGTACGTTGAGGAAACATTGGAAAGCGGCGGCAAACAGAGGATGCAAGATGTGCCAGAGCGCCGGGAAAGTCTACCGGATACTAGTGCGAAGCGAGCTCAGCGAGAGGTACGCCACGGCCTTCGAAGGGATTGAAATGAAGAAGGAGGATGCCTATGAATAGTGCGCGGCTAAGGGATCCTTACGAGGTCCCACTCTACATCTTGAGCGTGCTGGTTAACTTGTTGATAATTGCCTTCATCCTGGCTGGGGCATTGCTGTTAGGATTCCTGAACGCATTGGCGGGGGAGCCTCTATCTGGCCCCATGGTCGACGCAATCCGAGTAGCCTTCGTTGCGCTGTTGCTCCTCGTGCCGGGCCTGGTCTTGTATCGTCAGCTCACGCGCGCGGGCATACGAGGATCGGCGGTGAGGCTCTCTCGCCGGCAATTCCCCGACATCTATGCCGTGAAGGAGGACTTCGCGCGCAGGCTGGACCTGCAAAGGGATCCGGAGATCTACTTGATGTCAGGTAACGGCGTCCTAAACGCCTTCGCCGCATCTACCTTCGGCTACGATTTCGTGGTGATCCATAGCGAGCTGTTCAGCAACACCTACGAGAAGAACAAGGCCGCGCTGGCGTTCATCATCGGACATGAGCTCGGGCACCTGCGGCTTGGGCATACGAGGCTCTGGTATCAGCTTTCGACTACTTACGTCGATCGCGTTCCTCTGCTGAAGGGTTTTCTCTCGCGGGCAAGGGAGTTCTCTTGCGACCGGCACGGTGCATACCTGGCGCCGCAGGGCGAGGAGGGATTGGTGTTGCTGGCAGCCGGACGATATGTCTACAAACAAGTTGATGTCGAGCAGCTGTTAGAGCAGGCACAGCGGTTCCGAGGATTCTGGCCGGTCGTTGCCCAGCTACCCCAGTCACATCCTTTCACCGTGCGCCGCATAAGGGTTCTGCATGACGCCGGGTTTTTCGAAGCTCCTGCGGAGAACCCTCCGACCGGAGGCGTCTTGGCCGCAGAATCCTAGCCCTATTGCGCATGGCAGACAAGAGACGCGTTGAACCGGACTCCGAGAGGATGAGATCAGGATCGTGACCTCAGCGATCCGTCTTACCCTTTGCGTATACCTTCCGTCCGTCCACCCACGTACCTGCGACGACCCCGCTCCCTGCTCCGAAAGCGAGCGCGGAGGGCAGGTTCCTGGCTTCCACGTCTGCGAGCGCAGGAAGAGTGAGGTCTATCTCGATGAGGTCTGCCGGGTCGCCGGCTTTCGGTCCGGCGTGGCCCCAACCGGCCTGCAAGAGCCACGGAGTAGGTGATGTCTCGTTCTCGGCAACAAGGACGTTCCTCTGTCCCGAAAGCCTGCGGGCGTTGGTCTCGATCTCCCGCAGCTCCTCGAACGGGTCTATCCTGACGTGCGAGTCCGAGC
>WUUC01138133.1_pt1 | contig 11065 bp, 7 predicted proteins | sample 6278441 | NCBI WGS metagenome assembly WUUC01 (sample SAMN13675441, study PRJNA597444) | soil metagenome | isolation source: soil | place: USA: Washington | collected 2017-10 | reverse complement strand
ACGACGATCGCGCGCTCGTCGATACCGATATTCACCGCACCCTTCTCGATGCATTCGGAGCGCTCGAAACAAAGGCCACGCTTGTTCGCGCGCTCCATAAGACGTGGCGGGATACGGAGCACGCTCTGGTCCGCCATCGTGCCAAGGTGGAAGCGGCGACGCGCGAGGCGGATTATCTGCGCGCCTCGGTCGAGGAACTTGCCAAGCTCGATCCGGAACCGCTTGAGGAAGAAGCGCTGGCGATCAGGCGTACGGATATGATGCGCTCGGAAAAAATCGCTGGCGACGTCAACGATGCCAATGAGGTCCTGTCCGGCAATGCGTCTCCCGTCCCCTCACTTGCCAGCCTCGTTCGCCGCCTGGAGCGAAAGGTTCCAGAAGCGCCGCTATTGCTCGAGCCGGTCGTCAAGGCCATCGACGAGGCCCTCAATGCGTTGGCTGAAGCTCAAAACGGCATCGAACAGGCGATCCGCGCCATCGATTTCGATCCGCGTGTGCTTGAGCAAACGGAGGAACGGCTGTTCGCATTGCGGGCCGCGGCGCGCAAATATTCTGTAGCCGTCGATGATCTTCCTGCATTGCGTGACCGGATGGACGCGGACCTTGCCGATATCGATGCGGGAGCAGAAAGACTGGCTGCGCTCGAAAAAGAAGCCTTGGCAGCACGCGAGGCCTATGATCTGGCGGCGCACGCACTTTCAAAAGACCGCCGCGAGACCGCCGAGCACTTGAAACAGGCTGTCATGGCGGAGCTTCCCGCCCTGAAACTGGAGCGCGCCGAGTTCATCGTCGAGATGACGACGGATGCAGGGAGCCGTACTGCCGACGGGATCGATACGGTCGAATATTGGGTACGTACCAATCCGGGCACGCGCGCCGGTCCCATGATGAAAGTCGCGTCCGGCGGCGAACTTTCGCGATTCCTCCTGGCGCTGAAAGTAGCACTTGCCGATCGCGGTTCTGCGCCGACACTGGTGTTCGACGAGATCGACACGGGTGTGGGCGGTGCAGTCGCCGACGCCATCGGCCAGCGTCTGCGGCGCTTGGCGGGTACTGTTCAGGTTCTTTCCGTCACCCATGCGCCGCAGGTTGCCGCCCGGGCTCAGACGCATTTCCTTATCGCCAAGGCCGCCGCCGGTAATGACCGCGTGGCGACTTCCATACGGGCGATGGAAACCGGCGACCGGCAGGAAGAAATCGCCCGCATGCTTGCTGGTGCCAGCGTCACCGATGAAGCGCGCGCCGCAGCGGTGCGGTTGCTCCGGGAAAACGCTCCCGCCGCACCTTAATAGCCGAAGCGCCTGAGCGTGCGATATTGACGGGGTTCCAGTGGTTTCCCACTGGTCACTTATCCACGCTCACTTTTGCGGCCGTATCATCGTCTCGACGCAACCGGACAAGACACGATGAACCCTCTCACTTCGCTGGAATACCGCAAGGCTTTTAACGACTATCTCCGCCGCGGGATACCGATACGCCTGTCGCTAAAGGCAGAAGACCTTAGCCGTCAGACCACGCACTATATCTGGCGTACGCGCGGCGACCCGCAGGTGCGCCCCTCATATAGAAAATAATGGGAAGCTATTCGCATGGGACAATCCACCGGAGACCGGCCATCCGGGCGAGGACTATGGCTGCCGCTGCACAGCGGAGCCCTATGAACGGGGGACCAGCGAATATGCTAACCAGACGATCAGCAGCGACATCGATGACGCGACTCCGCAGTGGAACACAGGTAAGTTCTTGGACTATTTTAGAACTGGTGGCGGCGAGGCGGTCACACTCTCTAAAACAGGCAACTTGGCAGGTTTGATCTTCTACTTTTTCTATGCAGCATTGGTGATAGATCGTATTAACGCGCAGATTATTGACGCAGCGAGAAAGGCGAAATTCGGTCATTTCACCTATGGGTTCGCCGGGACGTATCAGTTTATAGGATATGTTTTTGCTTTCGGAAAAAGTGTCGTTAGTGGACAGTTTGTTGGATCTGTCAAAACTCAAAACGGTATGATGTTCATTGAGGGCAGCATCTCTTACCAATACGCCGATGAATTTACCGATCCTGCAGATTTGCGACAGATGGCGACTGGTTCCTCTGCCTTGACACCCGAATCGTGGCAATGGACAGAACTAAGAGGCACACCGTTCTCGATTACAGATACATGGACCACCAATTTTAAAAGCGAAGCGAAATTGAGTGCGACCGAGAGTATGTATCGATGGCCGGAATGAGTGTCTATTTCCCATAAACGACGCTATGCGTCAAAAGTATGTAGTCGCCAAACGCATAGAAAAAAAATACAAGCGATAGAAAGAGCAAAGCGGCAACGAGCGGAAAACATAAGAAGATAAATATGTTGCTTATCAAATGTTTCCTGCAAAATATCGATGTTGTGTGAAGAAGCTGGATGCGCCGAATGATTTCAAGGGAGGTGACATACCCAACGTTTGATATCCACGCAAAGTTTCCTAGAAAAATGTCTCGGAATCCGAGGAAATCATACTTTAATGATAGGCAATTGAAACGCATACGCTTCACCTCTTCACTGGAGGGAATGCGGGCGAGACATTCTGCATAAAACTCGGCTGCAATCCTTTCATCGAAATCCACCACAAGCTGACTAAACAACGCGGCCAGCGCAACTGCGCCGACCAATCGCCCCGTTTTAAGCCAGTCATCTTCCTCTGGTCTTGCGGTGAACACCAAAGCTGGGGGTACAACAACCAAAAGCCAGAACCAATAATTCACCAAGATGCTGGAATCGCTTTCTCTTCCGCCAAAGGATGGATAACGTTGCACGGATGACAATGCGCAACAATTAGACGATAGTGATGGCAGATATTCCGGTAGAACAGATGAGCGAGGCGGATGCCGCTGAGGAACTTGGCCGCCTTGCAGCCGAGATTGCCCAGCATGATTACCGTTACAATACAGAAGATGCCCCGATCGTCTCGGATGCCGAATATGATGCGCTGCGCCGCCGCAATCTGGCAATCGAACAGCGTTTTCCGCATTTAAAGCGCGAGGACTCGCCATCCAACAAAGTCGGCGCGGTCGCGTCGGAAAAGTTCGGCAAGGTCACCCATTCGATCCCGATGTTGTCCTTGGATAATGCCTTCCATGACAGCGATGTCGAAGATTTCGCCCTCCGCATCCGCAGGTTCCTCAAGCTCGGAGCCGAAGCGAAGATAGGCATCACGGCGGAACCCAAGATCGATGGCCTTTCGCTTTCCCTGCGCTATGAGCTCGGCAGGCTGGTGACGGCGGCTACCCGCGGCGACGGCGCCACAGGCGAAAACGTTACGCTCAATGCCCGCACAGTTGCGAGTATACCCAATGTGCTCAGCGGCAAGCCGCCCGAAGTGATCGAGGTGCGCGGCGAGGTCTATATGAGCCATGCGGATTTTGCTGCACTGAACGAACGGCAGGCAAGGGATGGCAAGCAGATATTTGCCAATCCGCGCAATGCCGCGGCAGGTTCGCTGCGCCAGCTCGACCCTGCGGTCACGGCATCGCGGCCGCTGCAATTCTTTGCCTATGCCTGGGGCGAGGTCAGCGACATGCCTGCCAGGACACAGATGGGCATGGTCGAAGCGTTCAAATCCTATGGCTTTCGCGTCAACCCGTTGATGCAACGGTTCGAGACGGTAGAAGCGCTGGTAAAGCACTATCACCAGATCGAGGAACAACGGGCGCTGCTCGGCTACGATATCGATGGCGTGGTCTACAAGGTCGATGATCTGGCGCTGCAGCAGCGGCTCGGCTTTGTCTCGCGCAGCCCGCGCTGGGCGATTGCGCATAAATTTCCTGCCGAACGTGCCATGACGATCCTCAAGGGCATCGACATTCAGGTCGGCCGTACCGGAGCGCTGACCCCGGTAGCGCGGCTTGAGCCGGTTACAGTGGGCGGTGTGGTCGTCACCAACGTGACCCTGCACAATGAAGACTACATCAAGGGTATCGGCCAGAACGGCCAGCCTATCCGCGAGGGGCGGGACTTGCGCATCGGCGATACAGTCGTGGTGCAGCGCGCGGGTGATGTCATCCCGCAGATCGTCGATATCGTGGCGGACAAGCCGCGTGGACCCACGCCCTATATCTTCCCGGAGATTTGCCCGGCTTGCGGATCGCACGCGGTGCGCGAGGAGGGCGAAGCGGTCCGGCGCTGCACTGGCGGATTGATCTGCCCGGCGCAGGCTGTCGAGCGCATCCGGCATTTCGTCTCGCGCAATGCCTTCGATATCGAGGGGCTTGGCGAAAAACAGGTGGAGTTCTTCTTCAAATCGGAAGATCCGGCGCTGCATATCGGCACCCCCGCCGATATTTTTACACTCAAGAAGCGTCAGGCAGGCTCGCTGGCCAAGCTCGAAAACATCGACGGTTTTGGCGCGACCTCTGTCAGGAAACTTTATGACGCGATCAATGCCCGGCGCGAAATATCCCTTGGCAGGTTCATATATGCACTTGGCATTCGTCACGTGGGCGAAGTCAATGCGAAGCGGCTTGCCAGAGCCTATCGTTCCTATGATGCGCTTGCCAGTGTGGCGATGGCTGCCGAACCTCCCAGAGATAAAGCCGACAAGGGCAATGATGCCTGGCGCGAGTTGAACGAGGTGGAGGGCATCGGCAGTATCGTCGCCGAGGCGCTGGTCGATTTCTATGCCGAGGAGCACAATCGCCACGCTCTCGATGCGCTCCTCGCCGAGGTCACGCCGCTCGATGAGGAAGTCAGAACCGTGAGCCATTCGCCGGTGGCTGGCAAGACCATAGTCTTCACCGGGTCGCTCGAGAGGATGTCGCGTGACGAGGCCAAGGCAATGGCCGAGCGCTATGGCGCCAAGACGGCGGGTTCCGTCTCCAGGAAAACCGATCTCGTGGTGGCGGGACCCGGCGCAGGATCGAAACTTGCACAGGCCCAGACTCTCGGCATCGAAGTCATCGATGAGGACTCCTGGTTTACTCTGGTGGGCGCATGAACGACGTGATCTTCAAAGGCTTCGGCGACAAGGCAATGCCGTTTCTCAAGGCGCTTGATTTCCATCAGAACCGCGAATGGTTCCTGGAGAACAAGGAAATCTTTGAAGCTCATCTCTACGAGCCGCTGGGGGACCTGGTCGAGGATCTGCTTGCTCGCTTCGAAAAAGCTGGTTTGCCCTTCAGGGGGGACCGGAAGAAATCACAGTTCCGGATCAAGCGCGACGTGCGTTTTTCCAAGGACAAGAGCCCGTACAACCGGCATTTATCGGCATTGCTCTCGCCCGACGGCAACAAGTGGGCTGAGAGCGGCTGTTTTTATGTCTGTATCGGCCACGAGGACTATCGCGGCTGTTACGCCGCTGTCGCATGGTGGCAGCAAAAACCGGAACTCCTGCTGGCGATGCGCAAGGCAATCGTCGAAAAGCCGGAAAACTATCGATCCATGGTCAAGGCGCTCAAGAAAAACGGGCTCGCCATGAAAGATACTGACGCTCTGAAGCGCACGCCGCGCGGCTTTGAAGCCGTCACAGACCCGGACCTGATCGAGGCTCTGCGCAACCGGAATTTTGTCGTCAGGTATCCGATCGATCCATCCGCTATCACTTCGCCAAAGCTTGCCGATGATCTTTTGGATTTTGCACTGAGGGCCAGGCCGCTGATCGACTGGGGCAGGGCGATCAGCGGCACCACAACCCCCTGATCCACCATGCTTTTAGCGGAATCACAATCCCGATGAGAATCATAGAATTAATGTTGACTTACATACTCAAGTTTTAGTACTGAACATTTGTACAGCGTGGTTGCACGCTTTTCATCCGCTCAGCAAGCCAGTGACGCTCCACGACACGCTCGTGGGCGTAGAGCCAGCCAGGCACTCTCTTCGGGTTTGGGGAACTGGGACATGACTAGGATTTATCTGCTTGCGCGCCTCATGTGTGGCAGCGCCGGTACCTTGGCGGCGATTGGCTTGAGCACGGGCATATCCCTTGCACAAAATGCGACGAATGTCGGTGAGAATATCGAGTTGGAGACCATTGTCGTGAAAGGCGCCAGGCCGAAGGCGGCAGAGGGTGAAAAATCCCCGCTCACGACCACGACTGATCGGCAAGAGATTCAGGAGCGAATGGTCGAAAGCTTCGAGGATCTCGGGCGCCGCGTCGATGCCGGTGTCAATTTCAGCACTCAAAACAACAGTATCAATCTGCGCGGCCTTGATTCATCCCGTGTTTTGACGACGATCGATGGCATACGCGTTCCATGGCTGACGGATCCCCGCAGCAATGCGGGCGGGCTGAATGCGGTGGATTTCGATGGGCTTTCCGCCATTGACATCACGAAAGGCGCTGACTCCAGCCGCTACGGTTCCGGTGCCCTGGGCGGTGTCGTGCAACTGCAAACGCTTGATCCGGAGGACCTTCTGACGGATGGCCGCAATTGGGGCGCGATAACCAAGGGCGTCTATGACAGCGCCGACCAGAGCTGGCGTACCAATGCCGCCGTGGCAGGGCGCGCAAACGACACCGAATTCCTGATTCAGGGCGGCTACAGGCAGGGCCATGAACTGGAAAACATGGGCGATGTCGGCGGCTATGGAGCAACGCGAACCGAAGCCAATCCCCTCGATTTCGACCAGGGCAATTTCCTCGCCAAGATCTACCAGAACATCGAAGGCGGCCATCGGATTGGCCTGACGGGCGAATATTTCAAGCGCGATGCGGATATCGATGACAAGATCGGTTCGACTGCGAGCTACGTTCCGGGTAGCCTCGAATCGGGGGATGATGTCGAGCGGAAGCGGATATCGGCGAGCTACGACTACATATCCCCCGACAAGACAGGCTGGATCGACGAAGCTCATGCCATTGCCTATTGGCAGCAGCAGACGCTGACCAAGACGACCGATGGCATTCGCCTGCCGGATGGTCGAGCGCGAAGAATCCCCGGCGATCCATTCTTCTACGGCTATCCCTCAGGCGTCTACAAACGCAACAATGAACTGACGCAGGATAATTACGGTTTTACCGGCAATGTGCTGAAGAGCGCCGAGATCGGCAATCTGACGCACACTTTCCGTGTTGGTGGTGAGATTTATCGCCAGGATACCCACCAGTATTCGGCGGGCGTTGACAATTGCCCCGATGTCGACTGGTCGACGATCCCGCAACCGTTCGGCCCGCAATCCTGCCGCATGCTGCACTCTAATTCGTCTGACATGCCGGATGTCGAGTCCATTGCAGTCGGTCTCTACGCCGAAGATGACATCGATATCCTGGATGGCCGCGTCACAATCACCCCCGGCGCGCGCTTCGACTGGTACGATCATCGCCCGCAATTGACCGCCGCCTATGAAGAAAGCCCGATTTTCGACGGTACGCTGCCTGCGTCCAACAGTGACTCGCGCTTCTCTCCCAAGCTGCGCGCCACCTGGCACGCTGCTCCCGATCTCGACTTCTATGCTCAATGGGCACAGGCGTTCCGCGCCCCAACCGCTCTTGAGCTCTACCAGAACTATGGCGCTCCCGGCTCTTACGCCAGGATCGGCAATCCTGATCTGAAGCCTGAAACCAGCAACGGTTTTGAAATCGGCGCCAAATTCCAGAACGAGACCTATGGTTTTGGCGGCAGCATCTTCAACAATTACTACCGCAACTTCATCGAGGAAGTGACGATCGCGCCTCCGGGCGGCGAGTTCCCCGTCGGCGGCATCACAGGCTATGCCAATCTCGAGCGTGTGCAGATTTATGGTGCCGAACTGCGCGGCCACGTAAACTTTGCCGAACATTGGCGCACCTGGGCATCCGTCGCCTGGACAGTCGGCAAGGATACCGAGAACGACGAGTACCTGAATTCGGTTCCGCCGGTGCGCGCCATCGTGGGGCTGGGATACGCGGTCGAAGATTGGGGCAGCGATGTCTCGCTGACCATGGCCTCGCGCCGTGACAAGGTCAGCGATGGCGGCTTCGTCGCTCCGGGCTATGCGCTTGTGGATACGACGGTCTGGTGGGAACCGAAATTCGCCAACGGCATGAAGCTTCAAGCCGGCATTTTCAACGTGTTCGATACGAAGTACTGGAATGCCCTTGACGTGCCGGACGGTATTTCTCCCGCTGTAGCTGATCGTTATACCGAAGTTGGCCGCAGTTTCCGCGTTTCCTTGACGCAGAAGTTCTGAGCCCGTCGATCTCCGCCCTCGCGGTGGAGATCGCCTACTCAAGCCATTCGGTTACGAAAACGTCGTTGGCGTGGATGTCGATCGTCTCCAAAGTTCCCGGTCCGAGGTTTTCGAACTTGTGCGGTGTATTGGCAGGGGAGACGACGATCTGACCCTCATGGGCATCAATGGTTTGATCACCGAGGGTAAATCGCGCATGTCCCCTGCGTATGATGAACGTTTCCGTGTATGGATGTTTGTGCAAGCGCGGACCGGCGCCGACGCGCTCCTGATGGTTGAAAATCACCGAAACGCCGGCTCCATAAGGCTCTCCCGTGATCTCGCCCTTCCAGTGTTCGGGATGTGCTGCCCAGGCGTTGCGTTCGATTATGTGCGCCATACTTGACTCCCTTCGATATCGCCGATGCAAAGCTAACCTTGGCAAAAACAGCTGACAAGAAGGGTTTCTCGGTATCCACTACAGCAACATTGATAGTATCAATCAACAAATCTCACGTGACAGCTTGTTCAACCTGTCCTAGAGCAGACCGATGGATGAACACATACATCAGCGGCAAGCGGGCCCGGCAGATGCGGGAACCGCACGCTCCCAGTTTTGGGAAGGCTTTGCCAAGGGCCTGCCGATCATGGTGGCGTCGGCTCCCTTCGGCCTGCTGTTCGGCGCGCTCGCCATCGACAATGGTTTCAGCCTTTTTGAAACGGTCCTGATGAGCGCTGCCATTTTCGGGGGCGCCAGCCAGATGGTCGGCATCGAACTGTTCGGCCAGAACATCCCGGCATGGCTGATCGTCTTTTCGATCTTTGCCGTGAATTTCAGGCATGTCCTTTACTCGGCTGCCGTTGGCCGCCGCATCAGCCACTTCAAGCCGCTGCAAAGTCTTCTCAGCTATTTTGTGCTCACAGACCCGCAATATGCGGAAACCGAAAAGCGCGCGGAATCGGGCAGGCCCGTGACCTTCATCTGGTATTTGGGCGTTGCCACGCCGATCTACGTGATGTGGGTTCTGGAGGCCGGTGTAGGAGCGCTGTTCGGCAACCTCATTTCGGATACGCATGCTTTCGGCATCGACATGTTGCTGCCGATCTATTTTCTCGGTCTGGTCATGGGGTTTCGCAAGCGTGACAACTGGGCCGCGATCGTGATCGCAAGCGCCTTTGTGTCGATCATTGCCTATAAGACAATCGGTTCCCCCTGGCACGTCAGCATCGGCGCTCTTGCCGGCATTCTGGTGGCCGTCATCGTCGCCAAGCCGGAAAAAACGCAGGAGCAGCACTGATGTCGTCGATAACCTGGATCATCATAGCCGGCGCCGTCCTGACTTACCTGACGCGTATCGGCGGTCATCTGGTGCTCTCGCGTTTCGAGCGCATTCACCCGCGCGTCGAAGTCGCGCTCAATGCTGTCCCCGCAGCGGTTTTGACGACGCTGGTTGCTCCGGCGGCAGCGGAGGCCGACTGGCGCGGATTGGTCGCGCTCGGCTTCGCAGGTCTCGTGGCCCTGCGATTCAATGCGCTGACAATGTTCCTTGCGGGCGCAGCCGTGATTATCCTGCTGCGCCAGTTCGCGTGATAAGGGCCTAGCTCTCGTGGCCGAAAGGCTCGGTCGCGCTGATCAGCCATTCGCGTGCCGGACCCTGCGTGTGCGGCAGCAGCGCCTCGCGCACGCGCGCATGATACGCATCCAGCCAGATCAGCTCTTCCCTTATCAGCAGGCTGGTATCGATCAGCCGCTTGTCGATCGGACATAGCGTGATCGTCTCGAAGCCCATCATTGGAATGTCGCCGCCTTCCGGCACGTCCGGCTCGGTAACGATCAACAGGTTTTCGATGCGGATGCCATACCCTCCAGGTCCGGGCTTGTAATAGCCGGGCTCGTTCGACAGGATCATTCCTGGCAGAAGTTCGTGCGTACCCCGCCGCGAGATGCTCTGTGGCCCTTCATGTACCGAAAGGAATGAGCCGACACCATGTCCGGTTCCATGGCCATAATCGTAGCCTTGCTTCCACAATTCTATGCGCGCGAGCACATCGATATCCATGCCACGTGTCCCCTTGGGGAAACGCGCGGTGGAAATGGCGATCATGCCCTTGAGCACCAGAGTAAACTTGCGCTTCATGTCCGCGGTCGGCTGGCCGACCGGTAGCGTGCGCGTGATGTCGGTTGTGCCGTCGCGGTACTGTCCGCCGCTGTCGATCAGGAAAAGCTCGCCGTCCTGCAATTTCCGGTTCGACTCCGTGCTGACGCGGTAATGGGCAAAAGCGCCATTCGGGCCGGCACCGGAAATAGTGTCGAACGACAGGTTCTCCAGCGGCATCTGAAAGCTCTCTGCCACGGTCTGGCGCGTCTCTTCCAGTTTCGTCGCAGCGATGATCTCATCGATTGTTCCTGGAGCTTGCGCATCGATCCAGGACAGGAACGACACCATTGCCACGCCATCGCGCTCATGCGATTTGCGCGCGCCTTCAAGCTCCACCTTGTTCTTGAGCGCCCGGGGCAGGCGCGCCGGATCAACGCCATCCACGACTTTCCCGCCGGCTTTTTCGACGATCAGCCGCAGCTTTTCCGCCGCCAGCGCAGGGTCGAGCATCACGGTCTTGCCTTCGGCGGCGAAGGCCGCCACGTCACTTTCCAGTGTCGAAGGCGCGCGCAGCGTCGACAATTGCGTAAGGTAGGCTTCTGTCTCGATAGGCAGCTTGCGCTTGTCGATGAAAAGCAGCGGTTCTCCCGTCGCTGGAATAAGCGCGAAGGCGAGGGGAAGCGGCGTGTTGCTGACATCATTGCCGCGAATGTTGAAGGCCCAGGCAATAGAGGATGGATCGGTGAGAACAGTCGCGTCGGCTTTGGCCTTGGCGACAGCTTCGGCCAGTTCATGCAACTTCTGGCTGGCGAGCTTGCCGGCATATTTCTCCGGCTG
>WUUC01173270.1_pt1 | contig 11066 bp, 8 predicted proteins | sample 6278441 | NCBI WGS metagenome assembly WUUC01 (sample SAMN13675441, study PRJNA597444) | soil metagenome | isolation source: soil | place: USA: Washington | collected 2017-10 | reverse complement strand
TGACCGAGAGCGCGAGCTTCATCGACGACCTCGGGGCGGACAGCCTCGACACCGTCGAGCTCGTCATGGCCTTCGAGGAGGAATTCGGCTGCGAAATCCCTGATGACGCTGCTGAAACGATTCTGACCGTTGGCGATGCCATCAAGTTTCTGGAGAAGAACACGGCAGCCTGAGTTTCGGCTTCTTCGCGCGCGGCCTCGCGCGTCGTGATTCGCAAAATCTGACCGGCCGCTTGCCCGGCCTTTTCTCGAGGTCACGCGAAAGCGTTACATGCGACGTGTCGTTATTACAGGTTTGGGTCTCGTCTCGCCGCTCGCAAATGGTGTGGAAGCGACGTGGGGGCGCCTGACCGCGGGCAAGAACGCCGCCAAGCGAATCGAGAATTTCGAGGTCGCCGATCTGAGCTGCCAGATCGCCTGCCAAGTACCGCGCGGCGATGGATCCGATGGAACCTTCAATCCAGACGATTGGATGGAGCCAAAGGAGCAGCGCAAGGTCGACGAGTTCATCGTCTATGCGGTGGCGGCAGCAACTCAGGCTCTTGACGATGGCGGCTGGAACCCGACGAGCTATGAGGATCAAACGCGCTCCGGCGTCCTGATCGGGTCGGGCATCGGTGGATTGCCCGGTATTGACAAGACGTCGCTTCTCTTCGCCGAAAAAGGTCCGCGGCGCGTGAGCCCGTTCTTCATTCCGGGACGGCTCATCAATCTCGCCTCGGGTTATGTCTCCATCCAACATGGCTTGAAAGGGCCGAACCATTCGGTCGTGACCGCCTGTTCGACCGGCGCGCACGCGATCGGCGATGCAGCGAGACTTATTGCTCTCGGCGATGCCGACGTCATGGTTGCCGGAGGCGCTGAGGCTTCGGTGTGCCGCCTCGCCATTGCAGGCTTCGCCTCCTGCCGTGCCCTCTCGACCAATTTCAATGATGATCCGCAGCGCGCGTCGCGGCCCTATGATCGGGATCGCGACGGCTTCGTCATGGGAGAGGGCGCTGGCGTCGTCCTCTTGGAAGACCTCGATCACGCGAAGGCCCGAGGCGCCAAGATATATGCCGAAGTGATCGGCTACGGCCTCTCCGGGGACGCCTTCCACATCACGGCGCCGGCCGAGGATGGCGACGGTGCCTATCGCTGCATGGTGGCTGCGGTGAAACGTGCAGGGATCGATCCCGCCGATATCGACTACATCAACGCGCACGGCACCTCGACGCCGATGGGCGACGAGATCGAGTTGGCGGCCGTCGAGCGCTTGTTCGGGAATGCCGCCGGCAAGGTTGCGATGTCATCGACAAAGTCCGCGATTGGCCACCTGCTCGGTGCGGCCGGGGCGGTCGAAGCGATCTTTTCGGTTCTCGCTATTCGCGATCAGGTGGTCCCGCCGACTCTCAATCTCGACAACCCGTCGGTCGATACCGCCATCGACCTTGTTCCGCACAATGCGCAGCCCCGGTCCGTCAATACGGTTCTTTCCAATTCTTTCGGCTTCGGCGGCACAAACGCCTCGTTGATTTTACGCCGCCACGACGCCTGATCGGGAGCGTTCGGCCCTTGCCAGCCGAACCTCCCTTTCGCCATATTCGGTCGTCAACTGGGGGTGATCCGCGCGGGGGCATCCGGTCCAATGTCCGTGACCAGCGATTCTTCGTCGGCAAACGGCAGCGGAGCGCTGTTGCGACTTGCCGAGCAGCTGGAACGCGATCTTGGCGGTATTCCGCGCGGCCCGGCCGAGGCGCTCCAGCCGTTCAAGCCGCCGGAGCCTCCGGAGCGGGACTCTGGAGGAGGGGGAATGCATCCGGTTCTGGCCTTTTTCCACGCGATGCTTCAACTGCTGTTCGTGACGGCAGCCATTTGCCTCGGACTCTTCTACTTCGTCCGAATGCAGTTCGATGAGCCCGGTCCCCTACAAACTTCTGCCGTTGTCGTCATTCCCAAGGGTGAGGGGGTCAGTGGCATCGCCGATCGGCTTGAACGCGATGCGATCATTGCCGATCGCGGCATCTTCATGGCCAGCGTGGCCTACTTTATGTATTTGCGAGGCACAGGCAGCCTGAAGGCGGGGGAGTACGAGTTTCCGAAGCAAGCAAGCCTGCGCCAAGTGCTCGATACCCTCGTCGAGGGCAAGTCCGTCGAGCACAAGGTCACCTTTCCCGAAGGGCTGACCAGCTTTCAGATTGTGGAAAAGCTGCGTGCCCAGCCGGATCTGCAAGGTGAAATAGCCGAGATCCCGCCGGAAGGATCGCTACTCCCCGATACTTATCGTTTTCAGCGCGGCGACACTCGTCTCGATATCATCGAGCGGATGCAGGCGGGCCATAAGAAATTCCTGGCGCGGCTGTGGGAGGAGCGGGATCCGGACGTTGTCGTGCAGACGCCGGAGGAGGCGGTTATCCTCGCCTCCATCGTCGAAAAAGAGACCGGCCGGGCCGATGAGCGCCCGCGGGTCGCAAGCGTGTATCAGAACCGCTTGCGTAAGAAGATGCGGCTGCAATCCGATCCGACCATTATCTACGGATTGGTGGGTGGAAAAGCGGTTCTCGACCATCCAATCCAGCAGGAGGAACTCGAGCGCGAGACCCCCTATAACACCTATAAGATCGACGGCTTGCCGCCGACGCCGATCGGCAACCCCGGACGAGCCTCTATCGAAGCGGTATTGAAGCCGGCAAAGACCAACGACCTCTATTTCGTGGCCGACGGAACCGGCGGGCATGCCTTTGCAGCGTCCCTCAATGAGCATAATCGAAACGTGGTCAAATGGCGCCAGGTCGAACGCGAAATGCGTGAGCAGGAAAAGGCTGCTGCCGCGGCTGCAGCAGCTGCCGGGCAGCATGGCAGTGGTGCGGCTGCTGGCCAAGATCCAGCTTCGGCGCCGCCGGCCGCTCCCGAACCGGGTGCAGAAATCGCAACGGACCCGACCCAAAACATGCCCATGGCCAGAGAGAGTCCTGAGGCGGCGGGCGGCCCGGTTGATGCGGGCGCCGATCCTTTCGGCAATGACGCCGTCCCGGGTGAAGCCGGAGGGATTCCCCTTCCGCCGCGAAAACAGGGCCCCTGACGGCGACTCGGCTATAACCGAAGTCCCTTAAATCACCGACACGCCCGAAGGGCCCGACGCATGACCCTCAAAAGCATGACCGGTTTCGGCCGCGACGCCGGAGTGCAAGGGGCCACAAGCTGGCAATGGGAAGTTCGAAGCGTGAATGGCCGCGCACTCGAGCTTCGCTTCCGCATCCCTTCGGGATTGGAGGGACTCGAGGCAAGGGCGCGAACGCTCGTCCAGGAACGGCTCGTACGCGGTAATCTCACTCTCTCGCTTTCGGTGCGCCGAGAGAACGGAGAATTGGTCATCCGTCTCAACGAAGCTGCGCTTGCTCAGGCGCGGAAAGCGATGGAACGCGCCCGGGCGATCACCGATATGTCGGCGCCGAGCCTCGATGCGCTGCTCGGGATGCGCGGCGTGGTGGAAGTCGTCGAGGCGGAAGAGAGCGAAGAATCCCGCGCGGCCCTTGAAAACGCGCTCCTGCAAAGCCTCGAAAAGGCGGTGGGCGAGCTCGTTTCGATGCGCGCGGGGGAGGGCGGACGACTCGCCGAGAGCATTGGAGGACAGCTGAGGCAGATCGCCGAACTGGTCGAGCGCGCGGCAAAGGCGCCGGGCCGGCGGCCTGAGGCCATCGCCTCTCGTCTTGCCGAACAGACGCAGCGCCTGGTCGAGACGGGCTCAGGCCTCTCTCCCGAGCGGCTGCATCAGGAGGCGCTGCTGCTTGCGGCAAAGATGGACATTCAGGAGGAGCTCGACCGCCTTCGTGCGCATGTAGCGGCGGCAAACGAGCTGCTCGCCGAGAATCAGCCGGTCGGGCGCCGGTTTGAATTCCTTGCGCAGGAGCTCAACCGAGAGGCAAACACGCTTTGCGCCAAGGCTTCGGACATCGAGATCAGCCGCGCCGGGCTCGAGCTGAAGGCGGTCATCGATCAATTGCGGGAACAGGTGCAAAACATAGAGTGAGGCGATGGAGCTCGAGCGGAGAGGGCTGATGCTGGTGCTGTCTTCGCCGTCCGGCGCAGGCAAGACCACGCTCGCGCGCCGCTTGCTCGACATTGAGCCGGACCTCGAAGTCTCCATTTCCCACACGACGCGTCCTATGCGGAAAGGGGAGGTGGACGGCAGCGACTATCATTTCGTCGATCACGACACCTTCACGAAGATGCGCGAGCGGGACGAGTTCCTCGAATGGGCGGTGGTGTTCGACAATTATTACGGAACCACCCGCAAGCCCGTCGAGGCGGCGCTTGGACGGGGCCGCGACATTCTCTTCGATGTGGACTGGCAGGGCGCGGACAAGTTGCGGAGCGGCGCGAAAGACGACGTCGTGACGGTTTTCATTCTCCCCCCGTCGGCGTCGTCGCTCGCCGATCGGCTCAACGAGCGGGCTCAGGATCCTCCCGAGGTGGTGGGTCGGCGCATGCTTGGAGCGAGCAACGAGATTCAGCATTGGGACGAATACGATTATGTCGTCGTCAACGAGGATCTCGATCAGACCGTCGCTTCGCTTCGCGCCATCCTGGCAGCCGAGCGGCTCAGGCGGTCGCGCCTCACCGGAATGAAGGGCTTCGTACAGTCGTTGTTGTCGGAGCTTTAGTTCTTTTCCGTCAGCGCATTGGCGATCCGGCAGAAGTCGGCAATGTCGAGCTCTTCGGCGCGCGCCTGCGGATTTATTCCCAGTTTGAGGAGTACGGCCTCCGCGTCCTGTGCGACCTGCCGCAACGATGAGCGCAGCATCTTTCGTCTTTGGCCAAAAGCGGCGGCCGTCACCCGTTCGAGTGCTCCTGTCCGGCAGTGGGGCTCGGGGGCAGGTTTTGGGACGAGTTCCACCAAGCTCGAATCCACCTTCGGTCGCGGGGTGAAGGCGGCCGCCGGCAGAGTGAACAGAATGCGCGGGTTAGTGCGCCATTGGCTGAGCACGGCTAGCCGCCCGTAATCCGCATCGCCGACCGCCGCTGCAATCCGAAGCGCAACCTCCCGCTGGAACATGAGGACCATCCGATCGAACCAGGGCGGCCAAGGCTCGGTCTTGAGCCAGCCGACGAGAAGAGGGGTTGCGACGCTGTAGGGGAGATTGGCGACGATCCGCGCCGGTCCGTCCGGAACGAGAGCCCCATAATCCACCTCGCGCGCATCTTTGAAAATCACTTGGAGACGGTCGGGGTAACGTTCAGCGATTTGCTCAAGAGCCGGCAGGCAGCGTTCATCCCGCTCGATGGCGACTACGCGGTGAGCGCCTTCGAGCAGGAGCGATCGCGTCAGACCTCCGGGCCCGGGTCCGATCTCGATGACGGAAACCCCGTCGAGAGGACCCGAAGCGCGAGCGATACGGCGCGTGAGGTTGAAATCCAATAGAAAATTCTGGCCGAGGCTTCGGCGTGCGGTGAGTCCGAGCGCGCGGATGACCTCGCGGAGCGGGGGAAGGCCGTCCGGTGTCGTCAAGCGAGCGCCTCGGCTCGGGTGTGCATTTCCGCGGCGAGGCGGAGCGCTGCGATCAGGCTCCGCGGGCTCGCCTTGCCGGTTCCGGCAAGCGGAAAGGCGGTGCCATGGTCGGGCGAGGTGCGCAGGAAGGGCAGGCCGAGCGTGACATTGACACCCTCCTCGAAGGCGAGCGTCTTGAACGGCACGAGCGCTTGGTCGTGATACATGGCGATGGCGGCGTCATAGCCGCGCCGCGCCTCGGTATGGAAAAGCGTGTCGGCGGGATGCGGGCCCGAGACGTTCAAGCCGTTGGCCCGGGCCGCCGCGATGGCCGGCCCGATGATGTCCATCTCCTCCCGACCCATAGTGCCTTCCTCGCCGGCGTGCGGGTTAAGGCCCGTCACCGCAAGCTGCGGCTCCGGGATTCCGAAGTAGCGCGTAAGTGCTTGCGCCGTCGTGGTGAGGACCTTGACGATGCGCGCTCCTGTCAGCGCCTCAGGCGCATCCTTCAACGGCAAATGGATAGTCACGGGTACGACCTTGAGCACATCCGAGGCGAGCATCATCACTGCGTCTGAGGCTTCGAGCCCGGCGAGATGAGCAAGGAACTCGGTATGGCCCGGAAACGCAAAGCCAGCCCGAGTCAGCACCGCTTTGCTGATCGGGTTGGTGACGACCGCGCTCGCCGCGTCACCGCGCACCAGCTCCACGGCAAGGCGAATGCAGCGCTCCGTGGCTTCAGCCGAGTCTGCCGTCGGCGTGCCGGCTGTGACCCTGCCTGAGACCGGCACCGGCAAGATAGGGAGAGCGTCGGCGAAACGCGACATGGCTTCGCGCGCATCGTCGATCGCCGTCAGCCGGACCGAAAGATCGAGGGTGCGGGCACGAGCGGCGACGACATCCGGGTCCCCAATCAGCAGGAACGGAGGAATCTGCTCGCCGGACTTTGCCCGGTAGGCGAGGAGAGCGATGTCAGGGCCGATGCCGGCCGGATCGCCGAGCGTGAGTGCAAGCGGTTTGTCGGTGGTGAGCATCGGCGACATCGGACTGCCGGAGAGGCCAGCCCGTGAAGTCGGGTAGCGCGGCGCTCCGGTCGGGCGTGTCTTTAGGCCGATCCGATGCCGCCGTCACGCGCCGGATGCGCTAACGATGTTCGATAAAGGCGTCCTGCCGCAGATCGCGGAGCAGCCCTTCGGCTCTCAAGCCAAATTCCTGCTCGATCAGAGAGCGTTGGGTCTCCTGCCGTTTCTCCGGATCGCCCTTCACAACCTGCTTGCCGCAAACCGCATAAGCTTCGATGCCGGACCCGGAAATGACCGGGGGCGTCATCTGACCGACCTTGGCGTGCATGACAAGCGTCCGCGCCGGTTGCGGAAGCCCGCTTGGCTGCTGGTTGGAAAGCGCCTTAACCGCAATCCCGTCGATGCCCTTGGTGAGGTTCGGCACGTCTCCGCAGGAGTCGAGCTTGGCGCGGACCGACTCGATGGCGGCAATCTGCTTCGCGATCGTGCCCTGGTCCATGCTGCTCGAAACTTCGAAACGCACCTGCCGCAAAGAGAGGAGCGTCTTCTCGGCCATTCCGCCGGCATCGGAACCGGCAAGTGCCTTGTCCACGTCCGACTCGCCGATGATAATGTCGTGCCGGAATTTCCTCTGCACAACGCGCTGCCAGACGATCGTGGCGCGGACCCGATCTTGCAACGTCTTGATATTGACGCCCATCTGCCCGAGGGCACCCGCAAGCTGATCCGCAGACATGTTGTTCTTCTGCCCCATGCTGGCGAGCACTTTCGTCACATCTTCTTCGTTTGCGGTGATGCCTTTCTTGCGTCCCTCCTGAAGCTGAAGGCGCTCCTCGATGAGCATCTCGGTCGCCTTTTTCTTGAGTGCCGGGGAAGGCTTCTCTTGGGTCGTGATCGCTAGAAAGCGCTCGCGCTGCTCGATATCGTAGCCGGAGATCGGATCGTCGTTCACGAGCACCGCGATCGCGTTCTCGGCCTGCGCATGTGCGATTTGCGGAATGAGCAGCAGCGAAGCCGCTACGAAGAGGGCGAGCGCACAGGCCTTAATTCGAGATCGGCAAATCGGCAAACGGAGCCGACACATGGCATCCTGCTGGTAACGCACTTGGCTACTAATTGTCGTCCTCGTCAGGCCCGAGCAGATCGTTGGCTTCCGTTTCGACCTCGTAGGCCCCGAGATATTTCAGCGACAGATTGAGCGTCACACGAGTCTCAGGCTCGATGTCGCGATCATGGATCTCACTTTGCTCGTAAAAGACGGTCGCAGTGAGGCAGTCGTCGCTATAGCGCAACCCACCACCTTGGGTGATCAGCTCGTCCAGATCCAAATCGTAGCGCACCCCGCCAAGAACCGCCCATCTGTCGGTGATGGCGAGGCCGGCCTTCGTCAAAATCTCTTGGCGACGCTGCCGGAACGGATCGTCGCTCGTCAGCTCCTTGGGGTCGACCTGGGCGTAGTTGACAAGGAAGCTGAAGGGACCAACGGCGCCGCTTGTTCCGACATTTGCCCGTCTCAGCTCAAGCGTGTCCTGATCGAATCGCGTCTGTCCAACGAAGGAGAGGTATTGCGCCGCCTGGACATAAAGGCCAGCGACGTAGTCCGAGTCTGTCGTACCAAGTCCGCTGGCACCATCGAACGGGTTCTCGCCCGCGAGATGATAGCTCTCGCCGACCACGGCGCGCGCATAGGCGCCGGAGGGGAGCTGAGCCGTGTAGCGCAGACCGACATTCGCCCGCGTGCCGGTTTCGATCCGGTCATAGCCCGAGAATTTGTCGAGATCGAAGAGGATGGTGTCGTCGAAGACGAGGCTCTGTGCGTCCTCGTTCGGAATCTCGTCTTGGTCGCCGATTGAATCCGGCCGCGCGATGATCTGAGCGATGGGCTCAACCACATGCACAACGCTGCCCGTCGTGCCGATGAAGGGATAGCGATACTCCGCGCCGGCGAGGGCGTTCCCCCTGAAGATCCCGCCATTCGATTCAAGGCCGGAGTCGGGCTCGACGAACTCGTTGATCGCATAGGCGTCGCCGCGGATGCGCGCGAAGGGCGTGAAGACCTGGCCGAGGCCGTCAATGAGTTGGCGGCGCCACTGCATCTGGAAGATTGCGCGGTTGGAGTCGGTCCCGTCGGCGTTGGCCAACGCCATCAGGTTTGAGTTGAAACTCAATTCCCCGCCAACAACGGGATGTCCGACGATGTAGTCGTAATCGATGATCGGATACACGACCGCATCGGCCAGCGGGTCCTTGGTCGTGAGCAAGGTTCCAGTGTCGTAGAACCGCATGCTCGCGTAGTTCCGGTCATGGAGACCTTCGAGGTAGGCCTGGGAGATGCGATCCGTCTTGATGTCGCTATCCAAGCGGTAGAAGCGGCGGAAGGTGTCGTCCGACTGTGCTTCACCTTTCCAACCCCACGACCAATAGGGGTTGAGCGCAAACTTTCCTTGCGATTCGATGCTTCCGCGGAAGTCGCTGTCGGTGGGAGAATCGAATGTGCCCTCGTCGACCACGCCGGCAAGGTCGATGCGGTAGGCGCCGCTCGACAGCCGGTGGCGCCAAGTGCCCTGCAGGAGCGCACCGGCCTCCGTCGTGAACATCGGCGCGAATGTGAAATCGTAATTGTCGGCAAGCGCGAAATAGTACGGAACGGTGAAGGCGCTGCCGATACGATCGGACTGCGAAAAGGTCGGCATCAGAAAGCCGGATTTGCGCTTCACCGTGGGATCTGCGCTCTGGAAATAGGGGACCCACAAGATCGGAACACCCCATGCATCGAAGATGACGTTGCGATAGGTGATCGTCGCCTGATCCTTGCGGTGGATGATCTTCTTCGCGCGGATGCGCCAAGTCGGGGCCTTGCTCGGATCGCGTTCGCAAGGTTTGCAGGGCGTGAACCAGCCGTCTTCGAAGACGGTCACATTCCCTGCCTCGCGCGAGGCGGATTTCGCCACGATACGCGTGTCGTCCTTGGTGACCACCCTGAGCGCATCGATGAACCCGTCGCGGAAATCATCCGTGAGCGTCATCTGGTTCGCGGTGATGATGGCGCCGTCCGGATCCTTGATACGGACGTTTCCGACCGCCGAAAGCGTGTTCGCGCCGCGGTCGTAAACCACCTGGTCTGCGAGCAGAGTATAGTTGTTGTAGTAGATCTCGACGTTGCCCTTCGCGGTCACCCGATTATTTTCGTTGTCGTAAATCATCTCGTCCGCTTGGAGCAGCATCGGCTCGTTGCTGTTCGCTTCCGTGACGGTCGGCACCTTGATGAGGTCGCCGAGATCGCTCTTGTCCTTCTTGGCGAGGGCAGGGGAGCCGCTCGCGACAGCAAGGCAGAAGGCGATGAGACAAGCGAGAAGGTCCGCGGTCCACGAGGAGCGACCGCGGCCTCCATGCGGGGTGGAGCCGGGCCCTGCCCGGCTCAGTATGATCCCGGTCCTAGCGCGGTTCGCCATCACCCATCCTCCTTGTAAAGGAGCAAGGTGAGCGCGAGGCTCCCCGCGATGATGACCGGGACCCAGGCAGCAGCCATGGCGGAGGTCAATCCAGCCATGGCGAAATTGCGGGACACTTCCGCAAGCACGAAGAAGGCGAAGCCCGCCGCCACTCCGCCGAGCGCATTCATCTGAATGCTGCCGAAGCGGAAGGCGCGCAAGGAGCAGGTGGCGGCAATCAGCACCATGGTGACGAGCAAGAAGGGCCGCGACAGCAGCAATTGGTACTGCACGCGATATTGCGTGGCCGGAAGACCCGCGCGCTCGGCGATCTCGATGAAATTCGGAAGATCCCAGAAGGAGATCGAGAACTCAGTGCCGAGAGCGTCGCGGACCTGAGTCGGGCTCAGATAGGTGCTGACGAGGTATTTCTTGTGCTGGATCGGTTCTTGGCCGACGGCACTCACGAGAGCGTCCTCGAGTTCCCAGCGGCCGTCTTTCAAGAGCGCTCTGCGCGCCTCGATTCGCTCGATCAATTTATGGTCGGCCGTATACTGGAAGATCGTTACGCTGGTGAGCTCCAGTCCCTGATTTGAGACTCTGAGCGCGTGGACGACGGAAGGACCGTCGGCCCCATCTTCACGCAGCCACGCTCCGGCATTCTTGGTCTTGAGCAGCGAATCCTTGCGGTCGAAGGCGCTGACAAAAATCCGCTCGGCCTCGGCTCGCGCGCTTGCGGCAATGGGATTGTAGACGAGCACAAAGACGACGCCGAGCAGGAAGGCGACGACGATCGCCGGCATAATGAATTGCCACACGGACATGCCGGCCGCGCGAACGACAATTAGCTCGGAACTGCGGCTCAACATCAGGAAAATGCCCACCGTTCCGATCAGCACGGCAAAGGGCAGGGTGAGCTCCGAGAAGGAGGGGAGGCGAAGCAGCGTCATATAGGCGAGAAGGAGAGCGGGGACTTCTCCGTCGTATTGGCCCGCCCGCCGGAGCATCTCGATGAAATCGACGAAGAAAATGAGCACGCAACAGACGGCGAACATCACCGTCATCGCGAGCAGGAAGCGCAGCGAAAAGTAGCGCGCAAGGGTCCCTGCTGCACTGATGCCCGGCATCTGCGCTCTCACTTTGTCAT
>WUUC01233637.1_pt1 | contig 11067 bp, 12 predicted proteins | sample 6278441 | NCBI WGS metagenome assembly WUUC01 (sample SAMN13675441, study PRJNA597444) | soil metagenome | isolation source: soil | place: USA: Washington | collected 2017-10 | reverse complement strand
CCGGGTTCGCCCTGGTCAGCCAGTACGTCGCCTCGAAGTTCGCGGTGACCGGGATGACCCAGTGCCTCGCGCACGAGCTGGCGCCGCAGGGCGTCACCGTCAACTCGATCCACCCCGGCATCCTCGAGACCGAGCTGCACTCGGGCGTGGTCAAACTGTTCAGCGCGATCCAGGGGCAGTCCGAGGAGGAGACCTGGGACTGGTTCAAGGAGCGGATCCCGCTGAGCGAGTTCCAGACCCCGCGCGACATCGGCGAGATGGCGGCCTTCCTGGCGTCCGACCGCGCCCACAACATCACCGGCGCGGCGTTCAACGTAGACGGCGGCTGGGAGATGCACTGAGATGAGCGGAGCGATCTGAGATGACCGAGATCAGCGGCGACGGGATCATGCTGGGGCCCGGCGAGGGCGAGCGGATCACCGGCAAAGGGCTCGACGTCACCGTCAAATCGACGATGGAGGAGCCGGCCCTGACCTCCAGCTTCGAGGTCGTGATCCCGCCCGGCTACGACGTCGGCGCCCACGTCCATGCCCTCGGCGAGGAGATCTTCTACATCGTCGAGGGCGAGATGGACATCCTCGCCTTCGAGCCGATGGACCGCGAGGAGCCGGACTGGCACCGCTGGGAGTCACGAACCGGCCGGCGCTACCTGCACGGTGGCGCCGGCGCCTTCATGTTCGTGCCGCCGGGCGTGCCGCACGCCTTCGCCAACAGCTCGAAAAAGCCCTGCCGGATGTTCTTCCAGTCCTCGGTCCCGGGCGGGCACGAGAACTACTTCAAGGAACTGGCGGCGATCCTGCGCCGCACCGACGGCGCCCCCGACCCCAAGGACATCGCCGAGCTGCGCCGCCGCTACGACATCGAGCAGCTGACCCCGCTCAAAGGTGGCGGCAAACCGAAACCGCCGCCGCACGAGCATCACCACCACGACCACTAGGGCCAAGCCCCTCAGGCGGCTCCCCTGTGGGCGAGTTCACCTCGGCGCCGCTCCAGGTGCTCCGCGACGCGGTGCATCACCTCCTGCGGTTCGCGCCGCAGGCGCGGGCCGGTGACGCGGATCATCTCGATCCCGATCAGCAGCAGGTCGTCCTGGCGCTGGCGGTCGCGCTCGAAGGCGACGTGCGTCCCGTGGGTCTCGAAGACGTCGAGTTCGACCACGAAGCGCTCGCGCTCCCAGTAGGCGTCTAACTCGAAGCCCTCGACGACGTGGTTCATCGCCGGCAGCGGCAGGCCGGCACTGCGCAGCAGGGAGAGGAAGCGCTGCTCCAGCCGCGAGCGCAGGACGGTCGGCTCCGGCCGGTAGATCGCCAGCGCCCGCCGCAGTCTGCCCGCGCCAGGGTGTCCACCGATGCGCGCAAGCAGCTCGTCGATCGGCCCGAGGTCGAAGACCTTCAGCTCCTCCGCCCGTTCCAGTGCCTTCATCAGCCGTTCCTCCGAGAGCATCGCCGCCAGGTCCAGCAGCGTGCGGGGGAGGGCGGTGACCGGGATCCCGTCGATGGCGGTGACGTCGGCGGCGGGCAATGGGGAGAAACGAAGACGGAACTCCCGCCTCAGCCGCCTCGTGCTTGGAACGGTTACCTCGATGATTTCCGGCCGGTATCGGAGGAGGCCCCAGAGGTATCCGGCCGAGAGATGGCTGGCCACGGCCGGGCGCGCAGCAAGCACCGCCGCCATGCAGCGACCCTCCCAGGTCAAGGGCTCGTATCCAACGATGTAGACGCCGCGGTGGACGCGTCGCAGCCGTCCCACCCGATTAGCCTTGGACGCTGAATTCCGTCCGTACCCCAGCCGTTTCAGCTGCCGCGTCGAAACGACCCCGTGCTGTCGCGTCGCCAGCTCGAACAGCGGCTGATGCCTCCCACGCTCATGACCTTTGTCACCCACAGGGTTACAAAGGTCATGAGCGCTTGGAGTCTCCCCCGGTTCGCGCCGAACTGCGGTTGCAGTTCTCGCATAACCATTATAGGTTTTAGGGTGAACCCCACGGGAACGGAGGAAGTGAAGATGCGCTTGGAGGGAAAGCGAGTACTGATTACGGGAACGGCCGGTGGGCAGGGAGAAGCCGCCCAGACGCTGTTCGCAGAGGAGGGCGCCCGGGTCGTCGGCTGCGACCTCCAGGACGGCGCCGCGCAGGAGACCGCCGCGGTCCTCAAGGAGGCCGGTCACGACGTCGAGGGCTTCACGGTCGACCTCAGCGACTACGACGCGGCCAAAGCCTGGGTCGACGACGCGGCCGAGAAGCTGGGTGGGATCGACGTCCTCTACAACAACGCCGCCGGCTTCGGCTTCGCGCCGTTCGCGGAGATGACCCCCGACCTCTTCGCCCACGTGCTCAAGGTCGAGCTCCAGCTCGTCTTCAACACGACCAGCCCGGCCTGGCAGCACATGCTCAAAGGCGGCGGTGGCTCGATCATCAACACCGCCTCCTACTCGGCCCTGCGCGGGATCAAGCCGCTCGGCCAGGTCGCCCACGCGGCCGCCAAGGGCGGCGTCATCTCGATGACCAAGTCGCTGGCGACCGAGGGGGCCTCCGACGGCATCCGCGTCAACGCCTTCTCGCCCGGCTTCGTGAAATCACCGGCGACCGACTTCGCGGTGCCGAAAGAGGGTCGCGAATACCAGCTCGGCAACCACCTGATCAAGCGCCCGGGCACCGGTGAGGACACCGCCTACCTGGCCTGCTACTTGGCCTCGGACGAGTCCTCCTGGGTGACGGGCCAGAACATCTCGATCGACGGCGGCGCCACCGCGGGCTTCGATTGATCCGCACCCGGTCGAGCCGTCATGGCTGAGATCGAATCGCTGCCGGACGCCGTCGCCCGCCTTGTCGGCGACGGCGACTCGGTGGCGATGGAGGGGTTCACCCACCTGATCCCCTTTGCCGCCGGCCACGAGGTGCTGCGCCAGGGCCGCCGCGAGCTGGAGCTGATCCGGATGACCCCGGACGTGCTCTTCGACCAGATGATCGGGGCCGGCGCCGCCCGCCGGCTCGTCTTCTCCTACGGCGGCAACCCCGGGGTCGGCTCGCTGCACCGCTTCCGCGACGCGATCGAGCACGGCTGGCCGGCGCCGCTGGAGATCGAAGAGCACTCGCACGCGGGCATGGCCAACCGCTACGCGGCCGGCGCCTCCGGCCTGCCCTGCGCGCTGATGCGGGGCTACCTCGGCACCGACCTGGTCGCCCACACGCGGGTGCGCGAGGTCGAGTGCCCGTTCACGGGCGAGCGCCTGGTCGCGGTGCCCGCCCTCAACCCCGACGTCACCGTGGTCCACGCGCAGGAGGCCGACGCCGAGGGCAACGTCCAACTCTGGGGGATACCCGGGGTGCAGAAGGAGGCGCTGCTGGCCGCCTCGCGCTCGCTGGTCACGGTCGAGCGCCTGGTCCGCGAGCTGGTGCCGCGCCCCGGCGGCGTCGTCATCCCCGGCTGGACGGTCGACGCCGTCGCCGTCGTCCCCGAGGGCTCCACCCCCAGCTACAGCCACGGCTTCGGCGACCGCGACAACGACTTCTACCGCGCCTGGGACGGGATCAGCCGCGAGCGCGAGAGCTTCGACGCCTGGCTGCGCGAGAACGTGCTCGAGGCGGCGGCGTGAGCGAGCAGCAGACCGTCGTCGCCGCCCGCCGCCTGGCCGAGGTCGGCAGCGTCTTCATCGGTGTCGGCCGGCCCAGCACCGCGGCGATCCTCGCCCGCATGGTCCACAACCCCGAGCTGGTCCTGATCTACGAGTCGGGCACGATCGGCGCCAAGCCGCACCGGGTGCCGCTCTCGATCGGCGACGGCGAGCTGGCCGAGAGCGCCGACCTGGTCGTCGCCGTGCCGGAGATGTTCAACTACTGGATCGGGCCGGGGCGGATCGAGGTCGCCTTCCTCGGCGCCGCCCAGATCGACCGCTTCGCCAACCTCAACTCGACCGTGATCGGCGACTACGACGCGCCCCGCACGCGGCTGCCGGGTGCCGGCGGCGCCCCCGAGATCGCCTCCGGCTGCGGCGAGGTGGTGGTGATCGCCCCGCACTCCACGCGCACCTTCGTCGAGCGGCTCGACTTCCGCACCACCGTCGGCCACGGCGACGGGCCCGGCGACCGCGAGCGGCTCGGCCACCGCGGCCGCGGCCCGACCGCGGTGATCACCGACCTCGGCCTGCTCGAGCCCGACCCCGAGAGCCGCGAGCTGGCCCTGACCGCGCTGCACCCCGGGGTCGAGGTCGAGCAGGCGGTCGCGGCGACCGGCTTCGCGCTGCGGGTCGCCGCGCGCCTGGGCCGGACCGAGCCCGCCAGCGCCGAGGAGAGCGAAGCGCTGGCGGAGCTGCTCGCGCGATGATCCGTCCGCAACCGAACCGGGAGCAAGAGATGACGTACGTGGTCGTGGCGAAGTGGACGGCGAAGGCTGGGGAGGAGGACGCGGTCGCGGCGGAGCTGGCGCAGCTGATCGCGCCGACCCGGGCCGAGCCCGGCAACCTCGCCTACCAGGTGCATCGCGACCCCGAGGATCCCCGCGTCTTCCTCCTCTACGAGCGCTACGTCGACGAGGCCGCCTACAAGGCCCACGGGGCCTCGCCCCACTTCCAGCACCACGCGGTCGAGCGCTCCTTCGACCGCCTCGCCGACCGCGAGCGCGGCTTCTACGTCACCTGGGAGGGCGGCTAGCGCTCGAACTTCGCCGCTTCCTCGGAGCCGCCGGTGGCGTTGCCGGCCGAGTAGGAGTGGGCTCCCGCTCCGGCCAGGCCGCCGCCGTCGACGATCAGGTATTCGTCGCGCTGGGGCCGCCCGGCGAAGTAGTTCTCGAGGATCTCGCGGGTTCCGGCCGCGTAGCGCGCCTGCGCCGAGAGGCTGGAGCCGGAGATGTGCGGGGTCATGCCGTGGTTGGGCATGGTCCGCCAGGGGTGGTCCTGGGGCGCGGGCTGGGGGAACCAGACGTCGCCCGCGTAGCCGGCCAGCTGGCCTGACTCCAGGGCGGCGACGATCGCGTCGCGGTCGCAGATCTTGCCGCGGGCGGTGTTGATCAGGTAGGCGCCGCGCTTCATCTTCGCCAGCATCTCCGCGTCGAAGAGGTTTTCGGTCTCCGGGTGCAGCGGGCAGTTGATCGTGACCACGTCGCAGACCTCGACCAGCGACTCGACGGTCTCGTGGTGGGTCGCGTTCAGTTCGGCCTCGACCTCGGCGGGGAGGGGGTGGCGGTCCATGTAATGGAGGCCGACGTCGAAGGGCTGCAGGCGGCGGAGGACGCCGAGCCCGATCCGCCCGGCGGCGACGGTCCCGACCTGCATGCCCTCGAGGTCGTAGGAGCGCTCCACCGCGTCGGCGATGTTCCAGCCGCCGTCGACGACGATTTTGTAGGAGGGGATGTAGTTGCGGACGAGGCCGAGGATCATCATCACCACGTGCTCGGCGACGCTGATCGAGTTGCAGTAGGTGACCTCGGCGACGGTGATGCCGTTGTCCATCGCGGCCTGCAGGTCGACGTGGTCGGAGCCGATCCCGGCGGTGATCGCCAGCTTCAGGTTCGGCGCCTTGGCGATCCGCTCGGCGGTCAGGTAGGCGGGCCAGAAGGGCTGGGAGATGACGATCTCGGCGTCGGCCAGATGCTTCTCGAACTCGGAGTCGGGGCCGTCCTTGTCGGCGGTGACGACGAGCTCGTGGCCGCCGGCCTCGAGGAAGGAGCGCAGGCCGAGCTCACCGGAGACCGAGCCGAGCAGCTCGCCGGGAGTGAAGTCGATCGCCTCCGGGGTCGGTGCCGTCTGCCCGTCGGGGTAGGCGTCGATCTTGGGGATGTCGTCGCGGGCGTAGCTCGACGGGTAGCCGTCTACCGGGTCGTCGTAGAGCACGCAAAGAACCTTGGCCATCTCAAATCCTCCTCTTTCGAATCTAGCTCAGACCTGGTGAATGTCCAGCGACACGCTGGCAGGTGGGGCGACGATCGGGGTGCTGAGGGTGCCCAGCTCGCCGATCTCGACCTCGACCATGTCGCCGGGGGCAAGGAACTCGGGCGGCTGCATGCCGGCCCCGACGCCCGCCGGGGTCCCGGTGGCGATCACGTCGCCGACCTCGAGGGTCAGCACCCGCGCGTAGAAGGCGACCATCTCGGCCACCGTGAAGATCATCTTCGCGGTCGAGCTCTGCTGCTTGACCGTGCCGTTGACCCGCAGCTCGATCGGCATCGAGGCCGGGTCGCCCGCCTCGGCGGCGAGCGTGATCCAGGGCCCGATCGGGGCCGAGCCGTCCCAGCCCTTGCAGATCACCGCGTCGAGCCCGAGCGGGTGCGGGAAGGGAGCGACGAAGTCGCGCAGGGAGAGCTCGTTCATCACCGCGAAGCCGAAGATCGCCCCGAGCGGGTCCTCCTGCGCCCGCGCCGGGTCACCGATCACCACCGCCAGCTCCGCCTCCCAGTCGAGCTCTTTGCCGAAGCCGGGGATCGCGACCTCGGTGCCGCTGCCGACCATCGCCGTGCTCGGCGGCTTCAGGAAGCTGAACGGGAACGGCGTCGGCGGCACCTTCGGCGCCCCGGCCCGCTCCATCTCCTCGACGTGGTCGCTGTAGTTGGCGCCGACGCAGAGCAGCTTGTTCGGCGTGATCGGCGCCTCCCAGGCGAGCTCCCCGTTCTCCACACTCGGGGCCGACTCGCCGATTTCGACCAGCCGCGGCGCCAGCGCGTCCCAGCGCCGCACCAGCTCGACCGTCGAGGCGTGGTCCCAGCCCAGCGCCGCGGTCAGCGAGACGACCCGCTCGCCGTAGGCGGCGAGCAGCTCCGGCCGGCCGCCGCCGACGCGGGCGACCGCGACGCGGCTCGGCAGCGCCCCGTCGCTCACGCGGCGCTGCCCGCGGCCAGCGGGGTGATGTTGTGGTTCATCCGGAACAGGTTGGTTGGATCGTAGGTGGCCTTGACCGCGCCGAGACGCTGGTACTTCTCCGGCCCCCCGTAGGCCTCGACCACGCGGTCGAGCTCGTCCACGTTCAGCATGTTCACGTAGACGCCCTTGCCCAGCCACGGTTCGACGGCGCGGTAGGAGGCGCGGATCGTCTCCATGTTCGCCTCGTCGTCGGCGGCCTCGTGCCAGTGGTTGGCCCAGTTGATCCACCAGAGGCTGTCGCGGTTGGAGAAGGCGGTATCGGCCTCGGGGATCTCCCGGGCGACGCCCCCCAGTCCATATATAGCGAGCTCGCCTTCGATCGTCGTGTTCGGGTTCAGGCTCTGCGCCCAGAAGTTGACGAGGGCGTCGATCGCGCCCTCCGAGAGCTCCTCCAGGTGGCCCTCTTTCGTGTAGTTGCGCAGCCCGTCGGGGAACTCGGCGTCGAGGAAGCGCTGCATGCCGAGCCCGAACGGGATCACCGCCGAGCCGACCACCGCGGGGTCGCCGACCGAGGTCAGGCGCTCGACCATCGCGATCCCCTGCTCGGACTCGGGGTCGTCGAGCCACATGCAGAAGAGCATCACCAGCGGGGTCCCGACCAGCTCCTCGGGGACGAACGGCAGCGGCGGCATCTCCCGCTTCATCGCCACGTGCCAGCCGACGTTGTTGGGCAGGTCGGGGTAGATGCGGGCGTACTCGCGCAGCGCCACCCGCGCCTCGTCCTCGTGGTAGAGGGCGGCGCCGAAGCGCATCTCCGGGCCGAAGTCGTAGGCCTGGAAGCTGAAGCGGGTGACGACGCCGAAGTTGCCGCCGCCGCCGCGCAGCGCCCAGAACAGCTCCGGGTGGGAGTCGGCGGAGACCTCGATCACCTCGCCGGCCGCGGTCACCACCTCCAGCGAGACGAAGTTGTCGCAGGTCAGCCCGTGCTTGCGCGAGAGCCAGCCGATCCCGCCGCCAAGCGCCAGCCCGGGCACGCCGGTGTCGGAGACGATCCCGGCCGGGACCGCGAGCCCGTGCTCGGCGGTGGCCTCGTCGACGTCGCCGAGCTTGCAGCCGCCCTGGACGTGGACGACCTTGCTCTCGAGGTCGATCTCGACCCCGCGCATCAGGGTCATGTCGCAGGTGACGCCGTCCTCGTTGGCGAGGGCGCTGCCGACGATCCCGTGGCCACCGGCGCGGACCGAGAGCGGGGTCCCGTGCTCGCGGGCGGCGTCGACCACGGCGACGACGTCCTCGGTATCGGCGCAGCGGGCGATCAGCCCCGGCCGTTTGTCGACCATCGCGTTCCAGACCGAGCGCGCCTCGTCGTAGCCGCCGCTCTCGGCGCTCAGCAGCTCACCCTTGAAGGAGCCCGCAAGCTGCGCCTGGACCGCGGCGACGGCTGAGGCCTCGGCGTCGCTCACGCTTCCTCCTCGCCGAAGAACTCCAGCAGCTGCTCGGTGACGAACTCCGGGCGCTCCTCGCCGACCCAGTGGCCGCAGCGCTCGATCACGCCGCCGCGCACGTCGCCCGCCGCCAGCTCCATGCACTGCTTGGAGAGCGGGCCGAGGCAGGACTCGCCGCCCCAGGCCATCACCGGGATCTCCAGCGGCCGCTCGCGATGCACCTCGTTCTGGGCGGCGGTCTCGAAGAACGCCTTGTAGTACTCGAGCCCGGCGCGCAGGGCGCCGACGTGGGTCATCGCCCGCGCGTAGACCTCGACGTCCTCGGGGCAGACCGCCGAGGGGTCATAGGCGTAGTGGTCGAAGAACCAGCGCAGGTAGAGCTCCTCGCGGCCCTGGATCAGGGCGAAGGGGATGTCGGGGACCGACTGAAACCCCATGTGCCAGAGGAAGTTGCCCTGCGGCTGCGGCGCCATCGCCCCCTCCATGATCCCGAAGCCCGGCAGCACCATCTCGAAGAAGCCAAGCCGCTTGACCTCGCCGCGGAACTGGGCCGCGTAGGAGTAGGCGACCGCGGCGCCCCAGTCGTGGCCGGCCAGATAAACGGAGTCGAAGCCGAGGCTCTTGACCAGCTCGTGGACGTCGTCGGCGACGTTGTCGGTGTCGTAGCCGGAGTCCGGCTTCGAGGAGGACCCGAGACCACGCATATCCGGGACGATCACCGTGTAGCGCTCGGCCAGAGCGGGGATCACCTGGCGCCACTCGTGCCACGATTGCGGCCAGCCGTGCAGGAGGACGACCGGGTCTCCTTCACCTGCCCTTACGTAGTGCAGCCGAACATCCTTGATCGCGGCGGTGTGGTGCTCCAAAACCGTCTCCTCTCGCTGCTTGGACCCGAACCCGGCGCGAAGATACCATAATTCAACATAGTCATTATGTGTGATAGCTTCAGCCCCTCTGATGGCCGCGACGGAGGAGCGATAATGGGAGCGAGCGAGGAGACCCTGGCGGCGCTGGCGCAGAGCCTGCGCGAGGCCGAGTCCAGCCGTGTCCCGATCGCGCCGCTGACCAGCGAGCACCCCGAGCTCACGGTCGCCGACGCCTACCGGATCCAGCAGCTCAACGTACACGCGCGCAAAGAGGCCGGCGGCCTCGTGCGCGGTCGCAAGATCGGCCTCACCTCGGTCGCGATGCAGCAGCAGCTCGGCGTCGAGGAGCCCGACTTCGGCGCCCTCTTCGCCGACATGCTTGTGGAGGAGGGCGACGCGATCCCGGTCGGCGAGCTGATCGCGCCCCGGGTCGAGGCCGAGATCGCCTTCGTGATGGAGACCGAGCTGAAGGGTCCGGGAGTGACCTCCGCCGACGCCCTGCGCGCGGTCGCCGGCGCCCTGCCCGCGATCGAGATCATCGACAGCCGCGTCGCCGACTGGAAAATCAAGCTTCCCGACACGATCGCCGACAACGCCTCCTCCGCCCGCGTCGTCTGCGGCGGCAAGCTGACCCCGATCGAGATGATCGAGGACCTGCGCCTGATCGGAATGTCGCTGACGGTCAACGGCGCGGTCGCCGCCACCGGCGCCGGCGCCGCCGTGCTCGGCAACCCGATCCGCTGCATCGCTTGGCTCGCCAACAAGCTCGGCGAGTTCGGCGTGCCGCTGCGGGCCGGCGACCTCGTGATCGCCGGCGCCCTGCACGCGGCGCTGCCGGTCACCCCCGGCGACAGCGTCCAGGCCCAGTTCTCCGAGCTCGGCTCGGTCACCACCAGATTCGGCGAGTAGAGGAGAGAGAAGTGAGCGAGAAGACCCCCTGCGCGATCCTCGGGTCCGGCAACATCGGCACCGACCTGATGTACAAGCTGCAGCGCTCCGAGACCCTGGAGCCACGGGCGATGATCGGCATCGACCCCGACTCCGACGGCCTGCGCCGGGCCGAGGCGGCCGGGCTCGAGGTCTCCGCCGAAGGCGTCGACTGGATCGTCGCCCACCCCGAGGACTGCGCCTTCGTCTTCGAGGCGACCTCGGCCGGCGCCCACCGCGCCAACGCGCCGAAGATCGAAGCCGCCGGGCTGCAGTCGATCGACCTCACCCCGGCCAAGATGGGCCCCGGCGTCGTCCCCCCGGTCAACCTCGAGCAGCACATCCAGGCGCCCGACGTGAACATGATCACCTGCGGCGGCCAGGCGACGATCCCGATGGTCGCCGCGGTCTCCGCAGTGACCCCGGTCCCCTACGCGGAGATCGTCGCCACGATCGCCAGCCTCTCGGCCGGCCCCGGCACCCGCCAGTCGATCGACGAGTTCACCCGCACCACCGCCAAGGGGCTGGAGGAGATCGGTGGCGCCGAGCGCGGCAAGGCGATCATCATCCTCAACCCCGCCGACCCGCCGCTGATGATGCGGGACACCGTCTTCTGCGGCATCTCCCCCGAGGCCGACCGCGACGCGATCCGCGCCAGCATCGAGGCGATGCGCGAGCGCGTCGCCACCTACGTGCCCGGCTACCGCCTGCGCGGCGAGCCCCAGTTCGAGGAGGACCGGGTGGCGATCTTCATCGAGGTCGAGGGCGCGGCCGACTACCTGCCCGCCTACGCCGGCAACCTCGACATCATGACCGCGGCCGCGGTGGCGGTCGGCGAGGAGCTGGCGCAGCTGCGAGCGGGGGTGGCGGCATGAGCGGCCCGGTCACCCTGGTCGACTCGACCCTGCGCGACGGCAGCCACGCCAAGCGCCACCAGATCTCGGTCGAGCAGGTCGTCGCCGTCGCCTCGGCGCTCGACGCCGCCGGCGTCGACGTGATCGAGGTCAGCCACGGCGACGGGCTCGGCGGCGCCTCCTTCA
>WUUC01184659.1_pt1 | contig 11069 bp, 9 predicted proteins | sample 6278441 | NCBI WGS metagenome assembly WUUC01 (sample SAMN13675441, study PRJNA597444) | soil metagenome | isolation source: soil | place: USA: Washington | collected 2017-10 | reverse complement strand
ACGGCTTCGGCAATGACCGCAACGGCCTGCTGCAATTCCAGACGATCGTCACCGACGCCAACGGCAAGCGCAAGGTCAGCTACCGCGACGTGCAGGAACAGATCACCGCGGTGCAGGAATTTAACCAGGGGCAGACGATCTGGACCAGCTATGCGTACGACCCGCTGAGCCAGATCGTCGAAGTGCGCGACGACCGCGGTCACCTGACGCACGCGCAGTACGACAACCTGGGCCGGCGCATCGCGCTGGACAACCCCGACACCGGGCTGGTGACCAGCGAGTTCGACCTGGCCGGCAACCTGACCGCAAAAGTCACCGCCAACCTGCGCGCGCAAGGCAAAGCGATCCGCTACACCTATGATCACCTGCGGCTGACCGATGTCACTTATCCGGACTTCACCGGCAACAATATCCACTATGAGTATGGCGCGCCGAAAGCGCCGTACAACCGGGCCGGACGCATCGTGGTCGTCACCGACCAGGGCGGCCGCGAAGAGCGCTTCTACGGCAAGCTCGGCGAAGTGGTCAAGGAAATCAAGACCATCGCTTCCGATACTCAGGGCAACAGCCCGAACAGCCCGGAAGTGTGGACCACCGAGTATTTGTTCGACACCTTCGGCCGCTTGCAGCGGCTGGCGTATCCGGATGGCGAGATCCTGAGTTATGCGTACGACGCCGGCGGCAACGTGTCGTTCGCGCAGGGCGACAAGAACGGCAATACCTTCAATTACCTGACCCGCCTCGAATACGACAAGTTCGAGCAGCGCGCGTATCTCGCATACGGCAACGGCACCCGCACGCAATTCGCCTACGATGCGCGCAACCGCCGCCTGACCAACCTGCAGGCCGCCACCCAGGGCAGGACCTTCCAGAACCTGGGCTACCGCTACGACAATGTCGGCAATATCCTCGGCCTGCAAAACCAGGTGCCGGTGCCGCCGCCGAATACCTATGGCGGACCCACGGCGCAGACCTTTGTCTACGACGACCTGTATCGCCTGACGCAAGCCAGTGGCACGTACGACTTCGCGCCCAACAAGCGCGACCGCTACAGCCTAGACATGGTATATGACACGATCCACAACATCACCGGCAAAAATCAGGTGCATGAAGTGGTGGTGCCGGGCGGCCAGGCGATTGCGCAGAAAAAGACCAGCTACCACTGGAATTACGAATACGCCAGCAGCCATCCGCATGCGGTCACGCACCTGGGTGAACGCACATACCGCTACGACGCCAACGGCAACCAGCTGGGCTGGGACCACGACCGGAATGGCACGCGCAGGAACATTGTCTGGGATGAGGAAAACCGGATCCAGAGCGTGTTCGACAATGGTCATGAAAAGACGTACAAGTACGACGACCAGGGCGAGCGGGTGATCAAGCGTGGGCCGCAGGGCGAGACCGCATATGTGAACCAGTGGTACACAGTGCGGAACCGAGAAATCGCGAGCAAGCATGTGTTCGTGGGCACGACCCGGATTGCGACGGCACTGGTGCCGGGCGTGAAGGCGGTACCGGGCAATACGCCGGGGAATGGCAATGGCAATGGGAAAAATGGCCAGGGCAATGGGCAAACACCGACCACCAATGGCAGCCGGCTGCCGCTCAGCGCGCAACAGGCACCCGGCATCCTGAAGGGGCAGGGGCTGGCGCAGCGCAGTGCGCAAGCGGCGCAGCATGCGCGCAACTTGGAAAAGAATCCGCACTATGCCGGCACTGTGCCGGCGCCAGGAACGCCGCCGAGCAATGGCACGACGCCAGGCGGCCCGAATGCGGTGCCGCAAGAGAATTTCCTGTACTACTACCATCCGGATCATCTGGGCAGCAGCAGCTATGTGACCGATGCGGACGGCAAGCTGTACCAGCACCTGGAGTACTTCCCGTTTGGCGAGACCTGGGTGGAGGAGAGCAGCAATACGCAGCGGACACCGTATCTGTTCACCGCGAAGGAGCTGGATGAAGAGACCGGGCTGTATTACTACGGGGCACGGTATTACGATCCGAGGACGAGTGTTTGGCAAAGCCCCGATCCTGCATTTATAAAAGGTTATTACTTTGTAAATAGAGATAATGCCGAACACCGCGACGAAGGTTTTATTCCTCTCCGCGACCTTCCAGGCGATGGAGGCATATACAATTCTAGGAATCTAGCCTTTTTCGCATATACGCATCAGAATCCTATAAAGCTTATAGATCCAGATGGACAAGTACCCTTCTTAGCAATCACAGCTGGAGTTGGAGCTATCGTTGGAGGTGCCGCCGGCGCATATATTTCTTATCGAAATTCCGGTGAAGTTAGTTGGAAGGCAGTAGCGGGAGGTGCAGCAGCTGGAACCGCAATCGGATTAGGCAGCGGCGCCGGTCTAGCGTATTTTACTGCGGGTAGCATGACGGCAAGTACCGGGGCGGTCGCTGCTGGGGTTGGCACGACCTTTACAACTACCGCGGCTGCCTTGGGGGGGGGCAGCGCGACTGTGCAACAGTTAATAAATAATGCGCAGTCGGGTCCTTGGCAGTCATTACGAACAAACGGTGGACAGGTAGTGAGGATATTGCCTTCGGCAGTAAAGCATTTACAAGAATTCGTGAGTAGAAACCAAACGTTTACACATCCTGTTAATATGAAGTTGCTTGGCGAAAGCTACATAAAGGCCATCGATAAAGCCACTCAAGTTGGTATTAAGTTTGGCGAAAAAATGAATATAGGTGGATGGGAACTTATATTCCAAAGAGCTCGGGATACGGGTTCCCCCGTTTTGATTCATGCCGTGCCTCTGTGATGAATTAGTAATAATGTTGACTTTAGCTCAGATTGGTGAAAAGCAGCGATTTTCCATAAGAGTGGGGGAATATTTACCACTAACCTTGGAATCAGAATCTCGGGTTCTTTCGCTTGATGAAATCTATTACTGGCGAAGTACGAACTCGGATTATTTATTAGAAATAAAAATCATTGCATGCACCGGTGCGCTATCCGAGATTGAACTCGTGCTTCTTCCTCAGCAGCGTTTTGTGAACTTGCATTCATTAGATCAACTATTCGCTGTGAATGAGGAGAAAGTGGGGCTTCCGCATTTTCAGCTATTCCCGTGGAATCACGGCTTAGAGGGAAAAGAGGTAATAGATCCGCTTAGGCGGCGTTACGACGAGCAGCGTCCGTTTAACTATTTCATTGCTAATGATGGAGTTGTACTTCTATTTGACGGTTATAGACCCGAGTATTCAATAACGAGCTACCAAATACAATTCCTGTTTACCCACGCGCATGAGCTATGTGGAGTCGCCGTTAAAGACAAGCAAATCGCCGAAGAGGCAAATAAAGTTTTCAAGTAGTTATTGTTCTTAGAGTGTTCAGTGTCTTCGCATTAGAGCAGTTTTCGAAATTCTAAGGGGCATGAACTTCATGCATGGCAAGCAGTCATCTGGTTCTTTGGGTATTCAGGATGGGGATATATGGGGTCAGACTCTGAGGTCTCCCCTCAAACTCAGCTTTTCGCCTTGGAATAAATTACTGAAAAGCAGGTGAGGAGCGGCAGCCGCGACAAGACATGCATAACAGGTTTAGAGTTGCCTTCGTAGCGACCAAACTGCGAAGGACCCGCCATGCATGCCATCAGCATGTGACACCGTCTCTTGTCCAAGAACTCCCCACCTCCATCAGAAACGATTAACCAGTTTATGTACTGCCACGGATGCCGTCGCGTCTGGTGCCACGCTGACCTTGAGTGACTTGGGGCGCGGCCTGCCGGGTCGCGTCAGCATGAAACACAACATCAAGCGCATAGACCGTTGCTGGGCAATCAAGCCCTCCACCAGGAAATACCTCCGATCTATGAAGCGCTCGCCCAAACCCATCTCGCCGGGGCGAAGCATTCCGTGATCCTTATTGACTGGTCGGATTTGACTGCGGTTAGGCGCTGGCAATTGTTGCGGGCCTCGCTGGCGCTGACAGGCCGGAGTGTGACGCTATACGCACAAGTCCATCCATTGTGAATTGAGACGGTCTGCCAATCGCAGCAAGCACTGGGAACGACTAAGCGAGCTGCGGTTCATCGCTTGTCTGGCGACCTTTGTATTGCGGTTGATTAGGGAGATTGCCCATTCGCACATGCAGCGGCACAAGCGTTACAGAAAGGGACAAAAGAGATAACGTTTGAGACTGCACAACTGCAGGCGAAATTTGAAAAGCACGCTGCTGATTTCGGTGTTAGTGGGAATTGGAACAAGGGAGCTGCTCAAAAATCTGAAGCCGATTTAATGAGCCATGTTGAAGATCGTGCAACCATTGCGATTCAAGGAACCTATAAAGGTAATACTCCGGTAACCCATTTATATAACCCAACAACCAATTTGAATGTCATGAAGGACGCTAATGGTAAATTTATCAGCGGCTGGAAATTAAATCCTGATCAGGTCACAAACGTGACTACTCGAGGAAAACTATGAGTTGGTCTATGGATATTAAGAGTTATATCAAATTGCTAGAGCAAGTTTTAAGTGGGAAACTCCCAATCGAAAATTTTGTGACGGAGTTCTTCACATTAGCGAAAGCTGATAAAAATATTTATCCGATAGAGATATCGGACATACTTGCTACGCTTTTTGCCGCCGTTGATGATTACTGCTCGGATCCAATATTGCGGTTAAAGGTATCAGGTGCTACTGACGAAACTACTCTAATGAAGAAAGTCAGAGACTCGTACAATACACTTCGCAATTTTAGAAGCAGCGAATGAGGGAAAATATAGGCCAAGAGTAACCAGTAAGCCTGCGGCGTTATAGATTCCACGCGAAGAGATCGGCATACTGCCTTCACGTTTCCTTACACAGAGAAGGGTATGGCACGATCGGGCAGAGCAAAGGCAGGCCTATTGGCGCGAAGTTCTTGGACGGCAAGCGAGCAGTGGCCTGTCGGCGGCGGCATTCTGCAAGAGGGGAGGCATTGCTGCGCACACTTTCTACGGGGGCGCGCAAAGTATATGGGGTCAGACCCGATTTAATTGCAAGGTCGAGCCGCTGAACAACTGAACGGGTTCATCACAGGCCCTCCTGGACATGTGGCTGTGGAGGGAAGCAAGAATAACAAGAGATACCAGACACATGTTCAAACAAAAATCTGGCTATGTAGCGAAGCATGTGTTCGTTACGGGGGCTAGGTAAGTAGCAGTAATACGCGAAGACGTAAAAAAGTAATAGGGCCGTATCTAGTAAAAAACCGTTATACCTTACACATATCTACACATGGGAGGATGAATGAACTCAGAAATCAGATACGCCGGCTTTTGGTCCAGAGTGGCGGCTACCGTTTTAGACGGCATTTGGCTGTATGGAATTATCTATCTCGTATTATGGTTTTTGCTTGGTCCCGAACTCTATGGTCCGGATATGAAATACACCTTAACCCAGTTTATTTTCGAATGGGTTATTCCCTTTATCGTTGTTATGGCGTTTTGGATGAAGAAAGCGTCCACGCCTGGAAAAATGCTTTTCAACATGCGGTTGGTGGATGCTAAAACGCATGGGCCTGTTTCTACTCAACGATTGGCCATCCGGTATTTCGCGTACTTGGTATCTATGCTTCCGCTCGGCTTAGGCCTTCTGTGGGTTGCATGGGACAAAAAGAAGCAAGGCTGGCACGACAAAATCGCGGGTACCGTCATCGTGCGCTAACACCCGTTAAGTAATCACGTTAATAGGGGGACTGTCCCCCTATTAACTGCAACACCTGCAAACTGGGGGAATTTTCGCTTGATTCGGTACTTCCGTTTTACCGTCAGTTCGGGGAACGGCCCCGGGAACCCTATCCGAACCGGGTACACCTTTCAAGTCATCCTGCGCTCCTTCTTGAACACGCAAATAAGCGTGAACAGCATCTTAATGAATGCTGTTTAATAAAACAGAATTTTGCTGAAAAACAACTATTCTCTTAACGCATTAGCAATATATCTGTTGCCTCGTGGACATTATTTTGTGTCGAACGTAGACTTTTAGTAATGGAGCAGCATCTAGTTGGTGGTTAAGCCTACTTCGTGGTCGTAAGCGCCATTTGCTGCAAGACGTAGCCTGCATTTACGCATTGTGGTGCCCATACTCACTGTGCCGACCGAAGCGTCTTGGTGTCTGCGAATACTTGACTACTACAGCTCATTTCCTATCAATTTCCACGAGGTGAATTGTCATGATGTATGGCTGCAAATGGGCCGCGCTAGCAGTGGGTTGGCTAACAAATAAAGTTGCGATTAGTTAGATTAGTCGGGCCTATTTTTTATCGTATTCCTAAAAAGAAAGTTACATCATGCGAATCCTCACTGCCTTACTGGTATTACTGCTTTCCGGTTGCGCCACGAGCGTTTATAAGGCCGATGCACTGACACCCGTCAAACGTTACGCGGTAGTCTCGATAGCTGCGGCGGAAGATATAGAGGGTGGCAGTCCAGGCATGGGCGTTTCGCTGTCCGGTTTGGTTAAGGCGGTGATGTCCAAGGACTCGGGCTTCAGCCACAGTTCAGCGAAAATACTCGAGGAGAGTGCGCCGCGGGTGGTAAAAGCGCTGGCTGCCCAAAAAAAGTTTACCGTTCTCCCGGATAAGGTGGCCAAAGCGAATGCAGGGTTCAAGGCAGCGACTTCAGACGAGCCGATTCTCAAGTTCGGATTTTTGCAGTCCCGATATAACGTGGCATCGGGTTACAAGTTTTTCGCTGACGATCAGAAGTTTGCGGAATTGGCGCGGAAGATGAAAGTGGATGGTGTGATCGGCGTTCGTCTTTTCTACAAAGCGGGAGAGAGCAAGGTTGGCGTTGGCGGAGTGCTCGCGGCGGGCACGCACAGCGGAATTACACGGATGGAGGTATGGGCCATTGACGGTAGCGGGCAACGCATCTGGGCGGACACGTTTAGCGAGACTTCGAAGGACAGCGTCAGTTTTGTCGGCGATGCGGTGAATTTTGTGACATTACATCCGTTACTGGAGCAATCGACCGATGCCGTGATTGCGGCAATGGTGGAGAAGCTCAATAAAGGATACTGACATAAATGGGTCATTCCCACGCAGACTATTGGGGAACGGCAAATTTCAATCGAGGGTAGGGCGACTAGCGAAGCGCAGAGAGGCGCCTCTGCCTAAAAGCAGTCTGATAAGAACGGCGAAATTCAGTTGAGTCTGACCCTGAGCCTTCAGCTACGTAAGCGGCACCGGCAACCTGGTGCAGGTGTGCCAGTTCCTCGGCAACGGCCAGGCCGCGGTCACAGACCACGGCTACAACCGCGAGTATATGAGGTCAGATTCGATTTATGCCAAATTTTGGCAATGGATCTCCTCCCGCGTTATTTCGTCAAGCATGTCCCCCTGCATATCATTTTGCGGGGGAATAATCGCGCACCGATCTTTGGCAATGCCGAAGACTGCCGGTTTTTCAAGGAAGCGTTGCTGGATGCAGCCAAGCGCCGTCGCTTGGCAATTCACGCCTATGTCTTCATGACCATTCACTTGCTGACTTCCCCCGGCACAGCCGAGAGCGTGTCCAAGACGATGCAAAGCGTGGGACGGCACTACGTCCAGTATTTCAACTTCCGCTATACGCGCATGGGCATGCTGCGGGAAGGGTGCTACCAGGCGACGGTGGTCGATGCAAAGATTTATCTGTTCGACATCAGGTCAGACAGCGTGTATATAAAAGGCTTAACGTACCGTTAGCGGATGCCTTTTGGGGAACACAATGTTTATTGGAGTGCTTCGGCTATTGGTCGTTGCTTTCGTCACTGCTTTCGTCACTGCTTTCGTCGATGCTTTCATCGCTGGTGCTAATTGCTTCGACAACATCGACGGTGGTTCCGACAACTGCCTTGCCAGCGCTCACACCGAGGCTGACGGCCGTACCGGCAACGGAAACGGTCGTCGCTGCAACGGAAACAACGGCACTTCCAACGGCGAGTGCTGCGCACCCCTGTAACGAAAGGAGAAGGGGGATTACAGCAAATCGAATTGTCCAAATTTTCATTCTGGTGCTTTTCTTTTAACAGCGAGGTTCTGGCAGGAAATTTCCTGTCGCGAATCCTATAGTACAGGGGAAGCCAGAGTTATCAAACCGCACGCTGTACAAGGCACAGATTTAGGTAAAGCTGTGTTCGGAAAAAAATCACAGCAGACTTCCGTTATCCAGCGAGCATTGACGCCTGCTCGTGACCTGATTCGAGGCCAAACCCGTCGTTCTTCATCTCATCACACACCAAAACCCAAGGGAGGTACTGGTCGACGAGGTAATCAGCTTCGATAAAATCAGCAGGTACTAAATATGAAAATCGTAGGCGAAGAAATGGTGAGATGACATCGTTTCGATCATTACAGTGAATCTCTTTATCTAATTAATTTCGATGAAAATTCAAAACATCGACGGTAGGCTCGGCAAGGGTGACTTCATGTGGGCTAGCAGAAGCCGTGTGCACGGCGAGTGGAAGACATGCAGCGTCCGCAATGGCCATGAGCAGTCGACGGGCAGGTCTTCAACCGAATTTTCGGGACGCATCCAATGCCAGCCCTGCGCCGATACTGCCGAACAAGTCGCCTTCGACTTTCCGTGCATGCGGTATTACTGCTGCAATATTCTCGCGGAGCAGAGGCACGCCGCTTGACCCGCCGGTAAAAAACACGGTATTGACCGACTGAGCGGCCACGCCTGCATCCTGCAGCATTCTGCGTACCGTATTATTTATCTCAGCAGTCAGGTGGTCGATTGCGGCATTGAATTGAATTCGATCTAGCGACAATGTCTGCGGCGGTGACAATCGGTCGAGCGCAAGCTCGATGGTTTCGTTGCCCGACAAGGCAATCTTCCCTTTCTCAACCTGGAACGCCAGCCAATGCCCCGCCCGCTGTTTGATCAGGTGCAGAAGTCGGTCCAACTTGTCGCGCTCGAGAGCATCCCTGTAAATATCCCGCAGTTCGCGTTCCGCTTTTGCGGTATAGGCGAGGTTGATGGTATGCCAGGTTGCGAGATTGAAATAGTGATTGGATGGTACCGTGAAATTGTTCTTCAGCCTGCTGCCCATTCCCAGCAAGGGCATTACGCAGGACAAGCTGAGATACTTGTCGAAATCGGTACCTCCGATATGGATCCCTGCGTTAGCCAGGATATCGTCGCGCCGCTCTGGCCTGCCGGCACGCTGCGGTCCCAGTCGTATCAAGGAAAAATCCGAGGTGCCGCCGCCGATATCGGCGACCAGCACCAGTTCTTCACGGTCAGTGCGTGATTCGTAATCGAAGGCGGCTGCGATGGGCTCATACTGGAACGCCACTTCCCGGTAGCCTGCTGCCAGCGCGATATCTCTTAGCGTGTTTTCAGCAATCCGGTCGGCGTGGGCGTCGCCATCAATGAAATGAACTGGCCGCCCGAATAAAGCGTAATCGAACGCCCGACCGGCGGCCGATTCGGAGCGTCGCTTGAGCTCGGCAATAAATTGCGCCAGCAGAACGCGAAAAGGAAGAGCGTGGCCCAGCACCTCGGTCTGCCCATCGATCAGACTGGTCCCAAGCAGGCTTTTCAGCGAGCGCATCAGCCGGCCCTCATAGCCTGACAGATAATCAGCCAGCGCGGCACGGCCAAAACTCACGGCATTCTCTTCAGCGTTGAAAAAAACTGCAGATGGCAACGTCACCTTGCCGTCTTCCAGCGCCAATAACGCGGACTGTCCTGGCTGGTTCCAGCCTACGGTAGAGTTCGAGGTGCCGAAATCAACGCCACATGCCTTTGTCATGATGAAAATCGCTCAAATTCGGGAAGGGCGCAAATGATACGCGAAACGGGTGAACGTCGAAACACACCGGAATTGTTGTTGTCAATGCGACCATGTTGATGTCATGCGCTCGATTTGGGCCATGAAGAAGAAAACGGAAGGCAGCACAACAAATATCTGAATAACCTCGTTGAGCAGATCGTCTTCAGTCAAGCGTGTCATCCGACCCATGCTTGGGTTCAAATCGTTCCGTTGTTCCCGCATCCTGCTGGCAGGTATTGAACTCATACACATGATCCGTAAAGGTCATATGCGCTCCACCCGAGGCCAAAATCCGTCACCTGCCCGGCAATTTCACGCACCCGCCGCATAATCACTGCATAAACCCCCACCTGTCTTGCCCTCTCATCCTTACTGCGACAGAACCCTTCCGCCCGCAGCCCCTAGACAGCAAAAATGGCGGGGCGCCTCGTCAACAAGAACTTGCTGTACTTGTGCTTTACATTTTGAACAGACTGGTCTATTCTAATTTCATGCAAATGAATTCAGAAAATCCCGCTGACGGGACACGAAAGAGAGTCAGCCACAAGGAGCGCGCCTCCCTGCGCCTCGATACCAAGACCGAGCTCATACGCTGCGGTGTCGAACTTTGTACCGAGAAGGGGTTTCAGGTCAGCGGGATTAATGACTTGTTGCAACGCGTGGGGGCACCCAAGGGCTCTTTCTATCACTTCTTCCGCAGCAAGCATGAATTTGGCGAGGCCGTGATTGATGCTTATGCCGAATACTTCGCGCGCAAGCTTGGCCGCCATCTGAACGACACCTCGCTACCGCCCCTCGAGCGGCTTGCCGACTTCGTCAAGGAAGCGCAGAAGGGCATGGCAAAGTTCGACTTCAAGCGAGGCTGCCTGGTCGGCAACTTGGGCCAGGAGCTTAGTGGCCTAGATGAAGGGTTCCGCGCCCGCCTTGAAGCGGTTCTACGCTCGTGGGAGCACAGAACGGCCGAATGCCTTAGTGAAGCGGTCAGTGCGGGTGACGTGGCGAGCGAGTATGACGCCGAAACACTTGCGAATTTTTTTTGGATCGGATGGGAGGGGGCGATTTTGCGCGCCAAGCTCACCAGATCGGCAGCACCCATGCAGCTTTTTGCAGACATCTTCTTCGAGAAGGTGCTGCGGTAGCAGACAGTGAATTCAAACCAGCGAGAAAAAAATGTTCAAAGCGATTCTGTTGGAAAAAGAAGGAACGGAGACAAAAGCACGCATCACCGAATTGGATGACACCAGGCTTCCAGAGGGTGATGTCACTATCAACGTCGAATACTCTACGCTGAACTA
>WUUC01183760.1_pt1 | contig 11071 bp, 10 predicted proteins | sample 6278441 | NCBI WGS metagenome assembly WUUC01 (sample SAMN13675441, study PRJNA597444) | soil metagenome | isolation source: soil | place: USA: Washington | collected 2017-10 | reverse complement strand
AGAACATCGTCATCGGCGGCGCAGCCGGCGCCACCCCGCCGTTGCTAGGCTGGACCGCGGTGACCGGCCATATAGATCCACATGCGCTGCTGTTGTTCTTGATCATCTTTACCTGGACGCCGCCCCACTTCTGGGCGCTCGCGCTATATCGGAGGGACGACTACGCGAAGGTCAACATCCCGATGTTGCCTGTCACCCATGGTGAGGACTACACCAGGCTGTACATCCTTCTGTATACGCTACTACTGGCCGTTATCACCGTCTTACCCTTTGCCACCGGCCTGTCTGGCGTGACTTATTTGGTCGGAACACTCGCCCTAAATGGCGTTTTCTTATACTACGCGATAGCGCTCAAGTTGAGTCGTCACCGCGAGCTAGCGATCAAGACCTTCGTATACTCGATCATCTATCTCATGCTGCTGTTCGCGCTGCTGCTGGTCGATCGGTATCTGCCAGTTGTGCTGAACCAGTCTTCTATTCTTTAAGCGCTTTATATCAGCCGAACGTATCATTGACGATATTGCGATACCAGCTCCTGGCATACACGGCCTCAAGCTTGTGATCGCTCTCTAGCGGGCTGATGCCGCCAGCGCCTGGCACCTGCACGATGATGCCTCCGCGTCGCAGGGCATAAACATCGGCAATCGAGATGCCGAATTCTGGTCCCACCAGGCTGTAACAGGTATTCAACCAGGAAGGTTCGCCCGGCCCACGCTCGTTCAGCAGCGCCACCACGGCATCAGCGCAGACCTTGGCCTGCGAATTCGCGGCATAGGCGGATTTGGGCATCGGATCTTGAATCGCCGAGTCTCCGATCACGTGCACGCCTTTCTGCAATGCAGATTCCCAGGTCTGGAAATCGACCGGACACCAGCCGGTGTCATCGATTAATCCTGCGGTCTGCGCGATGCCCGCCGCCTTCTGAGCAGGGATTACATTCAGTACATCCGCGCGGAATTTGTCCTCTAACGGACCAGCGATAGCGATCTTACGTTCGACGTCCACGGCATGAACCTCGCCATCCGGTCCCGGCACCCACTCGATCATGGCGTCGTCGCCCTCAAAGCCATACAGTTTCCGCCAGCCGGCGGCGAACAGCTCCTGCTTTGAGAATGCAGTCTTGGCGTCGAGGATAATGAGCTTGGATCTCGGCTTATACGTCTTCAGGTAGTGTGCGATCATGCTTGCACGCTCGTACGGTCCGGGCGGGCAGCGGTAATTGTTAGGCGGCGAGGTAATGACAACCGTTCCGCCGTCGCGCATGGCGCGCAGCTGGCTCAGCAGTATCTGTGTCTGCCTGCCTGCCTCCCAGGCATGCGGCAGTTGCTCACTCGCCTGCGGACCATATCCTTCGATACTGTCCCAGAGAAAATCGATACCGGGCGAGACGATCAGACGATCATAGGTCAAAATAGCGCCGCCCTTCAGTCTCACTTCGCGCTTATCGGATTCTATCTGCACGACCTCGTCGCGTAGAATTCTGATGCCATGCTTCCTCAGTCCATCATAGCTCTGCTTGATCGACGCGAGATTTCGTAGACCTCCCAATACCCAGTTGCTTGCAGGGCAGGTGGTATAGAATTCCTTCGGTTCAACCAGTATCACCTCAATCCAGGGATCGAACGCGCGGATATACTTGGCCGCCGTGGCACCTCCAAATCCGCCGCCGACAACAGCGACACGGCCACGACTACGCGTGCCTTCTCCTGCGCGTGCGCGCGGGTCGAGCAGGAAGAGACCGGAAGCGGCGCCCATTGCCTGTAAGAATCTGCGCCGCGAACGAGACGGGGATGACATTGCGCAGAGAGGCCTTATTTGAGGTTGGCGAAGTATTCCGCCACCACGGCGATGTCGTTATTGGTATAGCCCCTGGCTATACGGTTCATGATCGTCGCCGGCCGTTTATCCTCGCGGAAGGCGAGCATCGCCGATTCGATTTCACTGGCGGTCATGCCGGATAGCGACGGTATCGCGCCTAGGCTCCTGCCATCTGGCCCGTGACAGCCGGCGCAGGTTACGCCGATGGTGCGACCGATGGTCCCGCCCGCAAATGCGGCCTGGCAGGTCCCGAGTGCGGTACCGCATAGAAGTACTAGAGCGAACTTACTCATAGCGCAGGCTGGTGTCGAACCGGAAGATAGAGAGAGGAGTGCAAAGATCTCCGCAGGGTCGTTGATTTAGGCAACGACTACTCGACCAAGGCTTCAGACTAGATTGCCAAGCGCGAGCGGCTGATCAGAACACGGGCATCATACACTAATCGGCATGCATAAAAGTGCAAGCTGCGCCTCGCGGCGCTAGTGTTCTACGGCCTTGCGGCCTGGAGCCGCGAACGGCTGGTCGTGGGTGATTTTTCATCCGCTGATCTGCGAGGATGGGGAGCGCAGTCGTTTGGAGGTGAAACCGACTACGCCTTCGTCACAATAGACGGGCATACGGCGCTGCGGGCGAGATGCAATGCGAGCGCGTCGGGGCTCGTGATTCAGCACACGATCGACCTCAGCCAGCCACCAGTGCTTCATTGGTCTTGGCGCATCGATGACGTCTAGCCCGATCTAGCCGAACGAACCAAGGCGGGCGACGACTATCCCGCACGGATATATGCGATCCATAGCGGCGGCCTTTTCAAATGGCGCAATCGCGCCATCGGCTATGTGTGGTCCAGGTCGCAGCCGGCAGGTGCTGCCTGGCCCAATGCGTACGTAGGACAGACCTTGATGGTAGCAGTTCGTTCAGGCCAAACGTCTGGGCCCGGGCGTTGGTATATGGAGTCTCGCAACGTCCAGAAGGATTTCAGGAGCTTCTTTGATCTGATCTCGGTGAAATCGACGCGGTCGCACTGACGACGGATTGTGACTACAGCGGTCTTGAGGGCACTGCTTTCTATGGGGACAACGATCAGTGCGAAAGTCCCGCACACATGAAAAAGGCCCTTGCGGGCCTCTTTCTGATCAGGCTTCGATGACGCTACGGAGCTTCTTGATGGCGTTGTTCTCCAGCTGCCGAATACGCTCGGCGGAGACGTGATACTCATCGGCCAGCTCGGTCAGAGTTGTCTTATCCTCCGCCAGCCAGCGTTTCGCCAGGATATCGCGGCTGCGATCGTCGAGGCTGCTCAAGGCCTGATGCAGACGTTCGGTGTGATAGGCGCTCCAGTCGCCTTCTTCCAGCAACTGCGCTGGATCCGCGCGCTGATCCTCGAGGTAAGCGGCTGGGGCCACATGATGATCGCCTTCACTATCCGGCTCGAGGTCGAAGCCGACGTCTTGATTGCTCAAGCGGCTCTCCATCTCCAGTACGTCAGACGGGCTCACGCCTAGGTCTTCCGCTACGGCTTTGGCCTCCTGATGGTTTAACCAACCGAGGCGCTTCTTTGCGCTACGCAGATTGAAAAAAAGCTTACGCTGGGCCTTGGTCGTGGCGACCTTGACGATGCGCCAGTTGCGCAGGATGAACTCGTGGATCTCGGCGCGTATCCAATGCACGGCAAACGAGACCAGCCGTACGCCCATGCTCGGCTCGAAGCGCTTGACGGCCTTCATCAAGCCTATATTGCCCTCTTGGATGAGGTCGCCCAGCGGCAAGCCATAGCCTAAATAGCCACGCGCGACGTGCACGACGAAGCGCAAATGGTGGGTGACCAGCCGACGCGCCGCTTCCAGATCGTTGTGGTCGCGCAGTCGGATCGCGAGCTCCTTTTCCTCGTCCGCGCTCAAGATCGGCACCTGATAAACCGCATTGATGTAGGTATCGAGATTACCGACTGGAACGGCAAGCGACGACGATTGAAGCTGTACCAATGCCTTACTCATATGCGTGATTTTCCCCCACGACAAGAACCGTACTTTAGCACTCGATGAGTTAGAGTGCCAACAGCCCCGCAGGTTCCTTTTTAGCGAGGTTCAATGGCGTGTAGATGCTGCCCTACCGCCAGCCACGAGCCCAGCAAACCCAGCGCGGCGCCCAGGCCCAGCAACAGTAAAGTGCCCCTGAATCCAGGACCGATCAGCCGTTGTTCACTCTCGTAGAGGAGCGCCAGTTGCTCGGCCGGACCTTGCACCAGCAGCATCGCGGCGTAGATCAGCAGCCAAGCGAGCAGACCCCCGAGTAGACCGTACCAGATGCCCCCATACAAAAAGGGGCGGCGGATGAACGCGTCGGTAGCGCCGACGAGCTTGATGACTTCGATCTCCTCCCGTCGATTCTGGATGTCGAGGCGAATCGTATTACCGACGATCAGCAACACCCCGAGGCTCAAAATCGCCGCGATCGCAGTTGTCCCGCGCCAGGCGATGTCCATCATGGCCCGCAATCGCTGCAACCATTGCGTGTCGAGCTGCACAAGTTCTACCTCGGGCAGGGCCTTCAGCTCGGTCGCTAGCGCCGACAGCTGCTCGGGCTGCACGAGGTCCCACGCCGGGCTCACGGTCAGCGTTGGCGGCAGCGGGTTCACCTTCAATGTGTCGAGCGCTTCACCGAAGCCCGAGTTTGTGCGGAACTCGCGCAAGGCCTGCTCGGCCGTGATGATCTGAACGTCGGCGACATCTTCGTGCTGACGTAGTCGCGATGCGAGCGCTTCAACCGACTGCGCGGCGGCATCCTGTCTCAAGAACAACGATATTTGGGCGGCTATATCCCATCCGCCCGCGATCGATTGCACATTGGCCAGCAGCACGTATAGCCCGCCAGGCAAAGCCAAGGCGATGCCGATGACCGCTGTGGTCATGATACTCGACAGGGGCGTACGGTGGAGCCTGCCGAGGCTGGCGATCAGCGTACGCAGATGATCGAGTGCCCAAGCGTGCAGGCGGGCATTGAGCCGCAGCCGGGAGAGTATGGCGCCTTGTGCCACGTCAGCGTACGCGATTTACGGACCGCGGATGTACCAATGCGTCAGACCCGACTAACCTGCCATTCTGTAAGCGGATGATGCGTTTGTTGAAGCGGCTGATCAGATCCAGGTCGTGGCTGGCGATCAGGACCGTGACACCGACCTGATGAAACTGCTCGAACAGGCGCATGATCTCCGCGGAGAGATTCGGGTCCAGATTGCCGGTGGGCTCATCGGCCAGCAGGATCGGCGGCCGGTTCACCACAGCCCGCGCGATGCTGACGCGCTGCTGCTCGCCCCCGGACAGCATGATAGGCAGTGCCTTTTCTCTCCTCAGCAGCCCTACCTTGTGCAAGGCCGCGCGGGTGCGCTTGCCGATCTCCTGCTGTGGGACACCAGCGATGACCAGCGGCAGCGCTACGTTGTCGAACACGGTGCGGTCGTGCAGTAGCTGATAGTTCTGAAAGACCAGGCCGACCTTACGCCGCAATGAAGGCGTATGACGGCGTGAGATGCTGGTGATATTGCGGCCATCGACGAAGATCTGCCCGCGGCTTGGACGCTCGATGGCGGCGATCAGCTTCAGCAGCGTACTCTTGCCTGCGCCCGAATGCCCGGTGAGGAATGCCATCTCCCCACGTTCGAGCTCCAGGCTGAGGCGGTTGAGCGCCTCGAAACCCGTGGGATAGCGTTTGCTGACGTCTTGAAAGCGGATCATAGTTCAGACAGGCAAATCAGCGAGAGCCGCTACAGGCACTGTGCGCCCTACGACGCCCTCGCAACGAACACAATGCCGATGGCCTTGGGTTGGTCCCTTGCTCACTTTCGATGCAACACGTCACGCTATACACAGGTGCGCATATGCCTCGGATTATCTGCCACGAAGCCTGTGGTGCCTATCTGCTGTCAAGCAGGGCGGCCACGAACTCTTCAGCGTCGAACGGCCGCAGATCCTCAAGCCCTTCACCAACGCCTATGAACCGCAACGGGATACCCAACTGTTTGGCGATCGCGAACAGAATACCGCCCTTGGCCGTGCCATCCAGCTTGGTCACGCAAATGCCCGTCACGCCCAGGGCACGATGGAACTCCTCGGCCTGGCGCAGGGCGTTTTGGCCGTTGCCGGCATCCACGACCAACAACACCTCGTGTGGCGCCGATTCATCCAACTTGCCCAGTACGCGCTTGACCTTCTTCAATTCGTCCATCAAGTTCATTTGCGTGTGCAGGCGCCCAGCGGTATCGGCGATGAGCAACTGCGTCTTCCTGGCGCGTGCCGCTTGCATGGCATCAAAGATCACCGATGCGCTGTCCGCGCCACTGGCTTGCGCGATGACGGGTACGCGGTTGCGATCGCCCCAGGTTTGGAGCTGCTCGACCGCCGCCGCGCGAAATGTATCGCCCGCCGCCAACAGTATTGAATGACCTTGCTGTTGAAAGCGCATGGCGAGCTTGCCGATGGTCGTGGTTTTGCCTACGCCGTTGACGCCGACAACGAGAATGACGAAAGGTGCGGCCTTGACGTCGATCGTCAGCGGTTGACTGACGGGGGCGAGCAAGGCCAGCATCTCCTCGCGCAGTGCGGTCATGAGCACCGCCGGATCCCCTAGTTGTTTACGCCTTACGCGAGTTGTAAGCCTGTCGATGATCTCGCGCGTGGCTTCGATGCCGACGTCGGCGAGCAGCAGTCGATCTTCCAGTTCGGTCAGCAGCTCGTCGTCGATTTCTTTCTTACCCAACGCGAAGGTCGCCATGCCCTCGGTGAGCGTGCTGCCGGTTCTTGACAGACTCTGCCGCAAGCGCGCAAATAGCCCGCCGCGAGCCGTCGATTCGACGGACTGTGGTTCGCTCGAAGGTGCTGGCGAAGCCGGCGAGTCTTTGCGTTTGAAACCGAACATGATCGCGGAAGTCAGAGAGTAGGTTTGACGGGTTCGACTAATCGTAACACTCTTGGAGGGGCGCATTAACCGATGATGTCCAAATCTCTCGTCGCGGCGCTGCTGGCCGCCGCGCTGTTACCGGCACCCATGATTGCTCAGTCCGAGGTTGAACTGAACGTGCATGAATACGAACTGAAGAATGGCATGAAGGTGCTGGTCAAGCCAGACCATCGTGCACCCGTGGTTGTGGTGCAAGTCTGGTACAAGGTCGGATCCGCCGACGAGCATGCGGGGATTACCGGCATCTCGCATGTCCTAGAGCACATGATGTTCAAGGGCACCAAGCGATATCCGGAGGGTGAGTTTTCTCGCATCATTGCCGAAAACGGGGGCCAGGAGAACGCCTTCACCAGCCGCGACTACACTGCCTATTTCGAGCTGCTGGCCAAGAACCGCTTGGAGATCGCGCTCGAGCTCGAGGCGGATCGGATGCGCAACCTCAGCTTGCCTAAGGACGAATTTCTCAAGGAACTCGAGGTGGTGAAAGAGGAACGCCGTCTGCGCACTGAGGATAGCCCGGATGCATTGACCTACGAGCAACTCAACGCCACTGCCTACAATAGTAGCCCCTATCATCACCCGATCATCGGTTGGATGAGTGATCTCGATAGCCTCACCGTGGAAGAGGTGCGCCGCTGGTATGACGTCTGGTACGCACCCAACAACGCACTATTGATGGTGGTCGGAGACGTCGAGCCGGAGGCCGTGCACGAACTCGCCGAGCACTACTTCGGCGGCTATGCGCCAAAGACGCTACCCGAGCGCAGGCCGCAACCGGAAGCACCGCAACGCGGGGAACGACGCGCGATCGTGAAGGCGCCAGCTGAACTTCCGTACATCATCATCGGCTATAAAGCACCTGTGCTGTTGACCAGTGAGCGGGGGGCATGGGAGCCCTATGCGCTTGCGGTCGCCGCGGGCGTCCTCGATGCGGGACGTAGTTCCCGGCTCAGCGAGCGTCTGGTGCGAGAGCAGGAAGTGGCGGCGAGCGCCGGTGCCGGATACGACCTGTATTCGCGCTACGAGGGACTGTTCCTGCTCGATTCGACCCCTGCCGCCGCGCATACCGCCGGGGATGTCGAGCAAGCCCTTGACAAGGAGATCGAGAAATTGCGCACGGAGCTGGTCAGTGCGGCAGAGCTCAAACGCGTCAAAGCGCAGGTCGTAGCGTCCGAGATCTACGCGCAGGATTCAGTCATGACGCAAGCCACGCGCCTGGGTGCGCTCGAGACGGTAGGTCTCGGTTGGGAAACCGCCGGAGAATACGTCGAGCACATCGCGGCGGTGACGCCCGAGCAGGTGCGTGCAGTGGCACGTAAGTATCTCGTCGACGACTACAAGACGGTCGCGCAGCTGGAACCCCTTGCGATCGGCCAGGCCGGCGAACCTGCCGCGCGTGAGTCTACATCCGCCGCTGCCATACGCTAGGGCGCATTGCGGTCGCCAGCGGGTTCTGCCCTCAACTTGCAACATAACCATCCGCGGAGTACGCATGCGATCATGGATCACTGGACTGTTTCTCAGCGCGTTGGCGTTGGCAACGCAGGCTGCTCAGCCGGCTAGCGCTACCTTGAAGATCGAACACTGGAAGACCGAAGGCGGCATCCGGATCTACTTCGCCCGTGCGCCGCAGCTACCTATTGTGGACATGCGCCTCGTCTTTGACGCGGGCAGCGCGCGCGACGGTAAGTTGCCCGGCTTGGCGCGCGCGACGGCCGCGCTTCTGGATGAGGGCAGCGGTAGCTGGGATGCCGACGACATTGCCATTCGCTTCGAGGACGTAGGCGCGCAGTATGACTCTAACGTCGAGCGCGATCAGGCGTCGATGTCGTTGCGTAGCCTCAGCGATTCGTCTAGCTTGGAGCCGGCATTGGAAACCTTTATCAAGGTGGTGACCGCGCCGAGCTTTCCCCAAAGCGCTTTCACGCGCATCAAGAAGCAAATGCTGGTCGGACTGCGCGAAGAGGCGCAGAGCCCGGAAACGATCGCCGATAAGGCGTTTTACCGCGCGGTGTATCGTGATCATCCTTTCGCGAGTCCGATGAGCGGCACCGAAGATTCGGTGCGCGCCATCGAGCCGCAAGACGTGCGAGCGTTCCACGAACGCTTCTTCGTCACGGGCAATGCGGTTCTAGCCTTGGTCGGAGACCTGACGCGCGCACAAGCCGAAGCGATAGCTGCGCGGATCGACAAGGCCATGCCGCAGGGAAAGGCGCCGCCGCCGCTCCCGGCGGTCGAGCCCCTCGAGCAGGCCAGGACCATCAACATACCCTTTCCATCCGAGCAGGCGCACGTCTTCATCGGCCAAACGGGCATCCCGCGTGGCGACCCGAACTATTTTCCCTTGTATGTGGGTAATCACGTCCTCGGCGGCAGCGGCTTCACCTCGCGTCTGGTCAAGGAGGTGCGCGTTCAGCGCGGACTGTCATACAGCGTATACAGCTACTTCTTGCCGGAATTGGTTGCTGGGCCGTTTGTAATTGGTCTGCAAACGCGCATCGACCAAGCCGCGGAGGCGGCGCAGGTGGCGCGAGACACGGTGGGCAGCTTCGTTCAAGATGGTCCGACACAGCAGGAGCTCGCGCTTGCGATCAGCAATATAACCGGCGGCTTCCCGCTGCGTATCGACAGCAACCAGGACATCCTGGAATACACGGCGACGATCGGTTACTACCGGCTGCCGCTGGATTACTTGGATACCTTTAACGACAAGGTGAAAGCCGTCGGTCGGGCGAAGATCCGCGCGGCGTTCCGAGATCAATTGGCTGTGCAGCGTATGGTGCAGGTCATCGTCGGCGGTGAGCAGAAGGGCTAGCGCCTCTCACCACCGCTTGCGCATCATCGGCGGCGCGTGGCGCGGCCGCCGTATCGACTTTCCAGCCCTGCCGGAGCTGCGACCCACGCCGGATCGCGTGCGCGAAACCCTGTTCAACTGGCTGCAGGGATACATTGAAGGCAGCCGCTGCCTCGACCTCTTCGCGGGTAGCGGCGCGCTCGGTTTCGAGGCCGCCTCGCGTGGAGCGGTCTCGGTCGTGATGGTCGATCACGATCCGCAAGTCGTTCAGCATCTGCGTGCGCAGGCCGAGAAACTCGGCGCTACCCAGGTCGAGATCATCTTGGCCGACGCGCGAACCTACCTCGCGTCTTCCCCCGCACCGTTCGACATGGTGTTTTTGGACCCGCCTTTCGAAAGCGCGATGCTATTGGACGCCTGTCACGCGCTAGAAGAACATCGCGCGCTTAAACCTAATGCACGCGTCTATCTTGAAGCTTCTGATCTGATAGGTCCGCAGTTAATCCCTATGGACTGGGAACTGATCAAGGCTCGACGTGCGGGGCAGGTTGCTTATCACCTGGCGATGAAGAATCCCCGACGAGCTCGGTGCCAGGTAGAGTCTCAGTTTTAATGCCTATTGAGGTGCTTACTGAGGTGCGTTCGGTCCCCTTTCCTACCCTGATCCGCAAGAGAGAGCTGGCACCTCGCCCGCAGGACCCAATTGACGTCGACCACTTACGCATGCAGCTGGAAGACGGACACAAGCTGACGCGCCACCAGGATGACTTCGACCAGAATCTGACGATGTGGCAAGTCGCCTGCCGCGAGTAGCTGCGACGCTGAGCTGCGCTACCGCTGGAGCGTTACCCACCACCGAGGAAAGGGCAGACATGGATAGCTCGACGCAGCCGGCCTGCCGGTTAACGCGGTTGCGTTCTCAAGAACGCGGCTATGTCAGCGTAGCAACAGGCCATTCAACTGCCCGTCCGTAACGCCTCCAGCACTTTCGCCGGATGTTGCTCAGCGTTAGTCACCTTCTTCCAGTGCCTCTTCACCTTGCCGTCCCGGCCAATCCATACGGTTGAGCGGATCACGCCCACGGTCTTCTTGCCATACATGCTCTTCTCGCCCCAGGCGCCGTATTCTTTCATCACCTTCTTGTCGGGATCAGATAGCAGTGTGAATGGAAGTTTGTACTTGTCTGAGAACTTCTGGTGAGACTCGCCAGTATCAGAAGACACGCCAAGCACCACCGCGCCCAACTCCTGTATCTCGCTCCAAAGGTCGCGAAAGCCACAGGCCTCTTTGGTGCAGCCGGGCGTGTCGTCTTTGGGATAGAAATAGAGGATCACGTGTCTGCCCTTGAAATCCTTTAGTGCCACCTTGTTTCCATGTGTGTCCTCTAGAATAAAGTTCGGGGAAGCCTTGCCTTCTTCAATCGCCATCTCTCGTACCCTTTGCCTGTTTTCGCCGACAACCTTCCCGCCCAGTGGATCGCGCGCAATAGTCAGTCCTAGGCGACGT
>WUUC01183360.1_pt1 | contig 11072 bp, 7 predicted proteins | sample 6278441 | NCBI WGS metagenome assembly WUUC01 (sample SAMN13675441, study PRJNA597444) | soil metagenome | isolation source: soil | place: USA: Washington | collected 2017-10 | reverse complement strand
TTTCGAGATCAACCATGCCATCCCAAACAATGAGGACAGATTGAGCACCTTGATCTTCTGACCATTTACAAAATTGATCAATGTCAGAACCTATAGGTCTTTGAGACTTACGCTCAATGAATAGAACCGGCGCTTGCTTGCGCTTTCTAACAGATAAAGCGAGAGACCCTAAAGCAACCGTCTTGCCAGTGCCAGTTTGACCATGGAGTATTAATGGATACTTGTATGTCCCCCCTGTGCTAAGTGCATCATCAACTTTTCGCAATAACTCTTTTTCAAAGACCCGGTGAAATGCAAACTCGCGGTTATAGCTATCCCACATGGGCCTAATGCTGGAATCTGATAGAAAGTTGCGAAATTCAACATATCGTCGCTCCTCTGATAACGGTGGGGGCGGTAGCAGTACCGTGTCATCCAGCACGATTGCTGACTTGGAAATCTGATTCCATATACTTATAGGAACTGTAATAGCCTTCTCTGATATGGTTACTCTATGTCCATGTTCTTCATCCTCTGGCGACACCCCTAGACGGATAAAGCCACTCGTCTCTCCCCTCGATAAACAAGATGCTAGAGACTCAGAATGTAAGATGATTTTTCCTCGGCGCACTAATTCATCGATATACGAATGCCTTTCAATATCTTCCGTAACACTGAATAGGTGTACTTGGTTATGAGTCAATTGATCCAATATAGGGAAGAGATCTTCAGGTTGAAGCCAATCTCTATCCCCTGCATAGCCTTCAACGAGCAGCACTCCAAATGGAGTTAGAACTTCTGGCAGGCGGCGAGCTAAGGCAATTGCCACTTGTCTCCTACTTGATAACTCGAATCTATTAAGTGGAGGTCTCTCTGTTGTCTCTATTCTACCAACACTACCAAACAAGAAAGTGCAATGGAGATTTGAACGATTCCTAGGGTCAGTGGGGTTGAATTTTTCTTCAAATAATGGTTGTAGTGTGCGCCATTCATTCCGAAATGCGCGCGGCCATATAGTATCAATAGCTGAAGTGTAAACAGCACTCCAAGGATAGTCAGCAACCTTTGTCAACCACTTCGGTACTGATAAGCGCTCTCCACGGTCTTGTAGCCACGCAAGCGCAGACTCAACAGAATTGTGTGCATTAGTATTGAAAAGCTGGAAGTAATCTGCATGTTCAGGAGGATTCTGACTGTACTTACGTAACAACTCACTTAAAAATGAATCTTCTCCTGACTCAATTTGTAAATATTTTTGCCCAAGTAGCAACACTGCCGGGCCTTGATCCATCTGTTGATAAAGCTTACTAGAACTTTGTGTCATCACGGCTCCCCACTTCACTAAATCAAGATAGACAAATATTTGAGAAGGAGTCTAGGATACATATCTTCTATATTTCTAGATTAACATGCAAGACTAACTACGGCTGCGCGTCTGAAGAATGCTCCGGCTCCCTAAATTGTTAAACAAGAGTACTTCCCCGAAGCGGGCATCAGTTAACAACTTTTAGGGAGACGAAGGAAATCGCCACCCTATCATGCATGACTGATAAGCGCAGACTAGCAGGATGCTGGGAACTTGGACAATTAAATTCTATTTCGCTGCGACAGATGAAGAAATAAACAAGCAAATGCCATTGAATTAGAGTCAACTCAAGTGGAGATATAAGTTGACAGACATCAGCCCCAGCAAAAACTCACTGCGCTCAATCATGGCCTCATCCCTTTTCACGTCCATTGCCGGCATAGCCAGCATCCTGGGTTTACTTCTCACGATTTACTATGCCCACTGGAACCCTCATGAACCTGAACTAACTTTTTCAATTAATCCGGTAAAGCTCGAAGTCGTGAGCGCCGGGCAAACTTCCAAGCTGTCGGTTAGCTTTGATGGCAAGGCCGTCGAGGGCGACATAACCACCACACAAGTGGCAGTTTGGAATCACGGCAATACGCCGATAAGGCGCACCGACATACTACAACCCATAGTCATATATACCGACCCTAGAGCGCCAATTTTAGAGGCATCTGTTAGGAAAACCAACAGGGATGTGATCGACTTTTCCCTGAGCCTTGACGAAATACAGCGTGGCCGTATCCCCATCTCTTGGGAGGTCCTTGAGCAGGGAGATGGGGGACTGATTGAGATAATCTATGCCGGTTCCCCCGAGATTGATTTCAAAGTTGAAGGGGCAATTATTGGTCAGAAAGAAATTATCAGGTATGAAAATAGAATTGGCTTCCAATCCCCAGCCGATAAGTATGAAGCATTACGTACAAGGAACAAGCGCATACGTCTTATTTCGCTTCCACTTGCATCAATAATGTTATTGGGCTGCATCTTTACCGTTCTAAAAATATTCAAGCATGAAAGCAAGGATAGGATGGGCGGGCGTAAGCCACTTGTTATCATGGCAGTATTACTGGTGATTATGGCAGGACTATTTGTGGGGATGTTCGTCTTAAGTAGATATCCCACTCCCCCACCCGGACTTTGATGACAGTTGGTCGGAATAACTGTATGCGGATTCTTCTACATCCCATTACTATAATTAGTTGGGTGATTACTGGAATAAGTTTATCGCTCACCTTTTATTTTTATACCGAAGCGCAGAATCTGCCTCAACTGTCCTACACAATTAAGCCGATTAGAGGGGTCGTAGTTCGCTCCGGCCGATCATCAAAAATGGTTGTACGCTACGGTGACGACTTAGTCGGAACTGACATAACGGCAGCTCAGATCGTCCTCTGGAATGAGGGTAAACAAGTCATCAAGAAGCCCGATATTCTCAAGTCAATAACCATCCACACGGAAAACAATGCGCGAATATTAGAAGCATCCATTTTAATGTGTACTAGGGAAGTGATAAATCCGGCTTTAACAACGAGCGAATTAGCGACGGGTATACCCATCTTGACTTGGAATATTCTTGAACAGGGAGATGGTTGTACTGCGCAAATCATATATGAAGGTAAGCCCGACTTAAATGTTTACGTCGATGGGATTGTCCAGAATCAGAAGCGTATAAACTTAGTTCCGTCCCCTGAGGGGAAGATTTACAGGCAAGATTTTAACCGGCCAGCGAGGAAAGCTTTCGAAGCTTACGCGATCTTCATGATAATAGGTAGCACGCTGATGGTATGCTTTCTTGTCAGCCCGATAGCAGGTGATTCATTTCCTATTTGGATGCGGATCCCACTAGCTATAGTCATGGCATGTTGTATAGGAGTTGTCTTTCATCATCTGCTTTATGGGTATGTTGAACCGCCTTTCGGATTTTAGCGAAAGTTTTCAACAGTAATGTGAATCTAAAAGTTGGCTCCTAACCATACCCTCTGGAGAGTGTGAATGAAATATCAGAGCGGGCTGCATGGTCGAACTATTTGATCTCTTTCTGATTGAGCGTAACTTCTGAGTATCAGTCTTACGCCCATCCTGAAGCTCTTCTCTAAAATCAACAAAAACAGGCGCGAGATTGTCTTCAAATCTATGAGGTTCCTGTGCGGGCAGTATAATCTGCCATGAACGCGGCAATGGATTTCTTTAAATCTGCTCCGCTAAACAAGCTGGCATTGTCTGGATGATATTGTGGTGTCTTCTAGCATTACCAACTGCGAACATGCTCTCACGTCCAAACACAGTAAAAAAGATGGCTCGGATTATAGGTAATCGACCGCTTGCAGAAGCTATATACCGATCGGTGGATTTAGCACTCAAAAGTAGCGACATACAACTTGCTGGCGATAAAGCTGTCTGGGACATATTTGAGCGGTCACTGAATGCTGCAATCAGGGATATCGAGGAACATCCACGAGGCGAACTGTTCCGGCGTTTAATCGAGTATGGGCCTCCTACTGATGGGCCTGAGGTATTGGAAAGCGATGACAAAACTTTACTCTCGGACCCTGAATGCGGTTCATGTGTTGAGTTCATTTATTCACACATGGTTAATAGGTTCAAAGGTGAATTAGCCGAATTGCTTGCCTTGGAACCATGCATTAGTCATGTTGATGAACTTAAACAAAAGGGACATATCTCTTCAGGCGCCCGCCTCTTTTGGGGCGATATGATTCAAGAAAAAAATATTAAGTCTGGAAGTGAAGAATTCACTAAATCGTGGGGAAACTTCACAAAGGGAGCAGACGGGTTAATTGCTGATCTTGTAGGGAAGGCCCAAGAATCAATTGAGGTACAAGGGGTCATTGAAGTCAAATCAATGCATCGCAGCGCCAAGAAAATACTCAGCCAGATCAATAGTCATATTGCTCGCCTCGGTGGAGGCATCAGGTTAGGAACGGATAGTTGGACGCCTGAGAATATTACCTTCACAAGGTTGGTTCGCGTCATGGTCTTGCCATCAACTTGGAAAATCAGTAGAGAATGGCGCATTGTTAAAACAGACCGAGGCTCGACATTAGTATTTCCTGAGCCCTCTGATCCTCCTATAAAGACAAAAGTTCAAGAGATAGAACGCGACCTCTGGAAAATAACCTTAGCTTGGTCGCAAGAAGTTCTGAGCGAAGCAGCTTTTGAAATGACCTTCTGGTATATGTCACAGGTTGGTAGAAATGTTTACTCGAAGAAGGATATGCCAAGGACTTGGTCTTACATGACGCCTGAAGAGGCTGGCTATAATGCTATCAAGCAGGCACTTTTCTTTATTCCTACCCGCTATATTTCGGAGCGTCAGATGCGCCTTGCAGTCAAGCTATACAATATCTATGGTTATGGCTACCCTTTGGGAAGTGATGCAAGAAACATAGCTTCGGCAAAGAAGGAAAAGTTGGCACCTAATCAGATCCTATGGCCACACCATATATTTGGCGAAGATGAGCCATGACTCACTTTGGCAATAGTATTCTAAGCGGTACGCAACTTAATTTGCCACCGCACCATTTATTAAGATAAGGTGCGCCACTGCTGGGGACTCTCGATGGGCCGTGACGCCTTTGAATTCGAAGGCAAGGCTTTGCACCCGCCCCATCCCCTTGCGAGTCTGGATATACCACTGCATCCCCTACACTCAACATGCTAGGGTAGGGACTGTTCCGAACTACCTCGCACGCCGATGCTCCCGAGCGGGGCACCCTTTCAAGTAACTCTCACAGAGGAAGGCAGGGGAGAATGAAACAAATAGAAGCCACTGTTAGGAGATGGGGGATATTTCCAATAATTCTCGCCATTGTATCTTTCGCTATTTCGATTGTGTTTGATAAAGCGCTGGTTCTGTCTTCTTCGCCGGCTGGCGAGATTTTGAGGGGAGCGGTTGTAGCTGTCATTACCTATCTTGTTGTTGCCAATATCGAACTACTTCAAAAAGTCAAATATAATCTTGAGAATGATGATATTAATAAGATAACCCACATCAGACAACACATCGATAGACAATTTTTAGAGATTTTTGATGAATACTTCGATTCAGTACTTGAGAATATCAACAGCGCTATTAAGCACAAAAAGATAACTATTTATACGGTCGACCAGTTCCGCGATTTTTATATCAGGATCCTCAGGAACTGTCCTGACACGACTTTTTATGCAACTAGCTCGTTTCACCCAAACTACTTCTGGAAAGAAGATGTTAAGAAAGACGCGGTGGAGGTTCCCGCCGCAGAGTTATCTAATGAAGATTTCAAGAAAGGCACGGTTGAGTTTGCCACCAAAGAGTTCACAAAAAAAGCGGGTCCGGATAAGTTCATCCGAATCTTCCTTATCAGTGATTCCGACAAGCAGAAGCCAGAGAGGATCCAGAAAGTACTTGAGATACAGAAGAGAATGGGTGTAACAGCCCTTTGTTTGGAATTAGCTGACGCAGATGTGGACGAGAAGAGGCATCATAGATTTATATTAGCTGCTGAAAACGAAAAATTTGCATGGGAAGTTCACACAGGTGGGGATTATTACATTTCAAAAGTCGAAATTACGGTTGACGATAATGAAGTCGATCAACTCTTAAAGATTATTAATGAAATCAGGAACATGAATCCAAAACCGGCCGACCAATATTTGCGTGAATTAAAAAGGCCTTGAATCAATTGTAGTTTGATGTCTATAAAATCGACAACCGCAGAGGCATACGTCAAATATCTATTGGAGCGGAATGTTAAGACCATCTTTTGCATTCCGGGCGGAGCATTGTATCCCCTGCTGGATGTTCTACATGATTCATCTATCTCGCTGATTGCCATGGGGCATGAGCAGTCACTGGTTCATGCTGCGGAAGGCTATAGTTTTGTCTCTCGGACCCCATCTGTTGTCATGGTCACTTCTGGTCCGGGTGCTACGAACGCACTCACAGGGGTAGCGAACGCTAAATTCGATCATCACCCCGTAGTTGTGATCGTCGGTCAAGTTCCGACTCAATTTATTGGAAAGCGCTCTTTCCAGGAAATCAACATCGTTTCTGCTGCTCAAGGATTTAGTAAACTATGTATCGAAGCCGCCACTTCAGACGAGGCTATTTCATTTTTGCATGATGCTTTCGAAGAGTCTTCATCAATTCCTTTTGGACCCGCGCTAGTATCTGTACCAAGTGACTTGTGGAATCAGAAGGTAAAATCCGTTTCATTTTCTCAAGACAAGCAAAGGGAACATGACGACGATTTAAGCCAACTGACGGAGGCAATTGACATCCTGAATAACAGTAAGCGGCCACTCTTGCTAATTGGTCAAGGAGTGAACAAGCAAGACATATATCTTGATTTGAAGGAGTTTTCATCAAACAATTCATTTCCTGTCGCAAGCACGTTGCATGCTTTAGGCGCTTTCCCTATGGAGAGTCCTTATTGGCTGGGCATGGTTGGCACTTATGGCTCACGTAGAGCAAATTTCGCGGCTTCTTATTGCGATACGTTACTTATTCTCGGCGCATCACTTAATGAGCGGGTAACAGGTAATCCAAAAGAGTTCGCCCCTCACGCTACGACCGTACATATAGATATTAACCCACGCAATCTCGGGAGATTCATTGAAACTGACCTGAAAATTTGCTCTCGTATTGAGACATTCATCTCTGCAATCAAACGTGATGTAAAGGCTGATAAACGACTCCGCAGTCAGCGAATTACTTGGCTGAATTCCTTGCTTCAAGAGGCTGACTCACGAACAGAACTTGGTTATCAGGTAGCAGGCGGTAAGAAATTTGCCATTATTGAATTATTCGAAACAATAAACCCATTCATAAAATATGATCAGGTAGTTGTGACAGACTGCGGACAGCATCAACTATGGGCCGCACAGTTTCTTGATCTAAAAAGACCCAATCAGCTTCTTACCACAGGGGGCTTCGGCACTATGGGATTTGGGCTTCCCGCCGCAATCGGAGCATCACTAGCTGACCCAAGTCGACTAATTTGGTGTTTAGTGGGTGATGGTGGCTTGCTGAGCAGCCTACAAGAGTTAGCAGTATTGAAAGAATTCCGCTGCAATATCAAGATCATCATCTTTAACAATTCTGGTTTCGGTATGGTAAGGCAAGCGCAGGACATGTTTTATCAACAACGTCGAACTTTAAGTGACTTGAGACGAGAATGGTCATTTGAAGATATTGGCAAGGCGTTCGGAATTTACTCCAAGAGGGTAGCAACTCCATATGAGTTAAAGAATGCTTTAGAAAGCTGCCCACCATCTGAGCCAGTTCTAATTGAAGTGCTTATCAACGAGGATTTAAATGTTCATCCCATGATTCAGCCTGGCAAGTCCACTAGTGATTTACTACCTAATGAATAATTCTGCTACTGGAAAGATGAGACTCTCAGGAGGTATGTTAAACGCAGTACGCAACTTAATTTGTCAGATACGCCATTTTCTTAATGCTCGTGCTGGCTACAATAGGACGATAGTACGCAACTTTATTTAACCAGTCTCGAAAGGCTTCAATCTAGAATCAACGACTTACTGTCAATCCAGTACGCAACTTTATTTAGCTGCTACATTTGTCCATGGAAAATTAAGTTGTATTCTGGAGAAATTAAGTTCTTCACTAATGAAATTAAGTTCTTCACTAAACTTGGCACTGTTCAACAGCAGAGGCTCGCCATTTCGGCGAGCCTCTTGTTCTGTTTACAACAAATAAAGTTGTTCCCTAAAATGCCTAGACTACATTTAATGGGACAACTTATATCCATGTCATTTGAGCGCTTGATGTGCCAGTATACATCCCTTGTGGGAGGTCGCTAGCGCCGCACCAAACAGCAGTCTTCCGAGGAACAAGTGTAGCAGTGTAATTAAGTTGCGTACTGTGTAATAGAGTTGCGTACTACATAATAAAGTAACGTACTGCGTTTTACATGTTTACACAACTCGCGTTTAACACTGTCGCCCTGACCTGTTAATACTAAATCTTTTTGAGAAGCTGTTTACAACAAAAAAGTTGTTCCCTAAATGCTAGGCTGGCACTTAGGGAACTACTTTTCTTATTTGGCAGATGATAAGAAATTGAAGTTGTACTCTAGAGAAATTAAGTTCTTCCGTAGGTGGAGCATCCTTACCACAATCAGAATGAAGCTGGGGCACGTGTCTATCGATAATTAAGTAGTTACATGAAAAATTAAGCACTTACCAATCTGGGCGACCACCAGACGCTGGCCATCACTCACGCCAACAACTGGCTCTCCACCTGCCAGCCCGACATCATCCAGATGCAGACCGACATCGGCGCTTTCTCCGACGGGTTCAACTCCTTCTTTCAACCGCTGCTCGACCTCGCCAATAAGATTGTGGCGGGCGGCGACGACCAGACGAAGAATGTGGCTGACTTCAACGAGGGCTTGGGCGAATTACAGAAGCAGGTCACGAGCAACCGCGCGAACGTGACGGAGATCACCACCGACCTCAACGCATTTCAGGCGAATCTGAACACGGACTATCAGAATTTTCTCACCGACTACAACACGGCTCAGACCAAAATCATGGGCGATGGCGGAGAGATTTCGCAGCTAAACGATCAGCTGCAGGCCGATCAGGACGCCATGAACAAGGATAACTCGATGATCGCGGGCGGGTGCGTGATGGGCGTCGTCGGCGGGCTGATGATCGCCGTCGGCGCGCTCGCCGAGATTGAGACGGCTGGTGCTTCGACGGCCCTCATCGTCGGGGGCGTCGTCGTCGCCGCGGGCGGGGGTGTGCTGATAGGCGAAGGCACTAAGGACCTCATCGCCAAACAGAATGATTACCGAGACGTCTCGGAGCAAATCACTACCATCAACAACTCCATCGCCGCCCTCACCACCGTGAAGGGGCAACTCGACAGCTTCAACAACGAACTCGCCAACGCCATCGCGGCGGTCGGCAACGTGGATAAGGCGTGGCAGACAATCGGCGATAGCTTCACTGATCTCAGCACCCAGTTGACCTCACACATCGACACCACCAGCGTCTTCCTCGTTTCGGAGGTGACGCAGGCCGGGTCGGAGTGGACCGATCTCAAGGCGCTCATCGTCAATCTGGAAACATTCCACGACATCCCGACGACGCCCCAGACGGTCGCGCAGGCTACGCAGACGCCGGCCGCGCAGACGCCGGCCGCGTAAGTCGCAAGTCGGAAGCGTCTCCTGTAGCCGGGCGCGACACGGCTACAGGAGACAAACTCTAGTTAAAGGAGAATGCATATGAAGAAAATCACAGGCTCGATGAGCACGCTCACAACCGGGACCGCCCTCTCCGCGGCCGATGCGCCAACATCCTCGCAGGCGATGGACCAGTCAGCCCAGCAGATTCTCAATCTCCCGGCACTCTCGGCTACCAGCTTTTCAGACGTCCCCTCTCTGCAAGGTGATGTGAGTGCGGTGCAGCAGTTGGCGAGTACCTGGCTGAACACGATCAGCCCGCAGTTGACGGTGGTCAAGAACCAGATCGAGGGGTTCGGCACACAGTTCGACGGCGAGTTTACGACGCTCACGTCACTGGTGCCGCAAGTCAGCGGTGGTGATGCTGGCGCGATCAGTCAGTTCAAGGCGTGTTTGAGCGCTATCGCCGGACAGGTCAGCTCCACACAATCGCAGGTCGATCCGCTCAACGCCACCCTCACCTCGTACCAGGAACAACTGGAGACAGGCGACCAAAACATCGCGCAAGTGGCCGGGCAAATTAACTCGGCTATCGGCGTACTGCAGGATACTATCAATGACTTGAATGGAGAGATCGATGACGCATCTTCGGCTGGGTTGTTGGCCGCGTTTAACGGAGATACCATGGAGGCGCTAAAAGATGAGGAGAAAATGCAGGGTGACCAAGGTTTGCAGAATGAGCTTCAAAATGACATTAATGCGCTCAACACGAATCTCTCCCTTCTTCCGTCGTTCGGCACCCTGACGGGCCAATTGATAACGGGTGTAACCAATCTTTCGCAGCAGTGGCAGACCATGGGCGCGACCCTCAACGATGTGAACACCAACCTCACGACCGGCAGCGTATTTCTCAACGCCCAGTTGCAGCAGCTTCAGGGCGAAGTCACCGACGCGATGAACGTCGCCAACCAACTCTAGACGCGCCCGGCGCGCTATAGACGCACGTGGGAGGGCGGCTTGCCGCCCTCCCATACATTCTGCGCCCGCTCCCCTGCGCGGCAGCGCCCCGGCAGCGGCGTTTTGAGAGCATCGTGGAACGGAGAAAAGATGAGCGACCAGACCGCAACCGCTCAAATCAAGGACGGGTTAACGCGATAGCTTCAACCTCCCTGCTTGGCTCAATGCGACACCCGTGGGGGAGGGTATAACCAAACAACTCGTTAGGATCACAGGCCCGTTTTCAGGGAAAGATGGAGAACCCTACTTTATGAGGGATGATAATGGCGAGCGCATCCCTAAAGCCCACACAACGCCGGGACCACTTTCCTATAAGGGTGCGCTGAGAAGATAAAAGGGCGAGCCAGACGCACGGCTCGCCCTTTCTCTTACCCCTCACACCTTTTCGGGCAAGCTTAAGCAGTTATTGGGCAAGCGGGGGTTTTTAGGCAAAGCTATTGTTCGTGAACAAAATTTATGCGTGGTAAATTCGCATTGACAGGTAGTTCCCGCATGGATTAAGTTTGGCCGCTCACAATGTTGCCGCGTTTGTAGCGTAAGCTCTAAAAGCTCGTTAGTCTCACAATTCCTGC
>WUUC01151000.1_pt1 | contig 11072 bp, 9 predicted proteins | sample 6278441 | NCBI WGS metagenome assembly WUUC01 (sample SAMN13675441, study PRJNA597444) | soil metagenome | isolation source: soil | place: USA: Washington | collected 2017-10 | reverse complement strand
GGGCAAGGATCTCGACACCGTCGTCAAGGAATGGATCGACAAGAACGAGGCGGTCTGGAAACCTTGGGTCGACGCGGCCAAGGGCTAGTTTCCGCAATGTCTCGCTCAAGCGATGACGAAAATCGCCGCCCGGTTCCCGCCAGTTCGCAGGCCCGGCGAACGGTTGGCGCCGGCGGCCTGCGATGAGCAACGCCACGCGCCCGATAAAACTCGCCTGCCGCAATGTGTGGAAGGTCTATGGGCGGCGCCCGGCCTATTATTTCGACTCGCGCGGCTACATCATCGACCCCGATGCGCTCGCCGAGCGGCTGCGGGCGGAAGCCCATCTGCCGGCCGTGGTCGATGCCAGTTTCGAGGTCGCGGCCGGCGAGATCTTCGTCATCATGGGCCTGTCCGGCTCCGGCAAGTCGACGCTGGTGCGCTGCCTGTCGCGACTGGTCGAGCCAAGCGCGGGCGAGATCCTGCTTGACGGGCGGGACCTGCTCAAGGCCACCGGTAAGGAGCTGATCGAGCTTCGCCGTCACGCCATGGGCATGGTGTTCCAGAATTTCGGCCTGCTGCCGCATCTGAGCGTTCTCGACAATGTGGCGTTACCCCTGAAGATACAGGGCAGGCCGTTGAAGGAGCGCGAGGTTCATGCCCGCGAGATGATTGCGCTTGTCGGCCTCGAAGGCCGCGAAGCCTCCTTTCCGCATCAGCTCTCCGGCGGCCAGCAGCAGCGCGTTGGTATCGCCCGCTCACTCGCCGTCGGGCCGGAATTGTGGTTCCTCGACGAGCCGTTCTCGGCGCTCGATCCGCTCATCCGCCGGCAGATGCAGGATGAATTCCTGCGCCTGCAACGCATGCTCAAGAAGACGATCATCTTCATCACCCACGACATGGCCGAGGCGTTCCGGCTGGCCGACCGGCTGGCCATCATGCGGGCCGGCAAGATCGTCCAGATCGGGCGGCCGGCCGACATCGTGCTCAACCCCGCCGACGACTATGTCGCTCAGTTCACCGAAGACATGCCGCTGCTGCGCGTCATCAAGGCCGGCGACCTTGCCGCGGCGGCGAACGGAGCTACCATGCCTGACCAGAGTGTCGCCGCCGGCACCAGCCTGGAGGAGCTCATTCCGCGCCTGGCCTCGGGTGTCAGCGCTTTCACCGTGCCCGGTGACGGCACCAGCCCGCCGGCACTGCTCAGCGCCAGTTCCGTTCTCGCCGTGCTGGAGCGGGAACTGGCCCGGCGGACCCGGCCGTGACGGCGCCGGCCGCGACATTTCGATCCTCGCCGAGGGTCGCCGTGGAGCCGGCCCTCTTGCCCTGGTGCGGGCTCCTTGCCCTGATCGCGCTTTGTCTTGTGCTGAAGACCGATTTTCCCTGGCTGGTGACATTCCCCAAGGAATGGACGCTGCCGCTGGCAATGGGCGTCAACGCGGTCACCGATGCCGTGGTCTCGATTGTCCAGCCGGCGTTCCGCGCCCTCTCCGCCATGCTCGAGGCGCCGATGCGCGGCGTGCGTTCGGCGCTGCTGTGGCTGCCCTGGCCGGTGGCGATGCTTGCTGTCACCGCGCTGGCGCTGAAGTCGAGCGGCACCAGGCTAGCGGCCTTTGCGCTGCTGGCGCTGACCTATATCCTGCTTGCCGGCTATTGGCCGCAAAGCATGAGCACGCTGTCACTGGTGTTGCTGGCCGTTCCGATCGCTACGGTGATGGGCTTCGCGCTCGGCGTGCTCGGCTATTCCCATCCCGGTCTGCGCCCCGTGCTGCTCGGCGCGCTCGACCTGATGCAGACCGTGCCGGCCTTCGCCTATCTCATCCCGCTGCTTCTGCTGTTCGGCTTCGGGCCGGTGGTCGGGCTCATCGCCAGCGCCATCTATGCGACGCCGCCGATGGTGCGCAACACGATGCTCGGGCTCGATCGTGTGCCCGACGCCATCAGCGAAGCGGGCCTGATGAGCGGCTGCACGCGCCGCCAGCAATTCTGGCATGTCGAAGTGCCGACGGCATTGCCGCAGATCCTTGTCGGCTTCAACCAGACGACCATGGCGGCGCTGTCGATGGTGATCGTCGCCGCCATCATCGGTGGTTTCGAGGATATCGGCTGGGAAGTTCTGTCCTCGATGCGCAAGGCGGAGTTCGGCCAGAGCATCCTGTCGGGCCTCGTCATTGCGCTGCTGGCCATCCTCATCGACCGGCTGACCATCGGCTTCGCCAGGGACAAGCCGATCGGCCCGACGCCGGCCATGATCTGGATGACCGACCGCCGGCTGGCGCTGCTCATGGTTCTTGCGGCAGGCCTGGCGATCGCCATCCGCGCGTTTTGGCCGGATCAAACGCTGCTGCCGAGCGCCGGGCTGCGCACGCAGATGGGCGTCGTCAACCAATGGCTGCTGGGGCTTGTGCGCGACTATGCCTGGTTCTTTGACGGTGTTCGCAACAGTGTTCTCTACTGCCTGCTGCTGCCGTTGAGGATCGGCATTTCGGGTGCCGCCACCCCGGCGATCTGGGGGTTCGCGCTGACGCCGCTGGCAAACACGGCCTATGCCGCTGCCGTCCTGCTTGTCTCGGCGCTGCTGATGCGCCGCCTCAGTTGGCGTCCGGCCTTGGCGGTGCTGGTCGCCGGTATCCTTCTCTATACCGGCTTTCTCGGCTTTCCCTGGCCGGCCTTCATCCTGGGTATTGCCCTTCTCGCCTGGCAGGTCGCCAGCATCCGGCTCGCTCTCTTTGCTACTGTCGGGTTTCTGCTGATCCTCCTCAACGGATTGTGGGGGCCGCTCGTCCAGTCGCTTTATCTGTGCACGCTGGCGGTGCTGCTCTGCCTTGTGATCGGCGGCACGCTCGGCGTCTGGGCCGCGCATAGCGAGCGCGTGTCGCGCACCCTGAAACCGATCTGCGACGCGCTGCAGACCGTGCCGCAATTCGTTTTCCTAATCCCGGCCCTGATGTTCTTCAAGGTCGGCGAATTCACCGCGCTGATCGCTATCATGCTCTACGCGATCGTGCCGCCCATCCGCTATGTCGAGCATGGGCTGCGGCACGTGCGGGCCGATGTCGTCGAGGCGGTCGAGCAGATGGGTGCGACACCTGCGCAAACGCTGTTCCACGCAAAGCTGCCGCTGGCGCTGCCGGTGGTGATGCTCGGGCTCAACCAGACCATCATGGCGGCATTGTCGATGCTGGCCATTGCGGCCCTGGTCGGCACGCGCGATCTCGGCCAGCAGGTCTATGTGGCGCTCGGCAAGGCTGATGCCGGCATGGGCTTGATCGCCGGCCTGTCGATTGCGTTCCTCGCCATCTTAGCTGATCGGCTGATCCACGCCGTGGCAGGCAATGCTTCGACCACTTGAAAGATACGTGTGATAACGACGAAAATGGTCAGATGTGCTGCTAACTGCCTCTTCTTGAACGACTGCTCTCGGCCCAATTTCAGTCTTTTAATGCCATTCGCTCCGATGGCCGCTACTGGCGCATCCTTCCTGTTCGCGAACCGGAAGGATTGCCCCCCCTCAGGACCTTGCCGAACGGCCCCGCAAAGTCGCGATCCGGTCCCATAAGCGGGCATCGAGTTCAAATAAGCAGCGACTTCAGCACGGTTTCTGGGACGTACTTTTGGGTCGTGATAGGCGTCGAATAGCTTCGCGTGCCCGTCAAATGAGTTCCAGTTGTTGCTTCTTACTCGGTATTCTGCGACCCACGTCAGAAGGTCCTGAAAGCGGGTTTCACTACCTGCGCCCTGGGGTGCCGCGTCTTTTGAACATTGGCGATGCATTCTCTTCTGGCAAATCCACCCAGATCAACGTTCCGAGTTTGTTGCCTGCTCGCACAAAGTGCTCGAAATCGGTAAGTTCCTGGGCTAGAAGAGCTGGCAGGATGGCCGTGTGAAAAACCCTGCAATGGACGAGACCGACGATATCAGCCCGAATGGCGGGCGCAGTGCCCTGTTCACGCCGCCCGGGGATGCCTCCGGCGCGGAGCGGGTTTCGCGTCCGCGCAAAGCGCTGCTGTCCTCCTCGATGGTCGGCTCGACCAATCGCGGCCGTGTGCTGCAGGCCCTGTTCGATCTCGGACCGACCAGCCGCGCCGAACTGGCGCGCATTGCCGGCGTCAATCGCACCACCATTTCCGGCATCGTGCAGCCGCTGATCGACGATCAGGTGCTGGTCGAAAGCGATCCGATCCCCGCCAATCCCGGCGGCGGCAAGCCGGCGCGGCCGCTGTGGTTCTCGCCCAATGCCCGTCCGATCTGCGGCGTGCTGCTGATGCCGGATGCCGTGCATGCCTGCGTGGCGACGCTCGACGGCAAGATCGAGACGGAACGCAAGATGGGCCTGCCCGACGGCAGGGGGCCGGTCGGGCCGATCATCGAGACGATCGCCGAATGCGTCGGCGACACACTCGCCAGGGCACGGCGCACGCCGCTCGGCATCGGTGTTGGCGTCGGCGGCATGGTCGATACCGATCGCGGATCGATCGTCGCCGTCAATCTCGCGCCGGCGCTCGACCGCTACCCGCTCGCCGACGAGCTCGGCAAACGCTTCGGCCTGCCGGTCAAGCTCGACCATCATCCGCGCGCCTTGCTCGTCGGCGACCGCTGGTTCGGCGCCGGGCGAGGCGTCAGGCAGTTCGCGGTCGTCTACACGGGCGAGGTGCTCGGCGGGGCGTTCTATTTCGACGGCCACCTCTACCGTGGCACGGCAGGAGCAGGCGGGGAACTCGGCCATACTTTCGTGCAGCTCGACGGCGAGCTTTGCCGCTGTGGCAGGCGCGGCTGCTGGGACACCATCGCCACGTTGAGCTGGCTCCGGTGTGCGGCCGCCGGCGCGGGCCTGCCGGAGCCCGATCTGATCGATTCGGCCCGTCTCGTGGACATGGCTGCGCGCCAATTGCCGAGCGCGGCCGAACTGCTCGACCGCTACGCCCGAAACGTCGCCGTCGGCATCGCCAATCTGCAGCAGACGGTGGCGCCCAACATTTTCGTCCTGCATGGCGATGTCGTGCTCGGCGGCGATCGAATGCTGGGCGCAATAGCGGATCATGTCCGCGCTATGGTCCCGTCACGGCCGGGCGGCGCGATCGAATTCATTGCCGGTGACGCAGGCGACGCGGCAGCGCTTCTGGGCGCGGCCGGCCTGGTCATCTCCGAGTTGCTGCAGCTCCCGATCTAGTTCCTTGCGCAAATAGGTCGGATTGCATTGGAGATTGGCCGCCTTGAAGATTGCGGAAGCCGAAGGGCCTCGCCGCCTACCGCGCGGCAAGGCCCGGATAGGTTTGGAACCAGGGCTGCAGGCGCTCGAATTGCGCGGCCATGGCCAGCACGCTTTCGTCGGCGTGACGCCGGCCGATGATCTGCAGGCCGACCGGCAGGCCCTGCGCCGTCAGGCCGGCGGGAACCGAGATCGCGGGATGACCGGTGTAGTTGATCGGGTACGTCATGCACCAGCCGATCAACGGATCGACCGCCTCACCATTAATCGACGTCGGCCCGATCGTGTTGCCGTCGGTGGCATTTTTGACCGGCGGAACAGCCAACGTCGGCGAGACGATCAGGTCATGGGTTTCGAATACGTCCTCGAGGCCGTCATGAACCCCGGTGCGCAAGAGATCGTCGAGCGCGTGGTCGACGGCAGACACTTTGTAGGCAGCTTCCAGCATGGCGAGGAAATGCGGGCTGAGCGCCGCGGCGTGCTCGCCCATCAGGTCGATGCCTTCCTGCTTCCAGTATACGGCGATCGCCGCATAATGGATCGAGATCGTCCGCACCCACAGCGCCGCCAGCTCCTTGTGATCTGCCTTGAAATCGAGTTCGACTTCATCGACCTCGATGCCATGCCGCCGCATCACGCCGACCGCATCGGCGACGACGGCGGCGACCTGCGGGTCGACCGGGAAATTGCCGAGGTGGGGGCTGTAGGCGACACGCAGCTTCCGTGTCGGTCCGCCAGCGGCGCCAACATAGTCGGCACCGTCGTTCGGCAAGCTGAGCGGGTCGCGGCTGTGCGGGCCGGCCATGATCTTCGTCATCAGCGCGGCGTCGGCAACGGTGCGGGCCAGCGGCCCGATATGGACAAGCGGATGCCCCCACAGGAACGCGTCTGGGCGCGTCGCCGAAGGGATGCGGCCGAAAGAGGGCTTGAAGCCGACGGTGCCGCTGAACGAGGCTGGGATGCGGACCGAACCACCGCCGTCGGTGCCTTGCGCCAGCGCCGCCATGCCGTCGGCGACGGCTGCCGCACTGCCGCCGGACGAGCCGCCGGAATTGTAGCCGATCGCCCAAGGCGTGCTGGTCGGCCCGAAGCGCAAATTGTCGGTGATGCCCTTGTGGCCGAACTCCGGCGTGTTGGTCTTGCCGAGCACGATGGCGCCGGCATCAAGCAGGCGCTCGACCGCCGCAGCACTTGTTTTCGGCACCCGGTTGTGCACCGCCCGCGACGCCATCGAAGTCGGCACCCCGGCGACATCGTCGAGATCCTTGATGCCGACGGGCACGCCATGCAGGGCCCCAAGCGGACCACCGGCCATCACCGCCTTCTCGGCGGCGCGCGCGGCGTCCATCGCCTGGTCGCCGAGAACCAGCGTGTAGGCGTTGACGACCGGGTTGCGCGCTTCGATGCGGCGCAGATAGGCCTCGGTCACTTCGACCGGCGACAGGTCGCGGCGCCGGATGCGCGCGGCCAGTTCCGTGGCCGGCAGGAAACAGAGCTGCGTCAGGTCGTCTGCAGAAGTCATGAAAGCCATTCCGTCTTGTTGCGTGCTATTTGATGAACACTGGATTTGCCGAGCCGCCGGTGCCCTTGCTCACCTTGGCTGGGCTGGCGCAGTAAAAGCCTTCGTAGCGGCGGTCCGAGGCGCAGTCGGCGGCCAGCACGTCGAGCGATGCCATTTCGGTGAACACGACGCCCAGATTGCGCATCAGCGCAGCGTGCAGCACCAGCATCAGGCCGGTCCCGGGTTCGTAGGTTGTCTCGTTGGCCAGCGTGTCGGTGACCAGGCAAGGAATCTGCATCTCGTCGAACCAGCGTACGAGCTCAAGGCTGAAGGTCAGGCCCGGCTCCCAATAGCCTTCGCCGACCGTCTGGTTTCCTGCAGCCAGCGCGCCGACCCAGCCGGTGCGAACGACAAGGATGCTGCGCGGCAGGATGTCGACGTCTTGCGCCCGCGCACATTCCATCAGGTCGCGATGCGTGAACGTTTCGGCGCGGTCCAGAACCGGCTTGCCGCGGAAGCGGGCGATGTCGAGCAGAACGCCGCGGCCGACGATGCCGCGCTCGGCAATCGGCATGATGCCGGCCTTTGTCATGCCGCCATTGGTGCTGCTTGCGGCAAAGCCGTTCCACAGCGTGTCGTCGAACCACATGTGGCCGAGCGCGTCGCAATGCGTGCCGGCCTGCGCGAAGCCAGTGACGTAGTCGTCGGCAAATTCGAGGCCACCAGCGAGCGGCTGCCAATGGCCGTTCTCGAAGCCGGCCTTGTCGGCAACCATGAAATGCTTCGCCGGCCAGCGGCCGGGAAACACGGCATCCCCCTCCTGGGTAGCGATCGGCACGCCGAGCGTGAAGGTGCGGCCGTGCCGCACCGTCGCCAGGCCGCGCTTGACCTCATCGGCGGTCAGATAGTTGAGCGCGCCAATCTCGTCGTCGGCGCCCCAATGGCCCCAGCGATTGGGCGCATCGGCAAGCAGCCGGCGCAGCGTCATCACGTCGGCCGCGCTCACGCGCCAGTCTCTGCGGTTCGGGCCAGCATCGACTCCCTGGCGCCGGTGATGTAGGCGACGACCTCTTCCATGTTGGTGGCGGAGCTCGGGAGATCGGCGGCCTTACGGCCCCTGCGCATCACCACCACGCGGTTGCACACCTGCCACAGATGATCGAGATTGTGGGTGACCATTACGATGGTCAGCCCCTTGGCGCCGAGCCGCCTGATGAGGTCGAGCACCTCGCGCGATTCGCGCACGCCGAGCGCTGCGGTCGGTTCGTCGAGCAGCAGCAGCTTGTGGCCCCAGAACGCGCCGCGCGCGATCGCCACCAGTTGGCGCTGGCCGCCGGACATGCGGTCGACCTGCTTGCTGCGCACGCCGGGGATGTCGATGTGAAGTTCTTCGAGGCCACGTATCGCGGTATCGCCCATCGATTTGCGGCGGATCCAGCGCAGCAGGGCAGGGCCGCGGCCAATCGCGATCTCACGGCCGAGGAAGAAGTTCTCGGCTGCGGTGAAGGTGCCGATCAGCGACAGGTCCTGATACACCGTCTCGATGCCGAGGCGCTGCGCCTCGGCCGGTGGCGACAGTTTTTGCGGCCGGCCTTCGAGGATCACCTCGCCGGACGTCGGATCGTGCGCGCCGGCCAGGATCTTGATCAGCGTCGATTTGCCGGCGCCATTGTCGCCGACAAGGCCGATGATGTCGCCCTTGGCGATCTCCAGCGAAACGCCGTCGAGCGCCTGGATGCCGCCGAAGCTGCGGCAAATCCGGCGCAGGCTGAGCAAGGGTGCTTGCGTCATGGCCTACCCCCGCCCGTAGCGGCGGCCGATACCGCCGAGCGCCACGGCGACGACGAGCAGGCAGCCGGTGAACAGGAATTGCGTGAAGATCGGCGCGCCGATCATGGCCAGCCCGTTGTTGCCGACGGCGACCGTCAGCACGCCGATCAAGGTGCCGAGGATGTGGAACTGGCCTTCCCTCAGAGCCGCCGAGCCGAGGAAGGCCGCCGAGAACGAGGTCAGCATGAAGCTGTCGCCCGCCGTCACCTGTCCCGAGCCGAGGTTGGAGGCCATCAGCACGCCACCGATAGCAGCACAAGTGCTGGCGATGGCGAAGGCGACAATGCGGCTTCGATCGACGGCGACGCCGGCGCGGCGCGCCGATTCCGGGCTGACGCCGATCGCCTTTATGTGCTGGCCCTGCACCGTTCGGTTGAGGATCACCCACAGCAGCACCAGCACGGCGGCCATGATGATGACGAGGTGCGGCACTCCGGCGATCCGGCCGATGGCGATGCTGGTGAATTCGCGCGACTGGGTGAGCTGCAGCGGTATCCCGCCCGAATAGGCATAGTTCAGCCCGACGACCATGGTGCCGGTGCCGAGCGTGGCGATGAAGGCGTTCACGCCGATCTTGGAAACGACGATGCCGTTGACGATGCCGATGATGGTGCCGAGGCCGACGACGAGAACGATGGCCAGCGGGATGGGCAGCCCGCTGCTGCTCAGCAGTCCGACGACAAGCAGCCCGCAGAAGCTCGCGACATAGCCGATGCTGAGGTCGAAGTCGCCGGCCACGAGCGGCACGGTCAGGCCGGCTGCGACTATCGTGCTGATCGCCATGTCATTGATGATGTTGCGGAAATTTCCTATTGTTGCGAACGTTCCCGGCTGCAGCGCCGAAAAGATTAGCAGCATCGACGCCAGGACGATGATGGTGCCGTAGGTCCCGAGCAGGCGCATCAGCAGCGCGCGCCGTTCGCGGGCGCTGGGCGATGGATACAAGGCGTGGGTTGACGGCAAGGCGCGGGGTACCTCTGCCGGAGCAGGGGTTTCGGGCCGTGAATGATCAGCGGACATGGCGGCTCTCATGAAGGGACTCCGGTCCCGCCGGGTAGGCCCGGCCGGACCCTCAATCTGCAGAGCTTACTGCGGATTGTCCTTCATGAACTGGTCGACATTGTCCTTGGTGACGAGCGTATAGCCCGGGACGAAGGATTTCGGCTTCCACTGGTCGCCGGCCGACAGAATGTCGGGAATCTGATCGATCAGCATCTTGCCGGCCGAGGTCAGGTCGACGCCGAGCGTGGCGGTCATTGACCCTTCCTTGACAGCCTGGACGGCGGGCGCCGTAGCATTGAACGAATAAACCTTTACGTCGTTACGGCCGTTCTGCTTCAGCGCCGCGATCGCCCCCATCGCGTTGTCGTCATAGCAGTTGAAGATTGCGAACGGCCCCTTGGCATCGGCATTGGCGGCGAGCCACGCGCTGGTCGCGGCCTGCGAGGATTCGGCTGCACCCGGGATGCTGATCTCGTGTGAGGTCGCCTTGAGCCCCGGATTTGCCTTGACCGCAGCATCGAAGGCGTCGGCTCGCTCTCGGCACGGAATGCCGGGGTGGTAGGTGAGATTGAGCACCGTGCCAGTGTTGCCGATATCCTTCAGCATCAGGTCGATCAGCGGCGGCGCTGCACCCGTGCTTGCCGAGAGCGCGATGCCGTCGGCCATGCCGCCGCCGGCCGAAAGAACCGGAATATTTGCATCCGCCGCGGCTTGGAGCCCGGCTGCAAGGCCGGTCGAGTCGAACACCGTGACGATGATGGCGTTCACTTTTTTGACCGCCAGCTGCTTAATGCTGGTGATTGCCTGCGAGGGATCGCCATTGGCATTGAGCGTTTCCACCGCCCAGCCCTTGGACTTGGCTTCCTGCGACATGGTGTCGACCATCTGATTGGTGTCGACGTCGGAGGCCGAGAAGGTGACGATGCCGATCGTCAGCTTGTCATCCGCGGCGAGGGCAGCCGGCGCGAAAGACGCCGCGACGAGCGCCGCGGTCGAGAGTTTCTGAAAGCGGTTCACTTTTCATATCCCCTGTTGACCAAGTGTTCCGGCTCGCAATCCGGCCAGCATCAGCCCTCGGGTCTTGGGTTACATCTGCAGGGCCATCACAGATCGGGCTGTTTGTTCGTGCGAGCCACGTACTAACTATAGGCACAAGCTCTTATGCCGCGCAACGGCTAATTTCGACGCGTCTGGAGAGGGGCTTGTGAAGGACCACCCGCAGGTCAGGCACAAAAAAAGTCTGGCGCGAGGCCCGGTTTTTTCGTGTCGTGGCTTGGACGTATTTAGAATTTCATACGACGCCGAAGGTGATGCAGTTGTCGGTCGACTTGACCTTGTCAATGCCGTCGAAGTCCTTGTCGGTGTAGCGGTATTCGATAAGGTCGAACACATTGTCGGTGATCTTGATGTCACTGCCGACGCCGGCTGTCCAGCCAAGCATGGCGGCGGCCGAAGGCTGGTATACGAAGCTGCTCGGTCGCGGACCGGATTACCGGCCGATGGACACGCTGGTGCAGTGGGAGCTCTTCGACCAGGGCGGGGTAGCGCTTT
>WUUC01147308.1_pt1 | contig 11072 bp, 6 predicted proteins | sample 6278441 | NCBI WGS metagenome assembly WUUC01 (sample SAMN13675441, study PRJNA597444) | soil metagenome | isolation source: soil | place: USA: Washington | collected 2017-10 | reverse complement strand
AGATCGCCCACATGTGGTTCGGCGACCTGGTGACGATGAAGTGGTGGAACGGCATCTGGCTGAACGAGGCCTTCGCCACGTTCATGGAGATGAAGGCCACCGATGCCTTCCGGCCCGACTGGCAGCGCTGGGTCGACTTCGGGCTGTCACGCTCGGTGGCGTTCGACACCGACACGCTGGTGGCGACCCGGCCGATCGAGTTCCCGGTGGTGTCGCCGGCCGACGCCGACGGCATGTTCGACGTCCTCACCTACGAGAAGGGCGCGTCGGTCGTGCGGATGCTCGAGCAGTACCTCGGCGAGGAGGGGTTCCGGGGCGGCCTGCGCCGCTACATGGCCCGCCACCAGCTCGGCAACACCGAGACGACCGACCTCTGGGACGCCCTCGAGGAGGAGACCGGCGAGCCCGTCCGGCGCATCGCCGACAGCTGGATCTTCCAGGGCGGCTACCCCGGCGTGGCCGTCGAGCTCGTCGACGGCGCCGGCGCTTCCGGTGCGTCGGTGGTGCGGTTGTCGCAGCACCGCTTCATGTTCTCGCCCGCCGACCACGGCGAGCGGTGGGCCGTGCCGTTGGTGGTGGGGGCGCGCACCAACGGCGACACCGCGGTCCACAGGGTGCTGCTCGACGCGGACGTGAGCGAGCTGACGCTGTCGTCGCCCGCCGAGTGGATCAACGCCAACCTCGGCGCCAACGGCTTCTACCGCGTCGCCTACAGCGACGACCTGCGGGCGCGGCTGGTCGCCCGGCGCGCCGACCTGTCACCGCTCGAGCGCTACGTCCTCGTCGACGACACGCTGGCCGGCGTGCTGGCCGGCGTCGTCGAGGCGTCGGCCTTCCTCGACCTGGCCGATCACTTCTCGGACGAGATGGACCTCTCCGTGTGGGAGCGCCTCGTCGGCGGGTTGGCCACCTTGGATCGGGTGCTGGACGACGGCCCCGATCGTGACGCCTACGCCTTGCATGTGCGTTCGCTGCTCGCCCCGGTGCGCGCCCGCCTGGGCGACGACGTGCGCCCGGACGACGACGACCGCACCCGCACGTTGCGGGGCCTGCTGGTCGGCAGCGCTGCGACCCTGGGCGACGACCCCGATGCGCTGGCTCTGTGCCGTGCTCGTCTGGACGCCTACCTGGCCGACGCCTCGTCGATCGATCCCAGCCTGGCGGCCGCGGCGTTGTCCGCCTCCGCGACCCACGGCGACGTGGCCCTCCACGACCGTCTGCTCGGGGCCTTCCGCTCTGCGTCGAACCCCCAGGACCGCGAGCGATTGCTGTTCTCGCTGGCCCGCTTCCGTGACGCGGCCGCGCTGCAGCGGACGCTCGACCTCGCCCTGGGCGGCGAGGTGCGCACCCAGGACGCCCCTTACCTGCTCCGCGAGACCATCGCCAACCGCGACAACGGCGCCACCGCCTGGCGCTTCGTCACGTCACGCTGGGACGAACTGCTGGCCAAGTTCCCCCACAACAGCCTCTCCCGCATGGTCTCCGGCATCCGCACCATCCGCGACCCCGCCCTCGCCACCGAGGTCACCACCTTCCTCGACGCTCACCCCGTCCCCACCGGCGAGCTCCAAGTCCGCCAACACATAGAACGCATGCAAGTCACCGTCGCGTTGGCCGCCCGCGAGTCCTCCCGCCTCGCCGCCACCCTCACCAGCTGATCAACCCTCCTCGACATCGCTGATCTCACCTGCGGTCCGGGGCAGACTTGCGGTGGGTGTACGGATGTAGTGGTGGAACCGCGGTTAGCGTCGGCTCTGTGCCGGCGGACCGGTGGCGCACACCCGATGCGGGCGACGACGACCCGGCCGGAGCGACGTCCGATGCCCCGGAACCGAGCGACCCGGGCCCTGAAGATGGGTCGATGCACCAGGGCCTCCACGCCCGCCGGGAGATCCCGCGCGACCTGCGCATCCCCCATGTCCCCGAGGACCTCGCCGGCGACCGGCCCCGGCTCGGGGAGGACGGGTCGTGGGAGTGGAAGGGCCGCCGGCTCGAACCTGCCGACAACGCCGTCGCCGAGCGGGGGCTCGAGCGCCGTCGTGAGGTGGAACCGGCGATCACCCGCGACATGCGCAGCATCGAAGCCGGCCTCCCTGACAGCCGGCTCGAAGGCTGCCCCGAACACACGCTCAAGGGCCCCGACCGCTTCAAGGAGAAACTGGCGAGGGAGATCGACGCCCGGCCCAACCGGCCCCCAGGGGAGCTCGAACCGGACATCCACGACGGCATCCGCTACACGTTCGGCATCGACGACCCCGGCTACGCCGCAGGAGTCGGGCGGGTGCACGACCGGCTCACCGAGCTGGGCTATGACCTGGAGCAGCGGGACAACAACTGGGAGAACGCCGCGTACAAGGGCATCAACAGCCGTTGGGTCGAGCCCCATACCGGCGAGCTGGTCGAGGTGCAGTTCCACACCCCGACGAGCTGGAGGATCAACAAGACCACCCACGACGCCTACGAGGAGATCGAGAACCCGACGACCGATCCGTCGAGAGTGGACCACCTCAGGGCATGGCGGCGAGAGGTGGTCGCGGCGATCCCGACCCCACCGGGGGCCAGCGACATACCCGACTATCGAAAGGATCAAGGATGAGCCAGCCAGACCAGCCTCACGAGCCAACCTCGCCCTCGAAACGGGTGCAGTACTACGCGATCGCCGGTCGCGGTGACACGCGGGACGACCCTTCAGGAGTGGCCCGGCGCCGGTTCACACCCGAGGGGTCGATCGACGAGACCTTTCGGCGGGATCAGACGTGGGTCCGCAACTCGGTGCTCATCGAGTGGGAGGACGGCGAGATGGGCCTGGACTTCTACGAGATCAGCGAGGCCGAGGCGGAAGAGATCATCGAACGCTTCCGGGCCCGGTGGGCTGCTGCGGACCAGTAGCCGGCAGCGCGAAGGCCCGGCCACGGTCCAGCAGCACGGGCCCACCTGGTGCACCTCGGGTCGACTTGGACGCGGCAGATGTCGTGGCCATCGACGTCACTCATGCTCCTACCGCTGGGTGGTGGGTGGGCGGAGGTCGAGGCGGAGGCGGTCGAGCTCGGTGGGGTCGAGGTGGACGCCGCGTTGGAGGAGGAGGTCGGCGAGGTCCTCCTGGCGGGGTTGGCCGAAGGTGAGGCGGTAGACGGCCAGGTCGTCCTTGAGGCGCCGGTAGCGGTCGTGGTCGTGGCTGAGCGGGTACGGCAGGAGGTGGCGCTCGATCTTGGTCGGGCCGTGCGTGATCCAGTGCGGGGCGAGCTCACCGAACCGATCCGTGGCCGCCGCGGTGCCGGCGTCGTAGGCAGCGTCCCAGGGATGCTCGCCACGGGCACCTGCCGCGAGCATGTCGTCCCGGTGGTGGTGGGCGAGGTTGCGGCGGACGGCGAGACCGCCGTAGCGGTGGACCCGGCCCTCCCGCTGCTCGAAGTCGACCGGGCTGGCCGGGGTGTTCCAGTGGACGGCGACGTGGCACCACCAGTGGAAGTCGATGCCCTCCTGGCCGATGCTGGTCGTGGCCAGCACGAACGGCCAGAACGGGCTGTTGAACGCCTCCCGGATCTCGGGGAGCCGGGCGTTCTCCTCGTTCCCGGCCCGCTTGTTGCCGTAGCGCAGCGCGAACCGTGAGGGGAACGGGATGCCCCGGTCGGGCTGCAGCGGGTCGAACGCCTCGTAGCGGGACGGGCGGGCGGTGATCGCGGTCCTGGCCCCCGTCGCGATGCCGAGGAGCTTGCGATCGTCGAGGCCGGCCACCCGGTCGGCAGCCGCGAGGTGGTGGAGGTACTCGTCGAGGACGGCTTCGAGGTTGCCCCAGGCGCAGTACTGCACCACCGCCCGCCAGTAGACGGTGTCCTCCAGCAGCTGGTCGAGCAGCAGCGTCGACTCGGCCCGGTTGAAGAGGGTCCGGAAGCCGCCCGCGAGCGTGGCGGCGGCGATCCACCGTCCGAGCTCGGTCGTCTTGTCGTCGGGCGTCGTCAGCCGGCCGAGGCAGCGCAACGCGATGTTGCCGGGAGCGAACCGACCGAGCGCCAGCAACGTGTCGTCGAGATCGTCGGGTCGGCCGGTCCGCCGTTCGGGGTCGACGCTGCGCCGCCCGTCCCGCAGGTCGAGCGCCAGGTCGACGTGGGAGCGGAGCCGTCCGTGCTCGTCGACCTCGTCGCCCGGGACCGCGCCGCTCAGCGCGGCGATCGCCTGGGTGCCATCGAGGCCTGCGGGTGCCGAGCCGGGCTCGGCGAAGATCGTCGTCCAATACCAGGGCTCGCCGCCCGTGGCCCGGTCCGGCCCCCTGACGACCGGCGTCAGCGGAGCGAAGGGATCGGCGCGACGAGCGAGCTCCAGTGACGGCCAGAACAGGAGCAGGGTGGTCATGCCGCCCGGTCGGCCGTCGTCGACCCTCCATTCGAGACGAGGTGTCGCCGAGTCCAGCGCCTCGCGCGACCGCGCGATCCGCCGGAGCGCCTCGTGGCTCACCAGGGCCGCCACCGCCGTCGGTGTCGCCGTCCACGACGAGAACAGCAGCCGCTTGGACATGCCGGCCGCGCCGGGCTCGGCGAAGGGTCCACCCGGCTGGTGGTAGGGGGCGGAGGGCGGCGCCCAGAGGAGCCGCCACCAGCCCCGTCCGACGGTGTCGTCGACGAGGTGCCGCATCCGGGCGTTGCCGCCATCGAGGGGTCGCAGATCCTGGATGGCCGCCCGGTCGAGGTGCTGGGTCCTCGCGATGTCGGCGGCCAGCTCGTCGGCTCGACCGGGTGCGCGCAGCTCGTCTCGCAACCGGTCGCCCAGGCGGTACCCGTCGCCGAAGTTGGCGAAGTAGGGCGTGGACTTCCAGTAGTCGACGAGGAACGGGGCGTCGACCTCGTCGGCCAGCCGCCGGAGCGCGGCGTAGGCCACGACGTCGTCGACCTCGACCGGCGCGGCGTTGACCAGGAGCTCTTGCAGCATCCCGTCGTCGCCGAGGCGCGGGCGCTCGGTGCGGCACATCAGCCGGGTGAGCGACGCTTGGAGCCGGGTGCGGAGCTCGCCCGTCGACTGCCCGTCGACGGCGGCTCGCCGATAGGAGGCGAGGTCGGCGACGATGCCGTCGACCGTCGAGCCACCGCCGTCGGTGTCGGCCAGGAACCCGAGCGTGCGCCGGAGATCGGCGGCGTGGTCGTCGCCCGAGGCGACCTCCTCGGCGAAGGTGAAGGGTTTGTAGGGCGTCGCCGAGAGGAGCAGGACCTTGGCCTCGCCGTAGTCGAACAGGGTCCGGGCCAGCTCGGCCGCTTCCCGGTAGCGCGGGTCGTCGGTGGCCAGGAGGTGCCGGAACCGCTGGAACTCGTCGAGGATGACGAGGTCGGGCTCCAGGGCGTCGACCCCGGCGCGAGCGAGCGCGATCCGGAGCTCGCCGACCAGGCCGGTGTGGTCGTTGCACTCGGCTGTGGTCATGCTCGTCCGGAGCCCGAGCCCGTTGACCGTGGCGTCGAACCGATCGAGCAGGCCGGAGGCCTCGATCGACGCCAGGAACGGCACGGTGATCGACGGATCGGGCGGCTGACCCCCCAGCGAAGCGTCGAGCTGGTCGATCTTCCGTCTGAAGTTCGCCAGCGACGACCCGCCCTGCAGGACCACCGCGGCCGCACGACGCACACCGGTCCGCTGCATCCCGAGGTGCTCGCAAAGGATGAGGTGGAGCAGCGCACGCTCCTCGGCCCGACCGGTGCTGTAGCCGAGGTCGAACGACGTCCCCGGCGTGAACGACACCAGGTTGACCCGCTTGCCCACCTCCGGATGCGGCGCGCCCTGCAGCTCGTCGGTGCGGTGGGCCAGCAGGGTGAGCCGGGCGGCGTGGTGGTTGCTGCCGGCGTCGAGCACGTCGAGGCGCTTGAGGTTCTGCTCGGCGATGTCGGCGTTGGAGCAGACGTAGACGACATCGATCCGTTCGCAGCCGTCGTCGTCCTGGAGGTGCTCGAGGCTCCGGGCGATGACACCGCGGGCGACGAGCGACTTGCCGAGGCCGGTCTCGTCCGCGACGAGGAACCGCCGAGCCGGCGGGTCGTCCCGGTAGAACCGCTCGACGACGTGGTCGACGGTGGCGCGCTGGAACGCCTTGAGCCCGGCCAGGTAGGGGTCGGCGCGGAACCGGCTCATCGGGCCCGCTCCAGCTCGTGATGCGCGGCACGAACGGTCGACCAGAGCTCGCCGAAGCCGCTGGGCAGCACCGCCCGGCCCGTCTCGGTGGCCTCGAGCCTCTCGACCAGGCGGTCGAGGTCGGCGATGGCCGCCGGGCGATCGGCGACGGCCCGCACGAGCAGCTCGAAGAGCCCGACCTGGCCGAGCCGACCGAACGACCACGCGCGATCCGCACCGGCGGCCTCTCCCCCGACGACGAGGGGGTCCTCCCCCAGACCCAACAGCAACGCCAGGAACCGCAGGAACTTCTCCGGCGTGTCGACCTGCCGGGCGATGACCTCGTCGAGCCGCCCGGGCGGATCACCCCGCAGCTCGGCCCGCACGACGGTCGCCCTCTGGACTGCGAGCCCGCCCTCGTGGCGGGTCACGCCGAGCACGACGAACGGCGTCAGGTCGGCGGTGGGCAGCGGTCCGAAGGACGCACCCAGGCGGTCGCCCGGCTGGTCCACGGCGGTGCCGGCGAGGGTCAGCAGGCCGACGTGCAGCGAGGTCCCCGGGGGCAAGGCCAGCTCGCCGTCGCCGTGGACCACCTCGGTCCACCGGTCGCCCGCCGACGTCACCTCGGCGACCAGTTGCTGGGCGGCCAGCCGGCGGAGCACGGTCTCCAGCTCGCGACCGACCGCCTCCTCGACCGACTCGGCCACGCCACCGCTCGTCTCGTAGGGCTCCAGGATCGTGGCGAAGCTCGCCTCCGGTCCGAGGAACTGGTCGATCCCAAGGGTCGCCCGGCGACCGACCAGCTCGACCATCAGCTCGACGTTCCGACCGTCGAGCCCGGCGCTGGTGGCGTTGGCCGACCCGACGAGCAGGTGCGCCCGCCCGCCGACCTCGACGACGTACACCTTGGCGTGGAGCCCGCCGAGCAGCGAGAGACCCGTCCGGCCGGGCCCCGGTCGGACCGCGTGGGCAGGGTCGTCCTCGTCGGGCTGCTCGAGCCCGGCCAGGGGGCTGAGGATCCGGCAATCCAGCCCGCGCACCGTGTCGGGAGCGAGCCGGTCCAGCGCTTCCGGGCGTGACACGAGCGTCGCGCCCACGTCTCGGGTGCCCGCCGTCGCCGTGGCGACACCGGCGTCGTCGACGAACGGCGACACCACCAGATGGCGGCTTCCCTCCAGGGTGGAGGCAAGTGACCCGGGGCCGCGGGTCCGGCGGAGCCCGAGCGCGTGGAACACGATCTCATCGACGCCCGCTGGGTGCTCCCACTCGACCCGGCGGAGATCCTCGGCCAGCTGCGCGACGCGCTCCTGCCGCTCCTCGTCGAGCCTCCACACGGCGAACCTCGGCAACGACTCTACGAAGTCCACGATCGGCCGGTTGGCGGCCGACGGGCGGCCCGTCCCCTCGGTGCCGTCGAGGCGCACGGCGGCGTCCCAGGACACGTCGTCGGTCAGGTTGCGGGTACCGCAGATGAGCCGGAACCGGCGGGCGCCGCCGGCGGTGCGGTAGCGGAGCACCCACACCTTCGGATGGAACAGGAAGCCCGGAACCGGCGCCGCCACCTCGTGCACCATCGGCTCCAGGAAAGCCATGAGGTCCGAAGCGACCGGCGGAACCCGCATCTGACCGGCCTGGCAGAAGATGTCCACCTTGCTGGTGGCCGACCGGACGGCCTCGAGCACGGCGACCGGATCGCCCGAACCGGCGACGTCGAACGCTGCGAAGGCGAGCGGCACGACGAGCGCCGCGGTGAGATCGAGGGTGAAGGTCGTGCCCACGGCCAGGTCGAGCTCGTCGCCCGGCTCCGGACGCAGCTGCTCCCGCAGGACCACGCGGTCGTCAGGCGCCAGCATCGCCGTCGATCCCTTCGAGCCCTTCGATCACGTCGGTCACCAGGCGGGACACCTGCGACCACCGGTAGGTGACCCGCCCCGGCGGGCTGGCTTGCCAAGCGGCGAGCAGCTTGTCGTTCCTCAGCCGGGCCTGGCTCCCCTTGAGGAATCGCTCACGCCCAGCGACGACCTCACGCAGATCAGCGTCGTCGGCGACGCCGTCGACGTCGGCCCGGATCGCACGATCGAACCAGACGTCGAAGAACCGCCGGGTTATCTCGTCGATCCGGGCGTTGCGCGACCGCACGAAAGCCCAGAAGCCCTGGGTGTCCCAGCCGTTGAAGAGCGTGGCCCGATCTCGGACGTCCTCGCCCCACTCGACGATGAGCTCGCGGAGCTCATCGAGATCGACCGGAGCACGGTTCAGCTCCTTCTCGATGTACCGCTCCGCCACCATGAGGTTGTAGAGCAGCCGCGCCCCGTCGATGGCCAGCGAGAAGCGCTCGGCCTCGTCGAGCACGGCGACGATCTCGGGACCGGCCGATCGGCAGGCCCGCTCGCGCCAGGGGGCCCACTCGCCAACCAACGGCTCCCGGGCGCGAGCGAGGTGGGCCAGCAGCGAACCGTCGGTCGTCGTCAGCCACCGCTCCCGCAGCCACTCCGCCTCGCCGGGCTTCAGCCGGAAGCCGCCGTCGAGCGTCTGGTCCGGGAACCCGGGCGGCGGTTCGCCGACGCCGGCATGCCAGACCGGGCTGGTCCGGTGGGCCAGCTCGTCGGCGTCGGCACCGGCGTGGCTCGCGGTCCGGCTGGTCAGGCTCGCCAGCCGCAGCGTGTCGGCGACCGTGCCCGGCACCGTGAGGATCTGCCACGCACCCAACGCCGTCCAGTACGCCGACGAGGGGAGCTGCTTGACCTTCGGACCCGCCTCGCGGCCGATCAGGCCGACCAGCCTGTCCTGGTCGGACAAGGTGGTGTCGTCGAGGAACGCCTTGATCATCTGGCGCTGCATCCACTCGAAGTTCCCGACGGGGTCCTTCCGCCGGACGGCGATCTTGGCGAACCACGGCACGAACAGCAGGTACCTCGCCCGCGACTGCAGCACCGACGTCCCCGGGAACAGCACATCGCTCAACGCCACGACGATCCGCCGCCCGCCGACCTCGTCCTGCGTCTCGCGCTGCGAGAACAGGTGGACGATCTCCCGCACCCGCCGCTGCTCGTCCGCCGAAGCATCGAGCCACGCCACCACCGACGTCATCGGCATGCTCCTCCCGCCTGGTCCGCCTTGCCCGCCGCCGCCAGACTGCCACGCTCCGCACCCACCGTGCGCCCGGACCTACGGGACCCAGGCCAGACGTTCCGGGGCTAGATGAGCGACAGGACGAGGCTCAACTGGGCGAGGTGGTAGGTGATCATGATGGCGACGGGGGCGTGGGTGTAGGGGTGGACGAAGCGGGACCAGGCGATGAGGGCGTCGGAGGCGTAGAAGAGGAGGGCGCCGGCGATGGCGAGGGGTTCGCCGGTGCCGACGGCGGCGACGACCATGGCGGAGATGACGCCGATGTAGGCCATGACCGGGATGGTCAGGGAGGGGTCGGCGGCCTGGGCGGCGCGGACGATCTGGGTGCCGAGGACCAGGATGCCGATCGCCACGAGGACCACGCCGGCGAGGAGGCGCGTGACGCTCACGCCGTCGACGAGCATGCCGACGATGTAGGCGAGGTGCGCCACCAGGAACGCGGCCAGGCCGAGGACGAACAGGTCCTTCGGCAGCATCAGGAAGACGTCGCCCGCCAGCGAGAACACCAGGGCGACGACGAACCACGTGCGGGCCGTCGGGTCGCTCGGGTCGATCACCAGGGCCAGCGCGATGAGCAGCAGCGTCACCGCCGGCTTGCAGATGTACTCCAGGCCCTTGTTGTCGCTCGCGACCGCGGTCCAGTTGCCGAACGCGGCCGCCGCGACGAGGGCGATCGCCAGGAAGGCGAAGGCGTTCACCCGGCGGCGGCCTGCGCGAGCGCCTCGTCCCAGCCGGCGTTGCGTTCGATGAGCTTGCGGTAGATCGCCACCTGCCGGGGGCGGTTCATGGCCAGCACCCCACTGATCCGATCGCCCGCCCGGTAGATGGCGGCGAAGCGGCGCTCGTCGAACGAACCGTCGACCACCTGCATCTCGTCGGCGCCCGACGCCCAGCCGGCCAACTGGATCTTGCGGTCGTACTGGTCGGACCAGAACCACGGCACCGGGTCGTAGGGCTCGGCAGCGTAGGAGCCACGGCCGGCGGCGGCGAGGTCGGCCAACAGGGTGCGGGCGGCGTGCTCGCCCATGGTGACGGCGTTGTCCCAGTGCTCGACCCGCAGCGCGGCCCCGAACCGCGGGCTGGGCCAACGGGCGACGTCGCCGGCGGCCACGATCCCGGGTGCGGCCAGGCATGCCGCGTCGCACACGACGCCGTTGTCGAGCGGCAGGCCCGAGCCCTCGAGCCACCCGGTGTTGGGGGCGACGCCCACGCCGACCACGACCAGGTCGGCCTCGAGGACGGTCCCGTCGGCGAGCTGCACCTGCTCCACCCGGTCGGCCCCGTCGATCCGCGAGACACCGACGCCCAGGCGGACGTCGACGCCGTGGTCACGGTGGACCTCGGCGGTCAGGGCCCCGACCTCGGCACCCACGGCCCGCTCCAGCGGGACCGGCAGGGCCTCGACCAGCGTGACGTCGAACCCCCGGCTGCGGCACGTCGCGGCCACCTCGGCGCCGATGAAGCCGGCGCCGACGACCACGACCCGGCGGGGCGACGCGTCGAGCACCGACCGCACGGCGAGGCAGTCGTCGAGCGTCCGCAGGGTGTGGATGCCGGCCAGGTCGCCGTGGCCCGGCAGCGTGCGGGGCGCGGCGCCGGTGGCGATGACCAGGCCGTCGAACGCCAGCCGCCCGGTCGACGCGCCGGCCAGGGTGATCGTGTGCTCGGCGACGTCCAGCGACGCCGCCCGCGTCCCCAGCCTCCAGTCGACGTCGAGGGCCTCGACGCCACCGTCGGCCATGACGGTCAGGTCGATGCGCTCGCGCGCCCAGTCGCCGGCCAACACCTGCTTGGACAGGGGCGGCCGGTCGTACGGCCGGTGCGGCTCGTCACCGACGACGGTCAGCGTGCCA
>WUUC01135144.1_pt1 | contig 11072 bp, 9 predicted proteins | sample 6278441 | NCBI WGS metagenome assembly WUUC01 (sample SAMN13675441, study PRJNA597444) | soil metagenome | isolation source: soil | place: USA: Washington | collected 2017-10 | reverse complement strand
TCCAGACGCGCGATGCCGACACGCCGCTGTCCGCGCTCGGCGAGCAGCAGTCCGAAGCGCTCGGCCGCTGGTTCCGCCGCCTGCCGCCGGATCGCGCACCCACCGCGGTGCTGACCTCGCCCTATCTGCGTGCCGCACAGACCGCCGCCATCGTCGCCGAGCATGCCGGCATCGATCTCGGCAGCATCCGCTTCCTCCGCGACGAGCGGCTGCGGGAGAAGGAGTTCGGCGTGCTCGACCGCCTGACCAGGCACGGCATCCGCGCCAAATACCCGGAACTGGCCGAGCAGCGCGCCCTGGTCGGCAAGTTCTATTTCCGGCCGCCCGGCGGCGAGAGCTGGGCCGACGTGATCCTGCGGCTGCGCAGCGTGATCGATACCCTGTCGCGGGATTTCCGCGGCGAGCGCGTCGTCATCGTCGCCCATCAGGTCATCGTCAACTGTTTCCGCTATCTGTTGGAACATCTGGACGAAAAGCAAATACTGGACATCGACCGAGCGGCCGACGTGCCGAACTGTTCGATCACCTCCTACGTGCACGCGCTCGTGGACGGCAAGCAGATGCTGCAGGTGAAACACGTCAATTTCGTCGCGCCGCTGCGGGATGAAGACGTGTCGGTGAGCCAGGAACCGGATCGTCCGCATGGCGCGCGCTGATACTGCCGTCCGCGCGACGACGCGCGTCCGCGCGGTCACGCCGGCCCTGCTCGAGGCGCATCCGATCGGGCCGGCCGCGCCGCACGCCGATAAAGAAAGCCGCGGCAGCGTGCTCGTCATCGGCGGCGGGCGCGGCAGCGCGGGAGCCGTGCGTCTCGCGGGTGAAGCCGCGCTACGCGCCGGTGCCGGCAAACTGCAGATCGCCACGGCGGCGGCGGCGGCGGCCGCGTTGACGGTGACCGTGCCCGAAGCGCTGGTGATCGGCCTGGCGGAGACGCGCTCGGGCGACATCCGCAGGACCGCGGCACGCGCGCTCGCATCGCACTGCGCCGACGCCGACGCCGTCGTGGTCGGTCCCGGCATGATGGACGAGGCCGAAGCCGTGAAGCTCGTGGCGCGTCTGTCGTTCAGGACCGCGACCACGCTCGTGCTCGACGCGGGCGCGCTGGGTGCGTGCGCGGTCGCGCGGAAACCTCTGCCGGCCGACACGGTCATCACGCCGCACGACGGCGAGTTGAAGAAACTGGCAAAGCGCCTGGATCTCGATCCCGAGCGCGACGCGCAGGCGCTGGGCGCCGCCATCGCCGCGCGTTGCGGCGTGATCTGCGTGGCGAAAGGACCGACGACCTGGATCGCCACGCCCGACGGCGGTCTGTTCCGCCACGTCTGCGCCATCCCGGGTCTCGGCATGTCCGGTTCGGGCGACGTGCTCGCGGGTCTGCTGGCCGGACTCGCCGCGCGCACGGGCAACGCGCTGCACGCGTCGCTGTGGGCGGTTCATCTGCACGCCGCGGCCGGGCGCGCGCTGGAACGGCGGATCGGCCGGCTGGGTTTCCTCGCGCGCGAACTGTCCGCCGAGATTCCGCGTCTGCTGCCTGCCGGATCATGATCGCGACGCCGCTCTACATCGGATGCGCGGGCTGGTCCATCACCCGCGCCGACAAGCCGCGCTTTGCCGATCAGGGCAGCCATCTCGAACGCTATGCCTCGGTGTTCCCCGCGGTGGAAATCAATTCATCGTTCTATCGCCCGCACCAGCGCACGACTTACCAGCGCTGGGCGGCCAGCGTGCCGGAACATTTCCGCTTCGCGGCGAAGCTGCCGCGAACGATCACTCACGACCATCGCCTGATCGGCGCCCTGCCCTTGCTCGACACCTTTCTCGGCGAAGTCGGCGCGCTCGGCAAAAAGCTGGGCGCGCTGCTCGTACAGCTGCCGCCGAGCCTCGCGTTCGATGCACGCAGCGTCGCCGCGTTCTTTCGTGCCTTCCGCGCGCGTTATGACAAGGGTCTGTGCGTGGAACCCCGCCATGCATCCTGGTTCGAGGCACGCGCCGACGCGATGCTGCGACGCTATCGCATCGCACGCGTCGCCGCCGATCCCGCGCTGAATGCCGCGGCCGCCCTGCCCGGCGGCGACCCGTCGCTGTGCTACACGCGTCTCCACGGATCGCCGCGCATGTACTACTCCGACTACGACCACGCGTACCTGCGCGCGATCGCGCAGCGTCTCGCATCCGAGCACGCGGACGGCGCGGCGACGTGGTGCATCTTCGACAACACGGCGGCCGGGCATGCCGTGCCCAATGCGCTGGAACTGCTGGAGCGTGCTCGCGTGGCGGGTTCGTAGCGGCGGCGCATAATGGCATGCACTCCGGCGTAGCGGCAGCGGACGGCGGCATCGAGCATTGCATCACGACGCATTGCGCAGATGGTGACACCGGATCGTAGTGCCGCATCCCAACAGGCCGACTACTGGAAATGTGGTTTTGTTTCAAGGACGCCAAGCACGATCGTAACACTCGCCGTCGAACGCCACGTCCCTGCAACGACACCGGGCGATCCACGCAGCGCCGACGAACCTGGACGTCCTTGTGTACCAGCGTTGTGTACCAGCGTTGATAATCAGGTCAGGGAGCATTACGGTAGCCGCTCAGGCTCTTGAGATTTTCACGCCGACTCCCTCGTCGGCCCGGTTTTGGCTTCCCTTCAAGAGCGAGTTCATGAAAAACGCACGCCGCCGCCGGACTCCCTCCGACTCGTCAGCTACGCCGAGCCAGGTCGAGGCGCCGGTAGCGATCGATCGGTTCCCCATTGTCGGAGTCGGTGCTTCCGCGGGGGGACTGGAAGCCTTTACGCGTCTGCTCGAACATCTGCCGCTCGACGTCGGCCTGGGTGTCGTGCTGGTGCAGCATCTGGATCCGGAGCATGAAAGTGCGCTGTGCCAGATTCTTTCGCGGGCCACTCGCCTGGTCGTGGAAGAGATCGTCGACGGTCAACGGGTCGAGCCCAACCGGATCCACGTCATTCCGCGCGACACCACCCTCAGTATCGTCCGGGGCGTGCTCAGGTTGCAGCCACGCGAGAGGACGCGCGTGCCGCACCGGCCGATCGATACGTTTTTCGAGGCACTGGCGCAGGATTGCGGCGAACGCGCCATCGGCGTCGTGTTGTCAGGCACCGGCAGCGACGGCACGGTCGGACTGGAGGCGATCAAGGCCGAGGGCGGCATTACCTTCGCGCAGGACAGCAGCGCCAGACACGAGTCGATGCCGCGCAGCGCGGTGGCTGCCGGCTGTGTGGATCTGGTGCTCTCGCCGGCCGAGATCGCCAAGGAACTGGCGCGGATTGCCAGCCATCCCTATGTCGCCCTGTCAGGCGCCGGACGCGCAGGCGACGCTGTCGCAAAAACCGATGGAGCCGGGTTACGCGGCGAACTCGACCGCGCCGAAGCGACGGCACATGAAGACGACCCCACTCCCCTGCCATCGGGCGGCCACGTGCCGGACGAGCCTGCGTTGTTCGACCGGAACGCGGCACCGTCCTCGCCCGACAGCCCTGAAACCCTTCCGGCCAGTGGGGCGGCCTCGAACGCCGACGACGGCTACAAGCGCATCCTGGCGCTGCTGCGCAGTCATTCCGGCGTGGACTTTTCGCTCTACAAGTCCACCACCATCCGACGCCGCATCGCCCGCCGGATGATCCTGACCAAGCACGACACGCCGCTGAATTACGCCGCGTACCTGCGCGGGAACGGCAAGGAACTCGACGCCCTGTATTCCGACGTCCTGATCAGCGTGACCAGCTTCTTCCGCAATCCGGAAACCTTCGACGTGCTGCAGCACAGCGTGCTGCCGGCACTGCTCGACATTCGCAGTGACGATCCGCTGCGGTGCTGGGTGCTCGGCTGTTCCACCGGCCAGGAGGCGTATTCCATCGCCATGGCCTTCGTGGAGGTCGCGGAGAATGCGCCGCACACACGTCGGCTGCAGATTTTTGCCACGGACCTCAACGAGTCGCTGCTCGACAAGGCCCGCCACGGCTTGTACGCGCGCAGCCTCGAGCAGGACATCAGCCCCGAAAGGCTGCGGCGTTTCTTCGTGGAAGAGGAAGGCGGCTACCGCGTCGTCAAGTCACTGCGCGAAATGGTGGTGTTTGCACGCCAGAACCTGATCGCCGACCCGCCGTTCTCGCGCATGGACGTGATCAGCTGCCGCAACCTGCTCATCTATCTGGAGCCCATCCTGCAGCAGAAAGCGATGCCGACGTTCCACTATGCGCTGAAGCCCACCGGGTTTCTTTTGCTGGGCGCCTCCGAATCGATCGGCAGCTTCACCGATCTGTTCGAACCGCTGGACAAGAAGCACAAGATCTATACCCGAAAACCGGCGCCTACACCGGCGTTGCATCTTGCCGCGACGCGTTCGCGCCCTGCGGATTCCGCTGCCCGCGCGATGCTGCCGATGCGTTCGGTGGCGCGATACGAAGCCTCTGACGAATTCCGCGGCAGCGAACTCACGGCCCAGCGTGAAGCCGACCGCGTCACCGTCAACCAGTTCGCGCCTCCTGGCGTGCTGGTCGACGCACAGCTTCAGATCCTGCAGTTCCGGGGTCCGACGGGCGCATTTCTCGAGCCGCCCGCCGGCAAGGCGAGTTTCGATGTGCTCAAGATGGCGCGGGAAGGATTGATGCTGCCCCTGCGCGCGGCGATCGAAGAAGCCCGCCGGGACAGCAAGAGCGTGCGCCGGGACAACGTGCAGATCCGGCAGGACGGCTCGACACGCACCGTCACGCTGGATGTCGTGCCACTGAAGAACCTGCGTGAACCGTGCTTCCTCATCCTGTTCGACGATTCGCGGAGTCCTTGGCGAGCCCGCAGCGCTGGCGAAGCCTCGTCGCGGAAGCCGGTGATCGGCAAGCGGCAAGAGCCCGGGCGCATCACTGAGCTGGAAACGGAGCTGACCGAAACGCGCGACTTCCTGATGTCGGTACAGGAACAGCACGAGGCGGCCAATGAAGAATTGCAAGCGGCGAACGAAGAGGTTCAGTCCGCCAACGAGGAACTGCAGAGCGTCAACGAGGAACTGGAAACCTCCAAGGAAGAGCTGGAGTCGGCCAACGAGGAGTTGATCACCGTCAACGAGGAGATGAGCCACCGCAATGTCGAGCTCAACCGCCTCAATGCCGACTTGCTCAATCTGCAACTGGCGACGGGACTGGCCATCATCCTGGTGGGGCGCGACCTCGCCGTGCGGCGCTTCAGTCCGCAGGCGCAGAAGCAATTCGATTTGTTGCCGACCGACGTGGGGCGTCCGATCGGGCATTTGCGACACCACCTCGTGCAGGATTCCACGAACCAGCCTGTCGACCTGGAGCGCCTCGCGGCCGACGTGGTCGGCAGCCTGACTGAACTGGACCAGCAGGTTCGCGATATCTCGGGGCGTTGGTTTTCGCTGCGTATACGCCCCTACCTGACGCTGGACAATCGCGTCGACGGCGCGGCGCTGGTGTGGTTCGACGTCGACGCGCTGAAACGCACGGAGACCACGGCGTTGGCAGCGCGAGACTTTGCCGAGAATACGATCGCGACCGTGCGCGAGCCGCTGCTGGTGGTGGACCGGCATTTTCGGATCGAGAGCGCCAACAGCGCGTTCTATCGTGTGTTCCGGCTCACCCCCGCACAGAGCGTCGGCGAATCGCTGCTCGAGTTGATGCGGTGGCACTGGGACGCTGAACGGGTACGCGGCCTGCTCGAGGATGCGTTCTCCGGCAATGCCCCGGTGGAAGACGTCGCCGTGGCCTATACGTCCGAGACCGGCGACCAGCGTCAACTGCAGTTCACTGCCCGGCGCATCATGGGCCCGGCAGGAACCCGTGAGCGGGTATTGCTGGTCATCGAAGACGTCACCGAGCGCGTGCGCGCGGAAGAGGCGATGGCGCGCCTCGCGGCGATCGTGACGTCTTCGGAAGACGCGATCATCAGCAAGAGCCTGGACGGCATCATCGTGACGTGGAATCGGGCCGCCGAGCGCCTGTTCCGTTACGCCGAATGGGAAGTCATCGGAAAACCTGCCTCCCAACTGATTCCCGAAGACCGCCGGGCCGAGGAACCCGAGATTCTGGGCCGTATCCGCCAGGGCGAGATCATCGAACACTTCGAAACGGTTCGTCGGCGCAAAGACGGCAGCACGCTGCCCATTTCATTGACCATGTCGCCGCTGCTCGACGCCGGTAACCGGGTTACGGGCGTCTCGATGGTTGCCCGCGACATCACGGACCGAAAGGCCGGCGAAGAACAGTTGGCTCGTCAGGTCGCGCAGTTCGAGGCCCTGCTCAACCAATCGCCGTTCGGCGTTTTTCTGGTCGACGCCGACCTCCGGCTCCGGCATATGAGTGCTCTGGCGCGGGACATGCTGGCTGACGTCCCGGCCCTGCCGGGCAGCGGCCTCGACGTGTTCGACTGTTTGTGGCCGCAGTTCGCCGGCGAGGCGGTAAAACAGCGGTTCATGGAAACGTTGGCCACGGGCGAACGCTACGTCGCGTCAGCGGATGTTGAAGCGCATCCGGAGAGGGAGACGATCACCTTCTACGACTGGCAGATCAGCCGCATCGCGATGCCCGATGGCCGCAACGGTGTGGTCTGTTTCTTCCAGGACGTGTCGGCGCGGGTTCGCTCGCAACGGCAGATCATCGAACTGGTGACCGCGCTGCAGAACGGCGACCGTCTCAAGGACGAATTCCTGGCGATGCTGGCCCACGAGTTACGCGGCCCGCTGGCGCCGCTGGGCAACATGCTCGAGGTGATGAAACGGGCTCGAGGCAACGCCGACATGCTCGATACGGTGCACGACTCGATGCAGCGGCAAGTGGGCCAGTTGATGCGGCTGGTGGACGATCTGCTCGACATCAACCGCATCAAGCGCGGACAGATCGAACTGCGGCGCGAGCGCATCGACCTCGTGCCGGTGCTGCGGCAGGCGATCGCCGCGTGCCAGCCGATCTGCGAGCGCGCGGGCCATGCCTTGACCGTGTCGATCCCGCCGGAGCCGCTGTGGGTTTCCGGCGATCCGGCGCGTCTGGCGCAGGTGTTCGGCAACCTTCTGAACAATGCGTGCAAGTACACAGCGTCGCCTGGACGCATCGACCTTGCCGTTGGGATCGAAGGCGGCGAGGTTGTCGTAAAGGTGCAGGACAACGGGATCGGCATCGCGGCGGACATGCTGTCCAGTATCTTCGACATGTTCGTCCAGGCCGACGATGCGCGTGAGCGCGCCCAGGGCGGCCTCGGGCTCGGGCTGGCGCTGGCGCGACGGCTGGTCGAGTGCACGAAGGCAGCCTCCACGTGCGCAGCGAGGGACCCGGCAGAGGGTCCGAGTTCCGCGTGCGGTTGGCGAGGCTTGAACTGCGCGCCACGCTGCTGCCGCCATCGGAGGCGGCAGCGGCGACGACGCCAACGCCGCCGTTGCGGATCCTGGTGGTCGACGACAATCACGACAGTGCCGACACGCTGGCGATGCTTCTGGGGATGGACGGTCATGAATTGCAGGTGGCCTATGACGGCCTGGAGGCCGTAGCCGCCGCCGAGCAGTTCCGGCCCGATGTGGTGCTGCTGGACATAGGCCTGCCGCGCATGAACGGCCACGACGCGTGTCGGCGCATACGTGAACAGCCCTGGGGCCGCACGATGCGGCTGATCGCCTTGTCCGGCTGGACCCAGGAAGAAGACCGCCGGAAGTCCTGGGACGCGGGTTTCAACGAGCATCTCGCGAAACCACCGAGCTATCCGCATCTCAGGCAATTGCTCGATTCGGCCGCGGCCGCGAAAAGCGACCACGGCGGGGAGCACCCTTCCGTGCCGGACGAATAGCCCGGCGCTTCGTGCGCGAGATCGGATTGGCCGCTGGGCAGCAGACGCATCACGCTCATCTCGGTGGCGTTCGTCGGGTAGCACGTGAACAAGGGTCGCTGTTGCGCATCGACGGCCACGTCGCAGGTGGCCGCCATGAAGCGTTTCGTGAACGGGGAACCACCGGAAAAGCGCATCGCGCTTTCCCGGTGATCTTTCGACTCAGTGATCGTGTCCAGTCTCGGCGTCGGCGGCCTTCCTGGCGACCTTCTTCGCCGCTTCGCACGTGTCATGAGCCGCCTTCACGGCCGGGTCCTTCAGGTCGATCGCGGCCGGGTCTTTGCCTACGAAAGCGGCGCATTCGGCCGGCACCGCCGGTGCACGGCGCGAGTGCGCAGCAGGGTCGTGCGCAATGGCAGGCAGGACGACGACCGACAGTGCGGCGGCAATAAGCAAACGAATCTTCATGGTGTTTCTCCAAGGGAATGTCGCCGTCAGAAAAAAGCACCGCTCGCCGGCGAACGAACGGTACGCGACAGAAAACATCAGGGGCGGTACAGCTCGCTGTAGAAACCGCTCACCGTGACCGTGACGGTCACCGGCTCGGCACTATGGTTGTGCCAGTACCAGCCGTGCGATCCGTCGAACGGTGCGGTGAAACTGCCGGCGCCGTCGGCGGCATCATCTTTCCAGTAGCTGGTGAAAACGTCCTTCGCCGCGTTGGTCTCCTCGCCGTGCATGTCGAACTCGACCGGACCGGCACCGGTAGACCAAGAAAAAGTGAACTGCCCACCTTTGTGCATTCTGGCCTTGATTTCCGCGCCCTTGTCCGGCGCCAGCGTCACCTGCATGGCTTCGCTGCGAAACGGCGTACGGCTTTGCACGACGTATTCGTTGCGTATCAACGTCGAGCTCGGAGCCGGCGTCGGCGGCGCAGCCGGTGCGATGGGTGGTGGTGTCGATTTGACGGTCGACGCGTCCGGCACGGCCGCGCCGGCACTCATGCCAAGCAGGCCGAGCTTTCGGCCGATGCCGGTGGGATCGATGCCGTGTTCGGCCGGCAATACGGCAAGGACGAGAATCAGACCCGCCGCGGCGACAGCTATTGCGGTCGCCTTGAAGAGCTGCACACGGCTGGGCAGCGGATGAAGCGGTGTGGATGACGTCATGATGGCAGTCTCAGGAAGAGAAATATCCGGTGAGCTGGTGGCCGATCAGCACGAAGCCGGCGGCCATCAGCATGGTGTTGGCGGCAAAGGCCTGGCGGCGGAACGCATCGCTGCAACGCCAGTAGCTGATCGCGATCAGGATGCCGCCGAGCGCCACGAGCTGGCCAATCTCGACACCGACATTGAACGCGACGATGTTGGCGACGAGGCCGTCGGAGGACAGCGTGAATTCCTGCAACTTGGTGGCGAGGCCGAATCCGTGGAAGAACCCGAAGATCAACACGGCTGCCCTGGTATCGGGCTGTATGCCGAAAAACCGCTGGAAGGCGCCGAGATTGTCGAGCGCCTTGTACACCACGGAGAAGCCGATGATCGCGTCGATCAGATAAGGGTTGACGTGCGTGCCGCTGAGCACCCCATAGAGCAACGTCACGCTATGGCCGATGGCGAACAAGGTCACGTAGAGACCGACGTCGCGCATCCGGTACAGGAAGAAGATCACGCCGAACAGAAACAGCAGATGGTCGTAACCGGTGACCATGTGCTTGGCCCCGAGGTAGATGAACGGCACGAACTGCATGCCGGTGCTGTTCTCGATGAAGGCTTTGTCGTCGCCGGCGACACCGTGCGCGTACGCGCCGGTAGATATCAGCATCGACGCGGCGACCAGCAATGGCCACCATCGCCACGGCATCGATCGGCCGTGGCGAATTCGTGCAGGTGATTCGAACATTTGCAACTCCTAAAAGCGCTAACAAAATGCTAAGCCAACCCGTAAAGGCCGTGAAAATCCCTCCCCTTGAAGGGGAGGGTTTGGGTAGGGATGGTATTCGCTTGACATCGTGGCAAAAGCGCCGTATTTGCGGCAGCGCCGACGCTTTTCACCACGAAGCAACATCAACACCATCCCCACCCAACCCTCCCCTTGAAGGGGAGGGCTTAGTGCTCTAGTCCTGCTTTTGCGCCATGGCATTCTGTCAGGCGCTCTAAGAATTCAGCGTTGCACGCGCAGCGTGCGGAGCCCGGCATCGCCGTCGCGATGCAGCGGCCGATACGCATATGCCAAACGCACATCCGATGGGGTGCGACAGGCGGCGATACCATTACGTCACGCGCTATGTCGCGCGTGACGCGTATGGCAGCCCATACGGAACAGGAGCACAAAGGCCGGAACCCGGTTACCGAAAAAAACACGGGAATGTCCCGCGCTCGACCGCGCAGACAACACGCACGGCATCAGGTCAAAGCGTCAGACGCTACGGACTCGCCCGGCAATCAGGCGATCGGAGGTCGGAGGTCGGAACGGCGTGTCGCGTGGGCTGTCGCTGAAGATGCGCTCGGACCACGGCACGACCGGTTGCGTAACGCGGGGCGAAGCGGCCAGAAACCACAGTGTGGGAGGCAGTCCGGGACCAGCCCCGCCGAGGTGATGGTGACCCAGGGTCAGCAGATCCCCGAGCGGATCGCCGCTATGACGATGCCCGGGTTCGTCGTCGGCCGGCACACCGTCGCGCGCTTCACTCTCGTCAGGCTGCATCGTCGAGGAAAACTGCGTGTACGCCGCTGCGGAATGTCGATGGCCATGGTCATGCGCCTGGGTCGTCTTTGCGAACGACAGGACAGCCATCAGCGCCAGAAACACGAGCACCGGCGCCAGCGCACTGCGCTGGAGGTGTGAGATGTCAGGCTGCGCGCGGGACGAGAGCATGGTCCTCGATGGTAGACGGGGTTGCGCCGGGCGCGCAATTCGTGAATACGTCCCATGCATAGACAAGGTCGCTTTACTCGTAAGCCAGCGCACGCGCCGCAGGCAACCGTACCGCGCGGCGCGCAGGCCAGGTGCACGCAACCGTCGACACGACCGCGAGCATCGCTGCCCAGGCAACTGCACCGCTTGCGTTCGGCAGGGTCTGCATCGGCACCGCGAACATCACGCGGCCGAACGCGTCGGCGAGCAGGTGACCGATCGGTATCGACAGGAGCAGAGACGCGATCCACGCGAGGGCCGCGACGACGAGTCCTTCGACCTGTACCAGCGAGACGATCGCACGGTCCGGCGCGCCGAGCGCGCGCATCACGCCGATCTCGCGCGTGCGTTCGAGCACGCCGAGACTCATCGTCG
>WUUC01094936.1_pt1 | contig 11073 bp, 7 predicted proteins | sample 6278441 | NCBI WGS metagenome assembly WUUC01 (sample SAMN13675441, study PRJNA597444) | soil metagenome | isolation source: soil | place: USA: Washington | collected 2017-10 | reverse complement strand
GCCGTCGTCCCCGAGGAGCGCTGAGGGCGGGCCGGGGGCGGGCGTGGCGGACAAGGTGATCGTCACCGTCGCCCCCACCGGGCCGCTGACCACGCGCGACGACCACCCCGGCGTCCCGCTCACGCCCGAGGAGATCGGAGTCGCGGTGGCCGAGGCTGCCGAGGCGGGCGCCGCGGTGGCGCACGTCCACGCGCGCGACGACCGCGGCGAGCCGACCGCCGACCCCGCCGTCTACGCCGCGATCGCCCGCGAGATCCGAAGCCGATGCGACATCGTCGTGCAGGCCTCGACCGGTGTCGGCCTCACCGTCCCGTGGGAGGAGCGGCTCGCGATCGTGGAGTCCGGCGAAGTCGATGTGACGATGGCCACGCTCAACCCCGCGTCGATGACCTTCGCCGGCGGCACGTTCAGCAACCCGCCGGAGCTCGTCGAGCGCCTCGCACAGGCGATGCACGAGCGCGACATCCACCCCGAGCTCGAGGTCTACGACTTCGGGCACGTCGCGCTCTGCCTCGACCTCGTGCGGCGCGGGCTGATCCGCGAGCCGCTCCAGTTCAGCTTCGTGATGGGCGTGCGCGGCGGCATGCCCGGCGATCCCGCGCTGCTGCCGCTGCTCGTGTCGATGTTGCCCGACGGCGCGATCTGGCAGGCGATCGGCATCGGCCGGACGCAGCTGCCGCTGTCGTTCGCGGCACTGGCGCTCGGCGGGAACGTCAGGGTCGGCTTCGAGGACAACGTCTACTTCGAGCGTGGGCGCCTCGCCGAGTCCAACGCCCAGTTCGTCCGCCGCGCGGTCGACCTCGTGCGCACGGCCGGGCGCGAGGTCGCGACACCGGACGACGTGCGCGAGCGCCTCGGGTTCCTGGAAGGAGACGGCACATGACTGAGCAGAGGGCCGGCGGTGGCACGCTCGTGGTGCGCGGCGGCGAGCTGATCGAGGCGGGCGCGTCGCCGCGGCGCGCCGACGTGCTCGTCCGCGACGGCACGATCGAGGCGGTCGGCGACGAGGTCGAGGCACCCGAGGGGGCCCGCGAGCTCGACGCCCGCGGCGACTACATCGTGCCGGGGCTGATCAACGCCCACTACCACTCGAACGAGAACTTCAACCCGGGCCTCTACGAGAACCTGCCGCTCGATCTCTGGTTCGTCCACTCCCACCAGGTCACTCGGAGCGCGCCGCCGGCGCCGGAGGTGATCTACGCGCGGACGCTGCTCGGCGCGATGCAGATGCTGCGCACCGGCACGACCGCCGTGGTCGACTTCGTGTTCGAGGCGCCCGAGATCAGCGTCGAGACACTCGAGCCGATCGTCCGCGCCTACCGCGACGCCGGCATGCGCGCGACCGTGCTGCTCGGCGTGGCCGACAAGCCGTTCTCGGACTCGCTGCCGCTCGACGCGTCCGAGCGTGCGAGCTGGAGCGACGAGGCGAGCCCGCCGACGGTCGAGCGGATCCTCGAGGTCGGACGGGAGGCCATCGACCGCTGGCACGAGCCGGACGGGTTGATCGGGATCGGCTTCGGGCCGTCGGCGCCGCAGCGCTGCAGCGAGCGGCTGTTCGTCGAGACGCTCGAGCTCGCCCGGTCGCGGTCGCTCGCCTGGCAGACGCACGTGCTCGAGACGAAGACGCAGGCGTGGACGGCGCGCTCGTGGCACGACGGCCGGTCGTTCGTCGAGGTGCTCGACGAACGCGGGCTGCTCGGCGACCGCGCGGCGCTCGTGCACACCGTCTGGCTGACCGACCGCGACATCGAGACGCTCGCACGCACGAGGACGACCGCGGTCCACTGCCCGTTCAGCAACATGCGCCTCGGCGACGGCATCGCACGCGTGCCGGCGATGCGGCGCGCCGGCGTCCGAATCGGGCTCGGCACCGACGGCCGCGGCTGCGACGAGACGCTCGACATGCTCGAACTCGCCCGCGTTACGGCGCTCGTGCACAAAGTGAAGGGCGAGCACCACAGTCGGTGGCCGACCGCCACCGACGCGCTGTCGATGGTCACGCGTGAGGGAAGCACGTGCACCGGCCACGGCGAGCGGCTCGGCCGGATCGAGCCCGGCGCGCACGGTGACCTGCTGGTCGTACGCGGCGACGGAATCACATTCACGCCGGTCCACGACCCCGTTCGCCAGCTGGTCTACGGCGGCGCGTCGCGCGACCTGCGCGCCGTCGTCGTCGCCGGCGAGGTGGCGGTCGAGGACGGCGGGCTGACGCGCGTCGACGAACGCGAGGTGCTCGCACGGGCACGACACGCGGCGGCTGAGGAGATGCCCTATCTCACGGGCGGTGACGGCGCGGCGAAGCTGGAGGCGCTCGTCGAGGCGATGCACCGCCGGGCGGAGAGCCAACCGCTGGACGTCGACGCCTATATCCCCGCGTGAGCGCGGGACGGCCTACGCCTCGAAGACCTCGATCTTCATCGGCGTGCAGTTGCGCGCGTTGCAGTCCGTGAGCCGGTCCTCCGGGCAGTTCGACAGCCCGACGAGGCAGTCCATCTCGGCGACGAACTCGATGTAGTCGCCGGCCTTCGACACCGGCAGGTCGATCACCCAGCGGCGCTGCTCGCAGTCGTGGTGGTAGTTCATGAAGACGTCCATCGTGTCCGGGACGTCCTCCGGCTGGATCCCGTACGGCGCCACCGCCTTGCTGATGATCTCGTGGCAGCCGTCCTGTACCTCGACCCCATGCGATTCGTAGAGGAACCGGTTGCACATCCGATTGTGAGTGTCGTGCACGCCCTTCGGCTCCGGCGTGTCGGCCACGATCGTCATCATCGGCCGGCAGAGCGTCGACATCAGGTGGTCGCCCTCGGTCAGATGGTCGCGCGGCACGTAGTCCGCGCCAGGCTCGGGCACGTACCGGGTCCGCGAGTTCGATGTCGAGAGCTTCTCGCGATGGTTGGCGGCGTTGAAGACCGCGACGTCGACCACCTGCTGGCCCTCGAGATCCGTGATCCGCAGGTGCTGGCCGCGCTTGACCTCCACGGCGTGCCCGGTCTTCGGCGGCATGACGTGCTCGTGCACTGTCTTCATCTCGTCTTCCCCGAAGCGATGCTCGTTCGTCGCCGGGAGTGTCACGTAGCCCCCGCCCGTGGCGCATCGGGGAAAACCAGCTTGCGCGCGGGGAAACCCCGGCGCCGAGCGGGAGTGCCCCGATGACACGCCGGACCGTCTTGTCGATACTCGCGCCGAGGGAGCCCCCTCCAGGACCCGAGTGAGGAGGCAGTGAGATGAGGCTTCGAACACGCCCGCTTGCGCTCGTGATCAGCGTGGCGCTGCTGGCCCCGTCCGTCGGCGTCGCGGCCGGCTGCGGCGGAGACGACGAGGGCGACGGCGGAAGCAGCGGCAGCGCCTCGGGCGAGATCAAGATGGCATCCCCGCTGATCGGGCCGAAGAACGACAAGTCGTTCGCCCAAGCCGCCTACGAGGGGATGCAGGAGGCCGTCAAGCAGCACGACAACCTGAAGCTCACTGCCACACTCGAGAACCGCGAGACCGATCAGGAGCGCACCGACGCGGTCGAGACGCTCGCGCCGATCAACGACCTCGTCGTCGGTGTCAGCGCCAGCTTCGGACCCGTCTTCGACGCGCTCGCGCCGAAGTTCACGGACACGTACTTCCTCGACATCGCCGGCGCGACGTCGCAGTTCCACGACAACGTGACGGGCCTGGCGAACGAGTGGGGCGCGCCGGCGTACGTGATCGGCGTCGTGACCGCACAGATGACGAAGTCGAAGACCGTCGGCTACGTCGGCGGCGCCGAGATCCCGCCGACCGTCCACGCGCAGAACGGCTTCATCGCCGGTGTCAAGAGCGTCGATCCGAACATCAAGATCCTGACCAACATCACCGGCGACTTCAACGACGTCGCCAAGGGCAAGGCGGCGACGGAGTCGATGATCTCCGACGGCGCCGACGTGATCTTCCCGTTCCTGGACGCCGGCATCGAGGGCGCCTACGCGGCGGGCCGCGAGTCGGGCAAGACGCCGCCCATGTTCAAGATCACGATCCCCGACTGCGAGGCGTACCCGGCGATGGTCGGCACCGAGATCGTCGACAACGAGACGATGACGGCCGAGCTGGTCGACCGCTTCGTGAAGGGCACGCTCGAGCCTGGCAACATCTACCTCGACCTCCAGAGCCCGGATCTCCAGACCTTCGAGCTGTGCCCGAAGTACGCGAAGGACAAGAAGCTCGCGCAGGCGACCAAGGAGACGATCGACAAGATGAACGCCGGCGAGATCGAGTTGCCCGAGGACGCCCGATACCCGCGCCCGAACTTCCCCTACAAGGAAGGCCTGGACGGGGAGACCCAGAACACCGAGGGCAATGAGGACAAGCTCGAGGGCGGCAGTAAGGCGTACCTCCCGTAGTCGCGGGCAGGACATCGGCCCGACGTGACCGACCGGCAACCGTCCGACCGAGCGCCGGCGCGTCAGGGTGACGCGCCGGCGCTCGAGCTGGTCGGGATAACGAAGCGGTTCCCGGGCGTGCTGGCCAACGACGCGGTCTCGCTGCGCGTCGAGCGCGGCGAGATCCTCGGGCTGCTCGGCGAGAACGGGGCCGGCAAGACGACGCTGATGAACATCGTCTACGGCCTCTACCAGCCGGACGAGGGCGAGATCCTGGTGGGCGGCGAGCCGGTGACGGTCCGCAGTCCCCATCACGCGCTCGGGCTGGGGATCGGGATGGTGCATCAGCACTTCATGCTCGTCCCGGACATGACCGTCGCCGAGAACGTGGCGCTCGGTCCGTCACGCGCGCCGGGTCTCAGCCGCCTCGATGACGTCGCGCGGCGCCTCGAGGAGGTCGCACGGCAGTTCAGGCTGCCCGCTGACCCGCACGCGCTCGTGCAGGACCTGCCGGTCGGCGCGCGCCAGCGGGTCGAGATCATCAAGTTGATCTACCGCGGCGCGGACCTGCTGATCCTCGACGAGCCCACCGCGGCGCTGACGCCGCCCGAATGGCGCGAGCTGTCGGCGTTCCTGCGCTCCCTCGCCGGCGACGGCAAAGCGGTGATCTTCATCACCCACAAGCTCGACGAGCTCTTCGGACTCACCGACCGCTGCACCGTCCTGCGCGACGGGCGCGTCGTCGGGACGGTCCCGATCGCCGAGACCGACAAGCCCAGGCTCGCCCGCATGATGGTCGGACGCGAGATCACGCTGCGCGTGGAACGAGCGCTGGTCGAACCCGGTCCGCCGGCGCTCGAGATCGACGGCCTCAGCCTCGCCGAGGACGGGCGCACGTGGCTGCGGGACATCGGCTTCCAGGTCCGCGAGGGCGAGGTGTTCGGCGTCGCGGGCGTCGGCGGCAACGGCCAGAACCAGCTCGTCGAGGTGCTGACCGGCCTGCGCCGGCCCACCGACGGCGAGATCCGGATCGACGGCAAGGTGGTCGACGACCTGTCGCCCCGCTCCTTCTGCGGGCGCGGCGGCGCGATGATCCCCGAGGACCGCCATCGCGAGGGCGTGGCGCTCGAGCTGAGCGTGCTCGACAACCTCCTGATGCGCGACTACGTCACGCGCTTCTCGCGCCGCGGCGTGATCGACATGACGGGCGCGCGCGAGCACGCCCAGCGGCTCGTGGCCGAGTACGACGTGCGCTGTTCGGACGTGGGCGTACCGATCCACCAGCTCTCCGGCGGCAACCAGCAGAAGGCCGTCCTCGCGCGGGAGCTGGGGCGGAACCCGCGCGTCGTGATCGCCTTCCAGCCGACCCGCGGCCTCGACGTCGGTGCGATCGAGTTCGTCTACAACAAGCTCAACGAGCAGAAGCGCGCCGGCGCAGCGATCCTGCTGATCTCGTTCGAGCTCGACGAGATCTTCACGATGGCCGACCGCTTCGCCGTCATGGTCGGCGGCCAGTTCTTGCGCGTGCTCGACGCCGATGAGGCTGACCCCGAGCGGGTCGGCCTCCTGATGGGCGGGGAGGTCGAGCCCGCGTGACCGACCGCCTGCGCGCGCAGCTTCTCCGGGGCGGGATCGAGTTCGGCCTCTCCGTGCTCGTCGCCACGGCTGCGCTGCTTGTGGGCCTGATCTTCATCGTCGCGTCGGGCGTCGGCCCGTACCGCGGTGCCGAGGCGCTCATCGACGGAGCGTTCGGCAGCGACCTCAACTTCGCCGGCACGATGAACAAGATGGTGCCCCTCACGCTGGTCGCGCTGGGCTGGATCCTCGTGTTCCGGGCCGGCCGCTTCCACGTCGGCTTTCCGGGCCAGCTGCTCGTCGGCAGCCTGTTCGTGTCGATCGTCGCCATCAAGGTGTCGCTGCCCGGCATCCTCCACCTGCCGCTGGCCCTACTCGCCGGCGCCTTCGGCGGGGCGCTCTTCGCCGGCATCGCCGCCTGGCTGTGGGCGAGCCGGGGCGTGAACGAGATCCTCTCGACGCTGCTCCTGAACCTCGTCGCGATACAGCTGCTCGCGTGGTGGGTGCGCGAGCCGTTCCACGACGACAGCACGCCCCTCCCTCTCACCCAGCCGTTCCCGGAGTCGGCGCGCTGGCCGGTGCTGCTCTCCGGCACGCAGCTGCACTGGGACATCGTCCTGGTCCCGATCGCCGTCGCTGCGGTCGCCTTCGCGCTCTCACGTACGACGTTCGGCTTCAAGATCCGGCTCGTGGGCTCCGGCGAGCCGGTCGCCCGCCACGCCGGCGTGTCGCCCGAGGCGGTCGGCTCGGGCGCGATCGTGTTGTCGGGGGCGCTCGCCGGCCTCGCGGGCTCGTCGCTCGTGCTCGCCGGGCTGACGCCTGCGATGGGCGAGGACGTCGGCTCAGGCTACGGCTTCACCGGCATCGCCGTCGCGCTGCTGGCGCGCAACTCGCCCGTCGGCGTGATCCCGGCGGCGCTCCTGTTCGCGGCGCTGAACCAGGGCGGAGGGGTGATGGAGGGCACCGTCGGCCTGTCGTCATCGCTCGTCGGGTTCGTCCAGGGGGTGATGATCATCCTCGTTCTCGCTGCGACGACGATCCTCTACGAGACGCGGCGCCGGCGGCGCGCCGCGGCGCGACCGAAGCGCACGCAGGCGGTGCGCGAGCCGGGCGTGGAGGCGCCCGCGTGATGGTGCTCGCCGACATCGGCGTCGGCCCGCTCGACGTCGCGTGGCTCGGCGTGGCGCTCGTGCTGACGACGCCGATCCTCTTCGCGGCGATCGGCGAGCTGATCTCCGAGCGCGCCGGCGTCCTCAACGTCGGGCTCGAGGGGTACATGCTGGTGGGCGCGTTCTTCGCCTACCTCGTCACGTGGAAGACCGGCGTCCTGGCCGTCGGCGCGGCGGCGGGAATCGCCGCAGGGATCCTGCTGGCGGCGCTCATGGCGCTGCTGTCGGTCGAGGCGAAGGCCGACCAGATCGTCACGGGCGTGGGCATCAACCTGGTCGCCGCCGGGCTGACCGCCTACATGTTCGACGAGATCTTCGGTGAGCGCGAGCAGATCGTCGTGCCCAAGGTCGCCAACCTGGAAATCCCGCTGCTGTCGTCCATCCCCGAGTTCGGCGGCGTCGTCTTCGGCCAGGACCCGCTCCTGTATCTCGCCTTCCTCCTGGCACCGGCCATCTGGTTCCTGCTCTTCCGGACGCGGTGGGGCCTTGCCATCCGCGCCGCCGGCGAGCTACCCGCCGCAGCCGACACGGCGGGCATCAGCGTCCGCGGCGTGCGCTGGATGAGCATCCTCGCCGCCGGCGCCCTCGGCGGCATCGGCGGCGCGTACCTCGTGATCGTCGACGTCGGGATCTTCAGGCAGGGGATCACCGCCGGCCGCGGCTTCCTCGCGCTCGTGGCGGTGATCTTCGGACGCTGGAGCCCGTTCGGCGTGCTCGGCGCCGCGTTCGTCCTCGGCGCCGCCGACGCGCTCCAGCTGCGACTGGCCGACGACGAGGAGGTCCCGCAGGCGGTGTGGGGCCTGATCGCGGTCGTCGCCTTCGCCTTCCTGCTGCACCAGCTGCTCGTCAAGCGCCGCCGCCTCGAGCGCCCACTCGGGCTGACGCTGGCACTGCTCGTGTCGCTCAGCGGTGTCGTGCTGCTCACGACCACCCCGCACGTCGACCTGCCCGCTCAGCTGTGGCGGTCGCTGCCGTTCCTGCTCGCCCTGATCGTGCTGGCCGGCGCGGTCACGCGCGCGCACATGCCCGCAAAGCTCACCCTGCCGTACACGCGCGGGCAGGGTTAGCCGCCTGTAAGGAGGCCCGCAATGACGATCCCCGGCGCCGACGCCGTCCTCGACCGCATCCGCGAGGACGATCTGGTCGAGCTGGCGCTCCACATCGCCAACGTCGAGAGTCCGCCCGGCTACGAGGGCGAGGCCGCCGAGGCGATCCACTCGTGGCTCGCGGACGAGGGGTTCGAGCCCCGGCGGATCGGCATGTTCGAGGACCGCTTCAACGTGTTCGCCGAGCTGGCCGGGGGGCGCGCCGCTCCGTCGCTCGCGTTCAACAGCCACATCGACACGTGGATGAGCCGCGACGACCACCTGATCTTCCGCGATCCCGGCCACCGCGACTATCACACCGGGCGCGAGGAGGGCGACCTCCTGATCGGCAACCCGGTGGTCAACGACAAGGGTCCGATGGCGGCGTTCATGATCGCCGCGAAGGCGATTCGCGACGCCGGCGTCCCCCTCGACGGCAGCATCTACCTCACCATGGTCGCCGGCGAGATCGGCCAGGAGCCGGTCGACGAGTTCCAGGGCAAGCGCTATCTCAGCAAGGAGGTCGGCGCCCGCTACCTCCTGAACCACTCGCCGCGCGCGAGCTTCTGCGTCTGTGCCGAGGCCACCGGCTTCCGCAAGGGCTGGGTCGAGGCCGGCAAGGCGTTCCACAAGATCACCGTCTACGGCGGCACGGCGCTCTACACGCCGTACCTCGCGCGGCCCTACCCGGAGGCCGAGCAGCCGAACGCGGTGATCCGCGCGCTGCCGCTCCTGGCGCGGCTCGAGGAGTGGGCGCTCGAGTACGAGCAGCGGCACCGCTACGAGGGGCCGGGCGGGACGGTCGTGCCGCGCGTGAACATCGGCGCCGTCCGCGCCGGCCAGCCGTGGCTGATCCTCCAGAACCCCGAGCTCTGCATGATCTACCTCGACATCCGCACCGTTCCGGGCCAGGACAGCTCCCAGATCACGCACGAGCTGCGCGCCATGCTCGAGGAGCTCGGCCTCGAAGGACGGGTCGAGCAGTTCCTCAACCGGCCGGGCTACGAGGCGAGCGGCATCGAACCGCTGTCGCGCGCCCTCGACGAGGCGCACGCCGCGGAGATCGGCGGCGCCTGCGAGATGGCGTCGCCGCCGGAGTGCAGCATGTGGCGCGACCACAACGTCTTCAACGAGATCGGCATCCCGGCGCTCACCTACGGCCCTCCGGGCGTGGCCGGCGCCGGAACCTTCGCGGTCCGAAAGGCGGACCTCCTGCGCGCCGCGCGCGTCTACGCGCTCACCGCGCTGGCGATGTGCGCGGCGCGCGGGTAGCCGCGCGCCGCACGAGCTCGGGCGAGATCGGCAGCTCGTTGACCTCTGCGCCCAGCGCGTCGGAGACCGCGTTGGCGAGCGCGCCGGGCGGCGCGAGCGTGCCGCCCTCCCCGACGCCCTTGACGCCGCCGCGCAGGTCGGGCGCCGGCGTCTCGAGGTGATGGACGGTCAGCCGCGGCAGCTCGCAGGCGGTCGGGACGAGGTAGTCCATGAAGCTGCCTGTGAGCGGCTGCCCGTCGGCGCTGAAGCGCAACGACTCGTAGACGGTCCCGCCGATGCCCTGCGCCGTGGCGCCGTGGACCTGGCCCTCCACCACGGTCGGGTTGATCTCCGGTCCGCAGTCCTCGGCGACGACGTAGCGCAGGATGCGCACGTCGCCGGTCGCGTCGTCGACCTCGACGACGCAGGCGTGCGTCGCGTACGGGTAGGCGGTGTGCTCGGGGTCGTAGGGCTCGCCGAGGTCGAGCGTGCCGGGCTCTGCGGCGGCGGCGACCTCCGCGAGCGTGAGCGAGCCCGACGGCGAGCCGCGCACGCCGACCCGCCCGTCCTCGACGACGAGGTCGGCCGGATTGGCCTCCAGCTCGCGCGCGACGACGTCGAGCATCCGGCGGCGCAGCTCGCCCGCCACCGAGATCAGCGCCCCACCGGCGCTGATCGCGCTACGGCTGGCGAAGCTGCCGCTGCCGCGCGGCGACTGCGCGGTGTCGACGAGCTCCGTGCGCACCGTCTCGAACGGCACGCCCAGGTGCTCGGCGACGATCTGCGCGAAGGTCGTGGCCACGCCCTGGCCGATCGCGGGGCAGCTCGTCCACACCGACACCGTGCCGTCGTCGTTGATCGCGACGCGCCCGGCGTCGTAGCCCAGCACGTTGCTCATCCCTCGCGCGCGGTAGGTCCTCGAGTTCGTGCCCGTCCACTCGACGTACGAGGCGAAGCCCAGACCGAGCCGACGTCCGTCCGCGCGCGCCGCCCGCCGGCGCTCCGGGAAGTCGTCGTAGCCGATCTCCGCGAGCGCGGTGTCGAGCGCCGCGCGGTAGTCGCCGCTGTCGTAGCGCAGCCCGGTCGCGGTCTGGTAGGGGAAGCGGTCCGGCGGCACGTAGTTGAGGCGCCGGACCTCGGCGCGGTCGGCGCCGAGCTCGGCCGCGACGACATCGATCATGCGCTCGTGCACGAAGGCGGCAACCGGCAGGCCGACGCCGCGGTAGGCGCCCTGCGGCGCCTTGTTCGTGGCGACGGCCTGGGTCGTGTAGCGATAGGCGGTGACGTGGTAGGGCCCCGGGAGGATCGCGGGCGTCCCCAGCGCCTCGAGGACCTGGCCCCACGGGTAGATGCCGTACGCGCCGACGTCGCAGCGGACATCCGCCTCGAGGGCGAGGATGCGCCCGTCGGCGTCGGCCGCCATCCGCGCGCGGACGAGCTGCTCCCGCGAGTGGGTCGACGCGAGGAGGTTCTCGCTGCGGTCCTCCATCCACTTCACGGGCCGGCCCAGCCGCAACGCCGCCCACGCGACGACGACCTCCTCGGGGAAGACGTGCGCCTTCAGCCCGAAGCCGCCGCCGATGTCGGGGCAGCGCACCGTCACCCGCCCGTCGAGCCCCAACAGGCCGGCGAGCGCCTCCTCGA
>WUUC01125903.1_pt1 | contig 11075 bp, 4 predicted proteins | sample 6278441 | NCBI WGS metagenome assembly WUUC01 (sample SAMN13675441, study PRJNA597444) | soil metagenome | isolation source: soil | place: USA: Washington | collected 2017-10 | reverse complement strand
CGTCGCCTTCGGCGGCCTCGGCCTTTTCCCACTTCACCGAAGTGATGAAGTCGTCGTCGTTGCGAGTGATGATCGCATCGCCGAAGCCGCCGTTGCCGGGCATCGCCCGTACCGCAGTGACGTCCTCGACCGGGATGTGGACCTCGATGCTGACCGTGTCGGACGGGCCTTCGCAGCCGTGGCCGACGCCGAAGGTCATGAGCTGGTTGGTGCCGACGGTGGTGCGGCCCGACATCGAGACGTGCGCGAGCGCCGTCGAAGAGAGCAGCGCCGCGGCGATTACGAGCGCGACGAAGAAGCGTGCGTGCGACATGCAAAACCTCCGCTGAGCGCGCCGAAGAGAGCGCGCATTCGATGCGGTGCTCATGGCACGCGAGCCCTGCATGCGGAACGCGGCAAAGTGTCGCGATGCCGGATACGCGACACTTTGCCGCAGGCGCGTGATGCGCGACGGGCAGAGGCGCGAACGCCTGCTAGATTGCAGACCTATGCGCGGTTTTCTCCTGCTTTCGCTGCTCGTCGTGCTCGGCTGCAACGGCGACGACGCCATGGACGGCGGCGCTGGCGCTTCCGGCGATGGCGATGGCGATATGGAGTGCAACGTCACCCCGCCGACGCGCTGCGAGAACGACACGCGCTGGGCGGACGTCGAGCCGATCTTTCAAGAGCGCTGCGGGAGCTGCCACCAGGGCTTGGCCGGTGGCCCGTGGGGCCTCACGACCTATGCCGAGGCCTCGACCTGGCCGGACCACATCAACGACGCGATGCGCAACTGCTCGATGCCGCCGCCCGACGCCGGCATCGAGATGCCGGTCGAAGAGCGCGAGAAGCTGCTCGAGTGGATCCGCTGCGGCACGCGCAACTGAGCGCGCCTAGATCAAGCCTTCTTCGCGCGCGAGCTCGCGCAGGCGGTCCTTCACGCGTTCGAAGCGCTTGCGCAGGCGTGCCGCCTCACGATCGAGCTGCGCGCCATCGAGCGCGTCGTCTTGCGAGCCGCTCAGCGCGACCGCCAAGTCGCGAAAATCCATGTGCCGATCGACGCGTAAGATCAGCAGCATTTGATCGTCGGGGGACAACCGCTCGCGCAGCGCGCGCACTTTGTCTTTGACCTCGGTGCGCCGGTAGGCCTCGGTCGTGCTGCGCACGTCCTCGACCACCGCCAGCAGGCCCGGGTGCTGCGACAGCGCGATGTTGCGCCCAGGCCGCTTGTGCGCGGCGCTCGTGTAGTCGTTGGCCGCGTTGCGCGCCAAGCAGTACGCCCACGCCTTGATCGTGCAGCGCCACTCGAAGCCGGCGATGCCCAGCCACAGCTTCTCGGCGAACGTCGCGAACACCTCGTCGGCGTCGCTCGCGCTGCGCAAGCGGCTGATCAGGAAGGCGAGGATCTCACCACCGTAGGACGCGATGACGAGCGTGGCGGCCGCCGAGTGGTCGCCGCGCGCGTGGTTCTCCTGAATCCGCCCCTCGATCTCCGACTCTCCGCTCATGCACTTGCATCCTTCCCACGGACCTCGGTCGCGAAACAAGCAGCCTTGACCTGTTCGACGGCTAGGCCGAATGCTTCGCCGAGGGGCGAAGTGAACGACCGCGGAAGAACGCCCGATCGCGGCCCCGCTCCGCACGACCCGTTCGACTCGCTGCTCGAGCGGGTTGCAAAGCTCTCGCCCGTGCCCTCGAGCGTTGCAGCGCGCTTGCACCCGGGCCGCGCGCTGCTCGAGGGCCGCTTTCAGCTCGTGCGCCAGATCGGCGTCGGCGGCATGGGCATCGTCTACGACGCGATCGATCGCGAGCGCAACGGCCGCGTCGCGATCAAGACGCTCTCGCGGCTCGACGCTTCGGGCATCTACCGCTTGAAGAACGAGTTCAGGGGCCTGTGCGAGGTGCTGCACCCAAACCTCGTGCGCTTGCACGAGCTGTTCTTCGAAGAAGGCGCGTGGTGCTTCTCGATGGAGCTTGTCGCGGGCGAGCCCTTCGATCGCTACGTGCGGCCGCGCGGCGAGCTCGACGAACAACGCTTGCGCGCGACGCTCGGCCAGCTGCTCTCGGGCGTCCACGCCATCCACGCAGCGGGCAAAGTCCACCGCGACCTCAAGCCGAGCAACGTGCTCGTCACGGAGGAAGGCCGCGTCGTGATCCTCGACTTCGGCTTGCTCGCCGCGGTGCAGCCCGGCGGCGAAGGCCAGACGCTCGACGAAGAACGACGCTCCGGGACGCCGGCGTACATGGCGCCGGAGCAAGCCGCGGGCAAGAGCTCGAGCGCCGCCAGCGACTACTACGCGCTGGGCGTGATGCTGTTCGAGGTGCTGACCGGCCGGCTGCCATTCGCGGGCGAGCGCTACGAGCTGCTGCAACGCAAGCAGAGCGAGCGGGCGCGCCTGCCGAGCTCGATCGTCAAGACGTTGCCCGAGGACCTCGACACGCTGTGCGCCGGGCTGCTCGAGCTCGAAGAGCGCGCGCGGCCTACCTGGAGCGCTCTCGAGCGCTTCGCGCAGGCGGTTGATACGCCCCCTGCCGTGAAGCACGCGCCGGCGCTGACCGGGCGCGAGCCGGAGCTGGCCGTCTTGTGGCGCGCGTTCGAGAGCGCCGAGCGCGGGCGCGCAACGCTCGTGCGGGTGCGCGGCGCTTCGGGCATCGGCAAGAGCGCGCTCGTCGCTGCGTTCCTCGATGGCCTGCGCGCGGAGAGCCACGCGCGTGCAGTGCTGCTAAGCGGGCGCTGCTACGGGCGCCAAGCGGTGCCGTACCGCGCGTTCGATCGCGTGATCGACGAGCTGACGCACCAGCTGCGGCGCATGCCGCCGATCGAGTGTGCCGCGCTGATGCCGCGCGACATCGCGGCGCTGTGCCGGATCTTCCCGGTGCTCGGCCACGTCGAGGCTTTCGCGAGCGCGCCGGAGCGGCCCGCGGCGAGCGAAGCGGAGCTGCGCTTGCGGGCGTTCGACGCGTTCGTCGAGCTGCTCGCGCGCATCCGCGATCGCAAGGGCTTGGTCCTGCACATCGACGACTTGCATTGGCTCGACGAGGACTCGGTGCTCTTGCTCGAGCACTTGCTCGCCCAGGAAGACCCGCCGCCGCTCTTGCTCTTGCTCGCCGAGCGCGACGAGGCCGCGCAAGGCGAGGCGCCCGAGGCGATCGCGCGCGAGTCGGCGCTCTTGGCGCGCGTGCAGCGCGCGGCCGAGCAGAACGCGGCGATCACGCGCCACGTGCTGGAGCTCGGGCCCTTGGCGAAAGAAGCTACGCAAGCGCTCGCCGAGCGCTTGCTCGAGGGCCTTTCCGACGCCGCGGAGCTGGCGCGCGCCGTCGCGGAGGAGGCCGACGGCAACGCTTTCCTCGCGAGCGAGCTGTCGCGCCACGTCGCGCGTCAACGCGCTCAGGGCGGCGATGCCAGCACGCACAAGCCCGTTTCGCTCGAGCAAGCGATCGAGGCGCGCGTCGCGCCGCTCGGCGAGGGGGCGCGGCGCGTGCTCGAGCTGCTCGCGGTGAGCGCGCGGCCGGTGCGCGGCGAGGTGCTGGTGCGCGCGGCGCGCGAGCACGCGGAAGGCGCGCAGCTCGCGCTCGATGCGCTGTGCGCCGCGCTCTTGATCCGCGACGGCGGCGGGCACGTGTACGAGTGCGCGCACGATCGCGTGCGCGCGACGGTGAGCGAACGGCTGCCCGCGGCCGTGCTGCGCGAGCACAACGCGCAGCTCGCAGCGGCGTGGTCGGAGCGCAGCGACGCGGATCCTGCGACCTTGTTCGAGCTGTACCTCGCCGCGGGCGATCGCGCGCAGGCCGGGCGCTACGCGCTCGACGCGGCGCAACGCGCGGGCGCAGCGCTCGGCTTCGAGCGCCACGCGCGGCTCTTGGGCCACGCCATCGAGCTGCTGCCGGCGGCGGAGAGCGAGCGGCTCGCGCTGCGCCAGCGGCGCGCCGAGGCGCTCTCGAACGCAGGGCACTGGGCGCAAGCGGCCGAGGCCTTCGAGGTCGCGCGCGCGGAGGCCGAGCGCGCGGGCGATAGCGCGCGCATGACGCGGCTCGGGCGCGACGCCGCGCTGCACTTCTTGGGCAGCGGACACGGCGCGCAGGGCCTACCGCGCTTGCGCGAAGTGCTCGAACGCCACGGCATCGCCTGGCCCGAGCGCTTGGTGCTGCTGCGCGCGGCCAGCAAGCTGATCGCGCTCTGGGTGTTCTTCGGCAAGCGTTTGCTCGCGCCGCCGGCAAACGATGATGTGGCGTCGGCGCAGCGCGGCGCGCTCTCGAAAGACGCCGAGCGGCTCGAGCGGTTGTTCGAGTGCGCGGCGCTCGTGCCGCCTTACGATCTGAGCCGGGGGCTCTACTTCATGGCGGCGTTCGTGGGGCGCGCGCTCAAGGGGCCAACCGATCACCCCGACCGCGCCGCGCTGGTCTCGATCGCGCAGGCGATGCTCGCCTGCATGCTCGCGACGCCGCCCTTGACGAGCGGCTTCGCACGGCGGCTTTGCGCGCAAGCCGTCGAGCTCGCGCGCGCGCAGCCGCTGCCCCACCTCGGCAGCGCCGCGCTCAGCCTCGCGGGCTTTGCGCGCATGCAGCAGGGCGCGCTCGACGAGGCGCTCGCGCTCGGCAAGGAAGCGCTGACGCGCCTGGGCGATGCGCAGCGCGCGCACGTGTACGAGGCGTGGAACGCGCGCTCGGTGCAGGCGCTTTCGCTCCTCACCATGGGCCGGCTCGGCGAAGCGGCGGCGTGCTTCGCCGACAACGCGCGGCTCGCGCGCGAGGTGGGCGATGGCTTGGCGCGCAGCGGCGGCGACTCGGCCCTGCGCCACCTCGTCGCCCACGACCTGCCGCAGGCCCACGCCTTGATCGAGCACAAGCGCGCGGCGCTCGCGGACAGCGAAGGCCATGGCGTCTTGCACGAGGTGGCGCGCAACGAGCGCCTTTTGTGCGCGCTCTACGAAGGGCGTGGCGCCGAGGCGCTCGCGAGCGGCGATGCGGGCAGCCCTTTGCCGCTGTTGTTCTTCGACGTGAGCATGCTGGCGGCGTGCTGCGCGCTGCAGGCCGCGAGCAGCGCGCCCGACGCGGAGCGCGAGGGCGCGCGCCGACAAGCGATGAAGAGCGCGCGCAGCTGCTTGCGCCGCTTGCCCCGCAACACCGCGGCCGGGCGCGCGTCGGCTGCGCAGCTGCGAGCGGCGCTCTTGATGCTCGACGCCGACCCGCGGGGCGCTGCGGCGTTCGCGCGCGCGTCCGGCCGCGAATACGAGCTGGCAGGGATGCGCTTGCACGCCGCGATCATGCGCCTGCGCGAAGGCGAGCTGCGCGGCGACGACGCAGCGGTGCAGAGCGCGCAGAAATTCATGCGCGAGCAGGGCGTCGCGCAACCGGACGCCTGGGCGCGCATGCTCGCGCCCGGGTTTTAGAGGTTGCCGCGCCGGCGGCGCAGCCAGGTGAGCGCCAGCAAGCTCAAGAGCGCGCCGAGCGCGCTGCCGTGATCCGCGCCCGAGCCTGCGCCCGCTGCGCTCGCGCTGCAGCCGCCGCCGCCGATGCTCGCGGCGCTCGGCTCGAGGTAGTCCGGTACGCCGTTGCGATCGATGTCGAGCGCTTCGCGCGCGTCTGGAATGCCGTCGCCGTCGCTGTCGGTGTCGAGGTGGCTCGGGACGCCGTCACCGTCGGGATCCGCGCCGTGCTCATCCTCATCGTCCCGCTCGCTCGCGGTCGGGATGCCGTCGTTGTCGTCGTCTTCGTCTTCGTCGTCCGGGATGCCGTCGCCATCGCTGTCGGGGCACGGGTCGACGTCGCGGCACTCTTTCGCGTCGGAGAGCCCATCGCCGTCGCTGTCGCGCTCGTCCGTACCCGCGTCGCGTTCGTCGCTGCCCGCGTCGCGTTCGTCCGTACCCGCGTCGGGCCCGGGCGTGCTCGCGTCGGGCTCGCTCGTGCCCGCATCGGGCAGCGGCGCCGTGCACGCGCCTGAGTCGGCGTTCGGCACGCAGGGATCTGCGTCGTCCGGATCGCTCGCATCGGGCACGCCGTCGCCATCCGCGTCGCTCGGCGGCTGCGTCGCTACGCAAGCCGCCACGTCTTCTTCGGGCACGCACGGGTCGCTCGGGTCCGCGTCGGTTCCGTTTTCGACGCCATCGTCGTCTGCATCGCCGCTCGCGCACACGAGCACGTCGGAGTCGGGCACGCACGGGTCGCTCGGCTGCGCGTCGCTGCCGTTTTGCACTCCGTCGCCGTCCTCGTCGCCGGTCGGGCAAGCGAGCACATCCGGGCTCGGCGTGCACGCATCGGTGCGCGCCGGGTCGACAGCGTCGAGCGTGCCGTCGTCATCGGAGTCGGTGTCCGCGTAGTCGTCGGTCTCGTCGCCATCGCTGTCGACGCACGCGTCCGCGCCGGGGCACTCGATGTCGTTCAGGATCATGTCGCCATCGAAGTCGCCGATCGCGCACACGACGGGCGCGGTGCTCGGGTCACAAGGGTCGGTGCGGCCGCCTGTTTCGGCGCCGTCGAGCGTACCGTCGTCGTCCGAATCGGTGTCCTCGAAGTCATCGACGCCGTCGCCATCGCTGTCCGGGCACGCTTCGACGTCGGGGCACTCGCTGCCGTTGAGCACGCCGTCTGCGTCCGCATCGCCGTCGTCGCACGCTGGCGCCGCCATCGAAGGCAAGCACGGGTCTGTGGCTTCACCCGGCGCCTCCGCTTCGTCGAGCGTACCGTCCGCGTCGGAGTCGAGGTCCTCGAAGTCCGGCGTCTCATCGCCATCGGTGTCCTCGCACGCTGCGACGTCGCTGCACTCTTCGCCGTTGGTGAGGCCGTCGTCGTCTGCGTCACCGCTGCTGCACGCCGCCGCATCTTCGCTCGGCACGCACGGGTCGAGCCGATCGTCGTCGTTTGCGTCAGGCTCGCCGTCCGCATCGGAGTCGTCGTCGAGGAAGTCGGGCGTGCCGTCGTCGTCCGTGTCCGGACACACGCTGCCGTCGCACTCCTCGAAGTTCATGTAGCCGTCGCCGTCTGCATCTGCGTCCGCGCACGCCGCGACCTCGATGCTCGGCGCGCACGGGTTGGCCGCTTCGCCCGGCGCTTCGTCCGCGTCGAGCACGCTATCGCCGTCCGCGTCGAGCTCCATGTAGTCGGGCGTTCCATCGGCGTCGCTGTCGGCGCAGATGAACTCGGCGCACTCGTCGTCGTCGAGCAGGCCGTCGCCGTCGCTGTCGCCGCCGCCCGCGGTCTCATCGTCCGGGTCGAGGTGGTCGGGGATCGTGTCGTCGTCGCTGTCGGGGCACGGCAGCGCGCTGCACTCGAGGCCGTCAGCATCGCCGTCGCCGTCGCTGTCCGTGTCGTCCTGGTCGAAGTCGCCGTCGTCGTCGGTGTCGAGCTCGCCGCTCTCGGTGTAGTCCGGCAAGCCGTCGCCGTCGCTGTCCTCGCACGCATCGCTGTCGCTGCACTCGGCCGCGTCGCTCGCCTCGTCGTTATCGCTATCGAGGTCGGTGTAGTCCGAGCTGCCGTCGTTGTCGGCGTCCGAGCAGCTCGAAGGCAGCTCGCACTCGACGCCGTTTACGATGCCGTCGTCGTCGGCGTCTTTGGCGCTGCAAGCCGCGTCCTCGGCCGGACCGTCCTCGTCGACCGCAAGGTCGCAGTCGTTGTCGACCGCGTTGCAGGTGTCGTCCGCGGCGCCCGTGAAGATCGTCGCGTCGCTCGGCGCGCAGTCGCTGTCGTCCGGGGCGCCATCGCCGTCATCGTCGTCGTCCGCGCAGTCCGGCGTGTCATCGCCATCGACGTTATCGAACGCCTCGAGCACGTCGTCGTCGCAGTCCTGATCGATCGCGTCGCACAGCTCGAGCGCGCCCGGGTACACCGCGTCGACCGTGTCGTCGCAGTCGCCGGCGCTCGCCGCGTAGCCCGCTGGCAGCGAGCACTCCGAGATCGAGCCCGAGGCGACGCCGAAGCCGTCTTCGTCCTCGTCCAGATAGAACGTCAGCTCGCCGACCGCGTCCGCGTCGGCGTCGTTGATCAAGCCGTCGCAGTCCTCGTCGACATCGCCCGCATCGCAGAGCTCCGCCGCGCCCGGGTTGAGCGCAGGGTCGCTGTCATCGCAGTCGCCCGCCGGCTCGCCCGCTTCGCCTTCGCCGGGATCGGTGCAGTCGGCGTCGAGCGAGACGAGCGTCGCGGCGTTCGCGACGAAGCCATCGCCGTCAGCGTCCGCGTAGCAGAGCTCTTCGCCGTCGCAGTCTTGATCGACCCCGTCGTCGACGCCCTCGATCGAGTTGGCGCCGATCGCGGGATCGGTGCGCGCGCAGTCGGTGCCGTCCGCATCTCCGTCGTCGTCCGAGTCCGTGTCGTCGTAGTCCGGGTTGCCCGTGCCATCGCTGTTGGGGCACGCGTGCGGGTCGGGGCACTCGACCCCGTTCGAGAGCCCGTCGCCGTCGGTGTCGCTCGTCGTGCACGCGGGCACGTCGGGGTCGGGCGCGCACGGGCTGGTCGGCGTCGGGTCGAGCTGATCGGGGTTGCCGTCGTCGTCGTCGTCGTCGTCGCCCGCATCGCAGATGCCGTCGCCGTCCGCGTCTGCGCCATCGTCCAAGGGATCGATCGGCGGCGGACACTCGCTGCACGAATCGAAGTCCGTGTCGCACGCTTCGTTGGTGCCGGGCGTGCCGTCGCCGGTCCAGTACGGCGGAAACGAGATGCTGGTGCCGGCCGCGCCGTTACCGACCGCGAGCGGGCAGCTCAGCGTCGGCGCGCTCAGGTAGATGCGGCCGCCGCCGCCACCGCCGCCACCGCCATGGGCCGCGATGTCGGTGCCGTCGCCGCCCTGCGCGCTCACGCCGCTGCACGTCGCGTCGCCCGTTACGCTGATCACGATCGAGCCGGCTGCGCCGCCGCCGCCACCGCCGTCGCCGCCGCCGTTGCTCGGGTCTTCGCCATCGGCGCTGATCGTCCCGGTGCTGGTGAGCGAGCTGGCGCGAAACCAGATCGCGCCGCCGCCACGCCCGCCGCTGCCGCCGACCAGGTTGTTCTGTTGGCCGCCGCCACCTCCACCGCCGAACGTGATCGAGTCGAGCAGCGAGCCGATAAGGCGTGCGCCGCCGTAGCCGCCAGCGCGCGCCTGCGAGGCCCATGCGTTGCCGCCGCCGCCGCCGAAGCCGCCGTTGCCGCCGCCCGCGCCGCCCGCGTTGACGTGGCCGCCGCCGCCGCCCGCGTTGCCGCGGTTGCCTGTGCCACACGTGCCGAAGCCGGTGGTTGCGGGCTCGATGCCTTCGCCGCGGCGGCCGTGGCCCTCGACGCACGGCGCATCGAAGCGGGCGTCACCGGGGTGCGCGGCGTTGCACGGCGCCTGGCACAAGTTGACGGAAGGCGCACCGCCGCGAAAGCCGAGCTCGGCGACGCTGAGCGTACCGAGCACGTCGACCGGTCCGTCGACGAGGAACGCGAGCACGCCGCCGGTCGAGCCGTCCCACGCGCTGGCGGTGACGGTGCTGCCCAGGCCGACCGTGAACGAGCTGTACTCGGGCACGCTCACGACCTGCGCGCCGAGCACCGAGAACGCTGCGCTGAGCGCCGGGCTCACGCTCAGTGTGCTGCCGTCAATCTCGCTGATGCGCGCGAGGTGATAGCGGCCGACCGAGCTCGGCCCGAGCGTGACGCTCGCCGCATCGCCCGACGCGTACGAGCCATCTTGCACCTGCACGATCATCACGAGCTGCTCGTCGGCGAACGCGCCCGGGGTCGTCACCTCGATCGACGTGGCGCCGGCGCTCGCGTCGCTCAGCAGCGTCGAGTACGCGTTGATCGTGCTGCTACCGAGCGGCGCGATGAAGGGCGCGGTGCCAGCGCCCAGGCCGAAGGCGTCCGGCGCAGCCGCTGCAGGCGAAGAAGAAAGCGCGCAGACCGCCAACAGCGACAGCGCCACACGCCGCGCGAGGGTCGTTCGATCCAAGTGCTTCATCGCTTCTCCTCGAACACCATGTCCGGCTGACCTGGCTGCTCCGTCATCTTGCGGATGTGAAACTCGACGCGCCGGTTCTTCTCACGCCCCGCCTCGTCGTCGTTGCTCGCGATCGGCCTTGCAGCGCCAAAGCCCTCTGCCGTGAGGCGCGTGCGCTCGATGCCGTGCTGCACCAGCCAGCGCAAGACGGACTCGGTGCGCTGCTGGCTCAAGCGCTTGTTGTGGCGCGGCCTGCCGACGCTGTCGGTGTGGCCCTCGAGCGCGACCTGCTCGATCTCCGGGTGCTCCACCATGATCGCGCGCACCGCCTCGAGCACGCCGGTGCTCTCCGGCAAGATCTTCGCGCTGTTGGTCTTGAACTCGATGCGCTCGGTGATCTTGATCTGACCTTGCTCGACGCGCGCAATCGGGCAGCCGTGCTTGCTCGGGTCCGCGTTCTTGTCGCCTGCCGCGCGCGGGCACGCGTCGTCGGCGTCGACGATGCCGTCGCGATCGGCGTCCGGCGGGCAGCCGTGGCGCTCGCGGTCGTCGCTCTCTACGCCCGCGGTCTCGACGCACGCATCGTCCGCATCGGCGATGCCGTCGCCGTCGATATCGGGCGGGCAACCGTGCTTCTCGAAGTCTTCGTTGGCGACGCCCGGCAGCTGCGCGCAAGCGTCCTGCGCGTCCGCGATGCCGTCGCCGTCGCTGTCCGCAGGGCAACCATTTCGCTTGGGGTCATTGCTCGCGACGCCGGCTTCGTCGACGCACGCGTCGCGCGCGTCGGTCACGCCGTCGCCGTCGCGATCGGGCGGAGGCGGCTCGGGCATCGACACCGGCTCGGGCTCTGCTTCGGGCTGCGGCGCCCACTCGATCGAAGCCAGCGCGCGCAGCGCGGGCGAGCCGAGGCCTTGCGATAAGCCCGGCCCCGCGCCGAGCGCGAGCATGAAATCCGACACGCGCAGGTGCGCGCCGAGCAGCAGCTCGAGCGGCGTGGTCGTGCGCGCAAACACGGCATCGCTCTCCGTGATCACCGTCGAGCCGCTCAGCTCGGGCCCGATTAGGAAATCACCGAAGCGCGCGCCGAGCGTCGCGCCGAACAAAAGCTCGCTGCCGGTCGGCTCGCCCGCAAAGCCATCGTCCTGCGCGCGGTAGGCGAGCCCGACGCGCGCCGAGTACGCGATCAGCCCGAGGTCGCCCGCCGCTT
>WUUC01028282.1_pt1 | contig 11075 bp, 14 predicted proteins | sample 6278441 | NCBI WGS metagenome assembly WUUC01 (sample SAMN13675441, study PRJNA597444) | soil metagenome | isolation source: soil | place: USA: Washington | collected 2017-10 | reverse complement strand
CCAAAAATAGCTCCGGAGGGATTTTTCCGCGGAAGTTTTTGCTCCAGAAGTCTTGGTAGGTAGGTTGAAAGGAGGTCTATAGTATGGCCAGCACAAAGAGAAGTAGTTCGAATCAGCCCGATACTGGTCGGCCTCCAGCAAGAAGTCCTCAGGAAAGAGAGAATCAGCTCGTTGAAGCTGCTGTAGATCTCGCTGAGAAGCAACTTCGCAGTGGAGAGGCTTCTGCTCAAGTCATAACGCACTATTTGAAGCTTGGATCATCTCGAGAAAGACTTGAACAACAGCGTTTGAAGAACGAAGTCGCCCTGCTCGAGACAAAGCGTGAAGTTTTGGAGTCGGAGAAGCGAGTAGAGACACTCATCGCCGATGCCCTTCGCGCTATGCAGATCTACAGCGGCAATGCCGACCCAAATCAAGATTCAGAGTACGATGATTACGAGAGTTAGAACATATTCGGAACTCATCGAACTGGAAACCTTCGAGGAAAGATTCGAATACCTCTCGTTGAGAGGTCATGTCGGGTGTGAGACATTCGGATTCAATCGATGGATCAATCAGCAGTTCTACACATCGCGACAGTGGCGATCTCTAAGACGTGACATCATTGTAAGAGATGAAGGGCGTGATCTCGGTGTAGAAGGTCACGAAATTCATTCTCGGTTGATTGTGCATCATATGAATCCGCTAGAGGAAGCGGATATCGTCCATGGGACTCGGAATGCTTTAGACTCTGAGTTCTTGATCTGCACGAAACACGACACACACAACGCAATACATTTCGGGGATGCGAGTTTGCTTCAAAAACCGTATGTTCCTCGAAGACCCGGTGACACCAAACTATGGTAAGGAGTAAATCATGACCGACACTGTCGAGGAACCCGGCGGCAAACATGAAGCGGACGAACAGCCTGGCGACGTCGTCAAGGCTTACGATCGCACGGATGTCAAGTCCGCTCTGAAGCGCGAGACGGACGACGGCAAGGGTGACGAGGAACCCGGCGAGAGTGATTTCGCGGGTTACGCCACCGAAGGGGTGGAGCAGGAGGAAACTGCATGACCGCCATCGCTTACGACTATCCCATCAAAGACCTGATCGCAGGTCTGAATGCTACGGGTCACGTCACCCACACGCAGTATCGCAAGGACATGGTGACGCTGCACCACAATGGTGGACGTCTGAGTCACGAGGGTGTTCTGAATGTCTGGAAGACTCGACCGGCTTCGGCTCACTTCGACATCGATGGCGGCGGCCACCCTGCGCAGTACGTCAAGGCCAATGAGTACGCCTGGGCTTGTGGGAACACGGAGGGAAATCGGCGCTCGATCTCCATCGAGATGGCCAACTCCTCATTGAGTCCCAATTGGGAGGTCGCCGAGATCACATGGCGCGGGGCAGCCCGTCTTGCAGGATGGCTGTTCGCTCGAGTCATCGGAACACGGCCAACGCGAAACAATCTGGTGATGCACAGTCACTGGAAGGCAACTCTCTGTGCCGGCCCCCACATCGGACGGATGTACAACGCCATTCTGGATCTGGCGGGTCAGCACTACGACGCGTTCGTGCGTGGCACTGGAGGCCCTGCTCCTTCTCCACCTCCGTCTTCCGGTGGAAAGTCTGTGGCCGATGTCGCTGTCGAGGTGATTGCCGGCAAATGGGGGAACGGTGACGATCGACGTCGTCGGTTGGAAGGCGCTGGATACGACTACGACGAGGTTCAGACTGAAGTCAATCGTCGGTTGGGTGCCGGAGCTCCAGGAGCCGAGCCGCGCAAATCAATCGATCAACTGGCTCGCGAAGTCATTGCTGGCCATTGGGGTAACGGCACTACTCGGCGCAATCGGTTGGAAGGCGCTGGTTACAACTACGCCGCCGTTCAGCGTCGGGTCAACGAACTGCTCTGATTCGGTCAAAATGGTAGCTCCCAGGGGAGGTGAACGTGACAGACAGTATTCTGAATAGTGTGAAGAAGACGCTCAATCTTGCGCCAGACTTCACACCGTTCGATCAGGATGTGATTCTTCACATTAACTCTGTGTTCAGCACTTTGAACCAGTTGGGTATTGGGCCAGAGAATGGATTCCAGATCGAAAGCGACGCTGAAGAATGGGTCACCTTCCTTGGGAGCGACCTTCGGTTGAACAATGTGAAAACCTATATGTATCTTCGGGTTCGCATGTTGTTCGACCCACCAACAACAGGCTATCACATGGAAGCCATGAAAGAACAAATCAGAGAACACGAGTGGCGAATCAACACTTATCGTGAAGGCGATGCTTGGGTCGATCACGACCCCGATCTCGTACCGGAAGAATCCCCCTAGCAATGGGACGGATCACCACCGAGCGAAAGGAGGTGGATGGTGTCCACAATGGATGACTTTCTGGAACACTTCGGTGTGAAGGGAATGCGTTGGGGTTCGCGAAAAACAGGTTCTGGTAGAGAGAGTCCGTCCAAGGATTCAAAGGAGTCCACGAATATTCGAGATCGTGCCAAGAAGAGTAAGGTAAAGGCACTCTCGAATACCGAACTTCAGCAGGCAATCAATCGCATGAATCTTGAACAGCAATTCAAGCGTCTTTCTGTGAACGAACGTCCTGCCGTGACTCGTTTCATCGCCTCCACGATGTTGGAGATCGGGAAGCGTGAAGTTCAGGTTGGCATTGCCAAGAAAGTCGGCAAAGTCGCGGCGAAAGCGGTGGCTTAATGACGACCATGATGATCGCCTACCTACCGGTCGATGGTTCGTGGGTCAAACAGGACTTTCCTCACATGACGCTCGTCTTCGGCGGAGATGTCTCGGAACGCAGCGAAGATGATTTCAATGAGATGGCTAAAGATGCCATTTCCGCAGCGAGAATCACAGGAACATTTCATCTGAACACTACTGGCGTGGAAGAGCTCGACAAGGACGATCCTGTCGATGCACTGATGCTGTATCCCACCCCACAATTGCTGCTTGCAAGAAATATCGTCGAGAAGTGGAACGCCAGTGAATTTAAGGATTATAAGCCACATGTGACTATCGGTCCTGCTGGATCTGCTGCGGCCATCATGGAAATCTCTCCTGTGTATTCGGAGGGATATCGACGACAATCCCTGCCCACCAAAGTGTACTTCAATCGAATCGCTGCGTGCTGGGGTGACAAACGACTGATCTTCGACATCGACACCATGTATTAGAAAGGAGGGCAAACGATGACGTTATCGAATACGGCCACGCCGTACTATTACGGCCTGTTCAGAGATGCGGTCTTGCGAGGAGAGATCCCCGTCAACCGAGAAGTCTCGGCAGAGATGAACCGGATCGATGCACTCATCGCAAACCCTTCTTTCTGGTACGATCCACAAGCTGTCGAGGGTTTTATCCTATATTGTGAGGGAGAGCTTACCCTCACAGATGGGACGGACCTTCATTTGCTTCCCACGTTCAAATTGTGGGCGGAGCAAATACTCGGTTGGTACTATTACGTCGATCGATCGGTATGGGAACCCGGTGAAGATGGATCGGATGGTCACTATGTGACAAAAACAATCAAGAAGCGCTTGATCACGAAGCAATTCTTGATTGTTGCGCGTGGTGCCGCTAAATCTATGTACGCCCAATGCTTCCATGCTTTCTTTCTGAATGTTGATACAACAACTACTCATCAAATTACAACAGCACCAACAATGAAGCAGGCCGAAGAGGTGATGGCTCCGTTTCGGACCGCCATCACCAGATCAAAAGGTCCTCTGTTTAAGTTCCTGACACAGGGGTCCATGCAGAATACGACAGGCAATAGACTTCTTCGACAAAAATTAGCCGCAACCAAGAAAGGCATTGAGAATTTTCTGACTGGGAGTCTTCTTGAGATCCGTCCTATGTCGATTGGGAAACTCCAGGGGCTTCGTCCTAAGATTTCCACAATCGACGAATGGTTGTCAGGCGATATTCGAGAAGATGTTGTTGGCGCGATTGAGCAAGGTGCGTCCAAACTGGATGACTATCTCATTATCGCCATCAGCTCAGAAGGAACTGTACGGAACGGGTCCGGCGACACCATCAAATTGGAGTTGCAAGAGATTCTGAAAGGCGAATACTCGGCACCTCACGTGTCGATCTGGCATTATAAACTTGATGAGCTTGAAGAAGTCGCTGACCCCAACATGTGGGTTAAAGCGCAACCCAATATTGGTCGTACCGTATCGTATGAGACATATCAGCTGGATGTGGACCGTGCAGAGAAGGCACCCGCAGCCAGAAACGATATTCTCGCTAAAAGATTCGGTATTCCGATGGAAGGTTATACCTACTTCTTCACTTACGAAGAAACAATTCCTCACCCACGCACAGATTTCTGGGATCTACCGTGTTCCCTTGGGGCAGACCTATCTCAAGGCGATGACTTCTGTGCATTCACATTCCTGTTCCCTCTTGCCCGAGGCAGATTCGGAATCAAGACGCGTAGCTATATCACATCTTTGACATTGTTCAAGCTTCCCGGAGCTTTACGTCACAAATACGAAACTTTTCGAATTGAAGGAAGTCTTCATGTACTAGAAGGAACTGTTCTGGATATGATGGAAGTCTACGATGATCTCGATCAGCATATCCAAACACAAAGATACGACGTTCGAACTTTGGGATTCGACCCATATAACTCCAAAGAGTTTGTGGCTCGCTGGGAGATAGAGAACGGGCCGTTCGGAATCGAAAAAGTTATCCAAGGTGCGCGAACTGAGTCAGTTCCTCTGGGTGAGTTGAAGAATCTGAGTGAGGAACGAATGCTCATATTTGACGAAGATCTCATGTCGTTCACTATGGGCAACGCAATCACTCTTGAGGACACAAACGGGAACCGCAAACTACTCAAAAAGCGCACCGAAGAAAAGATAGACAACGTGGCGGCCCTCATGGACGCTTATGTGGCTTACAAACTCAACAAGGAGGCGTTCGAGTGACGAGAGGAGGTACCATGTGGCCAACATACTGAAGAGGCTGAAACACTCCTGGAATGCTTTGATCAATCTCGATAAGCACGAGCCATTCGAGTCCGTAGCGTCCTATGGAACACGGCCCGATAGATCCCGCCTCAGGTTCGCGAACGAGAGGTCGATTGTTTCTTCGATCTATAATCGTATCGCGATCGACGTCGCCGATCTCGTGGTAAAACACGTGCGCCTCGATGAACAAGATCGTTTTGATGAAGAAATTAAAAGCGGTTTGAATAGTTGTTTGACTTTAGAAGCTAACATCGACCAAGCAGCACGGCATTTTCGACAGGACTTCGTCATGTCCTTGTTTGATGAAGGTGCTATAGCGATTGTTCCCGTCGATACCACCATCAATCCTAATGTGTCAGGTAGTTTCGACATTCAAACAATGCGAATCGGAAAAATAATTCGATGGTCACCCGAAAGGGTCCGCGTATTGGTCTATAACGAAAAGGTAGGTATGCGTGAAGAGGTGACTCTCCCGAAGCGACATACTGCTATTGTGGAGAATCCCTTGTATGCCGTCATGAATGAGCCCAATTCAACATTGCAGCGCCTGATTCGCAAGCTGAATCTTCTTGATGTGGTTGATGAACAGACCAGTTCCGGAAAATTGGACATGATCATCCAATTGCCTTACGTTATCAAATCTGATGCTCGTCGTCAACAAGCAGAGCAACGTCGAAAAGACATTGAATTCCAATTGAAAGGTAGTCAATACGGCATTGCCTATACCGATGGGACTGAGAAGATCACTCAGTTGAATCGTGCGTCCGAAAACAATCTTCTGAAGCAGGTTGAGTATCTCACCGAACTTCTCTACAGCCAACTAGGCATCACCAAAGAGGTCATGGACGGAACTGCAAGCCAGGCCGTGATGCTGAATTACTATAACCGCACGATCAAACCCATCATACAAGCCTTGGTGGAAGCGATGAATCGCGCATTCCTCACCAAGACTGCTCGAACTCAACGGCAAAGCATCATGTACTTCTATGACCCATTCGCACTACTTCCTGTGGATCAGTTGGCGGAGATTGCTGACAAATTCACTCGTAACGAAATCATGTCGTCGAATGAAATGCGTGCTGTAGTTGGAAGGCCTCCTGTGAAGGATAGGAAGGCCGATCAATTGCGTAACAGCAATATGCCCAATGACAAACTCGGGCTTGAAGCACAACCGGCTCCTGCAAATTCGGAGCCTCCGTCCTGAGCGTGAACTCGCTCTCAATCGAACATGAAAGGAGACAAGCCGTGGACCACGATTTCGGTGGTTACGCAACCAAGGCGGGTCTCAAGTGCTCGGACGGGCGAACGATCACGCCCGAGGCATTCAAGCACATGGACAACGTGCAAGTGCCGCTGGTGTGGCAGCACATGCACAACTCGCCCGACAACGTTCTCGGTCACGCAATGTTGAAGCATCGCAAAGACGGCATTTACGCGTGCTGTTTCTTCAACGACACGGATGCGGGAAAAAGCGCCAGGGCGCTCGTCGAACACAAGGACATCAAGTTTCTGTCCATCTACGCCAACGGTCTGGTGGAGAAAAACAAGATTGTGCATCACGGGGATATCCGTGAGGTCAGTCTGGTTCTTGCCGGTGCAAATCCCGGCGCGAAAATCGATTACGTCCGCATCGCTCACGCCGAAGGCGAAGTGGAAGTTCTCGAGGACGAGGCTGTGATCTACCATGGCCAGGAAATCGAACTCGAGCACGCCGAGACCTACCAGGATGTTTTCGACACCCTGACCGACAAGCAGAAGGCGCTCTTCGAGGTCATGCTGCAGCAGGCCTTGGGATCTGCCAAGCAGTCTGCAGTCGATGAGGGTGACAAGGACGACAAGGACTCGGACGATTCCGACGACAAGGGTGACAAGGACGACACCACCGACGATGGGTCCGACGACGAGGCGGACCTCGAGCACAAGGAGAAGGACACCACGATGACGCGCAACGTCTTCGAGAAGGACAGCGACAAGGATGGCTCGAACGGCGTCAAGCCCGGTGGCCATCTCACGCACACGCAAATCAAGACCATCTTCGAGGACGCTCAGAAACTGGGCTCCTTCAAGGAGGCCTACCTCGCGCACGCGGAGGACTACGGGATCACCAACATCGAGGTGTTGTTTCCCGACGCCCAGGCGATAGACACCAAGCCCGAGTGGATCACTCGAAAGATGGAGTGGGTCGAGGGTGTGCTGAACGGCACCCGGAAACTCCCCTTCTCTCGGATCAAGTCGCTGTCCGCCGATCTCACGCACGAGGAGGCCCGCGCGAAGGGTTACGTCAAGGGCGATCTGAAGAAGGAGCAGTTCTTCACTCTGGCAACGCGGGAAACCACCCCCAAAACCATCTACAAGAAGCAGAAGCTCGACCGCGACGACATCATCGACATCACCGACTTCGACGTCGTGGCGTGGTTGTGGGTCGAGATGCGGTTCATGCTTCGTGAAGAGGTCGCGCGCGCGATTCTCGTGGGCGACGGTCGTGAGATCGACGACCCGGACAAGATCGATGAGACCAAGATCCGTCCGATCGTCTTCGACGACCCGTTCTACACGGATGTCGTCACAGTTCCCGCCAACGTCGGCTCGGTGGACCTGATCGAGGCCGCTCTTCGTGCTCGCAACAACTACAAGGGCACTTCGCCCACGGCCTACATGACCAACGCGGTCATGGTCGACATGCTGTTGGCCAAGGACTCCTTGCAGCGTCGCTTCTACAACACCAAGGCTGATCTGGCCGCGGGTCTGGGTGTGTCGGAGATCGTCGAGGTTCCGGTTCTCGAAGGAGTCACTCGGGACGGTGCCGAACTTCTCATGATCATCACGAATCTGTCCGATTACGGCGTCGGATCGACGCGGGGTGGCGAGATCACCACGTTCGACGACTTCGACATCGACTACAACCAGTACAAGTACCTGATCGAGACCCGCATGTCCGGCGCCCTGCTGCAACACAAGCGGGCACAGATCGTGGTTCGGGGAGCGGGCACTCTGGCCACTCCGACCGTTCCGACGTTCGTCGAGGCCACCGGCGTGGTGACCATTCCGACCGTCACCGGCGTGACCTACAAGAACCAGACGACTGGCGCCACCTTGTCGGCAGGTGCTCAGACGGCTCTGGACCCGGGCGACTCCCTGTCTGTGGTCGCCACACCGAACGCCGGCTACTACTTCCCGCACAACTTCGACGCCGACTGGACCTTCACTCGCCCGCTGGCGTAAGGAGTTCGGAATGGCAAGGTTTTATGGGAAAGTCGGGTTTGGTCAGACCCAAGATCAGGGAAACGGTGTTCACGAAGTCGTTGTGGAATATCGGGTGTACGCAGGGGATGTCATTCGCAATTCTCGAGGCGTTGAAAATGCCCAGAAAGTCAACGACAATTTCCGTGTGACGAACACCATCTCCATCTTGTCTGATACACACGCGAATGAACATTTCTTTGCCATTCGGTATGTAGAATGGGCGGGGACTCTGTGGGAAGTGACCGAAGTCGAGGTCCAGAGTCCCCGTCTTCTACTGAGGTTGGGAGGTAAATACAATGGCCCCGAGGGCACAGCTGCAACTACTCCTTGAAGCCAGTTGCGACAACGTATATTTCCAACCTCCGCCTGATGTGCAAATGATTTACCCTGCGATCGTGTATGAAAGACAGCGGGCTGAAACCACCCACGCCGATAACGAACCATATCGGATCGTGAAGAGATACCAATTGACCATTATCAGCCGGTCTCCGGATGAATCCCTGTTCGACACAATTGCGGCACTGTCCCAGTGCATCCACGAACGTTTCTACGTCGCGGACAACTTGAACCACGATGTTTTCAGCATCTATTTCTGAAAGGAAAAACGTATGGTAGCCCTCACGTGGGATCAGCAAGGCGAGCGGACGTACGAGACTGGTGTGGATCACGGTGTCCTGTTCCAGATCGACGAGGCCGGAGAATACGTCGACGGTGTGGCCTGGAATGGTCTGACCACCGTCACGGAATCACCGACGGGTGCCGAAGCCAGTCCCCAGTACGCAGACAACATCAAGTACCTGAACCTGATTTCCACGGAGATGTTCGGGTGCACGATCGAGGCATTCACCTACCCACCCGAGTTCGAGCAGAACGACGGATCTGCGAGTCCGACATCCGGTGTGAACATCGGCCAGCAGACGCGGAAGCCGTTCGGGTTCTGCTATCGCACGCTCAAGGGGAACGACACCCAGGGCAACGATCACGGCTTCAAGCTGCACCTCGTGTACGGGGCCACGGCGGCACCGTCCGAGAAGGCCTACGCCACTGTCAGTGACTCGCCCGAGGCCATTACGTTCTCTTGGGAGGTCACCACGATTCCGGTCAACGTGGGAACTGTGGGTGGCAACGACTACAAGCCGACGGCGAGCATCACCATCGACAGTACCAAGGTCGACCCGGTCAAGTTGACCACGCTGATGGAGCAGCTGTACGGGACCGCATCCACGGACCCTTCCATGCCGCTTCCCGCCGACGTCATTCTCACTATGACGGGAACGTTGACACTGGCCACTCCGACCCAGCCGACATTCGTCTCCGGGACGAACACCATCACCATTCCGACCGTCACTGGTGTGGTCTACACGGTCGATGGCGATGTGGTTCCGGCCGGTCCTTTGGTCATCACGCAGGACACCATCGTCAAGGCCTACCCGGCGGATGGATATCGCTTCCCGCCCGTCATCGACGACGACTGGTTCTACGACTTCACGTAAGTTCGAATGGAGATCAAAGAATGCTCGAGATCAACGTCGCGATGGAGGAATCGTTCGACGAAAACAGGTCACGATTCGTCGTCACAGCTTCCTTCACAGTGACACTCGAGCATTCTTTGGTCTCAGTGTCAAAATGGGAGTCGCTGTGGAAGAAAGCATTCCTGGCCAAAGGAGATAAGACTCCGCAAGAAACAGTTTCGTATATGAATTTTATGATTATCAATGATGAATTGCCTCCGGGAGTTTTCCAGAAACTCATTGAGAATCACATGGAGCAGATTCAACAATATATCGGCGACGACATGACGGCAACTAAGTTGTATAACGATCCCAATGCTCCAACATCACGAGAGACAATCACATCCGAGCTGCTTTATTATTGGATGATCTCTATGGGCATCCCTGTGGAGTTTGAACACTGGCATTTGAATAGACTGATCACACTGATCAGAGTCATCAATCTGAAGAACACACCAAAGAAGAAGATGAGTAACAATGACAGGAGGGCTTTGAATCGCAGTCGTTTGGCCAAGCATAACACTCGAGGATAGGGAGGTGTGATGACAAGAATCGACTGGGCTCGCGCTGGCGAACGATACTTCGAAGCTGGGATCGATCGTGGCGTATTGTATGTCAATGGGAATCCCGGTGTTCCATGGGTGGGGTTGGTGAACTTCAACCAAACTCAATCCGGCGGAGAGCCTGCCGAACGATACCTTGATGGAATCAAGATCAGTAACCGCACATCTCCCGAACAGTTCGAAGGAACTTTGGAAGCGTACACCTATCCGGTCGAATTCGAACGTTGCGATGGCACATATCGAGCCGACAACGGATTGCGAATCACTCAACAACGTCGAATAGCTTTTCACATGACCTACCGTTCGAAAATTGGCAATGATGTTGCGGGTTTGGACAAGGCTTACAAGATTCACATTATGTATAACCTCAGAGCCCAGCCATCTGATCGAGGATATCGAACTTTGATCGATCAGAACGAACCTTTAGTCTTCAGTTGGAAACTGACATCGCGAGCCGTCGCTATTTTGGGACATCGTCCTTCGGCACACTTCATTGTCGACTCACGAGACATTCCAGCCGAACTGCTTGTTCAATTGGAAGACATTCTCTACGGAACAGAGCTCACGAATCCTTCTATTCCAACTCCTGGAGAACTGCTCTTCTTGTTCGATTCATATTTGGACATGATTTACGACGCGGGAACACCATTCACACCCGTATTTGTGACATACGATGCGGGTACCCCCTCAACACCTGTTGACGCAACCATAGATGGAGGTGCGCTGTAATGGCAGACGGCACACGGATGCAGCAGCGGCGCGCAACCGAGGCTG
>WUUC01004876.1_pt1 | contig 11075 bp, 12 predicted proteins | sample 6278441 | NCBI WGS metagenome assembly WUUC01 (sample SAMN13675441, study PRJNA597444) | soil metagenome | isolation source: soil | place: USA: Washington | collected 2017-10 | reverse complement strand
TCGTTTATTTGCACGCCACCCCATGACTAGGGGGGGGTCGCAACGGGTTGTGGGGGGCGGGCCGGATGCGGAGCCACCGGAAAAGCCGCGTTTTGGTCGTGTGACTCATATCGAGGGCGGCGGCGATCTTGTCTTCGGCGACTCCGGCGTCCTGCGCGCCTGGCTTGCGTCGGCGTTGCCGGTTTCTGAAGTTGCGCCGGATCCCGACGCGGTGCCGCCGGTCGAGTGGCCGGCGAATGTTCCGAAACCCTTCACGGAGCGCGGCGAGCTCACGCGACATCGCGAAGAGTGGGCGCCGCGGTGGGCGGTTTGCGCCTATTGCCTGGTCGCGCACGGTGAGAAGCACCGCGCCGGCTGTCCTGGGGGCCGGATATGAGGGAAAAGAGCGAGCCGAGCGAGCGGCAATGGCCGGCGGCGCTGACGGAAATGCGCCCTATTGCCTCGCTGACGCTGCGCGAAACGAACCCGCGCGCGCACTCTCTCGAGCAAATCGAGCAGATATCGGCGTCGATGCGCCGCTTCGGCTGGACGATGCCGGTCCTGATCGACGAGAGCGGCGTGATTTTGGCCGGTCACGGGCGCGTGCGCGCCGCGCGACTCATGGGGAAGACGGAAGCGCCGTGCGTCATCGCGCGCGGCTGGACGGAGGAAGAAAAACAGGCGTATGTCATCACGGACAACCAGCTCGCCGCCAATTCGGAGTGGGATCGCAAACGCCTGGGCGGTGAGCTTCGAAAGCTGGTCGCGGCCGACTTCGATATGACCCTGATAGGCTTCGGTGACGATGAACTTTCCGCGCTGGTCATCGATACGAAGAAACCCGGGGCCGAAGACGCCGAGCCGGAAGATGTGCACATGAAACGGTGCCCCACGTGCGGCAGTTTGCGTAGAGCGACCGATCCGTGAGCAAGTCGCCGAAGTACCTGCAAGTGGTTTCGAACGTCGCGCCGACGCCGGCGGCGGCTGCCCCGGCCGTCGAGCCACCGCAACCGCTCGCCGAACCGCCTGAAGACTTCGACGAAAAGCACCGCGCGGTGTGGCACGAGATTGTCGCGCAGGCGCCGCACCTCACCGCGTCCGATAAGTGGGGCCTTTGCGCTATGGTGGCCGCGGTATGTCTTCACAAAATCGCAGCGGCGAAGGTGCGCGAGTACGGGTCGGTCATCAAGTCGCCGAGCGGCTACCCGATCCAGAGCCCGTATGTGTCGGACATGAACAAACAAGCGGCGGAAATACGCAAGTGGTCGAGCGAACTGGGGCTAACTCACGGGGCGCGCGTGCGTGGCAACATTAAGAAAAAGACAGCCACAAGTCGCAGTCCGTTCGCCGGCCTCAAAACCCTCGGCGACAACTGACTATGTCTCGATCGCGATCGCGTACGCGGAAACGGTGCTCGAGGACACGACCGGCAAGTGGACCGGCAAACTACTGCGCCTGGCTGCGCGTAGGTTCTTAAAAGACCTCACGCACTCACTGTCGCGCCGTCCGCGCTTTGTCTTCAGCGCGACGAAGGCAAACGCGCACTGCGCATTTATCGAGCAATTGCCGCATATCGAGGGCGATTGGGAATCCCCGCTGATCGTGCTGCAGCCGGCGCAGATATTTTTCGTCGCGCAACTCTTCGGGTTTCGCAAGCACAACGGAACGCGCCGCTTTTCTGAGGTGGTCTTCGCGACCGCGCGCAAGAACGCTAAGACCACGCTCGCCGCCGCGGTGCTGCTGTCCTGCTACTGCCTGGAAAAAGAGAACGGCGCGCAAGTTATTAGCGCGGCGACGACCGGCGGGCAGGCGCGCATCGTTTGGAAAGTGGCGAAGGAAATGGTTGAACGGTTGCCGGACCTGCGCGCGACCTTCGAGCTCGAGGCGTTCGCGAACACGATCACCCGATACGACACGGCCGGCGTGTTTCGGCCTATCAACTCCAAAGCCTCGACGCAAGACGGGCTCAACCCTTCACACGTCAATCTCGACGAGGTGCACGCGCATAAAAACCCCGACCTTTTGAACGTGCTGCGCTCCGCGGCCGGTGCTCGCAAGAACCCGCTGTGGCTGTACACCACGACGGAGGGGTACGAATCGCCGGGACCGTGGCCGGAGCTGCGCGAGATGTCGAAGCGGGTGCTGCAGGGGGTAGTCGAAGCCGACCATTTTCTAGCGGTGCTCTGGATGATGGATGAGGAAGACAACGAGCTCGACGAGTCGAAGTGGGCGAAGGCAAATCCGCTGATCGACGTCAATCCGCTGATCCTCGACGAGATGCGCAAGCAGGCGGTCAACGCCGCCAACATGCCGAGCGCGCGCGCGGAATTCCGAATCAAGCGTTGCAACCTGCCGGCGTCGAGCGCGCGAAGTTGGGTGCACTTGCCGAAGTGGAACCGGTGCTCGCAACCGGTCGACCTCGATTACCTGGAAACGATCGGGGCGCCGTGCTGGGCGGCGCTCGACATGGCGAGTACGACCGACATGACCGCGTGGCGGTTGCTGTGGCTGCTCGAGGGCCAGTGGTACACCTGGGGTCGCTATTGGGTGCCGGACGATCAGGTGAAACAACGCACGGAAGCCAACCGCGTGTCGTATGCGGGATGGGTCGAGGATGGACACATCACGCAAACATCGGGCGACGTCACCGACTACGACCAGGTCCTAGCCGAGATCCGCGCCGACGCCGCGCGCTTCCGGCCGCGGAAAATCGGGTACGATCCGTGGAACGCTGCGAGCCTGGTCAACTCGCTGACGGCTGACGGCTTGCCGATGGAGCTTTTCGTACAGGGGTACAAGAGTTACAACCCGGCGATGAAAGAGTGCGAGCGCGCCTATGTTTCCGGCCTATTGCATCACGGCGGCGATCCGGTCCTGCGCTGGAATGTATCGAACGTGGTCCCGAGCTACGACAGCAACATGAGCATAAAACCCGACCGTAAGCGCAGCGCCGACAAGATCGACGGGGCGTGCGCGCTTTTCATGGCGTTCGGGCTTGCGATCGGGGAACAGGACGAGGGCGACGCCGAAGGATTCTTTGCCGCGCCGATCATTAGCAGCGGTCACCAGGGGGCGCGACGATGAGCCAGAACCTTGTCGTGCTCTCACCCCGGGAAATAAAGGAAGCGAAGCGCGCCGGGTACATGGTGGGCGGAGCCCCGGGGCAAAAGCTCGGCTTTTTCGGTTCCATGTTTTCAAACTTTGGCACGCTTTTCACGGCGCGCGGTGCGTGGTTCGGTGGCGCCAATTCAGCGCCGCCGGTCAACCTGGTGCAAAGCGAGTCCGGGCAAGCCATATCCCCGGAAACGGCGCTCACGCTGTCGGCGGTCTGGTCGTGTGTGTGGCTGAATGCGCGCACGCTCGCCGCGCTGCCGCTGAACCTCAAACGATACGAAGCGGACGGCGCGAACGAGCTGGCCGAAGACGTCACGCTCTTCAAGGTCCTGCGCTGGAAATCGAACTACACCTCGACCGCGTACAATTTCTGGTGCGCGCTCTGGGCGAACGAGCAGCTATGGGGCACCGGCTACGCGCGCAAGATCAAGAGCGCCGGTCAAGTCGTCGGGCTCGACTTGCTGCTGTCGCAGTACATGACGCCGTATATGACCGCCGGCGGTGAGCTGCGATTCAGCTACACGCACCCGCGCGAACCTCTTGACCTGCCGGCGTCGGATGTGTTTCGGGTGTTCACGCGCTCACTCGACGGGATTGTCGGGCAGTCCGTGATCAGCTTCGCGCGTAACTCACTGGGACTTGCACGCTCTGGCGAGTACGCCGCGTCGAAGACGTTCGCCAAGGGCTTGAACGCGTCTGGCTTCGTGCAGGCGGACAAGTTTCTGACACCGCCGCAGCGCGAAATGATCCGCACCAGCGTGGACGAATTCACCGGACAAGGGCCGCGCTCCGGCGGCACGATGGTGCTCGAGGGCGGTTTCAAGTACGAACAGATAAGCATGAAGCCGCTGGACGCCGAATTGCTGGCGTCGCGGCAATTCTCGGTCGAAGACGTGTGCCGCTGGTTCAACGTGCCGCCGATCCTGATCGGGCACGCAAGCGCGGGACAGACCATGTGGGGATCCGGCATCGAGCAGATCCTGCGCGGGTACGTGAACTTAGGACTGCGCAACTACACGATCGCCGCGACGCAGGCCATACAGTCGGACCTGATCCGACCTGGCGACGCGGGCGAGCTGTACGCCGAGTACGACTTCGACGAGCTCTTGGCCGCGGATAGCACCGCACGGGCGCAGCTCTACGCGTCGCTTTCGCAGAACGGCATCAACACGCGCAACGAGCTGCGCGCGCGTGAGGGGTTGTCGCCCATGCCGGGCGGCGACGTGCTTACGGTGCAATCGAACCTCCTGCCGCTCGACCAGCTCGGCGCCGCGCTCGCCGCGGCCGGCGGATCGACCAGCGCGCAAAAATTCCGGGACGCGCTTATCGAATTGATCGGCACCGCCGAGCAACCCGGCACGAAGGAAAAACCATGATCCGCAAGTACCTGACTTTCCCGTTTCACACGAAGGAAGTGAAAGACGGGGGCGAGTTCTCCGGTCACGCGTCGGTCTTCGACACGATCGACTGGTACGGCGACGTCGTGCGCAAGGGCGCGTTCGTCGAATCCCTGGCGCACTGGAAAACGCAGGACAAACTGCCGCCGATCCTCTGGCAACACCGCACCGATCAGCCGTTAGGGCCGCACCTCGAGATGGTGGAGGACGAGCGCGGGCTATTTGTCCGCGGTCGGTTGCTGGTCGACGACGTGGCGCAAGCGCGCGAGGCGTACGCGCTCCTGAAAAACAAGGTTATTTCCGGAATGTCGATCGGCTTTGACGTGCCGGACGGTGGCATGAACTACGACGGGAAGGCGGAGGTCTGGAACATCACGAAGGTGAACCTTTGGGAGAATTCCCTTGTGACCTTCCCCGCCAACAAGGACGCGCAAGTCGAAAACGTGAAAACGATTCTTGCTTCGGGTACTCTCCCCGCCCCATCGGACTTCGAAAAATTCCTGCGAGAAGCCGGATTTACCCGAAGTGCCGCGCGGCACATTGCGAGCCGCGGCTATACGAGCCTGCGAGATGCCGGCTTACCTCTGCGAGATGCTGAGGCGACGACGAAGAAGCTCGACTTGTCTGTCCTCTCCAATATTTTCACAAGGTAACGCCACCATGACCATCGAAGAGATGCGCGCCGAGCTCGAAAAAGTCGCCGGCCATTGGAAAAAGCACATCGACACGGTCGATGCCACGCAGGCCGAATTCGGAAAGCAGATCGCCGCCACCAAAGGCGTATCCGATTCGCTGAAGGCCGAGATCGAAAAGCTCAACAAGACCGGCGCCGACGTGGTCGCGCGTCAGACGGATCTCGAGCAGAAGCTCGACCTCGCGATCAAGGCGCGCGCCGACCGTACGCTGAAAGAGCAGAGCGTCGGAAATCAGATCATCGTCGACCCGAACTTTGCGAAGTTCGCCGCGCAGGCATCCGGCGAAGTCAAAGGCCGTTTCCGCTTTCAGACCAAGACAATCACGTCGATCAGCGGCAGCGCCGGCACGGGCATCAACGAGGACCGCCTGGCGGGCGTGATCGAAGAGCCGCTACGCCGCCTTTTCGTTCGTGACCTGCTCGACAAGGGCCGCACGAATTCCAACGCGGTCGAGTGGGTGCAGGAACTTCTCTACACGAACAACGCGCGCAGCGTGTCGGAAGGGGCGCTGAAGCCCGAAAGCAACATCACATACGAGCTGAAGACCATTGCGGTCCGTACGCTGGCGCACTGGATCCGCGCTTCGAAGCAGGTGCTCGCCGACTTCCCGCTGCTGCAAAGCCTGATCGACGGGCGGTTGCGTCTGGGCCTGAAGGTCGTGGAAGAAAACCAGCTCCTTTACGGAGACGGCACCGGCATCAACCTGCTCGGAATCATCCCGCAGGCGACCACGTACAACACGGCGCTGAATACCGCCGGCGACACTATGGTGGACGTGGTCCGCCACGCGATCCTGCAGGTGCGCCTGGCACAGTACGCGGCTTCCGGCATCGTGCTGTCGCCGACCGACTGGCATTACCTGGAACTGACGAAAGACAGTCAGGGCCGGTACATGATCGCGAGCCCGACGAGCCGTACGCCGCCGATGCTCTGGGGTCTGCCGGTGGTCGAAGCCGACGCGCTGGCGTCGGGCGACTTCCTGGTCGGTGCGTTCAACGTGGCTGCCACGATCCTCGACCGCGAAGACGCGGCGGTGGAAGTGTCCACGGAAGATCAGGACAACTTCGTGCGCAACCTCGTGACGATCCGCGCGGAAGAGCGGCTGGCGCTCGCCGTGACCCGTCCGAAGTCGTTCGTGTTCGGCGCCTTCCCGGCCGGCTCGACGACCTGATAGGCTGGGCTTGCCGAAAGTGAGCCATACGTACCAGCCTGAGTGAAAGAGGGCGGCAGTAATGCCGCCCTTTTTCTTTTCCGGTAACCTGCGCCGCACGCCATTCGCGTCGGGGGTCTTATGCAGGTTCGCGCGCTTAAATCCTTTTCCGGAAAGTACGGGTCGATCCGGACCGGGCAAAAATTCAACTGTGACCCGCACTACGCGGACCAGCTCTTCGCAAACTCGCTGATCGAGGCGGTGCAAGAGCCTGGACCGGACAACAACCGAGCGATCCCGCAGGCGCCGCAGCGGTCGAAGACGCCGCCGCCGGAGAAAGACACGGGAAAAGGTGGAGCCACGGCCGATTCGGGACGCACGCCGGCCGGTGGCAAGCCGATCACGTCGCGATCCTTGCGAGCGGACCTAGCCTTACGAAAGAAGACGTCGCCGTCGTCCGGCGATGGCGGGACGAACAGCTAGAACCCGGGCAACCATCCCGCCGCGTCATCGCGATCAACACGACCTATCAGGCCGCGCCTTGGGCGGACGTGCTCTACGCCTGCGACCATACCTGGTGGGACGCACACTTCGCGCACGTGGCAACCGCATGCAGCGGTGAGCTGTGGACGGTGAGCGAATCGGCGCGCGAGGTTTACGACCTCAACTGGATCTACGGCTGCGATCACGCGGGGCTCTCGCCGTCGACCGATTACATACACACGGGGAAAAACTCTGGCTACCAGGCGATCGGGCTGGCGCACGCGTTCGGCGCCCGCGCGCTGGTGCTCCTGGGTTTCGACTTCATGCTCGGCGCGAATAAAGAGCGGCACTGGCATGCCGATCACCCGAAGGGGCTGACCAATAGCGCCCCGCAGCGATTCGCGAGCTGGGCGCAGCAAATGGACGTTCTGGCCGTGGGGCTGAAGCTCGCCGGGGTCAAAGTCTTGAACGCGAGCCGGCGGACTGCGCTACGATCTTTCCCGCGCGTTACGCTGGAAACTGCACTGCATGAAATACGAAATCCTGGGGGAAGCTGAAACACTCGACGCGTGCCAGTCGTTCGGAATCGCAAGATTCGGCGACGGCGAATTGCGGCTCGCCACCGGGGGAGCCGCGATCAGCCAGAAAGCCGACCCTAAACTGGCGCGCGAGCTGCAGGACATTCTCGTCAACTACTGCGGGCTGATCGTCGGGATCCCGAACTTCGACGCCACGCCGAACAAGACCACGTGGGAGAAGTACCGCACGCGCCCCTTCGGCGGTTTCTATTGTCAGGAGCTCTACGGATCCGCCTTTATCACCCGTCCCGACAACGCGCCGTGGATCGACACGCCGGAATACTGGGCCGCGGTGCGCGCGCTCTGGAAAGGTAAGGACGTCGCACTGGTCGTCGGTGACACCAAAAGCCTCACCCCGGGCATGTTGACGGGCGCCGCGTCGGTCCGCGTGGTCAACGCACCGCGCCAGAACGCCTACGACGACGTTGACGGGCTCGAATACGCGCTGCGAGATTGGCACGGGCTGGTTGTCATGTGCCTGGGGCCGACCGCCACGGTGCTCGCCGCGCGGCTTGCGCGGCATGGCGTGCATGCGCTCGACCTGGGCCATATCGGCATGTTCATGAAACACGCGGGGTCCTTCGTCGATCCCTCGACGCTCATCTCTGCCGAGTACGTGCGGCAAAACAAGCTCCTGCACACGGACCCCAAGGGCTTCGGCGGCGATGGGAAGAAACACGCCGAGCGGATCCGGGATTACGCGAAGGCGCTGGGCGCCCGTTCGATATGCGACTACGGGTGCGGTGAGGGGACCTTGAAGCCGGCGCTGCGCGCGCTGGGCTTCGACGGCTTCGTCGCCGAGTACGACCCTGGTATGCCGGGGAAGGAAGCTCTGCCGAAGCCGGCGCAATTGCTGGCATGTACCGACGTGCTCGAGCACATCGAGCCGGAACGGCTCGACGCGAACCTCGCGCATCAATTCTCGGTCGCCGAGCTCGGCGCCTTCATGACGATCGCCACCCGCCCCGCCAACAAGATCCTGCCGGACGGGCGTAACGCGCACCTCATACAAGAAACGCCGGCGTGGTGGCTCGACAAGCTGCGCGCGACCGGTTGGCACGTGCACGACACGTTCGAAAAAATGAAAGACGGCAAGTGCCGCGAGGTTTGGGTATGGCTGACGAAATCCCCGAAGGGATCCGCTTCCGCGAGGACATAGGGCCGGGGGTCTGGTGGCCTGACTACGACCACGCGCCGGCAAAATGTTACGACTTCGTGCGGCACGGACTGCCGGCGATCGACGTGCTGCGCAAGTATTGCCGCGAGGGCCGGCGCCGTGTCGCCGTGCAGGCCGGCGGACATGCCGGATTCTGGCCGAAGGCGCTGGCGAAGCACTTCGAGCACGTGCACACGTTCGAACCGGAAAAGATGCTTTTCGAGTGCATGGCGCGCAACTGCACGGCGCCCAACGTCACGATGTACCGGCACGGGCTCGGCGCCGAGTGCGGCACGGTGCGTTTTCAGTCGCACGTAAGCGCGGGAAGCTGGCGGGTCGATCCGTGTGGCGGGCACTCGATCACGCTTTTGACGGTGGACACGTTGAAGCTCGAACACCTGGACGCGTTGCTGCTCGACATCGAGGGGTATGAAGTCATGGCGCTCGACGGTGCGCGCGAAACGATCACCCGCTGCCGTCCTGTCATCCTGGTGGAATTGCTGCCGCGCTCGAAAGAGTCGATCGACGGATGGCTGAAAGACGCCGGCTATACGATGCGCGAGCGGTACGGGCGCGACGGCATCTACACGCACACGGGGAAACGATGAATACACCGATCAACGTGAGCGCGCGCGCCTTCGAATACTTGCGGCTCCAAAAAGGAAGTCTCGACAAGTGGGCCGACGACTTCCCCGACTGGCGCGAGCGGTACGAAGACGACCTGCAGCGCACTTTTTCGCAGATCAAGCCGTACGTGCCGCCGAACAAATTCGACGGGCAACCGCTGCGCGTGCTCGACGTGGGAAGCGGGCTCGGCGGCATCGACGTTCTGATCCGGCGCAGCTACGAACACAACACGCCGGTCGAATTGCACCTGCTCGACGGGCTCGCTGATCCGCCGCGCATGCACCTGCACCGGCAGACTTTCAACGACATGGGGGTGGCGCTCGAATTCCAGGTGGCGAACGGGCTCGAGCGCGACGCGTTCCGTGCGTGGGGGCCGGACGTGCGGACGTTCGGCGACGCGCGCTTCGACCTGGTCGTAAGTTTCGGTAGTTGGTGTTTCCATTACTCGCCGTCAGTGTATTTGCGGCAGGTGTACCGGGCGCTTGCGCCGGGGGCGGTCGTGATCCTCGACGTACGTACGCACAAGCCCGAATGGATGCGGGCGCTCGAGCTCGCTTTCGAGCTGGTCACGATGGTGGAGCTCAAACCTAAGTTTTCGCGGTGCGTCTTCCGCGCGCGGCCGCTCTGATGCTCGGCGACGTAACCGTGATCGGTGGCGGCTGGTCGGTGCGGGACCTGCGCCCCTATCTCGACCGCGTCCCGGGAACCATCATCGCCGTCAACGACAGCGCGATCTATGCGCCGCGGTGGGACTACGCGGTGAGCATGGATCGTCTGTGGGCCGAACATCGAATCGCCGACCTTGCCGCGCGCGTGCACGCCGCCGAAGACTTGGTGCAAGTTCACATCCGCCGCAACGCGTTGCAGAACCTGGACGCGTGGAAAGTAAACGCGTGGCTGCACGCTTTCGAGTGCGACCACCGGACGGTGACTTTCGCGCCGCTCGAAAGCTGGCACGTGCTGAACGGCAACAACTCCGGAGTCTGCGCGCTCAACCTTGCGTGGAAACTTCGGCCGCGGCGCCTTTTCATGCTGGGCTTCGACATGAACCGCAACGCGCGCGGCGAGGCGTACTGGTATCCGCCTTATCCGTGGTCCTCTGCCGCGGGCAGCACGAGCGACGCCAAATACGACCGATGGGCGGGCGACTTCGAAACAATCGCCGAGCAGTTCGACAAGATAGGCACGCGGGTCTTCAACGTGTCGCCGGCTTCCGCAATCGACAACTTCCAGATATGGACGCAGGAACAATTCGCGCGGGAGTGCAAGTGACGCCGTTTACGCTGGTTATGGCTTACTACGAAAACCCCGGCATGTTGCTCGAGCAGGCGTGGAAGTGGTTGGCGCTGCCGGCGCCGGTGCGCGCCGCGTTGCACGTCGTGATCGTGGACGATGGAAGTCCCACGGCGAAGGCGGCGCACGCGATCGACGCCGGACTTTTCTCGACTCTCGGCGCGGGGCTCGCATCGTTTCAGCTCTGGCAGATGGGCGTCGACGTGCGCTGGAACCAGGACGCGTGCCGCAACGTCGGCGTGCGTGAAGCGCCGACGTCGTGGGTCCTGCTCACCGATATGGATCACGTCGTGCCGCCGGATACCTGGCGCTATCTCATGGAAACGAAGCTCAAGAAAAAGAACGCGCACAAGTTCGCGCGCGTGAGCGCGCCGGCGCTGAAGCCGTATAAGCCGCATCCGAATAGCTGGGCGCTTACCCGGAATCTTTACTGGGATGCGGGCGGATACGATGAAGCACTCGCCGGCAACTACGGGACGGACGGTGACTTTCTGGTGCGGCTGCGCCGCGTGGCCGAAGTCGTCGACCTTCCGGTGCCGCTGATCCGCTACCCGCGCGACGTGATCCCGGACGCGAGCACCACGACGCTCGAGCGCAAGAGCG
>WUUC01052481.1_pt1 | contig 11076 bp, 3 predicted proteins | sample 6278441 | NCBI WGS metagenome assembly WUUC01 (sample SAMN13675441, study PRJNA597444) | soil metagenome | isolation source: soil | place: USA: Washington | collected 2017-10 | reverse complement strand
CAGGTGCTCGAGGGCACGTCGCCGACAGGGCGGTTCATCGGCGCGCGCAGCTTCGAGACCGTCGAAAATGTTCCGAAGTGGGACGATTGGGCGCCGCGCTTTGCGATGGTGTACGACCTGTTCGGCAATGCGAAAACCGCGCTGAAATATTCGCTCAATCGCTACAACGCCGCGCGGACGACCGGCATCGCCGAGGATTACAACCCGCTGCAGGACGTGACGCAGTCGCTCAGCTGGGTCGATCTCAACGGCGACGACATCGCGCAGGGGGATCGGGGCTGCACCTTCCGGACCGCCGGCTGCGAAATCGACTTCGGGAGCCTGCCGGCCAACTTCGGCGCGGTTTCGCTCAACGAGTACGGCAACTTTCCGCGCACCTACAACCTCGAACACGGCGCCGAGATTCAACACGAACTGTTCCCGCGCCTGTCAGTGACCGGCAGCTGGTTCCGCGGCCGGTTCTACAATCTCACGACGACCATCAACCGCTCGTACAACGCGGACGCGGACTACGTCCCGGCGACGGTCTACCACCCGATTACCGGAGGGCTCCTCCAAGACGTGTACTTCCAGCGGCCATCGGCCCGCGGCCGTCCGACGGACAATCTGGACACGTACGATCCCGAGCGCCAGCGGCTGTATCAGGCGTTCAACATGGAGTTCAAGGCCAGGCCCGGCGCCGGCGCCCAGGTGTTCGGCGGCTTCTCATTCGAGCGGGAGCTGAGCGTGAACTGCACCGCGCCGGACAACCCGAACACCCGGCGCTTCTGCGACGATCGACAGAACGACATCCCGTATCGATTCAACTTCAAGGTGGCTGGTTCTGTGCCGTTGCCGTGGGGGATCACCTTCAGCGGCGTCCTTCAGAGCAACGCGAGCCCGACCGGAGACACGGCGACCACCACTCGCAACATAACGATCACGCGCGGAACGACGCGGTATCCGGCCGACTGCCCGGCGCCGTGTCCCGCCGGCCAGATCATCGCGCCCACCAACCTTCAAGGCGCGACGACGCTGGTGGTTCCGCTCGTGCCGTTCAACGCGCACCAGGTGGAGCGCATCACGCAGCTCGATTTCAAGCTGCAGAGAACCTTTCGGTTCGGGCGCGTCAGCGTCCTGCCGACGCTCGAAGTGTTCAATGTCAACAACACGGATGCGATCATCACCTACCAGTCGCTGAACATCCGCAACGCGCAGTACGAGGCGCCCAACAGCATCATGCAGCCGCGCATGGTGGGCGTGGGCGCGACGGTGCGCTGGTAGTTTCGGGGTCCGCCTTTAGGTGGACTTCCGCACGTGCAGGTCCGCCTCGGCACGGACTCGCACGGCCTCTGGGCTTTGGGCTTTAGGCTTTAGGACGGGTTAGGTAAGATCGCCAAAGCCCAAGCCAAGGCCCCGGCCTGAAGCCACCGGAGCCCGGCGCCCGCAGCCCTGGTCCGGGCCGCACGCCGAATCTTGTGCGGCCCTTCCCGATCCAATATCTCGGATCCCGTGCCACAGTTACCCTATTCTGGGTAGTTTCGCGGTTGACTGGCCACCGCCCGCGAAATTAGTTTGGTCGTCAGGGTTCTTTCGTATCCGTTGTCGTCATATCCGCCGTTACGGGTGGCTACATATGCATCCATGCAGGCCCGCATTCATGTCGATCGCAGCTAATCCCCAGATCGTCAGCCCAAGGAGGGATCGGATGACACCGAGAACTAGGAGTGTGAGGCTATCGCTGTTCGTAATGATCGTGCTGGCACTCCCGTCGCTCGCGCAGGCGCAGAGCGCTATTACCGGCATCGTCCGGGACACGTCGGGCGCGGTGCTGCCCGGCGTTACTGTCGAAGCGGCCAGCGACGCCCTCATTGAAAAATCCAAGAGCGCGGTGACCGACGGCGAAGGACGGTACCTGATTCCAGATCTGCGGCCCGGCCAGTACGTCGTGACCTTCACCCTCGCCGGCTTCGCCACCGTGAGGCGCGAAGGCATCGAGCTCCCGTCGGAATTCACGATGACCCTGAGCACCGATATGCGCGTGGGTGCGCTCGAGGAGTCCATTACCGTGACGGGCGACGCCCCGGTCGTGGACGTGACGACGGCCGTGCACACGCAGGTGTTGAACCGCGAGGCGATCGACGCGATCCCGACCGGCCGCACCATCCAGGGCATGGGCCAGTTGATCGTCGGCGTGAACCTGAATCTGCCCGACACCGGCGGCGCCCGCGCCATGCAGCAGACCTACATGTCCACGCACGGCATGTCCACGGCGAACACCACGGTGATGGTGGACGGCATGATGGTCAACGGCCTCCAGGGCGACGGCGCCATCCAGAGCTATTTCAACGATGCGATGAACCAGGAGGTGAGCTATCAGACCTCCGGCATCGGCGCCGAGACCTCGGCCGGCGGCGTGCGCCTCAACATGATTCCGCGCGAGGGCGGCAACCGCTTCAGCGGCGATTTCAAGACGGCGTTCCGGCCCGGCGAATGGCAGGCCGACAATCTCACCCAGCGGCACGTGGATCGCGGGCTTCGCACGGGAAACGCGACCGATCGCATCATCGACTTCACCTTCGCGCAGGGCGGTCCCATCAAGCAGGACAAGCTGTGGTTCTTCGGCTCGGCGCGCTATTTCTCGGTCAACAACTTCATCCCGAATACGTTCTTCGACGACGGCAGCCCCGGCGTCGACGACCAGTACATCAGGAGCGCCCTGGTGCGGATGACCTGGCAGGTGACCGGCAAGACGAAGTTCTCGGCGTACTTCGACGAGATCGACAAGTACCGCGGTCACGACATGCAGGCGAACTACGACCCCGAGACGGCGGCGGTCCAGTGGTTCTCGCCGGCATACCACACGACCTCCGCGAAGCTCACACACACGGCGAGCAGCCGGCTGCTGCTCGAGGGCGGCTGGTCGAGCAACCTTGAGTACTACACGAACAGCTATCAGGACGGTGTCGAGCAGCCGCGCGGCTCGGCGGCGTGGTTTGCGAACACGGCGCAGGTGGAGAGCGATCTCGGCGGCATCCAGACCGCGTTCACGGCGCAGACGACGCAGAGTCCCTCGCGCTACGCCTGGAACACGGCGGCGTCGTACGTCACCGGCTCGCACAGCTTCAAGGCCGGCATCCAGATGACCTGGGGCAACTTCTTCCATTCGACGCAGACCAACGGTGATCTGTATCGCGTGTACCGCAGCACGAGTACGGGTGTCCGCTATTCGGTGCCGAGCCAGGTGGTGGTCCGCAACACGCCGGTATTCAGCGGCGAGCGGTTGAACCGCGATCTCGGCATCTTCGCGCAGGACTCGTGGACGATCCGGCGCCTCACTGTCAACGCGGGCGTCCGCTGGGAGAATGTCAAGGCGCAGGTGCTCGAGGGCTTCTCGCCGGCCGGCCGCTTCATCGGCGAGCGCCGCTTCGAGCCGATTGAGGGGCTGCCCGACTGGAAGGACTGGGCGCCGCGCTTCGCGATGGTGTACGACGTCTTCGGCAACGCGAAGACGGCGCTGAAGTACTCGCTGAACCGGTACAACCTCGCGCGCACCACCGGCATTGCGGACGACTACAACCCGCTTGCCTCCGACACGATCGCCATCACGTGGCGCGACCTGAACGGCAACGATCAGCCGGACTTTACGCCCGGGTGCGCCTTCAACAACGGGACGAATCCGGCGTGTGAAGTGAACCTCAATCAGATTCCATCGAACTTCGGCGTCGAGTCGCCGAACGAGTTCGGGAATTATCCGCGCACCTGGAACCTGGAGCACGGCCTCGAGCTCCAGCACGAGCTCTTCCCGCGCCTGTCGTTGACCGGCTCGTGGTTCCACGGCAGCTTCAACAACCTGACGGTCACGGTGAACCGCGCGCTCCAGTTCGACGGCGATCCGACGCAGAACCCGCATTACACGCCCTTCACGGTGTACAACCCGATCACGGGCGAGCCGTTCACCGCGTACAACCGGGTGAGCGCGAGCACGCCGATCGACAACCTGGACACCTACGATCCCGAGCGCGAGCAGGTCTACGACGCCTTCAACTTCGAGTTCAAGGCGCGGCCGGGCGCCGGTGCGCAGCTGTTCGGCGGCATGTCGTTCGAGCGCGAGCTGCAGGTCAACTGCACCACGCCCGACAACCCGAACGCGCTGATCTTCTGCGACGATCGGGCGAACGGCATTGCGTTCGCGAAGAACTTCAAGCTGGCCGGCTCGTATCCGCTGCCGTGGGGCATCACGCTGTCGGGCGTGCTGCAGAGCAACGAGAGCCCTGGGGCAACGGGGGCGACGCTCGCGGCGCTCATTACCGATACGCGCAACATGACGATCACCCGTACGTCGCGGTATCCGGCCAACTGTCCGGCGCCGTGCCCGGCTGGCCAGTTGATTGCGCCAAACCTCACGCTGGCGTCGCTGTCGCTGCCGATCGTTCCGTCGCGAAACTCGCGAGTCGAGCGGATCACCCAGCTCGATTTCAAGGTGTCGCGCACCTTCCGGTTCGGCCGCGTGAGCGTTCTCCCGACGCTCGAAGTGTTCAACGTGAACAACTCGGACGCGATCATCAGCTACATCACGAGGAACTCGCTGTCGGCCTCGTACCTGGCGCCCAACAGCATCATGCAGGGCCGGATGATCGGCGTCGGCACGACCGTGCGGTGGTAATCACGTGAAGGTCCGCCTTCGGGCGGACCTGCCGGTGTAAAAACGGCTCAGCCACGAAAACACGAAAACCACGAAACCTGTTTTTCGTGATTTCGTGATTTCGTGGCTTGGTTCTCGACCGACCTCACTGCCCGAACTGCTTCTTTGCCTCGAGCGCGATCGCGAGATTCTTCTTCGCGTCCGGAAAGCCCGGATCGATCTTCAAAGCCTGTTGAAAGTGGGCGATCGCCTCGTCGAGATGCCCCTCCGACGCAAGCGCGATTCCCAGGTTGTTGTGCGCCGGCGCTGAGTCGGGCCTCAGCGCGAGCGCCCTGCGGAACCCCGCAATCGCCTCCGCGAAACGTCCGGCCTGCAGATGCACGCTCGCCAGGTCGTAGTGCACCTCCGGGTCGTTCGGGCTGATGTCGACCGCCTGGGAGAGATGTCGGATCGCGTCCTCCGTCTGGCCGCGCGACGCGAGAGCGTTGCCAATGTTCTTGTGGGCCCGCGCCGACCGCGGATCGAGCGTGAGCGCACGGCTGAAGGCGGAAATCGCTTCGTCCACCTTGCCTTCGTCGGCCAGAGCGATCCCCAGATTGTTGTGGACCCCGGCGGATCCGGGAATCGATTCAAGCGCGATCCGGAAGTGCTCCGCCGCTTTGTCGGGCTGATTCTTGTCCAGCAGCGCGTTCGCCAGGTTGTAGTGGGCGTCGGGATAGTCCGGCCGCATCGCGAGGGCGCGCTCGTAGGTCGCCACCGCCTGGTCGAGATCGCCTCTGGCGCGGAGAGCGGTCCCCATGTTGCTGAACGCGGGCGCGTAATCGGGCTGAAGCTCGATTGCCCGGCGGTACCGCGCAATCGCCTCGTCGAGCCGTCCTTCCGCCTGCAGCGCCGTGCCCAGGTTGTTTTCCGTAATCGCGCGCATCAGCGTCTTCGAGAGCACAGGCCAGTTGACGAAGATCGCGACGGCCGCCGCGGCTCCGGCCGCGGCGGCCAGGTGACGGCGGGGCGCGCTCCGGATAAAGGCAGGCAGCGCCACCGCTCCCGGCGCGGCGAACAGCACGAGCATCGGCACGAGAGGGAAGCGGTAGCGCGCGAACACGTAGAACATCAGCACGCTCGCGGCATACGCAACCGCCAGCGCGTAGAACACCGCGAGGCGGCCTCGATCGCTCCACGTGGTCCAGACGCCAAACAGCGCGAGCGGTACGAGGAGGCCGAAGTGTCCGAACCATCCGCCGATGCGCAGGGGCCACGACCATTCGGCGTAGGTTTCCTGACTCTCCGTATCGAGCATCTCGGCGGCGTTCCACAGGAGCAGGAACTTGCGCGCCATCAGAGCCAGCCAGGCGGCCGGCCGCGTCGTGATGAAATCGAGCGCGCGATCGCTCCAGTAGGTCGACACTTCAGCGGGCGAGAGTCGGCGTCCAAGCGCGTGCTCTGCCAGCTCGGTGGCGTCGGTGCGCTCGTATTCCGGAGAACCCCTGCCGAAGCGCAGCGACTGATAGGTGCCGTCGGACCGCGGATTGTTCCCGATGAAGAAGTTCGGCCCGAACTGCGCGGTGGTGATGTAGAAGCCGCCGCCGACGTAGTTGTTGCGGATGGCCACCGGCGCGAGAACGATCGCGAGGCCGGCGGCGTAGGCGGCCAGCGCGCCGACCGGGGTCGTGAGCGGGCGCTCCGCCGGCCCGCGCGCACGCCTTGCGCGGCCGGCGGGTGCGCGCCGCGTGAGCCGTCCCCGCCATACCGCCCAGACGCCGATCACCCCTGCGAGCAGCAAGGCGTTTTCGCGCGTGAGGCTGAGCGCGCCCATCGCAACGCCGAGCGCGAGCCACGTCCACACGGTCCGGTTAAAGCCGGACCCCGCGTGCGCCACGTGGGGTCCACCTTCACGTGGAACTTCCGTGACAATCCCGCTCAGGATGAACAGCGCCAGACAGACGAAGAACACGTCCAGCACCGACTTCTGAATCAGCCCGTCGAAGAAGATCGCCGGCGCGTACAGGGCGAGCATCAGCCCGGCGACGAGTCCCGTGCGCATCGAAAACAGCCGGTACGCGGCGAGGCCGATCAGCGCGCATGCCGCCGAGCCGACTGCCGCCTGCACGAGCCGCGTAACGAGCAGATCGCGGCCGAAGAGTGAATACAACGTGCCGAGGAAATAAGGATAGAGCGGCGCCTGGTAGAAGACCTCGGTGCCAATCCAGTCGCCAGCGGCAATGCGCCGCGCCCACTCGTCGTAGGCGCGGGCATCGCCGAGGAGCACGGTGAAAAAAGTGGCGTCCTTGATCTGCCAGACGTGCAGCAGACGGACGACGAGCGCCACCGCAAAGATGGCGAGCGCGTGCAGGGTAAAGCGCCTGACCGAGCGGATTTCGGGCACGCACCCGTATGCTAGCATCGCTGAAGGGCCGCGATTCGGACCGAAGGCACTGATGAATCGGGCGATCGTCCTACTCACGGGCACGTCGATTCTGCTGGCGTCGGCGTCAGCGCAGGCGCAGCCTGTCACCTTCAACAAAGACGTCGCGCCGATTCTCTACGCGAAGTGCGCCTCCTGCCATCGCCCCGGCGCCATCGGTCCATTCAGTCTCCTCAGCTACGCCGACGCGCGGCAGCGCGCCACGCAGATTGCAAATGTCACCTCTCGCCGCGTCATGCCTCCGTGGCAGCCGCGAGCGCCCAGAGCGGCGTTTGCCGGCGATCGGTCGCTCGACGAGGCCGAGATCCGCACCATTCAGCAATGGGTGGCGAACGGGGCCGTCGAAGGAGATCCCGCGGATCTGCCGATGGCGCCGCAGTGGCACGAAGACTGGCAGTTGGGCGCGCCCGATCTGATCGTCGCCATGCCGGTCGCGTTCGAGCTCCGCGCCGACGGCCCGGACGTCTTCCGCACCTTCGTCCTCCCCCTGCCCGTCACACGCGCGAGATACGTCCGCGGTATCGAATTCCGGCCCGGCAACCCGCGCGCGGTGCATCACGCGAACATCGGCATCGACCGGACCACTTCCTCGCGCCGGCTCGACGAGCGCGACGCGGAGCCCGGATATGTCGGGGGCATGGTTCCCGAGGCCGGCTATCCGCCGGGCCACATGCTCGGCTGGACGCCGGGCCAGCACCCACGTGCGTCACCCGACGGCATGGCCTGGCGCCTCGAGCCGGCGAGCGATCTGGTGGTGCAGCTTCACATGCAGCCAACCGGCAAACCGGAACGGGTGCAGGTGAGCGCGGGATTCTTCTTCACCGACCATCCGCCCGTGCGCGAACCGGTCGGCCTGCGGCTCGGCAGCCAGACGATTGATATTCCCGCCGGCGAGCGCGAGTACGTCGTGGCGGACAGCTACGTGCTCCCTGTCGACGCGGAGGCGCTCGCAATTCAGCCCCATGCGCACAACCTGGCGCGCCGGATGGACGCACACGCGACGCTGCCGGACGGAACGACGCGGCCGCTCATCGAAATTGCGGACTGGGACTTCAGGTGGCAGGATGTCTATCGCTACCGCGAGCCTGTCGCGCTGCCCGAAGGCACGCGCCTGTCGATGCGGTTCGTTTACGACAACTCGGCGGCGAATCCGCGCAATCCACACAACCCGCCGCAGCGGGTCGTGTGGGGACAGAACACGTCGGACGAGATGGGCGATCTGTGGATTCAGCTCGTGCCGCGGTCGCCGTCGGATCTCGCGGCGCTCGATCACGACGTCGCGCGCAAGCGGCGCGCGGAAGATATTGCGGCTTACGCGAAGCTCGCTGACCAAGATCCCGAGAATCCGCTGCGCCACGATGCGATCGCGATGTTGTATCTCGCGGAAGGGCGTGCGGATCGGGCGGCGGCGCATCTCAGCACGTCGGTGCGACTGAACGATCGGTCCGCGCCTGCCCACTACAACCTCGGCCTCGCGCTGTCGATGCAGCGCCGCTTCGACGAAGCGCGCATGCAATTCGAATCGGCGGTCCGTCTCGACCCGGAGCATGCCGAGGCACACAACAACCTGGGCGCAATGCTTCACATCGCCGGGCGCCTCGACGAAGCAGTGGAGCATTACAGCCGTGCGGTGGCGCTGCGGCCCGAAAACGCGGAAGCACACAGCAATCTCGGCCGTATTCGCGCGTCGCAGCGAAAGCGCGCCGAGGCCGTCGGCCACTACCTTCAGGCGCTCGCCGTGAATGCCGGCCTTGCCTCGGCGCTCTCCGGCCTGGCGTGGTTACGCGCGACGGCGCCCGAGCCCCAGCTGCGCGATCCGGAGGCCGCGCTGCGGCTCGCGCGGCGGGCTGCCGAGCTCACGGCCCGAAAGGAGCCTGTGGCGCTCGATGCTCTCGCAGCAGCGCATGCAGCTGCTGGCGAGTTCGGGCAGGCAGTTGCCGCGGCCCGGGCAGCAGTGGCGGCCGCCGGTCCAGCCCAGGCGGCGTTTGCCGAAGAGATTCGGCAGCGGCTGGGCCTGTACGAGCAGGGAATTGCGTACCGAGAGCCCTGATGTAGCGCCGCTTTAGCCGTGCGTGAGCGGTGCGCACCACTAAAGTGCTGCGCTACAGGTGGTGCGCTACGCGTGGTGCGCTACAATAGAGCATTCATCCCGCATCCGCTTCATAACGCTGACGTTTCATAACCGGTTCGTATCTCACGATGATCGATGTCTGCCGGCGCATCGCGCTTGCGGTGTGCCTTCTGTGTTCCGCGCCTCCGGCACCTGCCGGTGCCGAACAGTCCCCGCCCCCGCCGAGCTCAGCATCACCGGCGGCAGCCGTCACCTTTAATAAAGAAGTCGCCCCGGTCATATTCCGGCACTGCGCCTCCTGCCATCGGCCAGGCAGCGTTGCGCCGTTCAGCCTTCTGACCTACGACGAAGTGCGGCAGCGCTCTCAGCTCATCACGGACGTCACCGAGCGGCACTTCATGCCGCCCTGGAAGCCGGAGTCGGCGCACGGAGAATTCGAAGGCGATCGCCGCCTGACCGACCATCAGATCGAGATTTTTCAGCGGTGGGCCGAGGGCGGCTTTCAGGAGGGCGCGAAGCAGGACCTTCCGCCGCCGCCGAGCTTTTCGGCAGACTGGCAGCTCGGTACACCCGATCTGGTCGTGGCGATGCCCGAGGCGTTTACGGCGCCGGCAGACGGCGGGGACGTGTTTCGCAACTTCGTGCTTCCCGTCGCGCTGAAGCGGCGCCGCTACGTGAAGGCCCTCGAGTTCCGTCCGGAAAATCCGAAAGTGCTGCACCACGCGCGGATTCTCCTCGACGACACCGGCGATCTCAGACGGCGCGACGCGGCAGATCAGGAGCCCGGATTCAGCGGGATGGAAGCGCCGGGCGCGCGTTTCCCCGACGGGCACTTCCTTGGGTGGTCTCCGGGCAAGTCGCCGAGCCGGACGTCGCTTCCGTGGGTCCTCGACCCCGGCGTCGATTTCGTCGTTCAGATGCACCTGAAGCCAAGCGGCCGTCCCGAAGCCGTGCGCGCGTCGATCGGCCTGTACTTCTCGGACGATCCGCCCGCAGCGTCGCCTGTGATCATTCAACTCGGATCGAAATCGTTCGACATCCCCCCGGGCGCGCGCGATCACGCGGTGACCGACTCCTTCGTGCTGCCGGTCGATATCACGATGCTGCGCATCTATCCGCACGCGCACTATCTCGCCCGGGAGATGATGGCGATGGCGCAGCTGCCGGACGGATCGGAGCGGCGACTGCTCAAGATTGCCGACTGGGACTTCAACTGGCAGGACGAATACGAATACGCGCGTCCCCTCGCGCTGCCGCGCGGCACGGTCATCACGATGCGCTACACGTACGACAATTCCGCGGACAACCCGCGGAATCCGAACGCGCCGCCCTCGCGGGTGCGGTTCGGCGCGCAGACCACCGACGAGATGGCGGAGCTGCTGGTGCAGGTGCTCCCCAATACCACGAGCGAGCTGCCGGTGCTGCGGCGCGCGGTTGCGGGCCATGTGCTGCTTGCCGACACCGCTGGCGCTGAAAAGCGTCTGGCCGACGCGCCAGGCGATTACGACAACCGCAACGCCCTTGGCGTGGCGTACATGAAGCTCGGGCGGACCGCAGACGCCGTTCGCCAGTTCGAGGCGGCGCTTCAGGCTGCCCCGGAGCACGCGATCGCGCATTACAACCTCGGCACGATTGCCTACGCTGCCGCGGAGATCGATGCGGCACGTGCGCATTTCGAGCGCGCGTTGAAGACGCAGCCGGACTACTCCGAGGCCCACACCAATCTGGGCGTTCTCCTGGGCCGGAGCGGCCGCATGAAGGACGCGGTCGGCCATTTCCGCAAGGCGCTCGCCGCCCGGCCCGGCAACCCGCAGGCGCAGAACAATCTGGCGCGCGCGCTGCTGCAGCTCGGCAAGGTCCGGGAAGCGATCGGACACCTGGAGGACGTGCTGAGCACGCTGGAGCGCTCGACAGAGGTTCCGGCGAGTCAGTTGACCGAGTTCTACGGCGTGCTGTCGG
>WUUC01024849.1_pt1 | contig 11076 bp, 9 predicted proteins | sample 6278441 | NCBI WGS metagenome assembly WUUC01 (sample SAMN13675441, study PRJNA597444) | soil metagenome | isolation source: soil | place: USA: Washington | collected 2017-10 | reverse complement strand
TCATTGACTCTATTCGCCCTGTCTACAGGACGAAGATTCCTCTCGCGTTCTTACTCTCAAGACCTTCTACAGGTCCCAAGCACGCTTCTCTCCGATTCAGTTTTCAAAGGCCGAAAGTACCGTGACTCCGGAGAGTCTTACCTCGTCTCGAGGTCGGCGGATTCTATTTACGCTGCCCTGTCTGTCAACCGATTTTTTTCGGAATCTTCAGGGCTTTTCGAAGCCTGGCGCGGACGCCAGAAGGATGAAGGCGTCGCCTCCATCCCCGCGAAAAGATCCAGGATTCTGGCTTCTTCCCGCCCCGCTTTCTGTGTCGCGGGGGCCAATGACTAGCATCGCCCCCCGGGGTGTCAAGAGCGGTTGCGGAGAGGTGTGACGTTTTCGGGAGTGGCGGTCGGGAGGACCCAGATATCGCCCGCGCCCACGCCTTCGAAGTGACGGAGCAGCGATTCCGAGACCGCCCATGCGCCCTCGCCCACTGCCGTGGCCGTGGTGGGAATCGCTGTGAAGTAGGGTGGGCCGCTCAGGGTCTTGGCGATCAAGACGGGGGTCGAGCCCTTTCCCCCCTCGGGTCCTTGGACGAGCTCGGCCGGATGAGCTGCTCTCACCAATGACACCTCGTCGGTACGCGCGATAAAGTGCGGGCCGCCGTCGAACGGGTCGATGCGCTCCGCGTAGCGAAAGCCGATGCGGGTCAGCATTTTCTCGACGCCCCGCGTCTGCTCGCCAACCGCGCCGATCACGGCCTGGGCTTTGGGAGAGAGCAAGGTCGCGTAAATCTCCCCCTCAGGAAACAGCCCTCGAATGAACTCCTTGTTTCGTTTACTGAGCTTGTCTGCCTCGAGGTAGCTGAGCCCGGTAAAGTGTCGGCCCAGGGCCTCCCAGAGGTGGCTGGTGCCGTCGGGCTCGAGCGGCGGCAGCAACTCCGCCAGGACCTCGTCACGAAAATCGTGTCGGTGGATGGCGATGAAGAGAAAGCGCACGAACGAGATCAGCGTGCCGAGCTTGTCCGGTCCGCTGCGATAGTCCGGATGCACGACCAGGCCGCCGATTTCGGTGGGGCCGTTGTATGAGTAGCGCACGCACAGCACCGGATGGACGAAGTGCTTGTCCAGGGTGGCGCTGTACTTCTCCTCGCGGTCGACATCGAGATAAATGTACGGCGAGCCGCGCCTGCCCAGCTGAGCGATGATCATCGACGTCGCGACAGCTTGATTGCGCTGCAAGTCGCGCAGCACGAACACGAACTCGCGACGCCGCGGATCGCTGATCGTTCCATCGAAGGAATGCTGCGACAGTTCGAGGATCTCTCGAATGGCGTCGCGGTCGTCCGGGAGGTTGACGGTATTGAGGTAGTGGGCGAGCGCATGCAGCTCGGCCTCGTCGGCCAATAGCGCTGCGCGAATCTCGTAGCGAAGCATCGGCTCGAGTGTGGTCAGAAGACCCGGTCGCTGTCGACCAGGATGGTCACTGGTCCATCGACTTGCGACATCACCTGCATCGATGCTCGAAACTGGCCGGTCGCAACCGACGCGCCCTGCGTTCTCAAAGCCGAACACACCTGCTCGTAGAGTTGCTGCGCCCGTTCGGGACGCGCGGCCGTATCGAAGCCCGGTCGCTTGCCGCTGCGAACGTCGCCGTACAGCGTGAATTGCGATACCACCAGCAGCGAGCCAGCGACGTCGACCACCGAACGATTCATCTTGCCGGCATCGTCTTCGAAGATGCGCAGACCGAGCAGCTTGCTCGCCATCCACGGTGCAACCCGATCGTCGTCGTCCTTACCGGCTCCCAAATAGACCAAGAGGCCTTTGCCGATACTCCCGACGGGCACTGCGTCGACTTCGACGCTGGCGCGCGTCACGCGTTGAACGACCGCCCTCATGCCACGACCTTGCCATAAATCGCCTAGAGCGTTACGCCTGCGCACATGGTTTTGCCAGTCGTCGGTCTGACGGGAGGGATCGCGTCCGGCAAGAGCACGGCCGGGCGTATGTTCCGCGAGCTGGGCGTGCCTGTCGTCGACGCCGATCAGCTGGCGCGCGAGGTGGTTCTGCCGGGTACGGAAGGCCTGACGGAGATCGTGAGCGCGTTTGGTCTCGACGTCCTACAAGCGGACGGGACGCTCGATCGCAAGACGCTTGCTGGTCGCGTGTTTGCCGATGCAGCTCTGCGCGCGCGTCTCAACGCCATCACTCACCCGCGAATCGCGGCCTTGGCGGCCGCGCGCTTGAGAGACCTTTCGGAGCAAGGTCATCCGTACGTCATGTATGAGGCAGCTTTGATCGTCGAAAACGGGATGCACCGCGCGATGAGTGCGCTCGTTGTGGTGGCATCGGAAGTTGACACGCAGCTTGCGCGGCTGATGAATCGCGACGCGCTGAGTCATGCCGATGCTCATGCGCGCGTCCAGGCACAAGCGCCGCTCGCCCAGAAGCTAGCTGTGGCAGACTTCGTAATCGTCAATGATGGTAGCGAGATCGCTTTGCGCGAACGCGTGCGAGAAGTCGATGACGCACTACGCGCACGGATGACACGGGGGAACTGACAATGGGCGAGCCTCTCACACTCATCACGGGGTTTCCGAGCAATGAGCTCGCTACGCGCGTGGTCACGCGGTTGCTGACTCAGAATCGGAGCGAGCGACTGCTGTGTTTGGTACCGGCACGCTTTCAGGATCGCGCGCGTGCGTTTCTGCGCGAGCGGCCGAGTGCGGAAGCTGAGCGGGTAGAGCTCCTCGAAGGCGACGTCACGGCGATGGACTTGGGCCTATCGGGTCCTGAGTTTCGTGATGCGGCGCGGCGCGTGCGTGTCATCCATCATCTGGCGGCAGTCACGTACACGGGCGCCGAGCGAGCACTGGCAGACCGCGTCAACGTGACGGGCACCGCGGAAGTCGTGGAGTTTGCAAGTCAAGCCAAGCAGCTCGAACGTCTCGTGCATTGGTCTTCGACTTCGGCCACGAGCACGCGTCACGGGCACGTCTTGGAAGACGACCTGTTGCAGCCACGCAGCGGGGCGATTGCACACACTCGCTTTCGTGCCGAGTGCATCGTGCGATCCCATCAAGAGCGGATCCCTTCCACCGTACTGCGCCCAGCGATGCTGGCTGGCGACTCGAGAACGGGAGGCATGAATCGCCTCGATGGCGCATTCCTGCTGATTACGGGCTTGCTCAGCGCGCCCCGCGATGTGCCGCTGCCGTTGCCAGCGCGTCCGGACGCGTTCCTCAACCTCGTGCCCATCGACTTCGCCGTGGAAGCCGGACTCGCCTTAGCGCGATCGAACGACACGTTGTCGCGCACTGTGCACGTCGTCGATCCAGCGCCTCCCACCCTCGAGGAAGCGCTCGGCTTGTTCGCATCGCTGCTCGACCGGCCGACACCGCATCGCAGTTTGCCCGGCCCCTTGGCGCGCGCACTGCTTACTTTGCCGCTTCTCGATCGGCTCACGCATGCCCACAGCGCCCTTGTGGAGGAACTGGGGCGCAGCGCGCGCTACGACGACCGCTACGCGCGGCCGGTTCTCGAAAAGGCGGGGCTCTCTTGTCCACCGTTCCCGAGTTATGCGCCCAAAATGGCGGCTTTTGTGCAACGGCAGCGAGAAGCGGGCAGCGCGAACAAGCCGCCGCCAGCCCCCGTCAGATTGCAGCCTCAGCCGTCAGCGAAGTAGACCCTTACTTACCGGCCAACGTCATCGCGCTGACGCGGATGGTCGGGGACGCAATCGCTGTCTTCGGATCGAGATCGTTGCCTACCGCGTCGATGCGCTTGAGCAACTGATCGATGTTGAGCGAGATCGTGACCTCGGAAACGGGAAACACGCGTGCCCCGTTCTCGATCCAGAAGCCAGAAGCACCGCGACTGAAGTCGCCGGTCACGGCATTGAATCCGAAGCCCATCATGCTCGTGACGTAGAGCGCTTTGGGCGTCTCTTTGACGATGTCTTCGGGTGATTTGTTGCCGGGCAAAAGGTGGAGGTTGGTGCTCGAGATGCCGACGCCACCCGAGCCTGAGCGGGCGGCGTTGCCCGTACTCGGCATCGAAAGCTTGCGGCCGGCGTAGCTGTCGAGCTGATAGCTGCGCAATACACCACGTTCGACGACCACGTTGCGCCGCGCGAGCAGTCCCTCGCCGTCGTAGGGCCGCGAACCGGGAGCGCGCACGAGGGTGGGATCGTCGACGACGGTGACGAGCTCGCTGGCTACTTGGGTCTCCAAGCGATCCAGCAGGTAACTCGAGCGCCGCCAGATCGAGCCACCACTCACACAGCTCGCGAGCAAGCCGAGCAACGAGCGCGCAGCGTCGGGGTCAAAAATGACCGGCACTTCTTGCGACTCGACCTTGCGTGCGCCTAGCTTGTCGAGCGTGCGCCGAGCGGCCTCCGCTCCGACCGCTTGCTCACTCTCGAGTTCGTGCAGGTGACGTCGTGCAGACCAGTAATGTCCGCTGCGCTTCTTGCCGCCTTCGTCGTCGATCACGGGACTGACGACGACGGATGCGTACGTGCCGCGACTCTTGCCTGCAAAGCCCCCGCTAGTTACGAGCGCTGATCCACCCGAGACGCGCGTGAAGGTCGCTCCCTCCGTGTTCTTGACGCGTGGATCGAAGTCGAAGGCGGCTCGCTCGGCAGCTTTGGCACGTCGCACGGCTTCGGCCCCATCGACGCCGTCGACGCGAGCATCGAAAAGGTCCAGCTCGGGGTGCTGACTCGCCTGCGAAAGAAGCGACGGGTCGGGGGCACCGGCGAACGGATCGGGCTGACTGAGCTCCGCTAGTTCGACGGCGTCTTCGATCAAGCGAGTCAGGCCGCTGGGTGTCGTGTCGCTCGTGTAAGTCACCGCGACCTTCTGGCCGAGCATCACCCGCAGGCCGACCGAGCGCGATGCCGCTTCCTCGACGAGTTCGGGATCGCCGAGCCTTACTTTGGCCGACAGATGGGCACTTTCGTTGACGACGCATTCCGCAGTCGTCGCGCCTTTGTTCTTGGCGCGCGTCACGACGTCGGATGCGAGGTTGAGCATTCGTTCGAGATCGAGGCTCACAGCTCCGTCCCTCCCACCGTCATGGCGCCGATCTTGATGGTCGGACAACCGACGCCGACCGGAACGCTCTGGCCGTCCTTGCCGCACGTCCAAATGCCATCCGAGATTCGCATATCGTTGCCAAGCATCGTCACCTTACGCATGACTTCAGGGCCGTTACCGATGAGATTGACGCCCTTGAGAGGCGCCGTGAGCTTGCCGTCTTCGATCAGATACCCCTCGGTCAGCGAGAAGACGAAGTCGCCGTTCGAAATGTCGACCTGTCCACCCCCGAAGTGCGAGGCGTAAACGCCGCGTTTCACACTGCGAATGATCTCCTGCGGGTCGTGGGGACCTGCGAGCAAGAGCGTATTGGTCATACGCGGCATGGGATGCGACTTGAAGCTTTCGCGACGACCGTTGCCAGTGGCTGGCGTTTTGAAGAAGGCCGCGGAGTGTTGATCGTGCATGTAGCCGCGCAAAATCCCCTTCTCGATCAAGACTGCGCGCTCTGGGATATTGCCTTCGTCGTCGACGTTCACCGCGCCTCGCGAGTGGGCCAGCGTTGCGTCGTCTACGACGGTGCAGAACTCACTCGCGACGCGCTCACCGACTTGATCGGTGTAGTTGCTGGTGCGCTTGCGGTTGAAGTCCGCTTCGAGGCCATGGCCAACGGCTTCGTGAAGGAGAATGCCGCTATCGCCCGGACCGAGCACCACTTCCATTTCGCCAGCCGGCGCTTCGCGTGCGTCGAGCATGACGAGCGCTTGGCGGACAGCTTCTTCGGCATGCCACTCCGGGGATCGACCATCGAAGTAATCGAGCCCTACTCGACCACCACCACCGGAGCTGCCCGATTGGCGTTTACCACTCTCTTCGGCGATCACGCGCACACCGAAGCGCAACAACGGCTGCCGATCGTGGACCATCTTGCCATCGGAGGTAGCGATCAAGATCTCGCGCATCTCCTCGCTCAGCGAAGCATCGACACGCACGATGCGTGAATCGACGGCGCGCGCTCGTTTGTCCGCGCGCTCGAGCAGCGAACGCTTGTCGACGCCAGCGATGTCGAGGCTGAGCGAGCTTACTTCGTAGCGCTGGACCGAAGGGGGAACCGCAAACGTCGAAGGCCCAGTTCGCGCACCTTCGGCAGCGATGTTGGCCGCCGTACGCGCCGCTCGCAACATCGCGTCGAGGTCGAGATCCTCGACGTAGGCGTAGCCAGTGGCATCGCCGCGCATCACGCGGACGCCGAGACCCATGCTCACGGCACGGCCCGCCGCCTTCAGAATGCCCTCGTCGTAGCTGTAGCTGCCGGACGCGCTGTACTCGTAGAACAGGTCGGCGTAGTCGCCGCCGCGCGAGAGAGCAGCATCGAGAAGCTTACGAATCGTCTGCGCGTCGACAGGTTGCGCGCCCCCGGACGCAAATGGCGCCACGTATCGTGTTCCCATCCGACCACTCTAACGCGTACAGTTCTCGATACAACTGTCGACTGATGTGAAGCGTCCCGCTCGTCGAGCGCGCAGGGCCTTGGCAGAGGCCGCGCGGCAGCCTTGCACAGCCAGCGCGAATCATGTTTGCTGGGTACGCGAGGCTCAGGACGTGGTGGCGAGTCTCGCCGACAGGCGTCTCGTCTCGTCTACACCGCAGTCTCCCACGAGAGTCGATGGCAATGCAGTTTGCGCGCCCTGAAGTCTTGCTCCTCGATGCTGGCAATACCGTCGTCTTTCTCGATCACGATGCAGTCGCAAGCGCGGTGCAACAGGTTTGTCCGCAAGTGACCGCTGCTGCGTTACGCGCGGCCGAACCGAGCGCCAAGCGAGCCTATGAGCGAGAGCTGCAGAGCGGCGTGAGCCACGAAGAAGGCTGGTATCTGTACATGGAGGTGCTGCTGCGCACGGCTGGCGAAGAGGCGACGCACGCCAAGCACGGCGCTCACGAAGCACGGCGTGCGCACGACGTGTTCAATTTGTGGCGCCGCGTGCCGGACGACTTCGTGGCGGCAGTCGAACAAGCGCGCTCGACGGGAATGCGCTTCGGCATCGTGTCCAATGCCGAAGGCAGTTTGGGTAGCTTGTTTGCGCGCCTGCGGATCGATCACTTGTTCGACGAAGTCGTCGACTCGCATCTAGAAGGCGTTCGCAAGCCTGACCCCGAGATCTTTCGCCGCGCGCTGTCGCGTATGCATGTGACCGCAGAACGCGCGCTGTACGCCGGCGACATCCCTGGCGTGGACGTGGACGGCGCGCGAGCGGCTGGAATCGAAGCCGTACTGATCGATCCCCTCGATCACTATCCGGACTACCGCGCTGCGCCACGCTTTGCCTCGGTTGGAAAGCTGCTTGCAACCATGGGGTCGTGATGAAGGCGCGTGCGGCGTGGCTCGCGATTGCACTCAGCGGATGTGGAAGCATGGTCGTGCACTCCGCATCATCCAGGGACGAACGCCTGCCCGCATCCTGGCGCTACGACGTGACACTGACCGAAACACTCGATCAGGCTCGCGTCACGCTCTGCTTCGATGGCCCGCCTGCTCGAGAGCTGCGCGCGGGCAAGGATGACGCGGCATCGCAACTGCTTCGGGCACGTTGGCTTTCGCCGGGGGCGGTCGAAAAGCTCGCCGTCGTGAATGGGCGTATTCGCGTCGCGCACGACGACGTCGACGATGGCTGCATCGAGTACGCCGTCTCGCTCACCGACCAAGGCATGATGGACAGCCCGATTCGTCATGTGGGAACAGACGTCGTCGCAAGCCCGAACGTCTGGCTTTGGCGTCCGGATCGACGCTCGGCACTGTCGAAAGCCACGGTGCATCTCAATCTTCCCCGCGGCATGAGCGCGTCGCTGCCGTGGCCCAAAGTCGGCGATCACTACGAACTCGACGCCAGTGCCTTCCGCTTCGATAGCTACGCGGCCTTCGGTCGCTTTCGCCTGATCGATGTACATCACGCAGGCGTTCATCTCGAAGCGGCCATCTTGAACGCCCCGTTCGCGCTAAACGAAGCGGGCGTCAAGCGCTGGCTTACGCACGCGATCGACGTCTCGTCGATGCTCGAGGGGCGCTTTCCAACGCCCCGTGCGCAGATCATCATCGTTCCGGCGGGACCTTCTCGCGATCCCATTCAGTTCGGCGCAGTGGCGCGCGGCGGATCGGGGTCCGTCATGTTGTTCACGTCTTCGACGGCAACCGAAGCAGAGCTCAAGAGCGACTGGGTGCTGCCTCACGAGCTCTCGCACCTGTATTTGCCGTTCGTGGTGCGCGAGGACGCGTGGCTGCCCGAGGGCCTCGCCACGTACTACCAAGAAGTGTTGCGAGCACGCGCTGGCGTCGTCGATGAACGACAAGTTCTGCAGGACGTGGTGCGCGCGATGGAAAGCGCCGCCCGGCAAGGCACTGGGCGTTCGTTGCGCGACGAAAGCGCGGCCATGTATCGCACGTATGCGTTTCGCGCCGTGTACTGGGCAGGGGCCGCATTCTGGCTCCTGGCCGACACGGCGTTGCGAGCGCAATCACACGGCGAGCGCTCGCTCGATTGGATCCTGATGCGGATGCGCGCGGCGCCGCCCGAAAAGAGCGTGCTGAGCGGAGACGAGCTCCTGGCCCACATGGATGCGCTCGCCGGCAGCCACGTGCTGACGAAGCTCGCGGCCACAGAAAGTAGTCGACCGTTTCCAGATTACCTGCCTGTGTTGGCGCGGCTCGGGATCCGCATTGATGCCGGGAACGTGACGCTCGACGAGCACGCGGAGCTCGCTCCCGTGCGACGCGCAATCTTCGCGAGACGCACCCTCGCTGAGGGCGCGGCCGCCAGCGTCGGCGCGGGCCCTTGAGCGCGGGCGCCTACGACGCGTTTTCTGCGCTCAGCCAGCGGACGAGATGCCGCTCAAAATCGAGGTCACGGTCTCCACGATGCGCTCGCGTTCGGCTTGGGTGAGCTCGCCGTAGACGGGGATGGCGAGCGCTTCGCGGCAAGCGCGCTCGGTCTCGGGCAAGTCGCCTTCTTTGTAGCCGAGCGTCGCGAAGCACGGCTGCAGATGCAGACCCAGCGGATAGTAGATCTCGCTGGCAATACCAGCGCGCGTCAGACCGTGTTTGAGGGCGTCGCGATGGAGGCTGCGCACCACGTACTGGTTGTAAACGTGCCCGTGATCGGCACGACGCGGCGGCGTCAGCAGCGGCGCAGGTAGACCTTTGGCCGCAAATGCGCGGTCGTAACTGTTGGCGTTGTGTCGCCGCTCGGCCGTGTAGCGCGCGAGCTGCGGAAGCTTGACTGAGAGCAAGGCGGCTTGAAGCGCATCGATGCGGAAGTTGCCGCCGATCTGCTCGTGAAAGTACTTCTTGCGGCCGCCGTGAGCGCGAAGAAGCCGAGCGCGCTCTGCGAGGTCGTCGCGTTCGGTGGTGAGAAGCCCAGCGTCGCCAAACCCGCCGAGGTTCTTCGAGGGAAAAAACGAAAAGCAGGCGAAGGCGCCCATCCGACCGACATAGACACTCTTGAACGTCGCGCCGAGCGCTTGCGCAGCATCTTCGATGATCGGGATCTGGCGTGCTTCGGCGACTGCTCTCAGTCCATCCATGTCTGCAGATTGGCCAAAGAGGTGAACAGGAAGGATGGCTTTGGTACGCGGTGAAAGCGCGCGTTCGACTTTGGCGGCATCGATGTTGAACGTGGTCGGGTCGATGTCGACGAACACCGGCTTGGCGCCGACACGCGCCACGCAACCGGCTGTGGCGAAGAAAGAAAAGGCGGTCGTTACCACCTCGTCGCCTGCGCCAATGTCGAGCGCCATCAGCGCGAGCAGCAACGCGTCTGTACCGCTCGAGACGGCGATCGCATGCTTGAAGCCGAACACTTCGCAGAGTTGGGTCTCGAACGCTTCGACTTCGGCGCCGAGGATGAACTGGCCGTGCCTCATCACCCGCTCAAAGGTCGCTCGGTAGTCGGCCATCAGCGGACCGTTTTGTGCGCCGACGTCGAGCATGGCGATCGGTTTCATTTTGAACTCGCCGTGCTGTGGCACGCAGCTCAGCGCATCCACCCGATAACGTGCATCACACGACGAGCACGTAACATCGCCTTGACCAAGCAGCTTGTGACCGCACTTGCACATCCAACCCGTTCGCTTCGCGGGCGTGCCCATCACGAGCGCGTACGCTTCGACATCGTGCGTAACCGTGGCGGCCGCTGCGACGAACGCGTACTCACCGATCTGATTGCCGCAGACGATGGTGGCGTTGGCCCCGATCGATGCGCCGCGCCCCACGCGCGTCACGCGGTATTCGTGCTTGCGCTCGATGAAAGAGCGCGGGTTGAACACATTGGTGAAAACGGCGCTGGGGCCGACGAAGACTTCGTCCTCGAGCTCGACACCTTCGTAGAGCGAAACGTTGTTTTGGACTTTGACGTCGGCGCCGATACGCACGCCTTTGCCGACGAATACGTTTTGGCCGAGGCTCGAGCGCGGTCCCAACGCCGCGCCTTCGCTGACGTGTACGAAATGCCAAATCCTCGCACCGTCACCGATCGTCACGCCTGAGTCGACGATGGCCGTTCCATGGATGAATGTCTTCGCCATGCTCTCTCGCCGCCGTGTGATGCGCCGCGCGCGCTGCTCCCCACGAAGGCGATGGTCGCACACTCAGTGCAGCATGCGCTTGCACTCGCCGAAGTATTTTCCATTGGGCAGCTCGGCGCAGCGCGTGTAGGCCGTACGCGCGGCGGCCGCATCTCCCAAGGCACCGAGCGCGGCGCCGAGCACGATCCAGCCCTCGGAGTTCGCAGCATCGGCGGCGACGGCCTCCTCGGCGCGCGTTCGTGCTTCCGCGTTCTTGCCTTGATTGAGGTACAGCATGGCGAGACCACTCAGCGCTTCACTACCCGTGGGGTAAATCGTGATCGCACGCTGGTAGGTGGCTTCGGCGTTCTTGCGAAAGCCTTGCTGACGCGCTTCCTTGAGCAACTGCTCGTAGCTTGCGCGATCTTCCGCCGACAGCACGGCTTCAACCCTATTTTGCGCGGGCGCGATCACGGGCTGTGCACCTGCTTGCAGGC
>WUUC01108045.1_pt1 | contig 11078 bp, 5 predicted proteins | sample 6278441 | NCBI WGS metagenome assembly WUUC01 (sample SAMN13675441, study PRJNA597444) | soil metagenome | isolation source: soil | place: USA: Washington | collected 2017-10 | reverse complement strand
CGGCCAGTGACTCGCCGGTGATCCCCATTGGCGCCAACATGGCCGTGCGCGCCAGCGTCATTGCACACATCGGCGGGCTCCGCACCGATCTCGGGAAGCTCGCCGGCACCCTGCGCACCGGCGAGGATCATGAGTTCTTTCTGCGCATGCTCGCCGCCGGCTACCGCGGGGTGTACGAACCGACCGCTGTGGTCCGGCACTGGGTCCCGCGTGAACGGCTGGAACGCGGATATTGCCGGCGGTGGCTGTACCAGAACGGACGCGACGTCGCGCGTCTCGACGCCACGCACGCCGTGTCGGCGCGGCGATTACTCGGCGTGCCGCGCTACATGTGGCGGCGCGGCGCCGGCCAGGTGTGGGACGCCGCGCGCGCCACGTTTGCGCCCAACGCCGCCGCGCGGTTTGCCGCGACGGTGGGGGTGTTGTGGCTGGGTGGGTATGTCCGCGAGGCATGGTTCGGCCGTCACCTCAGCAGGCGGCTGTACCCATGACGAGGCAACCGGCCGGCCGTTCCAGCGTCACCGTCATCATCGCCACCTACACACGCGCTGCGCTGTTGGATGAGTGTCTGCACCACCTGCGCAGACAGTCTTTCCACCCCGCAGACGACGTGATCGTGGTCGACAACGGTTCGACCGATCACACCACGTCCATCGTGCGGCGCCACCAGCAAGACTACCCAGCGCCGCTGCGTCTGCTGCATGAAGCACAACCGGGAAAATCGCACGCCTTGGGACACGCACTGGCGCACGCCCGCGGCGACATCCTTGTTTTCACCGATGACGATATAAACGTCGAGGCCGGGTGGCTCGATCAGATCCGCTCGGCGATGGCGAACCCCGAGGTCGTGTTGATGGGCGGCCGCGTCACGCCGCGGTGGGAGGCGTCAGTACCGGCGTGGATCCGCAGCGCTCCCGACGCGCACCCGCGCCTCGGCGCGCCGCTCGGATTGCTCGAATACCCGCCGGGCGTCGTCGATCTCGGCCCGCGCACGGTGCTCGGCGCCAATCTCGCTGTCCGGCGCGACGCGTTGATCGCCGTTGGCGGGTTTGCGTCGCACCTCGGCAAGCTCCGCGGGACCCTGCTCTCGGGCGAAGATCACGAGTTGTGCCTGCGGATTCAACGTGCAGGCTTTCGTGCGATCTACGTCGCGGCCGCCGCGGTCACACATTGGGTGCCAGCAGATCGCGCGCGGGTGAGCTATTTCCTGAACTGGTTCTACTGGTCGGGAATCACCAACGCGATTATCGATGCCGGGCTGACCACGCCGGCGAGCCGTGCAATCCGCCGGTCTTCGTTGAATCTGCTCAAGTGCGGCGCCACTGCCGCCGCCGGTGTCGTGACGGCGCTGGCGATGGGACGCCGCGCGCTCGCGCTCGACCGCGCGCTCGACGTGGCATTTGTGGCCGGCTACGCCGCGCAGCAGTGGGGCCTGACCACGCGTCCCCTCGCGGCGGCGGAACACGTGACGCCGGAGGCGGCATGACGGTCACGTCCGCTTCCATCCTGATCTGCACGTATAACCGCGCCCCTTTGCTGCGCGAAGCGATTGCGGCGCTGCAGGTCATGACCCCACCGGCGGATTGCGACGTCGAAATCATCATCGTCGACAACAATTCCACGGACAACACCCCAGCGGTGATTGCGGCGGCGTCCAGCGAGGGGCACGTGCCCGTGGTGGCGCTGCACGAGTCGCGGCAAGGCAAAAGCTTCGCGCTCAACCGCGGGCTCTCGGTGGCGCGCGGCGACATCGTCGTGCTCACCGATGACGACGTCATACCGGACCGAGAGTGGTTACGCCTTACCGTGCAGGCGTTTCGCGAGCACGAGGTGACATTCGTTTTCGGCAAAGTGCTGCCGCGGTGGAGCACGCCGCCGCCGCCGGAGCTGTTGACGCCATCCGCGCAGGACATTTGGGGCCCACTGGCGCTGGTCGACTATGGCGATATCGCCACGGCCTACGACGCGCGGAGCCGCGGGCAGCGGCTGCCCATCGGCGCGAACCTGGCCATCGCACGGCACGCGCTTCTGACAGTCGGTGGCTGGCGCACCGATCTCGGCAAGGTCGACAACACCCTCACCTCCGGTGAAGATCACGAAATCTTCTGCCGTCTACGCCGCTACAATCTCTACGCTGGCTATTACGACCCCGCAATTGTCGTCCGGCACTACGTGCCGGTCAGCCGGCTGACACGCGCGTACTTCCGCCAGTGGTTCTTCTGGAGCGGCAAGACCCACGCGTTGATGCTCGACGATCTCTATCCGGAATGTGATCTGGCGCGAGTCGTACGTATCGGCGGGTTGCCGCGGTTTCTCTGGCGGCAGGCGCTGCAACAGTGCGGCCGCTGGTTACGCACGCGCGACCCGCGCACGCCCGCTCTCGAGGCCCTCAAGGAGGAATTGCGCTTGTTGCAGTACGCCGGGCTCATTACCGGCTGCTGGAAGCGCCGTCACTACCCACTCCCGTCCGCCGACGGAATATCTGCGGGTGTCACGCGCTAATCGTCTCGGCGGTACGGAAAGCACGCCACATCGAAGCATGAGGACCGGATGAAACGCAGTGTCAAGCTGGCTGCCGTCGTGATAGTGGCCGCCCTCTGGATCGCCGCTGTTGTCGCCCGCACGACGACCTTGACAGTCCGCGCCGGCGAAAACCTGCAGGACGCGCTGAACGCGGCACGGCCGGGCGACACAATTCTGCTCGAGGCCGGCGCGAGATTCGTTGGCAACTTCGTGCTGCCGGCGAAGGAAGGTGCCGCGTACGTGACCGTCCGATCCGCCATCCCCGACAGCCGCCTGCCCGGCGAGGGGACGCGCGTGACGCCGTCGCAGGCGCTCGCGTTCGCCAAGCTGCGGTCGCCCAACAACGAGCCGGTGCTGGCGACCGCGCCCGGCGCGCACCATTGGCGGCTCATGTTCCTCGACTTCGAGCCCAACACCATTCCGACCGGCGACATCATTACGCTTGGTGACGGCTCGCCGCGCCAACACACGCTCGACCAGGTGCCGCATCATCTCGAGATCGACCGCTGCTATGTCCACGGCAATCCCGACACCGGCCAGAAACGCGGCATCGCGCTGAACAGCGCCTTCACCACGATCGCGAATTCTCATATTTCCGACATGAAAGCAATAGGCCAGGACTCGCAGGCGATTGCCGGTTGGAACGGACCTGGCCCGTTCACCATTGTGAACAATTATCTCGAAGGGGCGGGCGAGAACTTCATCCTCGGCGGCACGGATCCGTCGATTGCGGATCTCATCCCCAGCGATGTGAGCTTCCGCTTCAACTATGTGTCGAAACCGGTCGCTTGGCGCAATAGCCGCTGGCAAGTGAAGAACCTGTTTGAATTGAAGAACGCGCAGCGCGTGCTCGTCGAGCACAATGTCTTCGAGCACAACTGGCTGGCGGCGCAAACCGGTTATGCCATCGTGCTGACGCCGCGCAACCAGGATGGCCGCGCGCCGTGGAGCGGTGTGCGTGACGTCGTGTTCCGCGGGAATGTCGTCCGCCGTACTGGCGCAGCCTTCAATATCCTTGGCTATGACAACCTGGCGCGCAGCGCCCAGACAGCGCGCATCTCGATTTGCCACAACGTCATCGCGGATGTGAATGGCGAGACCTGGGGCGGCAGTGGCAACTTTCTCATGATTGGCGATGCCGCCAGCGATATCGCCGTCGAGCACAATACCGTCATCCACAACGGCTCAGTAGTCGCCGCCTATGGCCGGCCGACCGACCGATTCGTCTTCCGCGATAATCTCATCCGGCACAATGAGTACGGCATCAAAGGCGACGATCGCGCCACCGGCACCGACTCGATCAACGCATATTTCCCGGGGGCAATCGTGACGCGCAATGTGTTTGCCGGCGGCGCCGCCTCTCGTTATCCGCCAGGCAACATGTTCCCAGAGCAGGCAGCTTGGCCCGCGCAGTTCACCGACTACGGCGGCGGCCATTACAAGCTGACGCCGAGCAGCCCGTTTCGCGGAGCCGGCAGCGACGGAATCGATCTCGGCGCGGACGTCGACGCAGTCATGACCGCCGCGCAGGCCGCTGAATCCGGCGTCAGCGTCAATCGCCGCCGGCCGCTCATACCCGCGTGCGGACACACCTCACCGGCGACGCGGACAGGAGATGCGGCGATCGATCGGTGATCCGCGTCCGTGCCGGTTTCCAGCAGAAATGCTACTCGTGCCTGGCTGACAGATCGGGGGCGCCTGCCGGCACGGCATCACACAGCAGTGGTGGCGCGCCTCCGCGACTCGCCGTTGGGCGAGCCGCGAAGGGCATTCGAGAGATGCGTGGTCGCTGCCAGCAGCGCGCTACGTCTAAGGCCTGACTCTGTAGTCGGCAATCACCGGATTGTGATCCGAGAGCGTGGTGTCGGGAGTCCGCACCGTGAGTGGTGTAATCGAGTCACCTGCTTCCTTGGCGCGGAACTGGTAGTCCAACCGGACACCGACGATCGTCGCCCCCCGCTCGTCGCTGCCGGTCAGCTCCTGCCACGTGTCGTAGTAATCGCCCTTCATGTTCGTGATCCAATACTGCCTCGGCGTCGCATTGAAGTCGCCAGCGACGATACGCCGCGGGCCAAAGGTGCGCGCCCACGCCATCATGTCGAGCAACTGCGCCGTCCGGTGGGTCGCATTGTAGTAGTCGAGGTGGACCGAGAAGATGTGCACGGGGACGCCGCCGACCAGCACCGTCGCCTGCGCCGCTGAGCGATTGGAATACATGGCGCCCCAATCGCCTGTGGCGTGCATCTGGTGATACGTCGAGGACACAACCGGCAGTCGTGTCAACACCATATTTCCTTCTGTATATTGCTTGGTGATGACCGGCGCCCACTGCATGTGCCACGCCACGCCGGTGTATTGCTCGAGCAGCGCCTTGTAACGGCCCGGCAGGTTCTCCGACCAATCCTGAACCTCCTGCAGCAATACCACGTGCGGGTTCTGGCTGACTATGTACTGGGCCTGCGCGACGGGGTTGTACGATCCATACATGTTCTGCCCGTGCTTGACATTCCATGTCATCACGCGGAACTGGCCGCCACTGCCGGCAGGGGGCGGGTTGTTCGGACGATTGTCGTCGTCATCATCATCGTCGCCATTGTTGCTGGGCGGTACTGGCGGCTTTGCCGGCTGAGGGGCGCCGCCACTCGACTCCGACAATACGGCCACACTCTGGAGGTTGACGCCGCCGTGCGGAAACGAGACCGTGAGTACCTGCTCGCCGGCGACAAGCGCCGCGAGAAAGTCATGGTCCCTCCACCGCTGCCAGTCGCCGGTCTTGTGTACGGCGACGGTTTGCGAGACGTTGCTCTTATCAAACGTGAGCGCAACCGCGGTGCCGTCGCTCGGCGTCGCCGTGCGGACGCGGACAACGTAGTTGCCGCCCTTCGGCACGTTGACTGTGTATTTCAACCACTCCCCGGGGTAGGTCCAACCAATATTGTGGCCGCCGAGCGAGCTGCCCTGCAGGTCAACGTCGCCCTCGCGATACGCGCCGCCGATGTTTCCGGCGGTGGTGTCGTGATACGCGACGCCCTCGCCGCCGTGATCGAAGTTGCGAGCAAGGATCGTGTCCGGCAGCGCCAGCGCCGTGCCTGAGAAGGGTGACGATCTGCCGGACGCCGGTTTGCGCACAATGGTGGCATCTGCGAGCAAGGGCCCCGGCGGCCGGCCCGCGAAGTTGGCGGGACTGAGCACGACCTGGTCGATTTCGACGCCGTCCTCGCGCGTCTGGATCCGCAGCGTATGCGACCCGGAAGAACTGAACTCGATGCGCGCCGGCTGCTTGAGCCAGTACGACGTGTCCTGCCAGCCCCACCCGTCCAGAGCACAATCACCGCAGCGTGCCAGATTCACGAGAAGACCGTTGGTCGTGTGAATGCGGTACGCCGCGCTGCGGTTGGCGTGAAGGGCATCGGAAAATTGCACCCAGACCGAATCATTCCACTTCGAATTGCCCGCCGCGCGAAGACGCAGCCACACGTGATAGGCGGTGTTCGACGGCGCCGCGAACGTGAACTCGACGTAGTGCGCAGGCGACGCGAGCGGCGCTTCCGTGGTCGACCATCCAGCATCTGACGCCGCCAGTGTCATCGACCCGGCCGCACCGGCGCTGGCACGTTGTGCCCAATGCCCGCGAACGACTTTTGCGTCGGAGGCATACAGCACAATGTCGTCAGCTGCCGCCTGTACGTCGTCGCGGACGCTGACGATTCCAAGAGCGGTGAGGACGGCTAGGGCAAACACCAGGCAGGCGCCGTGGGGGCGGCCAAGTCGAGTGGACGCGCGCAGACTCATCGAAGCTCCTTTCGCAGGACAAAGCAGACCAGTCCTGGGCTCGAAAGTCGCGGCAGACGAATCGCGGCGGTGGTTCTATGCGCGGACGCGTCGACTCAGCCTAGGCAGGTACTGCTGACCTGAAACGCGCCGACACGAGCAATTCATGAGCCAGTAAGTGAATTGCGCTTATGCGGACTCAAACGGATACCGAACGACAAGACGTAAAACTGTGGCAGTAAAAATTACACCACGAGTGTAAAAATGACTTGGACGGACCGGTAGCCAGCTGACTCCCCGCGGAGCAACCGCAACCGCTCCGCCCAAGCGCGGCGGCTTCCGACGACCGGCGCAGAGCGACCGTTACGACGACATCCGTGGCGACTGGTCCACGGTTACGGCTTGACTGTGTAATCGGCGATCACGGGGTTGTGATCCGAGAGCGACGTCCACGGCGTCACTATCCTTGTCGGCGTAATCGAGTAGGCCGCCTCCTTCGCGCGGAACAGGTAGTCGAACCGGACATCCCCGATCGTGTGACCGTTCACGAGGCTGCCGGTGATGTCCTGCCACGTGTCGTAATAGTCGGCCCTCATGGTGATGGTCCAGTATTCGCCCCACCATGAATTGAAATCGCCCCCGACGATCCGGCGCGGGCCGAACTTCGCGGCCCACGCCATCATGTCGAGCAACTGCGCCGTACGATGCGTCGTGTTGTAGTAGTCCAGGTGCGTCGAGAAGACGTTGACGGGTACGCCGCCCACCAGCACCGTCGCCTGTGCGACCGACCGATTGGAATACATCGCCGTCCAGTCGCCGGTCGCGTGCATCTGATGGTAGGTCGACGACACGACGGGCAGCCGCGTCAGCACGACATTGCCTTCGGTACTCTGCGAGTTGATGACCGGTGCCCACTGCATCGACCACGGCACGCCGGTGTATTGCTCGAGCAGCGCCTCGTAACGGGCCGGCAGGTTCTCCTTCCAGGTCTGAACCTCCTGCAGCAACACTACATGCGGGTTCTGACTGGCAATGAATTGGGCCTGCGAAACCGGATCGTAGCTGCCATTGAGATTGTGCCCATGCTTGATGTTCCACGTCAGCATTCGAAAGCTCCCGCCAGACGTCGGCGGCGGAGGCGGCGGAGGCGGCGGCGCGACGACGACAGCTGAGGCCGTGATGGATACGATGTTCACCTCACCGCCGGTGATCTTCACGGTCAGGCGCTGCGTGCCGGCCGCGAGCGTCATCGGGACGCTGACGCCGACGCCCGAATATGTCTGCCAGCCACCCGTGCCGGGGATGGCAATGGAGCGCGTGACACTGCTTGGGCTGGCAAAGGTCACTTCGGCCGTCGCCCCAGCGATTGACGCCACGCGCATGTAGACGTCGTAATTACCTGCGCTCGCGACATTGACGGTGTAGTTGAGCCACTCGCCCGCGGCTGTCCACCCGACGTTGTAACCGCCGACGCTCGCCGCTTGCAGATCGACGTCGGTCTGTCGATACGCGCCGCCGGCGTTACCCCCCGTCGTGTCGTAATACGCGACGCCCTGGCCGCCATGGTCGAAATCGGAGGCCTTGATCGTGCCAGGGAGCGCCGCCGGTGTGCCGTTGTAAGGCGTGGAAACAGACGGTGGCGGCGGCGCGGCGACGACCAGGGCAGCAGTGATGGATCGGATGTTCGTCTCACCGCCAGTGATCTTCAGGGTCATGCGCTGCGTGCCGGCCGCGAGCGTCATCGGGACGGTGACAGTGGAATATGTCTGCCAGGCACCAGTGCTGGGGATGGCGACGGTCCGGTTCACATTGCTCGGACTCGCGAACGTCAATTCAAGCGTCGCCCCGGCGATTGCCGCCACGCGCATCTGCAGGTTGTAGTTCCCACCGCTCGCCACGTTGACGGTGTAGTTGAGCCATTCGCCCGGGACCGTCCAGCCGACGTTATAGCCGCTGCCGTGCGACGATTGCAGATCGACGTCGGTCGATCGAAACGCGCCGCCGGCATTACCCGACGTCGTGTCGTGATATGCCACGCCCTGGCCGCCATGGTCGAACTCGGCGGCGTTGATCGTGCCCGGGATCGGTGCCGGTGCGCCGCTGTACGGCGTGGAACCAGAGGGCGGCGGCGGCGCCGGCTTGGCTACGATCGTCGTATCGTTGATGATGGTGCCTGGTGCTTTCGAGGCAAAGGTGATCGGACTCAGGACGATCTGATCGACCTCGACTCCGTCCTCGCGCAGTTGCACGCGAACGGTATGGCGGCCGGCGGCGGCAAACTTGACCTGCGTCTCCTGCGTCAGCCACCACGCGGCGTTATGCCAGCCCCACCCGGAAGCAGCGCACCCGGAACATCGTTCGAGGTTCACCAGCAATCCACTGGTCGTGCCGATCCGATAGGCGGCCGCACCGCTCGTCAACAGGGAGTCGGAAAACTGCATCCAGATGGCGTCGTTCCACTTCGAATCTGCTGTCGCGCGCAGGCGAACCCACACGCGGTACACCGTGCCTGCGGGAGCATCGAACGGGATTTCGAAGTAACTGGGAGGTGAAGCCAACGGCGCGTTGGCGCTCGACCAGCCTTGGTCGATGCTTGCCATTCGGGCGCCACCGGCAACGCCACTTGCCGGGGTCAGCGACCAATTGCCTTGGCGGGCGGTCGCGTCCGTTGAGTAGAGCACGATGTCTGTCGTCTGGGCGGCGGCGTCCACGGCGAGTCCGGCGACAGCAAAAACGACCAGCATTCCAACGGTGAGAGCGGTCCACGATTTCGCGTGGGCCAGCGCAAGACGATGCATTCAAACCTCCAGGTGAGCGTCCACAAAACGGAGCTAGCGCAGGGCGCCAGGGGGACGCTGCACCGATCGCACGAGTTTGGTTGTTGAACGAAAGCCCCGGGAGCAAGCTCGACAGGGATCCGACCGCGTACCTGCTAGCAACTTCTGGTCCAGCTAGGCTGCAGGCAAAATACTAGCGGAAACCTTACAAAATGCTGAGTTGTGATTTCGGGCCGTGTAACTCTTGCGTACGTGACGTGACAATTTTGCTGCTGGGATAGGGCAAGAGCGAACTCATTGCACGTTCGCTGAGACTGAGGCGTTGGCGTTCAAAGGCACTGTGCAGCTACGCGGGTCTGGTTGCCTCCGCTCGAGCACGCTCCCGACCAGATCGCGGCGCGGCCGTTGCTGACACTAAGCGTAACTTGGGTGCGCGACGCAAATGTCGCGGATCCGACGCTCGCTACGGCGGCGTTGAGTCCAGCGCGGCTGGAAAGCCTCGATTTCGTTCAAAAACTGAAATTGATGCCGGCTTCGACCTTTCTCGTTCCCGCCACGCTCGTCGGACGTCCAAAAAACGGTGACGTGATGGTCCCGCTGTAACCAACGTAGTTGGCACGGTTGGTCAGATTCTGCGCCTGCACGAAAAACTGCATCCGATACCGCGGCCCGAGATCGATCGATTGCACGACCGGGGCGCCACCTCCGCTGATGACGCCGATGACCGGCGGTGCGCCAGACGGCCCGAACGAAAACCCGTAGCCGAGCATCGTGTTGATCGTCCAATGCGCGGCCGCACGTTCCGTATTGCGTCCAACCCCGATGGGGCGATCGTTGAACACCAGGTCGCCGTTCTCGTCGCGCCCGGTGCGGATCGTGTAGGGGATGCCGCTGGTGCCGTTGACATTGACCGACACGAGGAAGTTCTTGATGATCTGATTGTTGACCGAGACGTTGACACGATGCCGCACGTCGCCGTTGGCCGGTCCCCACTCGAGCTCTTGATCGCCCAGCGGAGCGAGACTGAACGGACCGTCCGTGTTGTTCTCGATCGAGCCGAGTGAATAGTTGAAGAACATCGTCGTGCGTTTCCAGTTGACGAGCGGCGCGCTCGCGGCGTTGGCGATCGGCAGCAACGCGCCGGGGTTCGCCGTGAGATTCACCTGCAGTTGATGCTGCCGCGAGCTCGCGTCGGACACGATTTCAACAATGTTCCCGAACTCCGGATCGGGACGGATCCCGCCGAATGGCGCGTTCCGGTTGAGGCCGCGCGCCAGCGCGCCGCCGCGCGTATAGCTGTAGGTGGCGCTCGATTGCAGCCCTCTGACCACGCGTTGGTCGAGACCCAGGCTGAGCCTGGTCGACCGCGGCAACTTGACGTCCTCACCGAACACATAGCGGTTGACTGGTGCCGCTGCCGCCAGCCCAAGGAAGTCCGCCGGGTAGGGCGGGTCGCGCATGTCGATCTCCCGCTGGCGGAATCCATCGACCCGCAGCGTCTGCTCGTAGGTGTTGGTCGACAGCCAGTCATGGAAGATGCCCCAGCTCGCACGCAGCGTCGTCTGTCCCGCGGCAAACGGCGCCCAGGTGATGCCGAACCGCGGCATCACGTTGCCGCGATCGTGGACGTGCGTCTGCGCTTCGTAGCGCAGGCCCGCGCTCAGCGTCAGGTTGCGGCGGACGCGCGCATCGTCCTGCAGATACAAAGCGCCCTGCAGGTTCTGATAGCGCAGATTCGGGTCGCCGAGGCGCCGCGTATAACTGCGCGGCTGATTGGCCTGGTAGGCTTCGAGACTCTCGAACGTATATGTGCCGAGATAATTCGACGTGTCGTTCGATCGCCAGCGTGCCGCGTCGATCTGCAGGCCGGTGCGGACCGTGTGGATGCCGCGCACGTAATCGAAATCCGATCCGAACATCACGCTGCGCGAATGCTGGCCGCCGGCAACCTGCGCGCCACCGCTGGTGAACCAGTCGATGACGCGGATCGTCGGCGCTTCGACGGCG
>WUUC01217237.1_pt1 | contig 11080 bp, 10 predicted proteins | sample 6278441 | NCBI WGS metagenome assembly WUUC01 (sample SAMN13675441, study PRJNA597444) | soil metagenome | isolation source: soil | place: USA: Washington | collected 2017-10 | reverse complement strand
CGATCGACGAGTTCGCGCTCTGGGTCTACCTCGACGACGTCTACTGGGCCGAGCAGGGCCGCAGCTCGATCGACGCGACCGTGATCGCCGCCGCCGCGATGATGCTGGCGCTGCTCGGCTTCACCCCGTTCACGATCGACGAGGGGTCGGTGGGCGCGCTCGTCTTCAGCATCCTCAGCGCCTTGATCGTCTTCCTCCTGGTCGCGATCTGCTTCGCCAAGGGCAGGGTGATGCACGGCAGCATCGGCTTCTTCATCTTTCCGATCGCCCTCTACGGCGCCTGCCGGCTGGGAAAGCCCGGCTCCGCCTGGGCACGCCGCCGCTATGGCGAGCGCAACCCGGTGAAGCAGTCGCGCTCCGCCGCCCGCTTCCCGCCCGATCGCCGCACGGAGCGATTCAAGAACGCCTTCCGCGACCTCGTCGGCGGCAAGCCGAGCGAGGCGATCGAAAAGATCTCGAAGCTCTGAGGAGCGGGGGCCCCGGGCGGCGAGTACCTAGACTGCCTTCCATGCGGCTCCGGCTTGCCATCCCCGCCCTGGTCGCGCTGCTCTGCTTCGGCTGGGGAGCGATTTCCAGTGCGGAAGTGAGCCAGTCCGAAAACATCAGGGTCACTTTCGACGCCGACTTCGCGCCACACGCGCTGCCGCGCCAGCAGCCGGCGCCGATCAAGGTGAGGATCGAGGGCAAGATCGCGACCACCGACGGCACCCACCCGCCGGCGTTGCGCCGGCTCGAAATCGCGATGCATCGCAGCGGCCGGCTCTTCAGCAAGGGCCTGCCGACCTGCTCGGCGCCGCTGCTGCAGTCGACCGACACCAAGAACGCGATGGATCGCTGTGGGTCGGCCCTGGTCGGCCGCGGCAACTTCCGCGCCGACGTCACCCTCGGGCGCGAGGTTCTCGCCACGGGCAGGATCCGCGCCTTCAACAGCCGCCAGAACGGCAAGCAATCGCTGCTGCTCCACCTCTTCGCCGCGGTCCCCGTCCGCTTCACCCTCGTCGTGCCGCTGACGATCGGGCAGCGCCGGGAGGGGCAGTTCGGGACCGTGCTGCGTGCCCGGGTGCCGAAACTGGGCGCCGGGCTCGGCTCGATCACCCAGATCCAGCTGGCGATCGGGCGCGAGTACACCTACCGCGGCAAGCGGCGCAGCTACGCCTCGGCCGCCTGCGGCGCGCCGCCGGCCCTTCCCGGGGCGGTCTTCCCATTCGCCCGCGCCAGCTTCCACTTCGAAGCCCACCGGGACGTGCGGATGCAGCTGATCCAGGACTGCACGGTTCGCTAGTCGCCTGACTCAGAGGCCGAGGCCGCCGACCCCGCCCTCGTCCCAGCCGAGGTGGTGCGCCAGCTCGTGGCGGAGGGTCTGCTCCACCTGCCGCGCGAGCAGCCCACGATCGTGGCCGAAGTCCCGTTCGAGGGTGTCGCGGTAGATCACGATGCGGTCCTCGTACCGTTCGGCGGCGACCCCGTCGCCGAAGTACTCCCCGTAGGCGCGCCGCTCGGACCCGAGATCGGAGATGACGACCGGGACCCGCTCGAGCAGGCGCTGGAACTGATCCGGAAGCGCGTCGATCGCGTCGGCGACCAGCGCCTCGAAGCTGTCCGGCTCGGTCTGATTCACTGCCGCCACGTTAACCAGCAAACGATCTGGAGCATCCAAGATGAAAGACGATCAGCCACCTCGCAACAGGAAGCTGCACGCCATCGGCTCGCTTCTGGCCGTGATCGCGATCCTCGGCGGCGGCGCCGTCTGGTCCGGCTGCGGCGATGGCAACGACGAAACCGGCACGGTCCGCGAGAACGCCGAAAAGCAGGTCGAAGAAGGCGCCGAGAAGGCGGAAGAGGCAGTCGAAGAAGGCGTCGAGAAGAGCAAGAAAGGCCTCGAAGAAGCCCGCGAGAAGGTCGAAGCGGGCACCGACGGCAAGACGCAGAAGAAGTTCAACGAAGCCCGCAAGGAAGCCGAAAAGGGACTGGAAGAAGGCCAGGCCAAGGCCGAAAAGGGCCTGGACGAAGTCCAGGAACAGGCCGAAAAGTACCTCCCTTAGCGCTGCCCGGCATCTGCGAGCCAGCGCTCGCAGATGCCGGCGACGTGCCGGGTGTCGGTCCCGCAGCAGCCGCCCAGGACCCGTACCTCGGGCAGCGCTCGTTTCAGCTCCAGGTATTCGTCCGCCAGCTCTCCCGGATCGCCCGAATCGAGCTCGTCGGCTTCGTCAAGTTCTCGATGGCTGCGACGCGAGGCGTTGGCACGAATGCCGCCGAGCCGCCGCTTCCACTCCCCCGGCGCCGCCAGGATCGAGGCGAAGTGGCTCGGGTGCGCGCAGTTGACCATGAAGAAGGCGGGCGTGCCGTCGCTCTCGGCGTCGACCCGTTCGACCGCCTCCCGCAGGGCCTCGCCGCTGGGTAGCCTGCCGTCGGTCTCCAGGGTGAAGGAGATCACCGCCGGAACCCCCGCGGTTGCCGCGGCGCGGGCGACGCCGATTCCCTCCTCGGCATAGGCGAGCGTGTAGGCGGCCACCATGTCGACGCCGGCCGCGGCGAAGGTCTCGATCTGGGCGGCGTGGTAGCCCTCCGCCTCGGCGGCGCTCATCAGCTCCTCGGGTGCGTAGGCGTCCCCGCGCGGTCCCAGCGTGCCGCAGACCGCGATCGGCGTGGCGGCGCTTTCCTCGCCCTCGCGGATCTCTTCGCCCAGGCCGACGGCGCGACGGTTCACCTCCGCGAGGGCGGCGGCGGAGTAACCGAGCTGCTCGCCCCAGTCGGCGCTCGCTCGCCAGGTCGGCGTGTCGAAGGTGAAGCCCGTCCCGTTGCTCTTCGCGACCCCGACGTACTCGCGGTAGTAGCTGCGCAGCGCCTCGGTCCCTTCGGGCGTCTCGAGCAGGGTGAACGAGGCGAAGCACGGGAGATCGAGGCCGCGCTCGAAGATCATCGTCGTCTCGAGGCCGCCGTCGCCGAGGTAGAGCCGGGTCCCGTCGGGCACCCGAGAGCCGCTCATCGCTCGGCGGCGACGCGGCCGCGGGTGGCGTCGATGCTGTCGGCGAGGATCTCCACCGCTCGGCCCATCATCTCGTCGGAGATCGTGAACGGCGGCGCCAGGCAGATGATGTCGTCGAGCAGGCCGCGGGTGAGCAGCCCGCGCGACCGCGCATCGTAGGAGGCGCGGCGCCCCCGGGCCGCCTCGGCCGGCCACTGCTGGCGGGTCTCCTTGTCGCAGACGAGCTCGACGCCGACCATCAGCCCCGCCTGCCTGATCTCGCCGACTTCGGGGTGGTCGCGCAGCGGCGCGATCAGCGAGGCGAGCTTCGCGCTCGCATCGCGCACGCGGGCCAGCAGCTCCTCCCGCTCGATCGCCTCGATGCTCGCCAAGGCGACGGCGCAGGCCACCGGGTGCCCGGAATGGGTGAAGCCGTGCATCAGGTAGCCGGGGCGCCTCGCCGGATCCCGCAGCTCGTCCCAGAGCTCGTCGCTGACGATCACACCTCCCAGCGGGACATAGCCCCCGGTCACACCCTTGGCGAAGGTGATCAGGTCCGGGGAGACATCCTCGTGGTCGCAGGCAAACCAACTGCCCGTGCGGCCGAAGCCGGTGATCACCTCGTCGACGATCAGCAACACCTCGTGGCGGTCGCAGATCTCGCGCAGTCGCCGTAGGTAGCCGGGCGGCGGCACGATCACGCCGCCCGATCCGAACACAGGCTCGACGATCAAAGCGGCGACTCGATCCGGTCCCACCTCCCCGATCTTTCGCTCGAGCTCCTCCCCGGTGCAGATCGGGCAGGTGAAAGGGTCACAGGGGACCCCGGCGGCGCAACGGTAGGTGTACGGCGCCGGCACCTCGACGATGTCGGGGGCCTGAACTCCGAAGTCCACGTGGTAAGGGTGCAGTCGGGTGGCGGTGGTCGTCCTTCCCGCCAGCCCGTGGTAACCGCGGTCGTGGGTGAGCACGATCGACTTCTCGGGTTCGCCGCGACGTACCCAATGGCGGCGGGCCAGCTTGATCGCGGTCTCGTTCGCCTCGCTGCCGCCGCTGACGAAGAACACTCCACTCAGCCCCGCGGGAGCCAGGTCGGCGATCCGCTCGGCCAGTTCGATCGGGGGTGGGGACGAGACACCACCAAAGGTGGCGGCGTATGGCAGCTTGCGGAGTTGAACCACCGCAGCCTCGACCAGGTCCTCCCGGCTGTGCCCGAGGTTCACCGTCCACAGCCCAGAGGAGCCGTCGATAATCCGCTGTCCGTCCTCGGCGATCAGCTCGCAGTCCTCGCCTTCCACGATCACCAGCGGACCCGTCTCGGGCAGCTGCGAGTGGTCGGTCAAGGGATGGATCAGGTGAGCCAGGTCCCCCGCACGATGATCTGGAACGGACACTGGTCCGCTAACGATATTCCAAAGTAGACAACTTGTCTACGGTTGGTCGGGTGCCGATTTTCGCCCCAAGGGGCTGCGCGGCGCCTCACCGGGCGGTACCGAACAGATCGAGTACCAGTGCAATAACGCCAGCTGGCGAGCCGCCCAGTCGATCTCCTCCTGGGTGGAGGAGACGTCGAAGGTGGCGAGGATCGACTCGATCATGTTGTAGGCGGCGCGTACGCCGAACTCGAGGTCGATGTCGTCGCGGATCAGGCCGGCCTCTTCGTCGGCTGCGTGCACGGCCATGATCCAGCCGAGCATCGCGTCGTCAGCGGCTTTGTTGGCCTCCTCCCAGCCGGAGCCGCGGAGGTTGCGGGCGACGGCGACGATCGGCCTCAGGTCGGCGTTCTTCACCCGCCATCCCAGCGCCTCCCTCACCATCTCCTGGATCAGCTCGAACGAGGTCTGCCCGGAGCGGGCGTTTTCCCGCAACCCCTGGGCGATGCGGGCATAGCCGGTCAGGTAGTCGCTGATGATCGCGGCAAGGATGTCCTGCTTGTCGTCGAAGTTGTTGTACACCGTGGCTCGGGCTACCTGCGCGGCCCTGGCGATATCCCCCATCGACGTCTCCGAGAACCCGCGGCGACCGAAGAGCTTGCGGCTGGCCTCGAGGATCTTCGTCCTCGCACGCGGCTCCCCGCGACGCGGGCGAGTCACTTTTGCCCCTTCGGATGGCGATTGGTCAGCGCGCTCACACTGGCGAGACTATCCAATAGTTGTGACAGGACCATCGTCACAGCACCTCTTCGGGAAGCTCGTACCAGCGCTTGCGATCGCCTATCCGCGCCCGCATCTTCCACACCCGGCTCTTGGGAACAGTGTCAAGTTGCGCTTGAAGTCGCCCCAGCCTCTCGGCCACACGGTCAGCCGCATCGAAACCCACCAGGTCACGAGCGAACTGTGCGCTGCGCTCGGCCACCATCCCCAGCGTCCGCCACAGCCCCCAATCGGAGGCGGCAAGGGTCGCGATGTAGGTGGCGTCGACGCCGTCGGGGTCTGAGCCGAGGTCATGATCGGCGAAGATCGCGCAGAGATCCAGGTAGTCCTTTTCGTTGGTCTCGACGACCTGCAGCTTTAACACCGTCAGGTCGGCGAGCGAGAGGGTCAGCGGCACTACCCCGAGCCGGGGGCGGAGATCGATCCGATGGCAGAGGTTCGCCTCGTTGACGAAGACGTCGACCTGACGCTGGTTGGCCTCGTCCCAAAAGTACAGTCGCCGATTTCCGTGCAGCATGTTGAATTCGCGGTCGGGGACGTAGGAGAGCGCTTCCATCAACTCCGTCACACCCTCTTTCGCGCCGCCGCTGGTGGCGAAGTCGATGTCCGCGTAATGGCGCTGCAGCGGTGGCCGGCGACTGCTGGGGCAGAGGAGGGCGACGGCGACGCCGCCGAGCAGCCGCAGCGGCAGCCCGCCGTCGGCGGCGGCCGCGGCGATCCGCCTTCCCTCGGCAACCGGGTCTGAGTACGGCTCCAACTCGCTCGCGGCCTACTCGGGAGGGATCTCGGCCGCGAGCTTGTCCACGTCGACGCCCTGACGCTTGCGGGCGGCGCGGGCGATGAAGAACGTCAGCAGGGCCGCCCCGAGGACGATCGGCGCGTCGCGCCCGAGGAACTGATCGGTGTCGATCCCGAGGCCTTCGCTGTAGTGCATGAAGACGTAGAACAGTCCCCCGAGCATGACCACCACCAGGGCTCCCGAGAGAGCGACCACGGGGACGCCGAGGAAGCGCCGGGTCGTCGCCGACGAACGCCATGCCTCGGGCTGGCGATAGGGCAGCAGCGTCGCCGCGATCCCGATCAGGATCATCGCCACCAGCTGCACGAGGACCGCCTCGACCAGGACGCTGAAGAAGTCTTCGTCGTTGGTCACGGCCCAGCCGAGGACGGCGATGCTGAGCACGACCACCAGGGCGATCGCGTAGTTGGGAGCATGCGTGCGTGGGGAGACGCGGGCGACCTGCGAGGGCAGCAGACCGTCGAGCGCCCAGGCGAAGAAGGTGCGCACCGCGATCGTGATGTTGGGGATCATCAGCAGCGGGAAAGCCGCGACGAAGGTGATCAGCAACCACCAGGCGAGCACGGTGCTGCCTCCCGCGATCGCGGTCAGGAACGTGTAGAACGGTTCCACGGCGAAGGGATAGCTTTCGGATTCTTTGATCCCGTTGATCGCGACGAAGAAGTCGTGGCCGAACTTGCTGAAGAAGAGCGCCGCCAGGACGGCGGCGATGCCGATGTGGACGATGCTCGCCAGGCTCATCACTTTCATCTGGGTGGTGTCCCTGGCTCGCCGCACCTCGCCCGAGATGTAGATCGAGAGCCAGGAGAACAGCGAGAGGCTGCAGATCGCCGCCCAGGTGGGCCAGGTCTGGCTCATGCTGAAGGCGGGGTCGGTGTCGACGCCTTCTTTGCGGGCGCTCTCGATGACGGAGCCGTAGGTGTCGGGGTCGCCGGTGATCGAGCCGGCGAACTGATTGAAGCTGTTGACGAAGCCGTCGTGGCTCTTGAAGAGGATGACGAAGAAGACCGTGACCAGGCCGAGCATCATCAGCACCCAGAAGCCGTTCATGATCCGGGTCGTCCAGCGCCATCCTCCCGCCAGCAGCACCGCGGAGATCAAAATCAGCGCCGTCCCGATCGCGAACTGCCAGCCTTCGCTGGTCGCGAGATCGTTGCCGGCGGTGACCAGGGAGTTGTGACCGCTGACGAGCCCCACCGCCGCCAGTGACGGCCCCAGGGCGACCGTGACGAAGGCCAGGGCGATGAAGGCGATCGAGAGGATCACACCCGAGGTCCAGAAAAAGGACGAGATCAGCCCGATCACCGGGTGGGTGACGCGCCCGACGAGCACGTAATCCCCGCCGCTGCGCGGGATCGCCGAGGTGAAGAGGCCGTAACAGATGCAGAGAATGACCGCCACCCCGAGGGCCATCGCGAATCCGAGCCAGATCGAGCCCCCGGGAAAGGCCGCGAGGGTGAAGAAGATCGAGGTCGCGAGGAAGATCGAGGTCGGCTGCCCCGCCATGTTGAAGACGAAGGTCGAGAACGGCGAGACTTCGCGGACGAGACCGGTCGCTTTGCGCGCATAGGTCCCCTGCTGCCTTCCCTGCGCCGGTGAACTCTCCCCTTGATCCGTCATCGCTCTCCCCCTTTGTCCTGCGCGTGATCTTCTATCCGGAGACCAGATACTGACTGACTACTCGGTCAGTTCCCAAATGAATCAAACAACCATCCAGGTGACCGCTACCGTAATCGGAACCGGGGTTGATTGCCACCGTGCGTCCGATCCTCGTCACCCCCTTGCTCTCGTGGATGTGACCGTGGAGGCTGAGCAGCGGCTGCACCTCCTCGATGATCTGCCGCACCGCCGCGCTGCCGGTCGCGATCTCGTGCGGGCGTCCCCCCTTGGTGACGTAGCGCAGCTCCTCGTCCACCTCTAAGGCCGTGTCCAGGCTGCTGTCGCGCGGGGGGACGTGGACGTTGAGGATCGCCCGGTGGGGCTCTTCGAGCCGATCGACCAGACGCCGCAGGCGTTCGTAGATCTCCTCCTCGTCGAGCTCGCGCGGCGTTTGCCAGGGGGTGCGGTTCGAGTAGCCGAAGGAGACCATCTCGTGCGGCCCGATCCGCACGACGGTCTCGTCGCAGGCGACGACGCTGCTCCCGGCCGCCAGCACCGCGTCGATCGACCACGGGTCGTCGTTGCCCGGGATCACGTAGGCGTGCGCGTCGCCGCCGCCGAGGCGCTCGTCGGCAAAGCGCACCCAAAGCCGCAGCTCGTCGAGGAGCGCGGTCTCGAACGCCTCCTCGCGCCGTACCGGGTCGTCGGCCAATGCCTGTGCCTCGTCCTCGTCGACGACCAGCGAGTACATCCCGTTGGTCGAGATCGCCCGCTGCATCTGATCGAGTTCCTCCTCGCCGCCGGCCACCCGCTCCTCGCCGATCACCTGCGCCCGGTAGGCGCCGTCCGCCCCCCGCACGATCGGGACCAGCGCCTTGCCGGTCAGATCCCCTCCCATCACCAGCGCGTCGGCTGGGTAGTGGGCGGCGGCGTTGACGAACTTCTTCCAGCAGACGCGGGAGCCGTGGACGTCCCCCGCGTAGAAAAGGCGGGTGACGGGCTGCTTCTGGCGACGCTCGAACATCCTCGGCGAGACTACCGCCGACCAGTCAAGGCATTCCCGGGCGGCTCAGCTGCAACTCGGCCGCCAAGAGCCGCTGGGCGGCGGCGGGGTCCTCGGTGCCGAGCAGGCCGGCGCTGGCGAGCACGTAGTTGCGGTCGATCGCGAACTCGGGCTCGCGGGGGACGAGCGAGCGCGGGGCCTTCCTCGCCAGGGCCCGGCGCAGGATCGACTCGCCGTCCTCCCGGTGGGCGAACACCCCGCCGGTGCCCAGGACCAGCTCCACCTCCCGCAGGTCCGGTCCGCTGCGCGCCAGGGTCGGCGGCCCGCCTTCGCTGCGGGTGAGCAGCATCGTCCCGCAGTGGCGGGCGAGCGCGTGGGTCGCGCACCCGACCGCCAGCAGACCGTCGAACCGGAGCTCCTCCTCGCTCGAGGCGAGCCAACCCGGGTTCTGCGTCCGCGCCGAGACGGCGTGCCCGGCCAGGCCCTCGTCTCCTCCCGCCTCGGCCGCGATCCAGCGAGCGTCGGCAGCGAGGACGCCGGCGGCGCTGATCCTCATGCCGAGGTCCCCCTCGACCGTGCGCAGCGTCGCCGGCGCCGGCAGCAGCGGGTCCTCGATCCCCGGCATCGCGACCTCGGCCGGGCGGTCGGAGTGGACGTCGGTGGTCGCGCCGCCGACGTCGATCACCGCCACGTCGCCCAGCAGGCGCGTCGCTTCCAGCACGGCCTCCGGGGTCGGCAGCCTCACCATCCGCTCGAACTCCGGGCTGGCGCTGAGCCCCTTGCCGCCGATCACGTGCTCGAGGAAGGCGCGGAGGATCGCCTCGCGAGCGGATTCGATCTCCAACCGCCCCAGCTCCGGCATCACGTTGGCGGCGACCGCGGCCCGCATCCCCGCCGCCCGCAGCAGCTCCGCGGCTTCCTCGGCGACAGCCGTGTTGCAGGCGACGACGACGTTGCCCTCGAGCCGCCGCGCGGCCACCCGGCGAGCGTTCTCCAGCACCAGGTCGGCCTGGCCCCCGTCGGTCCCGCCCGCGAAGAGGACGATCTCCGGCCGCGCCGCGGCCAGGCGGTCGAGCTGGTCCTCCCCGAGGTCGCCGGAGAGCACGAGCTCGACCCGCCCGCCGGCGTTCAGCGCCGCCTGCCGCGCCGCCGCCGCGGTCAGGTCCTCGACCAGCCCGACCGCCGCCACCCGCAGGCCCCCGCCGGCGCTGGAGACGGCGAGGGCGTCGTCGACGGCGACCCCGCTCCCCGCCGCCCGCCTGGCCGCCCCGAGCGCCGCCGCGTACCCCTCCATCAGGTCGGCGCCGATGCTGGTCGGCGCCTCGGCGCGGGCGAGCAGGCGCCCCTCGTCGGGTTCGACCAGGCTGACCTTCGTGTAGGTGCTGCCGAAATCGGCGAGCGCGACGACGCCCACGGCGCCCTAGGCGGGAACGCCGCCGGCCCGGCGCTCGCTCAGGGCCTCGATCAGGCGGTCGATCGTCCCCGGGGTCTGAATGCCGGTGGCGTTGAGGTCGGCGCTGACGTCCACCGGGATGTTCGAGCCCTCGACGTCCTCGTTGAGGACCCCGCCCATGAACACCGGCAGGTCGCCGGCGCCGGCGGCGCGCAGCTCGCCCATCAGCCGCTGCCCGAACGAGCGGGCGACCCCGTTGTGGGTGGTGATCACGACCGCGTCGGCGTCGGTCTCGATCACCGCTTTGACGATGTCCTCGGGGTCGCGGTTGATGCCGAAGTCGATCACCTCGGTGCCGGCCGCGGCGAGCGTCGCCGTCAGCAGGAACTCGGCGAACTCGTGGACGTCGGTGGAGGTGACGAGCACCTTCATCCCCCGGATCGCCTCCTCTTCCCCCCGCGCCCGCAGCTGCTCGACCAGCCGCTGGCGCTCTTCCATCGTGCTCTTCACCAGGTCGGTTTCGAGCACCGGGCGCCGTCCCCGCGGAAACTCGGGGTCGGGCTCGCCGGCGCCGAACAGCTCCTCGCAGCGCGTCGAGCCGAGCCGTTTGAGGACGAGCAGCAGCTGCGCCGGGTCGCGGGTGTCGATGCCGGCGCCCGCGAGCCCATGGATCGCCGCCTCGAAGAACGCCTTGCCGCCGCGGACGAGCTCGTCGCGCATCGCCTCGATCCGCGCCCAGTCGACGACCGGCTCGACCATCGGCACGTAGTCCTCGAGCCGCCGGCTGATCGTCTGCACGGTCGCCACCTCCTGCCAGGTGGGGATCCGCTCGACCTCGGTGACCGGCACCGCGATCGGCGCCGCTCCCAGCCGGTAGCGCATGTCGACCATCTTCGTGAAGAGGACGTCGGTGTTGAGGACGGCCATGTTGGCGTCGAAGTCGGTGGTGTTGCCGATCGTGTCCCCCTGCAGGTATGAGAGCGGGACGCGATCGGGGTTGACGGCGTAGAGGGCGAGCGTCACCGCCGACTTGATCACCGGATTTTGCGTGAGCCCTCCCCACGAGGGCGAGTAGGCGGCGCCGATCAGCTCTTCTGAGATGTAGCGCTCGACCATCGCCCAGCCGATGTAGTTGGCGTAGTCGTGGAAGACCCCGGGGTAGCCGTCC
>WUUC01208081.1_pt1 | contig 11081 bp, 12 predicted proteins | sample 6278441 | NCBI WGS metagenome assembly WUUC01 (sample SAMN13675441, study PRJNA597444) | soil metagenome | isolation source: soil | place: USA: Washington | collected 2017-10 | reverse complement strand
TTGAATCTGTAAAATAGGTTTGAATTTCTTTTGTTGGAGAAGATATTTCTAAGGGTACGTTACACAGAGAGCGTTGGTGTGGAATGCTGCGCGCGTTTATATATGTAATGTGATAATCGGTTGGAAAACCAGATTGTGGTAGGACTATGTATTCAATTTTACGATTTAAAATGTCGTAAATCGTTTTTCTGCGGGGTTTTGGAGAACCATTAATTCTATTGATCTTCTCAAATCTTTTTTCTTGTTCCTCTGCATCTAAATGAGTGAATGTTATTTTATGTCTAAGGCCTAACGTTATATTCATTAAGAATCGAGGATTTTTGTCTAATCCAAATTCTTCAATTATGGGGAAAACTATTTTGTATGGTGCTCGCAATGCTTCATAAGTTCCATTCTTGTGGACTCTTAAGATAAATTTTTTATCGTAATTGTCTTGAGTTTCTGGGTCTATTTCGGTATAGATAAATTGTAAATTAGGTTCTTTTAAAACTTCTAATTTAAAGATTCTTCCATACCAAATAGATCCTGTATGTTTGGGAATTGTGAATAAAAATACATTTCCTGAGAAACATAATTTACGCTGAATAGGGCTATTCATTAGTTTAGCGTCTCCTCTGAAGGGACTCATATAGACCTGAAACTCCCTAAACTCAAGAGAAAATCAGAGCATAAAATTTATAGTTAAATACTATTAAATTCGATATTAGTAATTAGCAGTATTTAACTATAAATAAGTAGCTATAATTAGTATATAATATCTATAATTATAGATAAATAGCGATAAATTGAGGTTGAATTATAGATAATCCAAAATTGGTGGAAAAGTGAGGTCGAGAAGCATCACAAAAGTGTGAAAAGTTAGGTTTGGGGGTTAACTACCTTCCCAATGCTGTTCCCCGCGCTAGGGAAAAATAATGATCAAAATAGAACTTAGTGAAATTACATATAAAGAGTTATAAATTCACCCTTAATCAAATAAGCATTATTTTTCAGTACAGCGTTGAGGGGTTCTGAGGGGCCTGTTAACTCGTTTCGTTAACTCCTTTTTAGGACTTACTTATGGCATTACAAGGATGGAAGTAAGGCACAGATATAGGTAAAATTTACCGAAGACGTTTCACTGTGTAAATGATATAATTTAAAAATGGGAAGCGGACGTAAAACTATTCTTACTAAAGAGTTAGAGGAAAAGATAGCCTCTGCTGTTGAAGATGTTTATTACGTCGGGACAGCATGTGAATATGTCGGGGTTTCAAAACATACAGGCTATCGCTGGATGGATACGGCTAGAGATCATTTAAAACAATTCCATCCTGAGCAGGAAGAATGCAATGAGTTGTGCGACGAGTTTATAGTTGCGCAGCGCAGATTTTCCGACCGCATTAAAAGGGCTCAAGCTAAATACGAAGTAGATAATCAAAAACAAATAAAGAAACATGGTGATAAAAATTTCTTTGCTGCGGCGTGGCGATTAGAGAGGCCTATGCCTGATAAATATGGTCTACGCACCCGTCAAGACATTTCTGTGTCAGGCACGGTAAAGCATCAACATTCAATATCAATTGAGCAGAGACAAAAAGTCCTTAAAGCCGCAGCAGACAGTCTAATAATTGATACTGAGAAAGAAGATAGCGTAATCGAAGCCGAAATTCTTTCTCAGGACGAATAATTAGAATTAGGTAGAATGATTCATACCAGCATTAATAAGCGCTATAGCATATTTCTTTGCGATTCTTTTAAGAATAGGCGTTTCTGCCGTATTAGAATTAAGCCACAAGTAGTATTTATTTTCTATTGATCATAGAAAACTTGCATTTTTAGCCTCTCTCCAAAATCATAAATCCGCAAATAAGACAATCCTCAACAGTTTGCACGTTATAGGGTAGCAAATCGGCGTCGCTATCTTCCAGGAGCGCGTAAATATCGCCGTTTGCGTAGATGATAGCCTCAATTGAGAGGCTATCTTTTGTAATTGTGGCGTTACGGAGTGAATTTGTCATACCGTCTCTCCCTTAAATTCGATGAAGTTAGCGCATTCTTTGCAAATTCTGAATTCTTCTTTTGCTCCGCCTAATTCATCTAGGCGTTTAATTGTAACGAGGTATTCCGCTTCGTCGCCTAAACAATTTTGACATTCCATTTCCTTTTCTCCTTTTCGTCAGTAAATCAATTCGACGCCTAAATCGTAACTTAGGCGTCGATTGAATCACTGAATTGCAGGGCTATGATTCGTTTTTTCTGCGGCTTTAGCAGCAATGGCCGTTTTGTACGTCACGCATCCACGCGTCTTATCGTTATCCGCGTGCCGCCCCTGCCCGCATTCGACGCATACATTAGTAGTGCGCGTGCGCTGCCCGAGGGGCGAGGCAACACGACCGCTAAGAGCGCGGATCTGAGTCAGAATTTCTCCCAACTCCTTATTAAGAGGGCTAATGGCTGCTTCGATGCGCGCCTTTTCAGCGTTGAGCCGATTTAGTTCTGCTTCATTAGCACTCTTTGCCTGGGTCACAACAGCGGTGTCACGCTGCAACATCGCAAACAGTTCTGCTCTTGCTTCAAGCGACAGGTTACCGAGGTCGGGAAGAATGGTATTGTTATTGGTTGATGTGTTGACAGTATTCACTTTGGCATTTGTTGCTGGAGTCTTAGACATTGTTCTTTTCCTTTTCGTTTGCTAACGTCCTTTCGGAATCGTTGCATTGAGAGGTAGAGTAGTTGTATTGTTAGGACTTCTTTTCTGTTGCTAAGAGTTGCTTATCAAGATCGACTGCGATCATGAGAGCAGATGTACGATGCATTTCAACTTTGATCGTGTCTCCTGCTTCCGTCTTAATGGTGAGAAAGATTTGATCCTTGTCGTTTGCAAATAGACGATGATTTTTAAGTCTTACGAAGTATTCCATCTTTTCGACTCTATTAACTCTACTTCTCAATGCAACGCACGACGTTATCGCATGTCGTGCGTTAGCAATTGTCGGATCGCTTACCCTGTCATGCTGGCGTTGTAACGCGGCACGCTCAGGAGCGGCACATAGTAACTAGAGGATAGATTGTCAAAGAGTTTGGTAGTCGTGTCGTCCGCTCGACCGCACCACGACTCAGCTCGTTCGCTGATGTATACATAATAGGTCCGTTTATCTATATTGTCAATAGGAAAAGTGATTTTATTTCTCATGCCAACTCCTGATAAATATTTACATAGGTACGGAGAAAAATCGAAAGTTTGGGCGGAGCGGCGGGGCAACCCCACTTCCATTTATCAACAAATAAAAAGATCACTTTTAAAATCACTAATCCTTCACAACTCTAACCTATCACTTTTATACTCATCATATATTTAACATCATCTTTTCTTATAACTTGCATCTTAATTATGCATCCTATATACTCACATATTTAAATGGCGATAGGTGTATAATCTCTAACGTCAGAACAATTTTATGCAAAATCTAAATTTTATCTTCGGAACTGAAGAACAATATCAAAATGGATTAAATCAATATAGAATTGAAGCAAACTTACAAACAACCAATGATAAAACTTTAGCAAACTTACAAACAACCGATGATAAAACTTTAGCAAATTGTCAATTAGATTCAAATATTAAATTTAATAATAGTTTCGTAACAAAATTCTATAAAAACGAAGAATTAAGACACGGAGGATTGCATAAGTGGCAACCTCAAAACAGCCAACAATTTTAAATCTCTTAAAAGTTGATATTATCAACTGTACTTGCGGAATGGATCATATAAATTTTCCGGTGGTACATTTACCAAAACGCATGGAATGGTTCACACATCTCTTTGTGTGTCCGATAAATAATAACAAAATACGCATTAAATTCGTATATGACTAAGGAAATATTATGTATCACATTGCAAAAATTCTAAATAGATGTATTTCTCCCAATATTAAATCAGATGAAGAAGCTATCGAAGAATATACCACTATTTTATCTGAACTAGATAATGGGACTTATATTTTAATAGATTTAATTCCATATGAAACCGAAGATAGTATAAGAAATGTAGAAATCTTATATGTCAAAGATGGTAAAGTTTCAGAGTAATTATGCCAAATCTCGATTGGGAATCTGAAGAAATAGAAAAAGAGGAAGAACCTCAAAGAGACCCTATTCTCGATGTAGCTGCGTCGAATCTCATTTCATATGCTTGTTTACAAAAAGAAAATTATAGTCCCGAAAAATATCATCTAATTATTGCAAGAGAATTAATGCGATGCATGACAGGAGAAACAAAACGTCTTATTATTCAAGCGCCACCACAACATGGGAAAACAGAATTAGCAACACAACTTTTCCCGGCATTTTATTTCGGGCATTTTCCTGAAAATTCTTTAATTGTTGCAGGATTAGGACAGGATAGAGCTGATGATTTTGGTAGAGCTACTAAAGGGTACATGGCAACACGGGAATATCAAGATATTTTTCCAAATACAAAAATTTCTACTTCTTCTGATTCAATTCGTAGATTTGAAACAACTTTAGGAGGTAAATACCATTCAGCAGGTATTGGTGGAACGATTGTTGGACGAGGATCTAATGGATTAATTTTCGATGATCCTTATAAAAATCAAGAGGAAGCAGATTCAGAGACGAGAACACAAACAATTATAGATTGGTGGCAATCTACATTGCGTACTCGTCTCAGAGGAGATGGATTTATTGTTCTTATTCAAACTCGATGGAATAAGCGTGACCTTATTCAATGGCTTTTGGATAAAGATGCAAATAATCCTGAGCTGAATCCTAAGTATAAATGGAAAGTTATAAATCTAAATGTCATCATAGAAGATGAACAAGAAGCAAAAGAAGATATTCTCAAACGGAAAGTTGGCGAGGTGCTCTGGCCTTCTGTGTATCCACCAGAAGTTATTACACAGATGAAAATAGATGTTGGTACTCGCACATGGAATGCTCAATTTAAAGGAATGCCGTCTGATGCAAGAGGCGAAATTTATCTTCGTGAATGGTTTAATTATTGGTGTGAGGTAAATTGTAACGCTGATCACGACCATCATCCTTTACCAAAACAATTCGATGGTTCAATGCAAATGTGGGATTGCTCTTTTAAGGATCTCGCTACTTCAGATTATGTTGTAGGACTTGCAGCGAAACGGAGTAAAGGTAATTTATATATTCTCAAACGAAAAAAGAAAATTGCAAATGTATTAGCGACTTGTCAAATGATTAGAGAAATGTCATTTGAATTTCCTGATATTATTAAAAAGGGAATTGAAGATAAAGCAAATGGCCCTGCGGTTATTTCAACTCTTCAAACAGAAATTTCAGGTCTTGTTGAAATTAAAGCTGAAGGGTCAAAAGAATCTCGTTGGCAATCTTCTGCCGCTGCTGTTGAATCTGGAAACGTTTATCTTCCTTATAATGCACCGTGGAAAGAAGATTTTATCGAAGTCTGCGCATCTGTGCCCCATGGTAAATATGACGACGATGCGGATGCCTTAGCGCATCTTATTCTTCAAATGCTTGGGAATCGCTTAGCGGGAATGCTCGATTGGATGCGCGAGCAAATTGAAAAACTTAAAGCTAGAAAAGCGGCATAACTATGTCAGATGAATTCATATCTTTAAAAGAGTATTTTGAAAATAAGCTTATAGAATTTGATAAAAGATTTGAACAAAGGTTTACTTCTCAAGAAAGAGCACTACAAGTTTCTGTAGAGAATACAGAAAAAGCATTAAATGCAGCTAAAAATGCTCAAGATGGAGTCAATTCTAAAGGAAATGAATTTAGGGCTTCATTAGAGGATTATCAGAAAAATATGGTTTCTCGACATGAATTTATTAGTGAAATCAAACAAATACGAGAATCTGTAGGACGAAATACAGACTCTATAAATGCCCTACAAGTAATTCAAAGCCACGGTTCGGGTGAAGATTCAGCAATTGCAGCTTCTAAAGCACAAAGAAATTGGGCAATTGGATTAGGTGTAGTTATAAGTATTTTTTTAGCTGGCAGTATTATTACACTAATTTATTTTTTAGGTTCTAAATAGATGTTATTCAAAGCTACATTATGGACATGGAAAGACGATCTTCAGATAGGACGAAATTATGGCTTGAAATAATTTCCGTATTTATATCTTTAGTGTCTTTACTCTTTGGCTTCATAATGTTGTGTTTAGTAATAGGTGGTGGACTGTTAGCATTTTATTTAAGTTCTAAAACTCATGATACAACTTCTAATGTAACAAATGTAACTTTAAATCAAGAACTTATTAAAGTTAATGCTAATTTAGAAAGATTATCCGCTGAAGTTAAAGCTGGAAATAATATTACAATAGAAGTCAAAGCTAAAACTGAGGAAAATACTCGTAATATTGAAAAACTTCAGCAATGGAAAGATGCACAAGAATATAAAAATAGCAGTACTGACGGAAAAATAGGTAAACTTGAAGCGTTAATTAAATAATAAAGGAGAAATAAGATGGGCGGATTAGCTTGTAAGGAAGTTATTGATGGCGGTAATAATAATGGTATGGCTGAACAGTTAATTGGTGCTCTTCGTTCTATGCAAGTTTTTACCGATAATGTCGCAAAAACAATTGCTGATTTAGAAGAGTATATGACTGATGAAGAGAAAAAAGCTGCTATTAAATGGGCTTACACTCTCTGTGATTTTGGAGATAAAAAAATTCTTCCTTTTGCAGAAGAAGTTAAAGAATTTATAAAAAAATTCTCTACATTTTATGTAGAAGTTGCAAAAAATCATCAATACGATGAACATGAATATGTGTCCGGTCAGATTTCGGAAAGCGAATAAATGGTAAAACAACGAGAAGGTACTCCTATAGGCAACGAAGCTATTTCATTTATTCAAAATGAATGGAATAGCTATAATGCTAATATGGAATCTGTAGGAAGGCCACCTAAAAAATCTTCTAAAATTCCCGTTAGAACATGGGACGTACCTTCTCTTTTTAATACAATACATCAATTAGATGTTGGAATTGAACCTGAAGGAAAAGATCCTACAGGAATGGGAATCAGCGAAATTCGACGTTTCGCTGATGAACACGAAATTACACGCGCAGTGATTGAAACTTGTAAAGATCAAATTTGTAAACTTCCCGGTAAATGGCAATTAATACCTAGATATGGGCAAACTATTGAAGAAGTACGCGTAGCAAATGAATCAGATACTAGAATTACATCTCTAAATAAATTCTTTAAAAGACCAGATAAAGAACATACTACAAAACAATGGCTAAGAATCTTGCTCGAAGAAATTCTTGTGTCAGATACCGTTATTATATGGAAGCAAGAAGACATATTAGATCGCGTTTATTCTCTTCCTATTATCGACACCGCCCTTATTAAGCGCTGCGTCTCTGAATCTGGTCAAACTCCTTCCGCAGATTTAGAATATCCAGATAATATAGCATATCAACAAGTAATCAAAGGTCGTGTAAATAAAGAATTTACAACCGACGAAATGATTTACTACGTGCGCAACCCCCGCGCATGGGCCTTCTACGGCTCTTCTCCCGTAGAACAAATCATCCTTACTTTAGCAACAGGTATGCGCCGCATGGCAATGCAACTTGCCCATTACACAGATGGAAATGTGCCTGCTATGTTTTTGCGCGCTCCAAAAGAATGGTCAAAGGATCAAATTGCAGAATTTCAATTATATTGGAATGTTCTTATGTCTGGAGACTTTGGAGAATTATCTAAAGGGTGGATGATTCCCGGAGATATTGAACCTATTTTCCCACAAAAAGAAACTCTTAAAGATGAATTTGATGAATGGATTGCTAGAGTTGTTTGCTACGCATACTCCGTTTCTCCAAATGCATTTATTAAAAATTTAAATCGCGCTACTTCTGAACAAGCAAGAGAACAGGCAGATGAAGAAGGTTTACAAACTCGCAAATCTATTGTTTGCGAAATTATGAATCTTATTCAAGAAAAATGGTGGGGTTATGAAGATATTGAATATGTATTATTAGAACCCCGTCAAGAAGATTCTCTTAAACAAACAGAACAAGATAATATTAATATTCGTAACGGGTCTAAATCTGTAGATGAAATTCGTAGAATGCGTGGAGATGCTCCTATCGGTGCACCTAATAGATTCTTTACGACAAATGGCTGGTTAGCTATGACAGAAGGCGATATTGATAAGATGGATGTCTTCCAGCAAAGAATTCTTACAGATCCGGATAAATTAAAAGAATCAAATAGCTCTGAAAATACAATTCCTGTATCATCTGAATAAGCCAACCTCAGTTATCTAAGTTAAGAGAAAAACTATGAAACAGATTTTAGTCCCTATCAGTAAAATTAATGAAAAGACGCGTGAGGTCCACGGAATTCTCGCTAATGGCATTAAAGATAAAGATGGCGAGATTATGGATTATGCTGATTCTAAACCTCTATTTGAAAAATGGAGTGAAGGAATTAAAAAAGCATCTGGTGGAAAATCTGTAGGCAATCTTCGCGAAATGCACCAACCTATTGTTGCTGGTAAATTTACAGCTATTACTTTCAATGATGCAGATGAACAAATTGAAGTGATTACTAAAGTTTCTAACGACTCTACTTGGGGGAAAGTTAATCGTGGGGAATTAACCGGATTTTCCATTTATGGCAATGCTGTATATCGTAAAAGAGATAAAGTAAATAAAGCAATTAGATACGCGGTTGCCCCCGTAGAAGGTTCTTTAGTTGATAATCCTTGCATGTATGGCGCAGATTTCACTTTAATTAAAGAAAATGGAGAAGAGATCGTAGCTAAATTTGCTGGAGAAAATAAACCTTATCAATTCTGGCATTGTCTTCATGACTGCGATTTATTGCATAAAAGTGAAGTAGAAGCCTCAAATTGTAATGGAATTGTTGCTAAGTCTTCTATTTTAGATGATAACGATGAAGATTTAGAGGAAAATGATCTAGTTTCTAAATCTATGTATGATGTTTCATCGTTAGCGTCTAATATTTCTTCTCTTAAATGGATTACTGTTGATGAAGATAATAAAAAGAAATTTGGAAAAGCGGTAGCACAACTTTTCTCTGTGCTATCTGGTATGGTAAAAGTTGAAGCTAAAAATTTTGAGGAGTCTCTAAATGCACTAGATAATGCAACAACAACAATGAAGACTGTTGGATTAAATTTAATTAAAGAGGATAAGAAAATGAAACTTAAAGTTCAAAAGTCTGCTTCTAATAAAGCTATAAATGATGAAGATGATGAGTTGTTTATTGATTTTGATGAGGAAGTATTAGCTGCTAAAATTGGTAAAACTGTAGCTAAGACTGCCGGTATTCTTATCAAAGAAGTTTTTGCAGATATTAAAGAAGATATCGAAGCTCTTAGTGGAGCAGTTCAGAAAATTTCTGGACTTCCAAAAAAGTCAAATGTCGTTGTTAAGTCCGCAGATCGTAAAAAGATTTCTGATAATGACGATGTTGAAAAAGAGCCTAAGAAAGTAGAAAAAATTTCTAAGACTTCAGATATTGAAGACTCTGAACTTATGAAAGTTATGAAGACTGCTCTTCGTAATCCTACTTCTATGCGTCAGGTAGATACTGATGAAGAAGAAGAATCTGAATCTGAATCTGATGAAGAAAATGAAGAATAAAGAATAAGTTTTAAATTCTTTAAAAGGAACTATAAAATGAAATCTCGCACGGGACTTTCTTACGATGATTTGGATAGACTTCGCATTATTGCGAGTCAAAGAGCAGGTAAAAGAGTTAGAAAGGCGTATACAGAACCTTCTAATGATGGATTAACTGGACTTCAGATGTATGACCTTCGTGGTCCAGCAGAGCGATTAAATCCAGTTATTTCAATTCTTAGAAACTCAATTCCACGTAGACAATCTCCTCGCGGTTCTACTGGAATTCATTGGAAAGCAATTACGGGGGTTAATACTGCTAATGTTCTTCCGGGAGTTTCGGAAGGTAATCGCGGAGCAGTGATTAATCACACTGAAGCCGATTATACGCAATATTTTGCTGGACTTGGTTACGAAAATTTTAATAATTTTGAAGCAAAATATGCTACTGCGGGGTATGTAGATGTTGAAGCGCTGGCTCGTTTAGATGCTCTCGAATCTCTTATGAATGGAGAGGAAAGAGTCCTTTTAGGTGGAAATCAAAGTATTTCTTTTGGAGTAGCTCCTACTCCTAGTGCTGTTATTATTGCTACGGGCGGAGCATTAACGGCTCAAGCATGGATTTTTTATGTTGTTGCTTTAACTCTTGAAGGAAAGCAATTAGCAACTGTTTCTGGTGGAGTAGCAACTACATTTAATAGAACTAATGCAGATGGTTCTGTTGATGCTATGAAGGGCGGAAGTTCTAATAAATCTTTAGGCTCTGCAACTGTTACAAGTGCAGGTGCTAATTCAATTCTTGTTACATGGGATTCTGTTCCGGGAGCAGCGGGGTATGCTGTTTATGCTGGACTTTTCTCTGCTGGTACTGCTGCTGTTTTAGCTGCTATTGTTGATGTAAATGAATTCTTAATGGTTGCTGATCCTACAGGTACACAAGCTGCGTCAGCTATTATTGCTGATAATTCTATCAATCCTCTCGCATTTGATGGAATTATTACTCAATTAGCAAAACCGGGCTCCGGCGCTACTATTATTTCACTCGACGGCGCATCTATTACAGTGAATGGTAGCGGCACAATTGATGAATTCGACGCAATGTTTTCTACCATGTGGGATGCTACTTTTAGTGGACCCACTCGTTTTATTGTTAATGCGAATACAAGGGTAGCACTTTCAAAAGCTGTTATGGCTGCTGGAATTGCTTCTGCTAGTATTCAAGTAACTGTTCAAATCGGGGCGGGAGGAGTCAAAACTGGTATTCAAATTGAATCGATTTTAAATCCTTATACGGGTGCATATATTCCATTTGTTAACCATCCTTTTATGCCTGCGGGAATGGTAATTGCTGAGTGCGAACGTCTTCCTTATTCTTTAAATGGGATTCGCCGTCCATGGATTGTTGAGACTCGTCAAGAATATTATTCTATTAAATGGCCGTATCGTTCACGTCGTGATGAATTTGGCGTTTATGTT
>WUUC01206598.1_pt1 | contig 11081 bp, 6 predicted proteins | sample 6278441 | NCBI WGS metagenome assembly WUUC01 (sample SAMN13675441, study PRJNA597444) | soil metagenome | isolation source: soil | place: USA: Washington | collected 2017-10 | reverse complement strand
ATGCGCGGAATAGGGCGGAGTAAACCGACAAAGACCTCCGCGGAATACGCGGACTACGCGGACTAAAGCGCAGCAGGCATCCGCGGAAGACGCGGAGCACGCGGAGGAAACCGAAGCAGACGTCCGCGGATCCGCAGACGCCGCACTCGTGATTCCCGTTCAGCGTCGGTAGACCTCGACCAACACGCGACCTCCGCCAAAGTCCTGAGCCGACACACGACGCAGGCCCACCTCCTCAAGCGCCATCCCGGCGTACGCGGCCGGAAAGCGCACATCCGGTAACTGCGTCGTCATCACTATCGCACTATCGAACGGCGCGTTGCTGTGCAGACGCTGCAGATGACGGACGAGACCTGCGGGACTTTGGGAATACGCCGCATAGGATGGAAGACCGAGATACACGCTGCGCAAGCCCAGCGGCCGCCGCGCCCGACCGATGACCGGCGCCACGAGATCGCGGATTGCCGCGGGGACCCGAGGATTGCGCAACGCACCCTCCAGTTTTTCAACTTCCTCCTGGTTGACGGTCGTCCCAGAGAGGGTGGCCAACATCAGTCGCTTGTCGACAACGAGATCCCAGTCCAGTGCCGGAGGGGACGGAGTCGCACCATCCATCGTGCCAATCACGACGGTTTTTTCCTTGTCCGTGATGACCGCCGCAATGTGATCTGCGACCCCGGGGTCAGCGTTGGCGCCGGAGGGAGCCAGATGAACCAAGAAAGTACGAATGCATACGACAAGCGTCACAGCGATGACGAGCCATGACAACGATCGATGCAACTGCGAGCGGCGTTCATCGGCGAATGCCGTCCACCCCGCGACGCTGAATCCGGCGAGCAAAAAGAAAGCCGGCATGGCGGGAAAGATATGACGGTCCACTTTATTGTGATGCACCTCGCCGATAATGATCTGAATGGTGATGAGCGCGATCAGGAAGGCAATGTTCTTGTCGTGCCAGAACCGTAGTGCCGCGCCGAATGAACCGAGCAGGACCAGCGCTGTCCATGCCGATCCCACGATGCGGAAAAACGCGAAAGGGTAGAAAAGAATTCCTGCCAGGCTGTACGGCTCGGTGACGCCGTAGGTCTCGCTTACCAGGAACCGCCACGTCTCGCCGATCTTCGGCGGATACGCAAACCACACGCTGAACACCACCGCCATCGGGAGAACAGTAAAAAACATTTCCCGCGCGAAGGGCCGCCTCACACCCCGGACCACGTCAGCGATATGAACCGTCGCCACGACAAGAATGAGCAGAATGCCGTAGTTCGATTTCACGAAGTACGTCGCGACGATCGCCAGCCCGAGCCATACGTATCGATGCGGGCGGCGTTCCGTGGCCCCCAGTTTGGAATACGTAAGAAAGGCGACAATCACACACAGCAATCCTGGTATTTCCAGCATCGACTGTCCTGCATAAGCAACGAGGGCAGGACATGTAAGGAACAAGCCAGCAGCGGTCAGCGCGGCAATCTCGCGGTGTTTCCCGGTAATCTGCAAGGCCGCGAGATACAGGACCCACGCGGCGATCAGAAAAATCACGAGGCTGACAAGACGCGCCGCCACAACGCTGGCACCCACGGACACGAACGCGATGCCCGTCAGCCATGAATGCGCCGGCGGCCAGTACACTTGGCGGTAGCTGTCGTAAAGGAAACCAACCCAGTCCCGCTGCGTCACGTCCTGCGCGATGATCAACCCACGAAGCGCGTGAGCGGCTTCATCCCATTCAAAGGGGCCGCTGGGCACGATCACATGGTGGTAGATAAGCCAGCCGATCACCAGCGACGACAGCAGGAACGCCGCATGACTTATCAGCGGCGCGTTGCGCCAGTTTGTGCGTGTATAGGTCTCCCCCGCCCTCATTTCGGCGAGGTGTAGGTGGTCGACATGTCAAGGGTGCGCGTGCTCGCACCGCGGCCTTCAAGCTGCTGGCTGCTAGTCGGAACGAAACGCCGAAACCACGCCAGATTCCTCTGCATCGACTCGCGCTGCTGCAACGGCTCATACAGCACATGGCCGCCGCGCGGATACAGATCGAATTCGACTGTCTTGCCGCGATCGAGCAACGCGCGATGAAAACGCAACGCACTCGCCAGCGGCACTCGCGGGTCGCGCTCCCCATGCTGTAACAGCAGCGGCGTCGCCACCTTGTCGACATGCGTCATTGGCGAATGCGCGCGATACGACTCGGCGTTCTCCCACGGCCGCTTGAAGTATTCGACCATCAGCTCGCCGCCATCGGCGAGGTAATACATATCGGAGAGATCGCTGATACTCGCGCCTGCCGACGCCGCTTTGAAGCGACTGGTCTGCGTGACGATCGAGTTGGTCATGAAACCGCCGTATGAGGCGCCCATCACGCCGAGACGATCAGGATCGGCGATCTTGCGCCTGACGAGATCGTCGACGCCCGCCATGATGTCCTTGTAGTCAACATCGCCCCAGCCATCGATGATCGCCCGATGTCCGGCCTCGCCGTAGCCCGAGCCTCCCCGAGGCATCGGGAACAAAACCGCATATCCGGCGCTCGCCATTGCCTCGGTCGGGTAGGGGTCGACCTGACCGACTGTGTGCGCGAACTGCGGAAAGATGCCGTGCGTCACGCCGCCAATCGGGCCGCCGTGGCAATAGACCAGTAAGGGAAGCCGCGTCGTGCGATCCCAACCCGGGGGCGTCAGCAACAAACCCCAAATCTCGAAGCCGTCAAATGAACTCCAGGAGATCGGCTCGAGGGCACCGAGGGCGAGCTCGTTCAGTTGCGGGTTGATGTTCGTGACTCTTGTACGCGTGCCCGTAGTGACGTCGTGGACGAACACATCGCCCATCGTCCGACCCTCGACCGCACGATAGGCCAGCGTGCGGCCGTCGCGGCTGATACTGATCGAGTAATTCACGGTCGTTCCCTGCACCACCGGTTGCGCCGAGCCATCGTCCACTGAAACGCGCACCACCGGCATGTCGAACATCCGGTTGCGTGTGGCGAACGTACCTTCGTTCATCAGCACATACAAGGCGCGACTATCGGAGGCCCACGTCATTTCTCCGATCCACGCGCCGCCGAAATCGAAGCGTCGAATCGGCATCTTCTCGCCCGGACGCGCCGACACGATTGCCAATCCACGTGGCGCCATCAGTCCCATCCGCTCGTGGGTGGTGACAAACGCGATCAGCTGACCATCCGGCGAATACCGCGGCGTCGTGTTCATGCCCGGCCGATCAACGATGGTGCGCGGGGTGCCGCCGCCAACCGGCACCGCAAAGAGCCGCGTGTAGTACGGCGCTGTAAAGCCCGTACGCGTCACCGTCGAGTACACGATCTCGCGGGCGTCAGGTGACCACGTGAAGCTGTTCACGTGCTCCGCAAGCGGGGTTAGCGCACGCGCCGCGTTGCCGCGCGCTTGAATCCAGAGGCGCGTAGCTGGCGCCGGGTCGCTGGCGCGCACAACGGTGGCTTTTGCTGGCTCGCGCGACAAGTACGCCACTTGCTGACCATCGGGCGACCACTCATACGCCAGGACGCCTTCGGGCGCATGAGTGGCTACGAAGGTATCGTCCGAGCCGACTGGCGAAACAATTACTTGCGGCCGACCGTTGACGACGCCGAGAAAACTGATCGAGTTGCCGTCGGGCGTCCAGCGAAGGCTCGCCGCAGGCAGCGCAGGTGTAAAGACGGTGCTCCCCGCGGCGGTACGAGCAGCGGGCCCGCCCTGGGCGGGAACGACGTGGATCGACGCTTCGTGAACGTTACGCTCGATCGACGGCCGCGACACGACGTACGCCACGTGGCTGCCCGCAGGTGAAATCTTGACGTCGAGGATGGACCGCAGGCCCATCAAATCGTCGACTGTCACCGGTCGCCGCGAGACGGGTTGCGCGACCAAGCCGACTCCGGCAGTCACTATCGCGAGGATCAGTGCTACGGCCACCGCTGCGCGCACGAGCATGGTCCGTATCTTATCGAATAGTTGAGCTCGTGATGTGTGGGCTCGAGACGAGTGCGCGAGTCGTGTTTCGGAATGCGCGCGTCTCGCGCGCCGCAGAGGCTCACATCGTTCGGAGAGACCGCGCGCGCGGCCGCGAATACATCACCGATAAACGCGGATGGCGCCGATACGAGCGAGCCGCACCGGCGGCCAGAGGCCGCCGGTAAGCAGGGCTCCGCCCGCTGCGGCTCGCACGTCAGACACAGTCCTCCGCGCGGTGACGCATCTGTGCCATCTCCGGATATCTGCGGAGGCTTCTGGGCTCACGCGAATGCAGCGGCGAGGCCCTGCCAAAGTGTCCGTCGGCGAGTTCGTGGATGATTTACGCGAGAACCTATTCGGCGGATCCGGTCATTCGATTGGTTTTGTTTCCGCTTAATTCCGCGGATTCCGGAACGATTTCCATCCGCCAATTCCGCGGATTTCCGGAACGTCCTTCCGCCCAATTCCGCGTAATCCGCGGAATGTTTTGCGTCCGCGTCGCTGGTTCCGCGGATGAGCTTTGACTCTGGACCCCCTATTCACTCTCCCTGGCAATCCGTTCCGTTTCGACAACACGGTCCGGCGCCCAGATGCGGAACCCAAGCTCCGCGGACCCGATGTGGATCACGTCACCATCGGCCAGCACCCGCGGTTCGAGCACCCGACTGGTCCCCACAAACGTGCCGTTCTTACTCCCCAGATCTTCGATGGTGGTCTGCCCGCCTTCGCGAACGACGCGGGCGTGCAGGCGCGATACTCCGCGGCGGTCGAGCCAAATGTCACACGACGGATCGCGCCCAATCACCGTGTCGCGACGTTCGAGCCAGATGACGCGATCGGCCCAGGTCAAACCCACTCGGATGCTGTTGACTGGATCGCCAATTGCACCCGCGTCGGCGCAGAACGCGTAGCCGAATTTCGGTACCGTGCGGATGAATTGCGGTGTCTGCGGATCGTCGCCTAGCGCCCGACGGACCTCAGCGATGAGGACGGTGAGGTTTGCGTCGACGACAAAGGTGCCGGGCCAGATGCGCTCGTACAGTTCACTTTTCGATACGGCGTTCGGACGCTTTTCGGCAAGGCAGCACAGCAACTCGAATGCCTTGGGGGAAAGATGCACGGGATCACTGCCGCGGACCAGTTGACGACGGTCGATATCCAGGGTGAACGGCGCAAACCGAAGACTCATGGCAGAAGCTTCTTGAATTCTTGCAAATTCCTCAGGACTTTGCAGCGCGAGGGGCGCGATACTGCCCGTGGGGTGTAACGCGCTGTGCTGACTGCGACCAAATCCACACAACCGCCCACTGGGCGCAAAATCGTGCTCGAGCTCGTCAACGAAATGGAAAACGGGCTCTATCCCTTGCTCTATCGCTCGCTGACGCCCTCGGTCTACCACGTCTACCTGCATCCCGACGACTTCCGTGAGATCGAAGGCATCACCTCCTTGATCATCGACGACGCGCGCCGCGCGCTCAGTGCTCGAGTCAATGAGCTGAACAACCAATCGAAGTGGTCGACCCTGATTGGCGGCAAGCGTCCAAAGATTGAAACGCCGCTTGGGGGTTGGGAGATCGCGATTCACGCCGAAGCGAATGGCGAGGTGAATGCCGGCGAGCTTGGAATCGTTTCGCGTCTCTCGGTACCGCCGCCCACCAACTACGAGGGCGGTTCGCCGACGACACGCATTGTGAAGACGGTAATCACGAGCACTCAGCGGAAGACGACATCGACAGAGGAATCGACGCCGGCTCCGCAGACATCTGCACCGGCAGCGTCGTTTACGCCGGCGCAGCAACTGGCCGACAGCAAACAGGGGTTCGCGCGGCTGGCCTACGTTGACGAGCAGGGGCCGCACGTCTTTGTGATGCGCAAGGACCAGATTTCGATCGGACGCGGCGGCAGCGCGCATTGGGTGGACATGCAAGTGGTGGCAAGCCCGCGTGTGTCGCGCGAACACTGCCGCGTCCGGCGCGACAGTCAGGGGCGCTTTTTTCTGCAGGATGTGAGCGCGTGGGGCACGTCGGTGAATGGTGAGCGAGTGCCCCCCTATCTTCAGGAGTCCGACGGACAGATGAAAGAGACCGGGCAGGAACGTGAACTGCCGCGCGAGGCACGCATTCAACTCGCCGACGCGGTGACGATCGACTTCCAGGCGGATATAAGGGAATTGAAATAGTGATGTCGGACTTGCTCCGCATCGTTTTTCTGATGGCCTTGACAGCGAGCGTCCTGTGGCTGGCGTATCTGTCGTGGCTCACTCGCGACCATGAGTGAACCTGCCCCCACTCTGCAGCCGCAACCCGTTAACGCCGCGGCGGCGTCGCACGCCGGTCGCGTGCGGACCAGCAACGAGGATCGGTATCACCTCGACCCGCAACGCGGCATCTTTCTCGTCGCCGACGGCGTCGGTGGCCACGCTGCTGGCGAAGTCGCGGCGGCGATAGCCGTCGATGTCATCGTCAAACGCCTCGAGCGGCCGATCTGGACGGCGCGGCAACGTGTCCGCGAAGCCATTGCGCTGGCCAACAACGAGATTTTCCGCCAGGCCACATCCTCTCCCGATCATGCCGGGATGACCTGCGTGTTGACGTTAGCTTTGCTGAATGGACGGCAGCTGACGATCGGTCACGTCGGAGACAGCCGGCTGTATCAGGTGACGTCCCGGGGCATCCGCAAGCTCACGCACGATCATTCGCCGATTGGCGAGCGCGAAGATGCCAATGAAATCTCCGAAGCCGAAGCGATGCAGCATCCGCGGCGCAATGAAGTGTTTCGCGATGTGGGAAGCGCAATCCGTGAACCGGACGAGGACGACTTCATCGAAGTGATCGAAACCACGTTCGACGAAGATTCGGCGATCCTGCTCTGTTCCGATGGCCTCACCGACATGGTGCCGTCGGCGAAGATCGGGCAGATCGTGCGCCGCCATGCCGGCGATGCGCAAGCAGTGGTGGATTCCCTGGTTGAGGCTGCCAACGAAGCCGGCGGTAAAGACAACGTCACCGTCGTTTACGTCGAAGGGATGGCGTTCAAGGCTTCGCGGACGCCGGCGAGCACCACGCGGCCGAACACCGCGACGGCCGACCCCGAGCCGTCGCAACCCAGCACCAGGTCGAAAGGGTTTGGCAGCCGTGCGCTCTGGCTCACCATCGGGTTGTTGGCCGGATTGTTAGGTGGGTTCGGTTTGAGTGCGTACACCACCTACTTCGATCGACCGCTAAGCGTCGGGCGCGGCACGACCTTGGTCGTGGGTGGTGCTGGTTCGGGGCGTTACGACACCATTGGCGCCGCAATCGCCGCCGCGGCGGCGCGCGACGTCGTGTTGATCGAGCCCGGCCAGTATGCAGAGGCGATTACGTTGAAAGACGGCGTTGATCTCATCGCTCGTGTACCTGGAACGGTTACGCTCGTCGCCACACCTGGTAATCCGGCCTTTATCGCGATTACGGCGACGGGCCGCCGCGGCAATCGCATCGAAGGTATTCGACTCGTCGGGCGTCCGGACGCGCCCATCGGCACCGCATTGAGTCTGGCCGGTAACAACCTCGTTATCGACGACGTGGCAATTGAGGGTGATGTGGGTGTGGGAATCGAAGTCCTCAGTGATGGAGTGGTGCTGGTGCGATCGAGTCGGTTCACCAACATTTCCGGTGTCCCGATGCGACTGGCAGCGGCGTCGCGGCCACAAATTCGCCAGAACTGGTTCTCAGGCAGGACGCCCGTCGCCGTACAGATTGCACGCAGTGCGACCCCTGAATTTCAGGCCAATGTCTTCACCGGGTTTCAGGAACCGGTTGAAGCGCCGGTCGCGCGATGGCCGCAATTCATGGAGCAGAACTACGTGATTCGAGGCAGCGCTCATGGCCGGTAGCATTACGACGTCTACCAGCGGCGGCCTCGGCTGGTCGCTCGGTCCTTATTTCATCATCAGCTCGATCGGCAGCGGCAAGTTCGGCACGGTGTACTTCGCGACCGAAGAGCCAAGCGGCCGCGAAGTGGCATTGAAGCTCGTGCCGCTCGACGGCACCGACAGCGATGAAAAGGTCGAAGCTGAGCGGCTGGGTGCGCATCTGCAGCAGAAGTTTGGTGAAGCGCACAAGGGTCTCGTACCTGAGATCTTCGACCATCAGCCGCGTGCGTCGTTCTATGCCATCGCAATGGAGTTGGTGCGCGGCGAGCAACTGCGCGACGTCATCACTCGTGGACCATTGCCTCCACGCCGCGCCGGCGAGATTGCGCTCGCGATTGCCCGCTTCCTCGAACACGCACATCGCTTTGAAACCGACGTGGAGGGCGTGCACTACGGGTTGATCGTGCACGCTGATCTCAAGCCCGATCACATCCTGCTGCTGCCGCCGAAGGACGAGATTCGTGTTCTTGATTTCGGCATCGCAAAGGCGCTTGCCGAACGCACGGCGGTGACGACCAATAAATGGGGCTCGATGCCCTACGCCTCGCCGGAGCGCCTGCAGTCGGATGGCCACGTCAACGAGCACGCCGACTTCTGGTCGCTCGGCATCATTTTGTTCGAGATGGTTGCCGGCTTCCGCCCGTATCGGCGCGTCGAGCACAATCCCAGCCGGCTCAACGCGGCCATCATCACGCACGAGCCGTTCGAGCCGTTACCGAACAGCGCGCATCCCGTTCTGGCCGCCATCATTCGCAAGTTGCTGGCGCCGCAAATCGAGCGACGCTACTCGTCCGCCTCAGCGATCGCGGCAGATCTCGATGCGTTTCTCAACGGTGGGGAAACGGTTGCCGCCGCCGAGCAAGCGCGCGCCAGCGAACAAACCGTCCGCATCAACGCCAAGGCGGACATCGACACCGTCGCGACGGACGTCCTCGCTCCAGCGGGCGCTGCCGCGGTAGCTGCTCACGCGTTGCCACCGGCCGACATCGTCGCCACCGATCGACCGCTCTCGTCGGCAGACCTCGCCGTTGCGAGTGCTCCACCGCCACCAGGCGTCGGAGCCGCAGCGTCGCCAGCGCCGGGACTGCCGCCACTGCCTACTGCCGCTGGTCACACACCGTGGCCGCGACGGGCGACGCCACCGCCGTTGCCGCGGATGGACCCGGTTGCCACGGATCCGTTGCCACCGCCCATACCGCCTACAGAAGCGGTTCCCAAGTCCGGCAGCCGTCTTCCAATTGCGCCGCCACTGCCGCTGCCGTTGCCTCCGCCGCTGCCGGGTCCGATGCGTGCACCGCTGGCGCGTCGTCTGGGTAAAGTTGCCGCCGCGGTCATTCTGATCACGGTGGTCGCGGCCGAGGGCGTGGCCCTGACGCGTGCAGAACGAGTGCGCGCGCAGGTTGCCGCACTCGAGGTCGAAGACATTCAGGCCATGCGCGAGGACTATCGTGACATCGCCGGCTGGTCGCCACTGTCGATTGCCGAAGCGCGCGTCGGCCGCGCGTTGGTCGATCGCATGTTGGAGCTGGCCAATCGCACCATCCACGAATATCGAACCGAGAGTCCGTCGGTAGCGGAAGTGCAGTGGCAACAAGCGCGCGAGGCACTCGAACTGGCGGCCGAAATCTCCGGCAGTCGCGAAGTGCGCAGCAAACTGCTGTACGTGACGGGTCAACTCAAGCGCATTGGAGCGGGCAACAACCGGGCGCAATACGACGCCGCGATTCGCGACTTCGAAGAGGCGGCACGTCTGGACACCGAGTCACCGGACCCCTACCTCGGGATGGCGCGCATATACGCGTACGCGTTGTGGGATGAGGATGCGCTCGCCGGCGCCGTTCGCGAGGCGCAGGAGCGAGGTTACAAGCCCGGTCGTCGTGAGCGTGCGCAGATGGGCGACGTGCACCGCTTGAATGCTGAACGCGCGAGGGTCGCGGCGGCCAAGGCGAGCGGCGATGCTCGCATTCAGCAGCTCGAACGCGCCCGCGACGGATTCGCGAAGTGCGTCAAGTATTTCGACGGGCTGCGCTTCTATGGTTCGGACGACAATCTGCGAACCTGCCGCCGTCGGCTGGCCATGGTCGAAGCTGCGCTGGCCACGCCGACCGCCGCTCCGCTGCCCGAGCCCCCAAGTTTTCAAACCGAGCCGTCGGCATTACTGCCCGAAGGGACAACGATCATCCCGAAACCGAAGAACGAGGCCCCGCCGCCACGACCGGAACCGGAATCCGAGCCGGCGCCGTTACCACCGTCGCAGAATCCGATTCTCCCCAAGCCTGCAGGCAATCGTCCGCCGGGCGTCGACTTCTGATGCGCGTCGTCAAGGCAGAACCCACTGCTCCGCGTCGATCGCCTGTCTTCTCCGCCGAGGAGAGCCGCATCGCGCGTTTCGAACGTCTCGGGCTGTTGGTGACGTCGATCGTGACGGCGCTCGGCATCTGGATGGTCTGCGCTGAGCAGACGGCCGTCGTTGGCGCGGCCGAGAACTTCTGGTCGCGCACGTCCATCTCCGTCGGCATCTTTCTCGCTGCGTTCTGGATAACCCATATCGTGCGCTGGCGCTATCGCACGATTGGCGACCCAGTGCTGCTCCCTATCGTGCAACTGACCACTGGTCTTGGACTGATCGCCATGTGGGCGATCGGCGATCCGCTAGCGGATTCAATGCGCGCGCAGTCGATGGCGTATGGAATTGCCGGTGGCTGTGTGTTGTGGACCGCTGTGAGCTTTGTGGATTTCGAAGACCCTCGACTGCGCCGTGCGGTACTACTTCCGCTCGGCCTTGCGGTGTTGCTGGCGCTGGCCCTCGTTTTGTTTGGCACTGGACCACGCGGCAGCGGCGCCAAGGTCAACTTGTTCGGTACACAACCAGTCGAACTCATACGTCTGCTGGTCGTCTTCTCGCTGGCGGCTTACTTCGCTCGACGCTGGAAATTTCTGCGCGAGTTTTCGGACAGCGGCATGCCGCGGTGGATTGACGTACGCCCGCTGCTCGTGAGCCTCGTGGCCTTGTTGCTGTTGTTTTTCCTGCAGCGCGATCTCGGTCCGGCGCTCGTCTTGTCTTGCGTGTTCTTCAGCTTATATGGCATTTCTCGTGGACGCGCGCCGCTGGTGGCCGCTGCGTTCGCGGTTCTGTTTGCGGGTTTTGCCATCGGGTATTGGCTGGGATTTCCCGATACGGTGACCCGACGCGTGGCGAT
>WUUC01012495.1_pt1 | contig 11082 bp, 9 predicted proteins | sample 6278441 | NCBI WGS metagenome assembly WUUC01 (sample SAMN13675441, study PRJNA597444) | soil metagenome | isolation source: soil | place: USA: Washington | collected 2017-10 | reverse complement strand
TTTTGTTTTGGCGCCAATTCGTTATTCTCCATCCAATAGATGTCATTCTGGCCAGCGACTAACACCTAACACCTAACACCTAACGACTAGCGACTTCCAAGATGCCCCTTTCCATCGTCATTCTCGCTGCCGGACAAGGCAAGCGCATGAAGTCCGACCTGCCGAAGGTGTTGCAGCCATTGGCCGGCAAACCTCTGCTCGCGCATGTCATCGACACAGCACAACAACTCAAAGCCGACAAGATCCACGTCGTATACGGTCACGGCGGCGATAAAGTGAAAGATATCCTGGCGGCAGCACCCGTCGAATGGGCGTTGCAAGCCGAGCAGCTCGGCACTGGTCATGCGCTGGCGCAGGCGCTTCCGGCAATTCCGGATGATCACACAGTGCTCGTGCTCTATGGCGACGTGCCTCTAATTCGGACGACCACGTTGGCCCCATTACTAACGCAAGCCGGCGATCGTACCGTTGCGCTGCTTTCCGTGATGCTGCGCGATCCAGCTGGCTATGGCCGCATCGTCCGCGACAACGGCGGCAACGTATTTCGCATCGTCGAGCACAAGGACGCCAACACCAAAGAGCGCGCGATCAACGAGGGCAATACAGGCATTCTGTGTGCTCCTGCAAAGTCATTGCGTCAGTGGCTATCCAATCTCAAGAACGATAACGCACAAGGCGAGTACTATCTGACGGATATCGTCACGATGGCCGTGAAGGACGGCTTCAAAATCGCAGCGGTTGTAGCATCGACTGAAACCGAGGTCCTGGGCGTGAACGATAAAATTCAGCTGGCTGAGGTCGAAGCGGCGCTGCGCAAAGAACGCGCAACTCAATTGATGCTGGCAGGCGCAACACTCGCCGATCCCGCCCGCATCGACATCCGCGGTGAGGTCACTGTCGGCAAGGACGTATTCATCGATGTGAATGTCGTATTTGTCGGCAAAGTCACCATCGGTGATCGCGCCAAGATCGGTCCGCATTGCTACATCAAAGACTGCGAAATCGGCTCTGACACCGAAATTTTCGCATCGTGCGCCTTCGATCGCGCCAAGATCGGCGACCACTGCAACGTGGGCCCCTTCGCCCGATTGCGGCCCGAAGCGCAACTCGGGAATCACGTTCATATCGGCAACTTCGTCGAAGTAAAGAAGAGCCACATGGGCGACGGCAGTAAAGCCAATCATCTAACCTACATCGGCGACGCCACCGTCGGCACAAAGGTCAATATCGGCGCCGGTTCGGTGACCGTAAACTACGACGGTGCATACAAGCATCGCACTGAAATCGGCGACAATGCGTTCATCGGCTCGGGCTCGCTGCTGGTCGCGCCAATCAAAATCGGTGCTGGCGCCAACACAGGCGCCGGTTCGACGCTCACCAAGGATGCCCCGGAAGGCCAGCTAACCCTGGCGAGGGCTCGGCAAGTCACCATCCCCGGTTGGAAGCGGCCGTCCAAGAAGCCCTAAATTGTCCGGAAGCCCGATTTCGGGCCGGATCAATCGCCGACTGTGATGCGCTGCTAATTCCGGCATTTTGCCTCGTGTAAAATGCCGAATCTAAACATCTATTTAGCGTCTTAAGGATCTCCACATGTGCGGAATTGTCGGTGCCGTCGCGGATCGGAATATCGTTCCCGTCCTGATCGAAGGGTTGCGGCGCCTCGAATATCGCGGTTACGACTCCGCGGGCGTTGCGGTGTTGAACGGCACAAAAAAGCTCAAGCGTCTGCGCGCAGTCGGCAAAGTGAAAATGCTGCAGGAAGCGCTCGCTAACGACCCAACCGAAGGACATCTTGGCATCGCTCACACACGCTGGGCTACCCACGGTGTTCCCTCTGAACGAAACGCCCATCCACATATCTCATTGGACGGCATCGCACTCGTTCATAACGGCATCATCGAGAATCACGACGAGCTGCGAGATGAACTGACCAAGCTCGGCTATACGTTCACCTCTGAGACGGACACCGAAGTCATCGCGCATCGCATTCACTTCCATCAAAAGAAGCTGAAGAATCTCTTCAATGCAGTACGCGCCACCGTCGCCGAGCTCGAAGGCGCTTATGCACTCGCTGTCGTTTCAGAAGACGATTCGGATTGCATCGTGCTCGCTCGCGCCGGCTGCCCCGTCGTCATTGGCGTGGCCGATGAAGGACACTTTGTTGCCTCTGACGTCGCAGCGCTACTACCGGTCACGCGCAAATTCATGTTCCTCGATGAGGGTGATGTAGCGGAGATTCGTCGTGGAGGCGTTCGCGTGCTCGACGAGCAAGGCGCAACCGTCCAGCGCAAAGTCACGGAAAGTGCTCTGTCGGCCGATGCCGCCGAGAAAGGCGAGTATCCGCACTACATGTTGAAAGAAATTTACGAGCAACCGCGCGCGATTGCGCAAACGCTTGAAGAACGGGTTGCACATGGCAAGTTGCTCGAGGCCGCGTTTGGTCCCGCTGCTACAGACGTCTTCAAGCGAACCGAAGCAGTTCAAATTGTCGCGTGCGGCACGAGTTATCACTCCGGCATCGTCGCGAAGTATTACATCGAGCAAATCGCGCGCGTCCCTTGTTGGGTGGAAATCGCAAGCGAGTATCGTTACCGCAATCCGGTAGTGCCGAAGAACACGTTGTTTGTGACGATCTCGCAGTCCGGCGAAACCGCCGATACGTTGGCCGCCTTGCGAATGGCGAAGCAGGCCGGCTATCTCTCCAGCCTGTCCATTTGCAACGTGCCAGAAAGCTCCTTGGTGCGCGAATCGGAACTTGTGATGTTGACACGCGCCGGCCCGGAAATCGGCGTTGCTTCGACCAAAGCGTTCACCACGCAACTTGCAGCGCTCAACATGCTGGTGGTCGCGCTCGCAAAATTCAATGGCACTGACCCAGAGCGCGAACGCGGACTCGTACAACGCCTGGTGGAAATTCCAGGCATGGTCGAAAAGACTCTGCATTTAGATCCGATCATCAAGAAGCTGGCGGAACGCTTCGCGAACAAACACCACGCGCTGTTTCTCGGTCGCGGTGCAACCTATCCAGTCGCGCTCGAAGGCGCACTGAAGCTGAAAGAGATCTCGTACATTCATGCTGAAGCCTACGCGGCGGGCGAACTCAAGCATGGTCCGTTGGCGCTGGTCGATGCGGATATGCCTGTCATCGTCGTGGCGCCGAATAACGACCTGCTCGAGAAACTGAAATCCAACATGCAGGAAGTCCGTGCCCGCGGCGGCGAACTCTTTGTGTTTGCGGACCCGGATGCAAACATTGAATCGTCCGAAGGCGTGACGGTGATTCACATGCCGAAGCATGTGAGCCATTTCCAAGCGGCCACGGTCTACACCATCCCGCTGCAATTACTGTCGTACCATTGTGCTATCTTGCGCGGCACCGACGTCGATCAGCCGCGCAATCTTGCCAAGAGCGTGACGGTCGAATAATTACCGCTACAATTGCCACCGGACCCAAGGAGTCCCGAGCATATGCAAATCGCCCAAGACAGCGTTGTATCGATTCACTACACATTGACCAACGACGCGGGCGAAGTGCTCGATAGTTCCTCAGGCGGCGATGCGCTGGCGTATCTGCAAGGCCACGGCAATCTGATCCCTGGCCTTGAGCGTGAGTTGCAAGGCAAGAAGGCGGGCGACAAACTGAAAGTTCGCATCGCGCCCGTCGATGGTTATGGAGAGCAAGACGACGCGCTTATCCAAGAAGTGCCGCGGACCGCATTTGGGAACAACGCAGATCTGCAAGTGGGCATGCAGTTTCACGCACACTCGAACCAGGGTGACCGCACCGTCACGATTACCAAGGTTGCGCCCGACACCGTGACGGTTGACGGCAATCATCCACTAGCGGGTCAGCACCTGACCTTCGAAGTCGAAATCACCGAAGTTCGCGTGGCCACCGAAGAAGAACTGTCGCATGGCCATGTTCACGGTCCGGGCGGACATCACCATCACTAAGCGGCGAACCTCGTCAGTTCCAAGGCGAGGTCAGTGGCACTCGGCAATCAATTGAGCTGAGTTAGTAAATGCTGACTCGGTCTAGTCCCGTCCGCCAAAACAGGGCAAAGCAGAGACCTGTTTCCGCAATCGCCAACCAGCGCCATCCTCGTCCTGTCACAGTGCAGCGCTAAGATCTTCGTGCTCGACATTGAGTCAGTAAACGGTCGCCTCAATTACCGTGGTTGCGTCTTGAGCCGCAATAGCCGCGTCTAAGCGCAATGAAATTGAATTCGGGACCTCCTCCCCAACTTGGCACGAGCCGTGCCTGTCTGATCCTGAGTTTCCGTCCGTCTGATCTTTGAATAGGAGGAGCCATGCAGTCCGGCACGAATGATTCAGAACCCACTCGCAGCACCGCATCTAAAACCAAAGTCGTACAAAAGAAGAAACCGAAGATCTTGAGCTTGGATAAGGCACCGAGCATCCAACCCAAGTCTACGAAATCTAAACCCAAACATTCGGCTACAGCAGAATCGGGACTGGCTGCCACCCCATCGCCGGCCCAAGCCGTGCCGACGCCGGGTATGATTGCCACAGCGGCTTACTTCCTGGCCGAGCAGAGACGCTTCGCGCCTGGACACGAACTCGAAGATTGGCTCGCGGCCGAGCAGCAGATCAAGGGACCACCGAACAATTCATAAGCGCATCCAAACTGCGGCTACTGCAGATGCGCTTTTAGAAAGGCCTCGATTTCCGTCAGCAATGTCGTTCGATCGGACTCGCGACTCATTTGGTGATCCGCATCTTTGATCTTCACCAACTTATAGGGCTTCTTGGCGCTCTTTAATGCGTCGGCCATTTCATCCGAGTGGTCGAAGCGGACCTGGTAGTCCATCGTGCCGTGAATCAGCAAAATGGGGATACGAACTTCGGCTGCATGCCGGCGCGGCGAATCGTTGCGCAGCTTTTCGCGCTTCAACCCGATCTGTTCCCGCGCAATCGCTCCTGACACAAACGCTCGCTCCTCATTCTGAAGCTCGATCAAGTCGCTAACGCCGGCGATGCTGCCGGCGCAAGCGTACAGATCGCTGTCGCGAACGGCGCCCAGCAATGCTGCATAGCCGCCAAAGCTCCAACCCACGATGCAGATGCGCTTTGGGTCAGCGATCCCCTTCGCAATCGCCCATCGAGTTGCATCGGTAATATCAGAATAGGTAAGCCCGCCCCAGTCCTGGTGTGCCGCGTACTGCCATTCATACCCGTACCCCGACGAACCGCGAAAATTCATTTGCAACACCGCGTAGCCGCGATTCGCAAGAAACTGCACCAACCAATCGAAGTACCAGCCATCGCGCGCGATCGGTCCGCCGTGAGGCATTACCACCATGGGCAATTTTTCGGCCCGCTTGCCGACCGGTACAGTGAGATACCCGGGAATTTCGACGCCATCGGCTGCGGGATACCGAATGCTCTGCACGCGGGCCAACTGCTCCTTGACTTGCATGAGCTCGGGATAGCCCGTTCCAAGCGTTTCCAGCGTCTTCGCATTCAGATCCAAAACTGCGTACGTTCCATCGTCAATATCGCTGCTGGTTCGAATGACAAAGGTTTGTTCGTCCGCAGAGCTGTCTGCGATCAAATTGAAATTTCCGGCAGGCAATAATGGCTTTGCCGACTCAACAGCCATTCGCGCCTTGTCGTCCGTGTAGAAAGCGAACGGCCGCTCGATATCGTAGCGCACGCCCAACATGCGGCCGTCTTGAGCCAGCAAGACATTCCCGGCGTCCACCACGGGATGGTCGAACAACAATCGCGGCTTCTCGCGATCCGTCAGATCCATTTCCCAAAGCGCCTCGCGACCATTGGAATTGCCGGTTGCGTAGACAACGTTTCGTTGCTGGCTGATTGCAACAGGCGTGAACACGCTGGTGTCCGCGAAAGCGTCAAACCTTGCAAGGCGCTCCCAGCGGTTCTCGCCATCGAGCTTCGCGAAGTACGACACCTTGGTGTCGTGAAATCCCCACCCCAAGCGAACGCGTCCTCGACTGTCGGTCTTGAAACTGCGGATCGGTTCGCGCTCGCGAACCGCAAGCGTCAGCCTGCCGCTGTAGATGTCGAGCCTAAACACCGCGGGATAACTGTTTGCATCGTCGTCCAGTTCAATCAATACCGTCTCCGGATCTCCCGGAGTCCAGTCGATGATGTTGTCCTGCAGTTGCGAAACACCGGCTCGACCGTTTTGCACCAGCACCTTGGAGTCGGTGCCGTCCGCATTGATTGCCACTAAGCGAGTGATGGGATAAATGACGCCGGCCAGCTGGTTCATTGCCTGATAACCGCAGACCAACCGAGTGTTGTTGCCCCAGTTACACCACTGCAGTCGGAAGGACTCCTGTTTGGCGGGACCCAGCAGAATTTTGATCTGACTGCCCGGCCGCCGCTCCATCACCAACAAATGCGGCTCGCCTTTTACGCTGCCGATCCAACCTATCTGTTTCGCATCGGGAGAGATGAAGGCGCTGCTCACGGCTGGTTCGCGAGCGAACGCAGACAGCGGAATCGGATCGGCGCCTGCAGCCCGAATAACCGCCGCGCACAGCAGGAACGACGACAATAAAATTCTTTTCATTCTAGTTTTACTCTTCCCTAAGAAACGGCCGACAGAGGTCGGCCGCCTATTTGAGTTAGCCCATCCTAGCTAACTCAATTCCCCTCGCACAAGTGCTGTCTAACGCGTCCCTGCGTTCGTCAACGGCATCGAGTCATCGAGCGCTCCTTGCGCAAAAGCACGATTCACAGCACTCAACACCGCAAGCAGCGAGGAAGTGACAATATTGGCATGCACACCGCAGCCGAACAGCGTTACGCGCGATGCCGTGGTGATTTCGACGAACGCCACCGCCTTGGCGTCGCTGCCGGAGCCGATGGAGCGTTCCTCGTACGACAGGACATCGCAGCGCAGTCCCAGCGCATCGATCAGCGCATCAATTGGGCCATTGCCACGGCCGCTGAGTGTCGCGCCTTGGTTATGGCAAGTCAGCTTCACAACCAGACGCTCGCCATCACGGCCATCCTCGCTGGTGGTCAGCTGATGAGCGCGATACTGGTAAGCCCCACTTGGCAAGAGATATTCGCGCTCGAACAGTTCCCAGATTTCGGCCGATGAGAGCTCTTTGCCCGTGGCATCCGTGACTTGCTGTACCGCACGGCTGAACTCGATTTGCAACCGCCGCGGCAATGCCAATCCATAGTCGCGCTCCAGCAGATAAGCAATGCCGCCTTTGCCGGACTGACTGTTCACGCGGATCACCGACTCGTACGTGCGACCCAAATCGCGCGGATCGATTGGCAAATAAGGCACGTCCCAAACATCGCCAGCCTCACGGGCGGCGAATCCCTTCTTGATCGCGTCCTGATGCGAGCCGGAAAACGCGGTGAACACCAAATCGCCAACATAGGGATGCCGCGGATGGATCGGCAGCTGATTGCAATCCTCAACGCAGCGGGCAGCTTCATTGATATTCGAAAAGTCCAGATTCGGATGCACACCCTGTGTGTACAAATTCATCGCCAAGGTTACGACGTCGACATTTCCGGTGCGTTCGCCGTTGCCGAACAGCGTGCCCTCAACGCGATCGGCGCCAGCCAACACGCCCAATTCCGCCGCGGCGACTGCGGTGCCTCGATCGTTGTGCGGATGGATGGACAAAACGATTGCGTCACGACGCTTCAATTGTCGATGCATCCACTCGATTTGATCGGCGTAAATATTGGGGGTTGCCATCTCCACTGTTGCCGGCAGGTTGATGATCGCTTTGTTGGCCGGTGTCGGCTGCCAAACATCCGTGACGGCGTCGCAAATCTCGCACGCGAAATCGAGTTCCGTACCGGTGAAGCTTTCCGGGCTGTACTCGAATGTCCAATGGGTCTTCGGTTGCCGCGAAGCAAGTTCACGTACCTGCCGCGCTGCGCGCACAGCGATATCGACGATACCTTCGCGATCCAGGCCGAACACGACCCGCCGCTGTACCGTCGACGTCGAGTTATAGAGATGAACGATTGCACGCTTCACGCCCCGCAGTGCTTCGTAAGTGCGATCGATTTGCTCTGGCCGTGCTTGTGTCAGCACTTGAATCGTTACGTCGTCCGGAATCAAGTCCTTGTCGATCAGCTCGCGAACAAAATCGAAGTCCGTCTGCGAGGCGGCCGGAAAACCAACTTCGATTTGCTTGAAACCCGTCTTAACCAAAAGATCGAACATGCGGCGCTTGCGAGCACCATTCATCGGTTCGATCAGCGCCTGATTACCGTCGCGCAAATCCACACTGCACCACAGAGGCGCTCGGTCGATGACGCGATTGGGCCAACTGCGATCCAACAACTGGACTGGAGCAAAAGCTCGATATTTCTTCGTGGGGTCCTGCAACATAAGAATTCCTCAAAACCATCGCCGCGACCCAATTTGCTGGGGTTCGCAACGTACCTGACGGGGGGATGGATGTGCGCCGGGGCGCCGAGTCGAGGATGCGTCTAGCGACGCAGGTGCAGGCGCGCACCCAGCAGCGAGCCGCCGAGAATTGGCTGGGACTCTTGTTGCTGGTAGGTACGCATGCGTCGAATCTAACAGGGGATTCGCGGGTAATTCAAGCTTACGCTGCGATTTTGTGCCCTATTCGCGTAAAAACCCCCGGATAAAGCTATCAGGGGGTCGCGATTGCTCAAAAACGGTATCTGAAAACAATGTTTGAAGTCGTCGAAGTGGTCTTGGACTCCAGGTTGTCATCGCCATCGATGTCCGTATGAGTGAGTGCGGCCTCACCCGCGATGGAGAAGAATTTCGCGAGATGATATTCAAGGCCGACGGTGGGTGCCACGCTGAATCCGTCGGCTTCCGAACGAATAGTGAGGTAGGAAGGACCGAAGGGTCCCATCTCCAAACTTGTGCCACTGGCTCTCTGCGACATGTACGACAGTCTGCCGCCATAGTAGAGCGTGATGGATTCGCCGAGCGATGTCAGCGCGAACAGGCCAGTGCCGATCGAATAGGTTCTCGAATCCGATTCGAGCCTAAATCCACTCGTCGTTGATTCCGATTTGGATCGCGCATACCTCAAAAGAGGCTCAATCCGAAAACTGTCGCCGATCTCAATCGGCACGTAAATCGTAGAATCGTTTGAGCGAATCGAGACTCCCAAACCCACTTCCGCGGCTGCGGTCACAGAAATCCCGCACAGTGCAGCGATCAACAACACCCTTTTCATCGTCCCTCTCCTTTTTCAATTCGATACATGAAGTGATTGACGCTCGGCCGTGAACTGTCGACGCCACTCCAACGCTGCAGCGAGGAGTTGCTTACAGTCTCACGATCGACGCGCGCCGGAGCTTCGCACGGATGACGGTTGGCATCTATAAGTTACACAATTGTTTTCCACATCCGCGCTTCGTGGGCGTTGCTGGCGTCTTCTGCAGCTTTCCATACAGGGAGCACTGTCCGCAAAACAAATCCCGCTGTTACTCACAGGCTACGTGTAGAAGACGCCAACAATGAAGAGAAGTTTCTTGCGAGCACCCACTCCGCGCGTGCCTTTACATGAATTTACGTCGCGCGAACATCGATATCGAACTGCTCGCGTCAACCGCGCTCATCAAACACAAGCGCTTGCGATTGGGAATAACGTGCTTGCGCTCCAGTTTCACGCCGAGAGGGATCCAGCGATGATGGAAGCCTGGCTCATAGGCCATGCCTGCGAGCTGGGTCACGCTGGAATCAAGCCGGTCGATCTGCGCGCCGCGACGCGGCAACTGCCGGCCACACTTCGTGGAAACAGCGAACTCGTCACCGCCGCGTGGCTTCAACGAGTGCAGTGCACTTAGAGCATCGGCATCGGAACAACGGCGCGACCGGCCTTGCGACTGACGGAAGTCTTGAAAGACCGAGGTTTCACGATGAGCACGTCGCAATGAACCGCATCGATTACGCGCTCCGCCGTGTTACCGATGAACGCGCGCTTCAATAAGCTGCGCGAAACGGCGCCCATGACCAGTAAATCGGCCTTCCAGTCATCGGCAATGTCGGCCAGCGCAAGTCCTGCTTCGCCTACTTCCACGATGCGATCGCTTTTGCGGATACCATGACGATCGGCGATATCGTCCATGGCCTGGCGCACACGCTGGCGCAAACGCTTAACGTCTTCCGGCGGAGCAGAGACCCATAGCGGTTCGCCGATGCCATTCGCCACCATCGTTACGGGCGGAGCATAAACATGGACGCTGCCCAATCTGCCGCGGGTGCCTGCCGCCAGTGTTGCAACTCGAAGGATTTCCTCGTCCAATGCAACCGGCTTCGAATGTGCGTGAAAGGGATCGACAGCGGTCAGCACTCGCGGTGAATCGCTAAAGCGCGAAGTTTTCACCAGCCAAAGCGGCACGGGACAGGATCTGATCAGTTCCCAATCCGTATGCGTGACGAACCAGCGCGCCAGCTTGCTGTGATGATGCGACTCGGCAAATACGACATCCGGCTTGGACTTGAGTGCGTAACGGACGATGGCATCTCCCGCCGGGAAATCCCAAGTAACTGTGCAGTCAACTTTCGCGCCGGCTTTCCTTAATCGACCAGCAATGCGCTCGAGCTTCCGTTCGTGCCGAAGTATTTCTGCGTCCTTCGCTGTCTCGACGTCGCCGATACCGGCAGGTAGTACATAGGGGAGCGCGATGACATGCAGCAACTCCAACCGGCCGTCGAAGCGTTGCGCAATGCGGGCGGCTTTGGTCAATAGCGCGCGGGGTGGACGTTCGAGATCCCGAACGGCGACCAGGAAGGATTTCCAGCGTCGGTTGCTCATGGGCTGCTCCTGCCATCCAGCGATTAAAGTTCCATGTGGCCTTGAGACTTGAATTCAAGCCCCTGGCCCGTGTCAGTCGTCGTTTAGATCGGCTCCGGGAAACAGAGTATCGCTGAAGCCGAAAAATCTGAGATCGCGAACTCGCATCGGATATAGGACACCGAGTAGATGATCGACTTCGTGCTGCACGACTCGCGCGTGGAACCCGCTGACCGAGCGATCGATGTCCATGCCGAACTGATCTTTGCCGCGATACCGCAATTGTTTGAACCGAGGCACCAATCCGCGCATGCCAGGCACC